>Ga0209542_10015329_pt1 | contig 12884 bp, 12 predicted proteins | sample RifCSPhighO2_01_FD_184028 | JGI IMG/M metagenome (GOLD analysis project Ga0209542, IMG submission 184028) | Soil microbial communities from Rifle, Colorado - Rifle CSP2_plank highO2_0.1 (SPAdes) (version 2) | ecosystem: Environmental > Terrestrial > Deep subsurface > Rock core/Sediment ...
AAATATCCTCCGACGCCGAGCAAAACGACGATGATCGCGGGAATCGCAATACGGGGACGCTTAAAAAACGAAAAAAAGCGTTTTACCATAGTGATGATCAAATTATGAAAACATTCGTAAATACGTATGCTTCTCCTGCGTAATACAGAAGCGAAAGAAATGCGAGAAGCGAAATGCCGTATGCAATATGGAGAGAATGCTGGCGCCGGATCTCAACAAAAACACCGAGAAAAAGCGCAAACGATATTGTAACAAAAAGAATAAAGTATGCCAAGCGAAGATTCAAATGCGGAGTCGCGGCCGTGCGCTCGACGATAGACGAGTACTCAACGCGCGGTGCCGGGCGGACGCCGGAAGCAGGCGCTTCCGCACCATTGTCTTCGCCCGCAACGGCGATAAAAAGCTCGCTCTGTGATTTGCTTTCGGCGCTCGCAACTTTCTCACGGGGTTTCTCGGTCGGCGGCGCTTTCTCAATCCCCGATACAACCAAAGGAACCCCCACGCCTTCCGCTACGGGACTCGCCTCTGCTTGCGGCTTCCCAAAAAGCTCAACAACAAAAATCGTCTCCCTGCCTTGGTATATTCCTTTCGCGGCCGCGATGCCAATCTCGGTAAATTTCCCGTTCATAATATTCGCGCGGTGCCCCGCGGAATCCATCCACGCCTTATGGACATCCCAAGAATCGCTGAAATAGACCGCGAGGTTTTCCCCGGCGTAGCGATAGCTATATCCCGCTTTTCGAAACCATTGCCACGGCGTAACGCCCTCGGGGCTCGTATGCGCGAAATATCCTTTTTCGGCCATGTCCTCGGCTTTCCCGCGTGCGGCCTCTGCAAGAATAGGATTCCATTGAAGCGGCCCAAGGGAAAGAGTTCGGCGGTCATCATTCGCAAAATCCGCGAGAACCGACGGAACGATTGCCGCGTAAAAATTCGTCTTCGTGGCGAGATACGTATTGAGAAGCGCGCCCGCAAAAAGGAGGACGGCGACAGTGCCGAACATGAGAACTGATTCGCCGCGAAGCGAGTGAGGCCGAAAATCATTTCCCTCGTGCGGAATGAAAAAATTGTGGAGATATTTTTTCATACCGTCCGTATTATATCACGAAACAAGGCAAAATTCAATGCCCGCCTATGCATCTTGTCTAAAAAACGTATACTGGAAAATATGAGCGATATTGAACTAGCAAAATTTGAAAGAGTAAGAAATGAAGCTGAAGTATTTTATAAAACTATCGGGAAAGTTCGATGTCCGTATTTCAAAGAAGAAATCTCATTTAATGCGAAAGGTATTGAACATATAAAATTCCATGGCCCTAGGCATGCACGCTCTCACAGAGATCAGTACATCCGTTTTCGCTTAATTTCGTTGGCGCCTCGCATTTTACAGGAATCGCATACTCTTCAAGGTGTATCGCGAAGGAATAATCTTGAACGAATAAAAACAAATAGCAGGTGGGAAACAGCCATGCGTTCGGTAACATACTATGAATTTGTGGCTGTGATTAACGACTATCGCGTCCGCGTTATCGTGAAAGAAGTTGAAGGTGGTTTAGGAAAATACTTTTGGAGTATCATTCCTTTCTGGAAAATGGATAAAATAACTGGGCGGAGAATACTCAATAGCGGCAAACCCGAAATCGACTAGGAAACAAAAAGCGCCGCTTACGCGGTACCCTTTGATGGCACTTGGTTACGGTTTGGAAAACATTGACCGTGATAGGGCCAAAACCCTCCAAGCGCCAAATTCACTATAACATATTCTCAGAAAAGTTGTCCACATACCAGCTTTCTGCGAGCATTGGAGAATAGATTCCGCACGGCCCTACGGCAACGGCGGGATGGGAAGATTTAATTCCATAGATAACGCATCCTGCGCCTACTGCCTCCGCCAATACCTTCTTGTTGCAATGAAAATCCCAAACAAAACGGCCGCAAGACCTAAAATCAAAATCCAATTTCTCCTACCGATCCCGAAAATAAGAGCTGCGGTCTCTTCTACTTGAGACGCCGAAGAGCCAACTTCCTGTCTGCGCTCTTCGCCCGCGGCATCCTCCCCGTGCTCTTCAATACCCCCTTGAGGCGCATCTCCCGATCCAAGTCCCGCCTGCGCTATATCGTCCGGCCCACCGCCAGACATTGTCGAAGATGCACCAAGGACTTCTCCGGAACCCCCAAAAGCTAACGCCCCCGCGCCTTCTGAAGACGCTTTTCCGCGCGTCGTGAACGACCGTTCAAAACTAATAGTATCGGGAGAGGCGTGCGAGATCACCCGATAATAATATGTCGTACCGGGAACAAGACCAGCCAAAACAACCGTATGGAACGTAACTCCATTTGGTTGAACGGGCGTATTGGATTCATCAGTAGAAAACAGATAACCGTAATTCGGCGGCGAGCTGAAATTAAAAACTCCCGGAGTAATGCCATAAATAACTCGGCTTGTTGAGAGAAAACTGGTGAGCCATGAAATAGTAGCGGTCGTCTCTCCGACAACAACATCCCCCCCATCGCTAATCACAAGACCGCTTGGCGGCCCATTCCCGCCACCACCACCTCCTCCGCCACCATCTCCTCCTCCGCCTCCGCTGGGAGGAGTCGTAGTGAAAGTGCCCTCATCATCACTGCCGCCACTACCTTCGTCACCCTTAAACCCGATAAGAATATCAAAACCAACCGATTTTTCCTGATAGGGATTATTCGCGGTCGGAACAAATCGCACCAGAAAATCATATTGTGTCTGGGCGCCCGCGCCAGCAAGATTTGAAAGAGATACTTCTCCGGCCGCAAAAAATGCCGCGAGCGTCGTGGTTCCGTAGCGTTGAATCCCGCCTTCGTATATCCCAATTTCAAAAACACTGGCAAGTCCGTCGGGATCAATATCGTTTATCGCCTCGACAATGATATTTTTTGATTCGCCGGTATTATTTTTTACTTTCGCCCACCGTCCTACTTCCGACCCGGGCAAAAAATTGGCCTCGTTAAAAAGCGGCGTTGCTTGAAATTCCACTATCAAATCGCCCGGTGCCGCCCAAACTGTGGGAGTCCACAGAAGCGCCGCTATCGCGAATACCAAATTGTATTTCATATATTTCATATGGTTGCTTGCCCCGTTAGACCTTCGTCCGAAGGTTCTAATGGGGGTTCTATTGCTGATTCCTCTTGAGGCGATTCCTCGGCCACTGTGTTTTCCGGTTCCGGCGTTGTGGTTTCAATCGCTTCCGGCTCCACTGCATTTTCTTCTTCAGATATCACCGCTTCAGCAACGGGTTCGCCGGTATCAACGGGCGCCTCGTTGTTTTCCCCATTCGGTAAAATTTCTTCTTCAATAGTAGGGTCTGACCCTACTATTACTGCAGGTTCCGCTGGCTCTGTTGTGACTTCAGGCGCCGACTCTTCCACAGATTCTTCCGTTGGGGTCTGCTCATTTGCTGGCGGTTCTGATGCTTCTTCATTTTGCGGAGGAAGTATCGCGTCTAAAACATCCGCGATAAATCCGTTTATCTGGCTTATAGTATCATCCGCTCCGGAATTTGCGCCATTGATGGTAACAGACCCGCCGCCAATGTCCGGCACGCCAAAAACAGGATCATACACTATCACAAGCCGCGTTGCCGTGGCGACATTACCCGCCTGATCAGCGGCCGTGAAAGTAATGGTATACTCGCCCAAAATACCAGTATCAACTTCCCCTTCCGTGCGATATCCGAGATTATTGTTCACATTGTCGGAAACCGTGGCTCCAAGATCACCGTAAACCGAGTCCTTCGGCAACAGCGCCGGATTATCACCGATGAGAGTAATAACCGGCGGCTCCGTGTCAACGTCGTCCGGATTCACCCCCTCCGGCGCAAGGAACAAAGGCATCGGGTCATAAATTTTACCGCTTACTGTTCCTGTGTTAAGCATTGGATTCTCCGGTCCGGTGGCAACAAGATGAATCCAAATGTAACCGAGAAAACCGCTCGGCACCTTCCAAGTGTAAGAGCCGTCGTTTGCCGTCGTCTCGACAATAGTATGCGTCGTGTCGCCAAAACTTATAATAGTATCGTGATTAACGTCCTTCACATAGAAAATACTGATGTCGAGATCTCCGTCAGGACCATTGTTATTCGTTGCCGTCCAGGTAATCGTGTAATTGTAAGTCCAGTACCATGTGTATGAACCGCCCTCATCGGGATAGGTAAGGTCAACCGAGGGCGGCACGAGCTCCTGCCAATCGGAAGGCGAGTCGGTGTCAAAGCCGGAAGGCACTCGTGCAAGCACATTGCCCTCGGCAACATCAATTGCTCCCGGATTCCAGACATTTACATTATAGTTGTTCCATCCGGTATCAGGCGTCCCCCAATTCATCTGGTCAACAATAACGCCGTCGGGACGTTTCAGAATGAGCATATCGGCGCCGTTGGCCAAGCCGTTGCCGATTAAATTATTAATATTAATCTGGGTCACTTCGCTCGGCAGATACCAATACGCGGGCAGGCCGTTTGAAACGGTCGTTGAGGTGGCAGTGGTTGAAGTCGCTACAATAATCGCGTACTTCTGCGCGGGAATAACGGGCGTTGAAGGCAGTGTGTCGCACGAAAAATTATCGCAAATCTGCCAGCCGGAAATATCTATGTCGGTATTGGTCTGGTTATAAATCTCTACCCATTCATTCACTTTCTCTTCGCCTCGGTTCGGCACCACATCGTAATACACTTTATTGATTCTAAAACCCCAAGAAGAAAGGTGGTGTAAAACCTTCTCGGTGTCACTAAATCCGCCATTTTCATAGGTTGGATACTCATGCCGCGTTTGCCAAGCGTTGTAATCAATATCAAAATCACAGACGCGGTTTTGAAAATCTGCGGAGCCAGTCGTATAAGTAAATTCCCATGAGTCGAGTGTTGTCGTTGCGGCAGTCAAAAGATTAACCAACGGCCCATTATACATTTCAGCTCCTTCGAGCTTTGCGGTGACGAGAAGTCCGTTACAGAAATCGCTATCACCCGTGACATTTGTTGATGTGGCGAAGTATTGAAATGGATTACTGTCGAGAGGATTGACAGTTACTTCCTTCTTCGTGATATCTCCCGGCGGCATTGAGACCGCCGTTGTCGTCGCCTGCCAGCCGGAAACCCCAAGTAAGAAATCAACTGAACCCGCCTCAAAGGCATTTTCAGTTGAGCTCTCAATATCGTTATACAAAGAGACCGTGCTTCCGACCCTGGTAAGGCCCATAAAAATAACGGTAGCGATAAGCGTCGCAGAAACCGCTTTTGTGAAATTCCGTCCGCGCGGCAAAAATTTCCTTAAATTCAAGACATTGCGTGAGAAAAATTCCTGTACTTCCACGCCTCGTTCCCACAGCGTGAGTTGCGGAGCTGGAAGGATCGGATTGCCGGGATGGCGCAAATCAATTGTCTGCGCCACGAACAAAACCGGCTTTGTAGAGAAATCAATTTTCAACGTCCTTCCGCCTTTTGCAAGCAAAAGTTTTCTCGGCTTTTGGAACTTTACCCCGTTAGAAGTCCGCCCTCCTTTGGAGTGAAGCGAGCCACCCTGTGACTGTTTATTTCTAACAGGGTTCACGGTTTTTTTAACCCTTTTTGAAATTTTTCTCGCGACTTTCATATTTCTTTCTATACTATTCGCTTATTCGTACGAATAAGCGAATAGTATTCATCCCGTTAGAGATTTAATTCCTGTTCCTTTGCCAACTCATTGTCTTTTTTCTTTTTTCCGGATATCCGTTTTACCTCCTTCCAAATCTTCGCCCCTTCATCATAGATAACGATGAGCGCGGGAATCACGATAATCGCCAAAAATCCGTAGGGCCTTTTTGCGGCCTCCACCGCATACCCGAGGTAAGGAACGGAGAAAAGCACTTTTCCTATGACTTTTTGATGACTGATTTCAGTTGTGTCCCGCTCTTCATTGGCGTCTCCTTTCGTTACATACACGGGATTGCCCCGTTCAACCTTCATATCAACAATCCGATGGGTGGTCGGAACTTTTTTGCCTCTGGCGTCTTTGAAGTTTCCTTCAAAAGTGATGATATCTCCGATTTTATAAGACGAAGCCGGTTTGATGAGCGCGACACTTCCGACTTTTATAGCGGGCTCCATGGAACCGGATTCAACAACTTTGATTTGGATATTTCCCTGAATCGGAAACGCCGAGACAACCACAACAAGCGCGACAAAAATCAGCGCTCCGAAAAAGATATAATATCCGATTTTTAAGATTTTACCGAAGACGCTCATGTTTGTTTTTCGAAAACTCTATTACCCCGCTTTCAGTTACAAGCCAAAAAGCGAGGCAAAGAAGCTTCGAGCTATTACCCTGTTTCGCCATCGCATTCCGCGATGTTTTCGAGGATAGCTTCTAAGTCGTCGAAATCTGCTACGTCAAAGTAGTGGTCAGAGCCGCTCGCGATGTTATCCCGAAGATACGTCGCGGTTGTGGCAGTCGTGCCGACTCCCACCACGTATATCTCGATCCCAGCGGCTTTCGCGGCATCTGCCGCGGCTTTTGCAACGGCCTTGGCGTTGGCATTCGATCCCGGCTCGTTCGGCTCGCCGTCCGTGATGATAATCATGAAGTCAGGCGATGTCGCGTCGTCCCGATCATGCGCATCTCCGTCCCCAGCGTCGTTATCAAGCTCCTCGGTCGCAAGAGTGATTCCCTCCATCAAATTCGTGAATCCTCCGGTAACTACCGAATCAATCTCGGCTTTAACAGCCGTCGGATCATCAGTTAAATGAAGATCCATTGATCCGAGAGTTGAGAAGCTCGTCTGCCCCATGTGGGCGCCATCAGTTGTTGGCGCTATTGCGTCAACAAAGGCCTTGGCCGAATTCTTCAAGCTCGCGAGTTCGCCCGAATTGATGCTTCCGGAGCGGTCCAAAACAAGCATGATGTCGGCTTTCTCAAGACATCCAACGTCTCCGCCCTCGCATGTAAATGCGGGGTTGTTGCGGGATTGCACCGCAAGGAAACTTACTTGTCCCACTACGCTGTCGGTTTGAGTGGTGTTGTCAAGATCATCGCCATCGCAGGAAATTCCGGGACCCCGACTTGAGGTCGGTCCATTCTGTCCTGTTTTGCCGAGATTATCTTGATCAACAGGATCAAGCGTGAGATCCCCAAAGCACCATGCTTTCCCGATATAGTAGATCTTGCTGCCGTCGAGAGGCCCGGAACTTAGGACTCCGTCGCCAGAAGAATCAGCAAGAATCACATCGAATTGAGGATTTTCGCTGATGATGTTTTCGATGACGACATTCTCTCCTTCCACACCCGCTTCATCGTCTTCCAGAACATTGTCTCCGTCATCCGCCCACCAGACAAAGTGGATGTAATCTTGAAGCTCGCCGTTTCCCGGGCCGCCATCATAAGGATTTTCATCATTCAATTCCGGCTCGGTTGAGCCGTTGTCATTGTTCCCGGTAAAAGCAACCTCCATGCAAGCCCACGCGTCGTTATCGTCCACATGAAGCGAGATAGTATCCTCGCCCCAATCCGAGGGCTTGAGATCATTAAAGAAGAAAAAGAAATTCTCTCCGTCTACAAGATCTCCAAAATTCCAGGACGTGCCGTCGTTCAATACGCCGTTGTAATACGACTCATTGTCAATCTTAAGATCAACGGCTCCGGCGGCAATGGTATTGCCCCGTGATGTCTCGGTGTCGGACAAAAACGCCGTGGTAACGCCCGTAACAATTGCCGCAACCGCAACTATGACGCTTATACTGTTAGCGATTTTTTTCATAATATGCGTTTACTCGCCGATCCCGCCCCCTGATCAAACGCGGGGGCGGATCGGATAAGCAATATTATAACTAAAATCCTAACCGAGTCGGGTTATTTCTGTGCTGTACAGCTTCAAACGACAAATCCGCTGTGAGTGAGTCGGTCTGCGCCTCATTGCCTACATCTTCAGGAATTTCCCATGCAAGACCGAAGTAGTAAGTCGTTGAACCTACCAAACGGCCGTCTTCAGCAATACCCTGGCATGTGCCATATTCGTTAGCGCCTGTCGGGTTGCCTATCGGATTTGGTGGATTTGGTCCCGCGCAATATGCATCGTACACAGCAGCAAGACCTTCCCAAATGTTATGCGTTTCTCCATGTGCATCAACATCTCCAGGAGTAATCAAAGTCGGCTCATCGCATACTGGGCCATTACCTGTTGGACCTTGAAGATCGCACTGCTGAATGTTGTCGCCTTCTGTTGGATCGTTACATTCCGTAACTGGACGACCATCGGAGTCAACACACTGGAATCCAGGAATTGACCCTTGGTCAAGCCATGCCCAGAAGCTAATGCTTTCTGCGAGCTCACCAGCTCCTAGAACTGGGGGAAGAGCGCTACATTCTGGATCAAGTATTCCAGTTTCAGTCTCAGGTTCTGTACATGTGTTGTCCAAATCCTCGACGCTACTAATCACAAAGCGTCCCCACGCATCGTTGTCGTAAACGTGAAGAGAGATCGTGTTTTCACCTTCATCGCCCGGCTTTACATCAGTAAGATTGAAGAACTTGTCTGTCTCAACGCCCAAATCCTTCTCTGTCCATGTGCCTTCACAATCATCACCCGGCTGTGGGTAGTGATCAGGTCCAGGATTAACTCCTGACTCTGGCTGCCATGTGTAGCCGCTCCAAGTCGGGTCATCACCCAGGACAGCTAAACGACAAATCATTCCGTTGTAATGCGCTGTGCTGTCTACCTTGAGATCCAAACTCCCAGCAGTAAACGTATTGCCGGTTGAGGTCTCCGTGTCCGAGAAGAAAGCCGTGGTGGCTCCCACCACAACTACGGCCACTGCCGCGACTACGCTCAAACTTAATAGTATCTTTTTCATAACAATATAGTTAGATAATTTATGGAGGTTCAACCTCCATAAATTTAATAATAATTAACCTTATAACTTTATTTTTTGTGAGATTCGCCGCTCACACGGCATCGACCAGAAATTGATATTTTGAACAATTGAGAAGATAAGATCGCCCTTACCTTCTCTTTTGACCAAATGGATCCCCATCGCTATGACGAAGACGGCATTAAGCCAAAAAGCTCGCTGAAACGAAAAAACTATCCTCTCACGTCAAAAAAGAAGATAGCTTTTTCTGGAAATTGATTTGCTTGCACCGACAGCGCTCGACCATTGATGATAATTCCATTCCCGGTTTCCCCGTCGGGACAGATCAAATCTCCAACAATAAATACAATCCGAATTATCGGCGATATGGAAACGCATGTCAAACAAATTTTCCCTATTTTTTACCACAGTTTTCCCCATTGTTATCAACAGATTATCATTGCTTCCAAACGAGCACGCAAATCTCTCATGCGCACAAGTAGGGTCTGACCCTACTTTCGCTTATTCGATGTTCCCGGGGGGGAAGCTCGGTTTCTTTAAGCCGGTTTTATCCCCAACTATGCAAGTCGTACCCTCTAGAATCCGATTACGGACGCTAAACCGGGGAAACACCTCGCCAGAAGGGCTCGGTGGGGCCTAGCATCCGAAAACGAACCCCAGAGAAGTCCTATCCCCCGCTTTTTGGGAAAAACAAAAAAGGGCTCCGAACCCTCCTTTTCGGTCTCCCCTCCTATTTTTTCTGTGTGTCTAATCTACGCCCCGCATATTCGCTGTCAATAGGGAGCGAAATAAACTAAAACTCCCTCGTCGAGGGATTCAACACCAAATCTCCTTGTAAATTTTTTCTTCCGGGATTTTCAGGATTCCTATAAGAATGTCATCCACGATACCCTTTACAACGTAGACATTTAGTGGAGTGCGATTTGGGAGAGGGAACGGCCTAGTGAGTTTTGGATGTTGTATCTTGATATGCTTTCCACCGCGCACGCACCGAAACTCACCTAATCTCCCCAATGCACTACAAATTTCTTGCGGCGAACAGTTCTTAAGAGAGGGTTTATCATTCATTATCTCGAGAATGCGAGCTCCCGTTTCCCGTGTATCTGGCTCGCTATGAACGCATTGAACTGTCCTTGCAACTCGCGCCGCTTAAGCTCTTCTACTATTTCTTGTGGAAGATACCGTGGCAAAAATGCTCGTAGTTCTTCTGGGACGTCCAGAACAGTATAAATTGCGTCAGAAATCATTTGCATTAAGTCTGGAAAGTCCTTGCCTTGCGTATAACAACCATCGAAATCTAATATCTTCGCCCAAAAAGAGCCATCCTCTTCTTGATGGACTTCTACTTGTACCGACTGCGGAAGGAGTTGTTCGTAATATGAAAGTTTTACCTGGGTTTTATTCATATTGACAAAATATACTTTTATGATTTAGCCCGATAATCTATAACCTCCGCCTTATATAACGTAAGATAAGATAACATAAAAATTCTCATTTTGCCACCTAAACGGCTCGCTTGCATCAAGTTAGGGTAGCTAGGTAATAGTTCCCAATTCATTATATGCCAGTGGTGTAGTTTCTTCAAAAGCGCTATCCACATCGCCCTATTAGGGGCAGAATTGAGCGGGAATATCAAGCTTACGTAATGGTTCAATAGCTTTGCATCACCCTGGGTATTACTTAAGCCCCGCCCCGTTGGTGGACTGACGCACTACGCTTTTGACTTTATAGTAGAATCATGAAAAAAATTATTGTTTCATTTGGCCGCTTTCGCCTTGCTTGCGACAATTGGCGGCGGGATGGCTTTTGCCACCGATAATCCACTCCACGGGAAAATCATCGCGCTAGACGCCGGACACGGCGAAGTTACTGACAATGGTACTATTGTAAACGGAGCAACAAATATGATTAACGGAATACTCGTAACTGAGGCGGAAGTGAACTGGGATGTAGTCCAGGCGTTGGAAACAAAATTAAAAAATACCTACGGCGCGCACGTGGTAGTTGCCGAGCGTCTCTCCTCAAGAAAAGACAGGGTAAACGACGCTATCGCCAAGTGTGCCGCGCTTGATCTGGACGGCGTTGTTGGGGCAGACAACCGAAAGTGCGACGCGCTCGTTTCGGTTCACCACAACGGCAACACCGATCATGGATACGACGGGACGCTCGTTATTTACAACGAAAAGAAAGACAAGCCCCTTGCCGAGAAGATGCTCGCGGCACTCACTCCGCTTACCGGAAACAGCGATGGATTGGAAAATGGCGGCTATGGCATGACGGTATACGGCAACCTTGTATCGGTCATCACCGAGGCCTACTACATCACGAACGACGACGAAGCGCGTTTATGGCTTTCCGGCACAAAAACGCCGCTGGAAGTAGACGCGCAAATTGCCGGACTTACCAATTACTTCGCTTCTCAAAACGGAGGCAAAGGAGGAAAGCCGAGATAACGCTGGGTGTATACACGGGGTTGACCCCGTTCGAGACAGATCGCGATCGGATAGAGAACTGTCGCGTTCCTTATTTCCAAGTTGGTAATGATTATTTTTTCATACTGTTAATATTATATTCCCGCGATCGCGGCCTCTAACGGGGTTGACAAACTCGGGAATCAGAGTATAATGACAAAAAGAGTCGAAGATTATAATATAGAAAGGTCAATTTTAATTAAAAAATAAAATTATGAATTTTAGGAAATACTTAGTAATTTTTGGGGCTTTAGCTGTTGCCGTGGTGCTTTCCGTGTCAGTCGCAAACGCGACCCACTCATGGGGTAACTATCACTGGGCGCGCACCGCAAATCCGTTCACTCTAAAGCTCGGCGACAATATGTCAGCAGCATGGGACCCGTACCTCGTTACGGCGTCGGCGGACTGGACCCTCTCGAGTGTTCTTGACACGACTATTGTTACCGGGAGCAATCTTTCCAATCCAAGAAACTGCAAACCAAAAGCAGGTCGCATTGAGGTCTGTAATGCAAAATATGGCAACAACGGCTGGCTGGGTCTTGCAACAATCTGGGCATCGGGTTCTCACATCACACAAGCAACGGCAAAAATGAATGACACGTACTTTAATACGGCAACCTACAGCGCGCCAGCGTGGAAGCAGCTCGTTGTATGCCAGGAAATCGCGCATGGTTTCGGACTTGGTCACCAGGACGAGGCCTTCAACAATGCGAACCTCGGATCCTGCATGGACTACACCAATGACCCGGACGGAGGACCCGGAGGTTTTTCTGCCACCGATCCCTCGAATGAACACCCGAACCAGCATGACTATGACCAGCTTGAAACGATTTACAACAATCACCTTGATCTTATAACGACTGTTGGTCAGGCGATTTCGCGCAAAGGAAATCATGACGATGCGTCCGAAGCGTCCGACTGGGGTAAATCTATCCAGAAGGACGGAAAGGGCAGAAACTCGCTCTACGAGCGCGATCTGGGCAAAGGCGATAAAGTATTTACCTTTATCCTCTGGGCTGACTAATATCTGACTTGAGAGAACGATGTACAACAACCCTGCTCGCGCGGGGTTGTTATGTTATATTAAATATAAGAGTAAGTATGGTTCAAACGAAATTATGAGTGCCAAAACATTTCTCATTCTTGGGATAATCATTGTATTCATTACGGGAGCTGTTTTCTTCTTTCGAGGCAACAGAGAGAAACCTGACTCTATCAGTAACTCACCCGGCCTTATTATCAGTAATAGTGCGATCTACGTGACGGAGCAGACACCCGGTACTCGTGTATCGGTTTCAATAGTGCGTTTAGAAAAGCCGGGTTTTGTGGTAATTCATGAAGACGCCGCTGACGCGCCAGGCAAAATTCTGGGTGTAAGTAGCTTGCTTCCCGCAGGTGAAACGGAAAACCTGCCGCCAATCACGCTTTCCCGTGCGACGACAGACGAAGAGACCATTTACGCCATGCTCCACTTTGATAACGGGGACGGTCAATTTGATGCCACAGATGACAGACCAGTGCTTGACTCGGTGGATGGCGCACCAAT
>Ga0209542_10015332_pt1 | contig 12883 bp, 19 predicted proteins | sample RifCSPhighO2_01_FD_184028 | JGI IMG/M metagenome (GOLD analysis project Ga0209542, IMG submission 184028) | Soil microbial communities from Rifle, Colorado - Rifle CSP2_plank highO2_0.1 (SPAdes) (version 2) | ecosystem: Environmental > Terrestrial > Deep subsurface > Rock core/Sediment ...
GATGTGGAGTATACTATCGTTGCAAAAGATATGAAGTTTACGCCAAGTGTTATTACAGCTAAAAAAGGACAACGTGTACGTTTACATATAACCGCTGAAGATCGAACGTATGGATTTGAAGTTGCAGAATTTTATCTTAAAGATACAGTTTATCGCGGTGAGACAAAAACAGTAGATTTAGTGCCGGATAAGTATGGAACATTTATCTTCTTCTCACGACGAGAATGGAATGATGGGAAGATTGGCGAATTAGGACGAATTGTTGTGTCTTTGAATTAAGTTGTATTTTTTCTTATTTTTTCTTTTTTTTTGTTGTGTTAACGTTGTTAAGGGCTCTGTAGAAAAAGTCGTCTGGGCCGTAGAGTTTGTGCCGTTTTGGATACTTTTCGAGAAACGGCACCATCAATATATCTTACGAATATCAGTTCAAACTCTACTTCTTGGCAGGTACTTGCAAGAGCTCGACTGAAAAGCAAGAACTCACTGCGGTTCGTTCACGTACCTTGCTCGCTCACGTACCACGACGACTTTTTCTACTAAGCCGTTGTTAAGCAAAAGTTTTTAAATGCGGTTGTTTTTATGTTGAGAAAGAGAGGTGATTTATGAAATCTATTCGATTTATTTTAAGTGTAGTTGTTTTTGTGATGTTATTTGTGGCTGGTTGTACTTCTTCTCCACAAGTGAATGATACTGTGGTTAAAGAAAAAATTATTGCTGAACCTGTGCCTGTTGCTCCTAAAACTTCTCCAATTGAAACACACCCTTCTGAAATTAAAGAAAAAGCGCCTGCTGCGGTTATTGAGGAACAAGTAGCTGTTATAACTGATGTGCCGGCGGCTTCTGTTCAACCATCTATTAAAACATTTTCTCTTGTTGCAAAGCAATGGGCTTTTGAACCTGCGATAGTTACGGTTACGAAAGGCGATACAGTACATTTAACAATTACAAGTAAAGATGTTACTCATGGATTTAAAATTCAGGAGTATGGAATCAATGAGAAGATTAATCCTGGCAAGAAAACAGAAATTGAATTTGTTGCGGATAAAGCAGGCACATTTTCGTTTTTTTGCTCAGTTCCTTGTGGTAAAGGGCATACAGGGATGAATGGGCAATTAGTTGTTACAGAGTAAAAAATAGAAGGTGATTGGTATGAAACAAGATTATGCGTCGCTTGGGCCGTTTTTTTTACGTGTAGGGTTAGCGCTTGTGTTTTTGTATGCAGCAACTGCGTCGTTTCTTAATCCGGGAGCGTGGGAAGCGTATATCCCTAGCTTTGTTGGGATGATTATGCCAATTTCACTTTTTTTAATGGGGTTTTCTCTCTATCAAGTGGGGCTTGCTCTTTGGTTACTTTCGGGCAAGTATACGTTCTATGCGGCAGTGCTTGGGGCGGTGACGTTGCTTGGGATCATTGTTCCAAATATTGGGGATTTAGATGTTATCTTTAGGGATGTTGCTATCTTTTTTGGCGCGGTGGCGTTGGCGTTGTTGACGTATCAATCGCAGAAGAAATAGGTGAGGGTGATACATGACCAACTTTGCGTATGTTGCTTCGTTTTTTGTTCTTAGTATTATGGGTTTAGCGAATGCAAGCTATTTAACGTGGAAACATTATCAGAAGAAACCGTTAGTGTGTCCGCTTAATCATAAATGTGGGGTTGTTACGGAGAGCAGATGGTCACATATTTTTGGTGTGCGTAATGAAATAATCGGGGTGTTTTTTTTTGGGTCACTGATTTTAGGGTTGATGGGGGTTCTTTTTTTCCCAGCGTATACAGGGGTGCTTCTGTTGTTGATTCGAATTAGTTGCGGGTTGAGTTTAGTTTTTTCGTTCTTTTTAGTGTTTGTGCAGTTTAAAATTATCAAAGATTATTGCTTTTATTGTTTGATTTCAACTTTGATTGTGCTTTTATTATTTATTAATAGTTGGGGATTGTGAAAGAGTATATAAAAAACAGCAGATATGTCTGTGAAAATCCATATATCCCATTGTATATACATTGGGTGTCAGGTGTTTTTGTATGCTGCTGCCAAGTCATTAAAATTGACTAATGTAATTGTATACTTATCTACAATGCTGATGATTTTTTCTATCTTTTCCGCATCAATTTCTCTTTCTTTGTTAAGGCTTGATTTACTATTATGGTCATAATATCCTGGGTGGAATAATATCTCATAAAATTCATTATCTTTTAATGTACGTAGCCAGTTTTGAATTGTAGCTATATCTGATTTTGTACCATTAAAATATTTTATTATTGTAGATTTTGTCCCTGTAGAAAGTACACCATGATTTCTGCAAGGTATATTCTTTTTTTTGCAAAAGTCGCTGACAATGAGGTAGGCATCTTTGTGTGTTTTATGTATGTCCATGTGACTTGGTTTACATTTGAATATTTTAACGAACTTATCCCATTGCGGTTGTATTTGGGCTTCATAATTATTATCCAGAAATTCTAAATGCAATCCTATACTTACTTTCTTTGCAAGAGAAATTAATGTGTTGACTTGGTCTTTTTGATGTTCATCAATCCAATTAACCATGACGGTTGTTGAAGTAACATACCCTCTTGTCATAAGTTCTAAAATTCTCTTATTGAAGAGCGTACTATACCCAAAATCATCCGCGTTTACTATCAACTTGGCCATATCCACAGCGCGATGCGAGTAGTATATATAATTTTCTTGGCAACGGAGTACCGCTAAAAGATTTTTGTAAATAGGGTAGAAAGATGAACAACTTTCTCAAGGGCGGATACAAATTGTACGGCCTATAATTTCACTCCTATTGTCATCACTGCAAATAAAAAACTGCGTTTTTGTGTAATCTGTTTTAATCCGGCTTGTTCGAATAATGTCTTCATCTCTTGTCTACTATTGATGTATACACAGCCAGGTTCAAATGTTTCAAATAGCCAATGAATCGGACGTAAGAAAAAATTTATGTCTACTACTATTATTTTTGCTTCTTTCTTTGCTATTCGCATCATTTCTTGGAGTGCTTTCTTCTGGTCTGGGTAATGATGGAATGCTTCGGTGCTGATGACATAGTCATATGTGTTATTTTTTTCTTTTAACCCTAATACGTTTTGTTGTCCGAGAATTATAGTAGTGGGGAGTTTTTTTCTGGCGATATCTAACATTTTAGGCGAGAGATCAATTCCTTTCAGGCTAATATTATGGTGGGTGTCTTTTTTTTTAATTTCTTGTAATAATTCGCCTGTGCCGCAACTGAGGTCTATTATTCTACTCTTCTTTTCAAGATTAATCTCTTGAAAAACAGGTCTATGAAATTTTTTCATCCAGAATTGGAATATATTGATATCATATTTTGGCGCCCATGTATCAAATACTTTTTTATTCTCTTCTATTTTTTTACTTTCTATCATTTTAATGGGAACAACAACTTTTTCCAGCGGGGGGTGTACTTTTATACTTTTTTGCGCATCCATCTGAGCAAAACCACTTTCCTTCTTTTTCAATACCTTCCCCTTTTTCTTCTTTCATACCACAAACTGGGTCTTTTCGTTTAAATAACCTAAATACCATTTTTTTTCCTCCAAATAAAAATTAAATGTCCAACTTCCCCCTCTCATTATTGTGTTAGTTGGACTTTTAATCTTATTTACTTTTTATTGCTGATATGCAACACGTCATGCAGCCAACAATAGCCGATAAATGCTTCGAGTAACGCAATCCATCCCACGACAAATAACACCCAATTTACCCATGGGGCGGAATACTGTAATTGCCATGGTCCAAGCCACCAAAATGCTAAGGCAAAGCGCAGCACTCTATCTGTTGTTCCCAAATTTGTTTTCACCATTCTAACACCTCTTTTTTAATTTTTTTCCTAATTAGTTTGACTTATAGATAACTGCGAAAGTTATATCACATTTGTCGCAGTTATCTAATAAGTAAACTGCGTATGGATGTGTGCTATAAGTTACGCAGTTTACTATAATTAGCTTGTTTACTTAGTTTGTTCTCTCTTACTGGTGTGATTTTAATCTATATTCCATCTCTTTTAGGCATTTGTCTGAGCAAAACCATTTGCCGTCTTTTTCAATACCTTTGCCTGGGGTTTGTTTCATGCCACAAATTGGGTCGCGGGTTAAATTCTTATTCCAAATCATTTTTCTTTCACCTCTAATCTTTTTTTGGTTGTAAATTTGGTTGTGAATATCTACTTTAATTTATATTTTTTCATTAATAATGAATTGCTGATGACGGATACGGAGCTAAACGCCATGGCGGCTCCGGCGATAACAGGGCTGAGTAAAGCGCCGGTGAAAGGATATAATATTCCGGCGGCGATTGGGATGCCGGCGACGTTATAGGCAAAAGCCCAAAATAGGTTTTGTTTTACTTTGCGCATGGTATATTTACTTATTTCGATGGCGTGGACGACGTCTTGCAAATCATTTCTGACTAATACGATGTCGGCTGATTCGATTGCAACATCTGTACCCGAGCCGATGGCAATACCAAGATCAGATTGGGCTAAGGCAGGGGCGTCGTTAATGCCGTCACCGACCATGGCGACTTTTTGGCCTTTTTGCTGCAAGCGTTTAATTTCTTTGGCTTTTTGTTCTGGTAGCACTTCGGCTAGTATGATGTTGATGCCGGCGAGTTTGGCGATGGCGTTGCCGGTGCGTTGGTTGTCTCCTGTGATCATAACAACTTCTTTGCCGAGTTTACGAAGCTGTTCGACCATTGCTTTTGCGCTGTCTTTGATGGTATCGGCAACGGCGATGAAGCCGGCGATTTTTTGGTTTACAACGAGAATCATGACAGTTTTACCTTGGGCTTCGAGCTGTTGAAGTTCTTTTTCGTAGGCGTTACATGCAATGTTTTGGTCATGGAGAATTTTTCTATTGCCGATGAGAATTTTTTGTTTGCCAAGATGGGCTTCAAGGCCTTTGCCGATGATGGCTTTAAAATGAGTCGGCTCGAGGAGCTTTATTTTTTGTTGTTGGGCTTTTTTTACAATAGCTTCTCCGAGCGGATGTTCGCTCTTTTTTTCTAGACTTGCGGCGTATTTGAGGATGTCACTTTGTGAGAATTTATTTTTGGTGATGATGTCTGTTACTTCGGGTTTACCTTTGGTGAGCGTTCCCGTTTTATCAAATACAAATGTATGGATATGTTGAGCGTTTTGCAACGCCTCGGCGCTTTTGATTAAGATGCCATGTTCGGCGGCTTTAGTTGTGCCCATCATGATGGCAGTAGGCGTTGCTAATCCTAACGCGCAAGGACAGGCGATGATTAATACGGCGACGAAAGTGGTTAAAGCGAATCCTATGGTGTGGCCAAGGGAGAGCCAGGTTATTAGTGAGATAAGTGAGATTGCGACTACGGTTGGGACAAAGTAGGCGGAAATAGTGTCGGCCAATTTTTGAATCGGTGCTTTACTGCCTTGGGCTTGTTCGACGAGTTTGATAATTTGGGCTAGGGCAGTTTCGGAGCCGACTTTTGTGGCTCGAAACGTGAATGAGCCGGTTTTGTTGATGGTGGCACCGATGACTTTGTCGTTCTCTTTTTTTTCGATGGGAATGCTTTCACCGGTAATCATACTTTCGTCTACTGCGGAGTAGCCTCTCAGGATTATACCATCAACGGGAATTTTTTGGCCAGGTTTGACTATGAGGATGTCGTTTACTTGGACTTCTGCGATTGGGATTTCAATTTCTTTATTTTTGCGGATAACAATGGCAGTCTTGGCTTGTAATCCTAATAGTTTTTTTATCGCTTCTGATGTTTTCCCCTTGGCTTTTGCTTCAAGATATTTGCCAAGCAAGATGAATGCGATAAGTAACGCGGCAACTTCGAAATATAAATCCATTTCAGTATAGCCTGGGTTTCCTAGCCAGATGAAAATTGAGATGATGATCGAGTAAATATATGCGGTGCCGGTACCAATTGCGACTAATGTGTCCATGGTTGCGGTTTTGGTTTTTGCGAGGGCGAGAATTCCGCGGGAATAAAATACTGAACCAGCAAGAATAACTGGTGTTGCGAGTGCTAGTTGGATTGTTGCCATATTGTGTTGTATCCAGAGAGGATACGACACAGGGAAGAGGGGTAAAATCATTGTTAATAGTACTAAAGGGCTTGAGAAAATCCAGGATATTGTTACGCGTTTTTTTAATTGGCTCATTTCTTGCTCTCGCGCTTGTTTTTCGCGGTCAATGTTTCCTTGGTCTATTGGCTGATAGCCTAATTCTTTGATTCTGACTTTTATTTTTTCGGCGGTTACAATGGAGGGGTTGTAGAAGATTGTTGCATTTTCAGTGATGGAGAGTTCTTTGGAGAGGACACCTTTGAGGTTGTTTAATCCGCCTTCAATTGTACTTAGGCAATGCGGGTTGTCCATGCCAATGATTTTGAGCCGGAGGGTTGAGGTGCTGTTTGATTGTTCTTGTTGTATGAAGGCTTTATATCCTAAGTCTGTGATGGTTTTGGTGAGTGTTTGTTGTTTAACTGTGTTGGGGGTGTAGTTGATAATGGCTTTTTCTGCGGCGAAGTTGACGGATGAGTTTTTTATGCCTTTTATTTTTTTGAGGGCGGTTTCGATTTTACTTGCGCAGCTGGCGCAGTGCATGCCTTGGATGTTGATTGTACAAGTCTGGGTGGGTTGATTTTTTATTGGTTGGTTTTTCATATTTTTTTAATGTTTTATGTTTTCAAATGAGTGTTTATGTTAGCGTTTTCCCTCGACGATTTTACAGCAATACTGTTTAGTGTGGGCGTCAATTAACCATAAGAGGGGTTGGATTGTTTCTTGATTGAGGGTGTAATATTTGAATCTGCCACGTTTTTCAACAAAGACCATGCCGTGATGTTGTAGTACTTTTAGATGGTGGGAGATGAGGGTTTGTTCGTATCCGGTTTGGGTTACTATTTCATTTACACATAATGGTTTTTTTTCGAGCACTTGGATTATTTTCAATCGGGTATCTGCCGCTAATGTCTGCAAGAACATTTTATATGCTTTGAACTTGATTGTATTGGCGTTATATGAATCCATATTCATATGAATGTAGGTTCATATATATAAAACTTGTGGAAAGAGATGTTATTTCTAGAAACAGACTAATTTTATTGCAATTATTGTATTTGTTTAGCAATCGGCGGTCGCCCTGTTCATCCTCTCATGAAAAGTGGCTTTCGATGAATTATCGAAAAAATATCTTATTGAGAGGCAACTTACTTTTTTCTGACGATTAACACAGTTCGCATGGCACTTTGACCGCGCCTCAGCTAAACAAATACCAATTATTTTTTTCTCATCCACCACAAACTTAGACTTAACAGAATAATCATCAATGCTTGTATTTCTAGTCCTTGAAACGGTAAAGATATCCAGGAAAAGGTGATGCCGAACAGGCCAAATAGAAGAGGGAATATGGCGACGACGCAACTGCTGCAGACGCCTGTGGCAAGGCCTCCCACGGCGCCGACGCAGGCGATTATGCCGGACTTTTTTATCTGTTGATGGTGTTTATAGCGAATGTAGCCGTATATGGAATTTATGGCGACGAGGGCGGCGATGGCGATTGTGAAAATAATTCCGGCGATTAATTTTCCCCAATGAATTTGTTCTGTGTATAGAGGGATATATTGTATCGTTTCGTAAAAGCTGCTGAGGTAGATATTTAATCCTAAATAAAAGATGAATATTCCTATTAGCCAGTACAGGTATGGTTTTTGGGTGAGTTGTTTCATATTTTGGCTGTATTTTTATTTTTGCGATATTATTAATTTCTTCCTCTTTTTTATTCTACAATTAATGTGCCTTTGCCCATGCCCATGGCGCAGCCAAAGCCAAATGTGCCGGTTTTGGTTGGTGTGAATTCGATTTTGTTGTTGGTGTCAAGAAATTGGCCGTTGATGCCGAATTCAGGGATAACTAAAGAACGAAAACAGCCGTTTAGTCTTGTGGTATCTCCCATGATTTGGACTTTTTTGTTGGCTTTAACAGTAATCGTTTCAGGGTAATAATTTAATTTGCCCCAACTGAGGTGACGGACTTGGAGATCTGCGGTATCGTAATCTTTTTCTAAAATAGGGGTGGCTTTTTTTTCGGAGTCTTGGAGTATTTTTTCTTTGTCAAATGTATTTTGGGGTGTGCAGCTGTTGAGGAGGAGTACTAGGCTAATTATTATAGTTACAGTTAGTATATTTATTTTTGTTTTCATGTTTTCACCTTGGTTGGTTTTAGAGTGCGACAAATGCAGATGTATAGCCATATACGATAAGGAGGGTGAAGAGGGTTGTTATGATGAGGCAGCTGAGGAAGAAAGGGAGGAATTGTAGTTGACGGCGTTCGATTTTTTTTCCGTCAACCAATTGTTCATAGACTAAGAAGTTCAATCCCCAGATGATGAGTACATTTAACAAAGTGAAGAGAGGCATGAACCACAAAATATGGTCCACTTTCATCATTAGGGCAATCATGGGACCCATAGTGCCTCCCATTGTGCCCATTATTGCGCCATTTAATATTCCCATCAGGCCAGAGTTGTGGCCGGCGTAGACGCCAATGGTAACGCCAAAGAGAACGCCGAAGAGAGAACCCATGAACATGCCGTTGGTTGAGCCGAGAATGACACTGAGCATGACTCCTGATTGCATGCCAAGCACCATACCAATCATCATGCCCATCATGGTTGAAGAGGTTTTATGGGTGTGGATGTGGTTGAGGGCACCAAATACCATTGGAATTGTGATGAGGAGGTAGATTATCCAGGGCAGTTGGGTGAGGTAGGTTGTGTTGCTTTTCCAGAGTGTGAAAGCGAGGATTTCTGCGATGAGAAATAAGATAATAATAGATACAATTGTGTATTTAATCATTGTCCATTCTAGGTGATATTTTTTACGATTTGTGAGGAAAGAAGAAAGAGTTTGGCGAATTGATGGGGAGATTGTGCAGTCGTCACAGTTTTCTTTCATCTGTTATATAGTTGGTTGTTTATTTAAAAAACTTATGGAGAGTAGAGTGGATGTTCTCTTTTGTTTTCGGCGAGAGTTGTTTAACTAAAAGTATAACCAAAATAAAAAATAAAACTTAATATGTCAGCACAAATCCATCTTCTGTTGCAGTAATTGAAATTCCGTCTACTTCTTTTGTGGTACTCCACCAGTCAAAGAAGTGGTACAATAAGATCTCTTTTTTATCTTTTCCGCCAATACTCATTTTAAATACAAAAGGTGTTGCAGATTCTATGCATACTTCGTTCATTATAACTTTTGGTAGTTCTATGTCTACGCATTCAGGGATGTCGTTATAATAAAACCAGTATTGGTTTGCAGCTAATTTAAATTCTGTATTTGGGCCTTTGATAACATTGGGATTTCCAACTTGCAATGTGGTTGTTGCTTTTGCTTTGGTTTTAATCACGTTAGGTAATTCATTCTCGGAATCTACTTCGTAGCCAAACGTGTATTCTCCTGATTTTGAAACGAGAAAAGAATTCATGAGATGTTGTTGTTCAAATGGAAGGCTTTCACCGGGATTGAGGGTGATGGTTGGAGCAATAACAATACTGCCATCTTCAAAGGTTAGCACTTGTTTTGATTCCGGTTTTTGGTAATAGATTTTACCATCGTAGGTTTTCCCATTTTTGCTGATAATAGGAACTCCAGTTGGGTTTGGGGTGTATTCTGGATCTTTCATGTCGCCAGTGTATATATACAGTGGGTAGCCCGTTGCGTTTAGGTTATCCCATGAGGTACTTATTTTTTTGATCGGGAATCTAGATGTTATGGGTTGGTCGCCGATGTTTTTGATTTTATAAGGGAGCAGTACTTCTTGATCAAAGCCGCTACGGGGGAGAAGTTTTGGTGTTCCTAGTTCTATTTCTAATTCTGCTACTGCAAATACATTTAACGCAAGAATACTACTTATAATTACAAATATCATTATGGTTTTTATCATACTATCACCTTTGTCTTATATCTTTTAAAGATTATTTAAATCTTTGCTATGGGTATGGAGGAGTTATTCTTTTTTTTCGACAATTTCTGGACAACCTCCACAACATTAATAAATGGGTTTATGTTTTGAATAAAAATAATAATAAAAGATATGAGGTGTTTTATGAATATTAAAAATAAAGTTACACAATGGTTTGCATGCCATAAGTATCAGATAATTATGGTTGTGCTTGTTATGGGATTATTTTTGCTTGTGAGTTGTAGTTCACAAAGTGCACCACCAGTGGCACCAAGCGGGCCTATTGGCGGCGGATGCGGTTAAATGCACTTTTTTACTTTTATTTTTTAATATTAATATATGGCAATTTCACCCCACCAACAAGAGTATCAAAAGGAACGAGAACAGATGTTTGCGAAGCATGTAGAGGAGAAAGCGGGCAAGAAGCGCAGGGTTTTGTTTATTGTGTTAGGTGTGGCGTTGGTACTTGTTCTTGGTTCTGGGGTATGGGCGTATTCGTATTTTTTCACGGCAGGGCCGTATGATGGATTTGCGAAGTGTTTGACTGAGAAGGGAGCCGTGATGTATGGGGCGATTGAATGGTGTAAATATACGCAGGGCCAAGCAAATATGTTTGGGAAGTCGTTTCAATATATCAATTATAAAGATGAGAAAGAATTGGCGGGGATTAAAACTAGACCAACATGGGTTATAAACGGTAAATGGTATGAGAAAGTGCAGAGTTTTGAGTCGCTTGCGGCGGCGAGTGGGTGTAAGATTAATTGAATTTTGTTAAAAAAAATGGCAAAATCATATTCTTGTTCGATTTGTGATTTGTTATATCCTACAAAGCAGCTTGCGGATGAGTGTTTTCAATGGTGTAGGACACATAAGAGTTGCAATTTAGAGATTATAGGGAAAGCGATTAAACCTAACAAAACATAATTTTTATTTAAACACTATTTATACACTATCTTAATCTTATCTGCGTCGTTTAAGGGGATGTCACCGAAACGGGGGTCTTCTTTTCCGTTGAGGTAGACTTTTAGTGTATGTTTATCATCTGTGGTGTAGAGGAAGAGTTGGTTTTGAGTGAATGTTTTGCCCCAGATGGTAAAAAAGTCTTTAAGATAAAATTGGGCAGGGTAGGGTGATTCGATGTGGAGTTTTCCGTCTGTACCATGAGTGTGGATGACGCGCATGCCGTTATTCGTAATGCCGATGCCGTCAGGAATGGTTTGTATTTCTCCCATTATTTCTATTTCAATTGTAGGATGGATATGCAATGTCACTTCTTTATGTTCTTTTAAATTTAATTGTAACAGTTCATCGTGAGTGGGAGTTGTGTTACAGGAGATGAGGAGGAAGAGGATAGAGAGGGAGAGTACTATATTTATTTTCGTTTTATTCATATATGTCTTATTATGTTTCTTATTTATAAATGTTTTTTAAGTTAGGTTATATTGTTTTTAAACCTATATTCTCCACATACTTAAGATTTATATAGGGGTGATTATGGTAAATATGTAATTGCCTATTATATGCATCATAATTAGCATAAATAGAATACAATAAACAAAAATGAGGGATTACTAAATGGCTAAAACACAATCCAAAGAGAAAAGTTCGGGTTCTTCAGATGGAGAATCAACACACCAAGGACATCATACTATAGAGGAACATCATGAAGGGAAGACACACCATATGGGTAGTTCTCATCATGAGCCGGCTACGCATCATACCGTTACTTCGCCTGTAACTGAGTCGTTATTTAGTTCAAGTGTGTTGATTTTACTTGTATTAGCAGTTGTTGGGATGATTACAAATCAATATTTAATCAGTTCAATTTCGGCTGATTTAGGCAATGGATATTTATTTGGGATGTCTTCACAAACGTTTACGGTGAGTGCGGGGGGTGCTGATTTGAGTGCGGTGGATGTGAGTTCTCTTAAGTCAACGGCGCATACAGTTGGGGCGGTGTTTCCTCTGCAAACTGTGCAAACATCAGATGATGTACTTGCGGTGATGTTTCCTTCTGGTACACCAGATTATGGTCAAGCGTTAGGTGTCAGTTATGATGATCCGGTTGGTTCACTTTCTACACTTGCGTCTATGTATAATGGATTGAAAGCTGAAGTGCAGAAGAGTAATCCTGCGGCATGGGAGCGTTTCATTGGGCTTTCTACTAAACCAGTTGGTATTTCTTGCGAATATTGTTGTGGTATTGGTCCGGTTGGTGTTGATAAAAGCGGAAACTCGTTGTGTGGGTGTCAACATAATCCGGCGTTGTTGTCGGTGACGTTATATTTGGTTGCGTATACTGATTATACGGATGCGGAAATTTTGCGAGAAGCTATGAAGTGGAAGACGTTGTTTTTTCCAAAGAACATGATTGAATTGGGGTTGAGTGTGGCGGGTAAAGATGCGTCGCAGTTGAAAGAGTTGCCTGGGATGGTTGGTGGCTGTTAAGCGCACTTGGATGTTAAATGCACTCATTTGATTTTGGGTGGAATAATTTAATTAAAATATAAAAAATAAACATTACATGAGGAGATAATTATGGAACAAAAAACAATAATTGCGTTGATTTTAGGAGTGCTAGTACTTGTTTCGGTTGTTCAAGCTGTACAATTATATAGTTTGAAAGAGAAAGTAAGTGCGGGAAACTTTAAAGTTGGTTCGGTAGCAGGTGGTGTTTCTACGGCGGCAGGGAGTGGTAAGCAAGTTGGCGCAGTGCCGGCTAGCGTAAAAGAGTTACCTTCGATGGTTGGAGGGTGTTAATTTTTTATTCTTTTATTTTACTTTTTAATGAATACTTTATTTATACCAATTTATCACACAAAACATATAATTTAATAATCATTTAAACACCAATTAACAATCAAACATGAGGATTAAAAACGGAGGGGACTATGGATTCACACATTTCAAATAATCATTGTAAAA
>Ga0209542_10015333_pt1 | contig 12881 bp, 11 predicted proteins | sample RifCSPhighO2_01_FD_184028 | JGI IMG/M metagenome (GOLD analysis project Ga0209542, IMG submission 184028) | Soil microbial communities from Rifle, Colorado - Rifle CSP2_plank highO2_0.1 (SPAdes) (version 2) | ecosystem: Environmental > Terrestrial > Deep subsurface > Rock core/Sediment ...
TACATATCATTATCACTAGCTGCGGGAATTCGGTAAAGATCGCCAAATCATTAGCTGCAAAACTTAAAGCAAAATATTCACCCTTAACTATTTCTGCTTTTCCAGATGGTGATACATACCTTAAATATAATACCAATGTCAAAGGTAAGACTGTTGTAATTGTCCAATCCTTCCAACCGCGCCCAGAGATGTCATTGTTTGATATTGTCTTTGCCACAGAAACTGCGAAAGACTTAGGAGCAAAGAAAGTAATTTTAGTTGCTCCTTACCTAGCCTATATGCGTCAGGACAAGCGTTTTCACCCTGGAGAAGCAGTTTCTTCGCGCATCATGGCCAAATTGCTGAATAATTCCGTAGATAAAATTATTACTATCGATCCGCACTTGCATAGATATAGATCGATGAAAGAAGTCTTTACTGTTCCAGCAAAAAATCTTACTGCAAACTTTCTCATTGCAGGTTTTGTGAAGAAAAGATACAACAATGCAGTAATTCTGGGTCCGGATTGGGAATCCTATCAATGGGCAGAAACTATTGCTAAACACATTGGAGTGGAATCAACCGTATTGGAAAAGACCAGATATAGTTCTAGGCACGTTACATCCAAGATGATTAAGCCTGTTGAATTGCAAGGAAAAACAGTTGTGATAGTTGATGACATTATCTCAACCGGACATACCGTTGCGGAAGCAGCCAAGAAAGCCAAAGCAGCCGGAGCGAAAAAGATTGTCGCTATCGGCGTGCATGGATTATTTGTAGAGAATGCGATTTCTAAACTAAAAAAAGCTGGTGTGAGCGAGGTAGTTACGACGAATTGCATTGAGCACAAGACTAATAAGATTGATGTGACCGGATTGTTGTTGGATGAGCTGAGAAAGTAATGGCTGATATTTTCAAGCACGGGGATAAGATCTCCAGTAAAGAAAGATTTTCTAAGCGTTTTCAATTACTCAAACCGCTGGTTAAACGTTACCATAACCCAGTAATAGTTCATGCTGTTGAAAGTTCCAAAATATTATATAAAATCCTGAATGATGGAAAACTGAAATTACCAAAAAATCATGGCTCAAGAAAGAACTGTCTTTATATGGAAACGCTTCTTGATATTGATAATTCTATTTTTCTTAGTTTGGGATTTGTTTATTCTACAGCTTATGGATTCAAATACAATTTAATGTTTGATTTGGATATCCTAAAACAGGCAATATTTTACCGTAGATCATTAATTGGTAGGTGTTCTAAAGAGATAGTCAGATATTGGATTCGAAATGATCCAGAATATTTAGAAAAACTTTCTTTAGTTAATAAAAAATGTGCTAAGGTTCTTCATAACTATTTCCATAAAGAGTATAATGGAAAAGTAAAAGAAGTATTTGAGTTCTGGAAAATCGAGAAAGAATTTTTTCATCACCTAGATGCCTATCCAAAAAAGAAAATTCTGTTACAAATAATCAAAAAGGTTGAGCAAGACCTATTCACCAAGTATCCAAATTCTATGAGATTAGCAAGAACCTACTGCTTTACAACGAAGGTTCCAGAGATTATTTGTCAAAAAGAAATTGAGTTAAGAGATAACCCTTCTTTCTTAGGTTTCTATTTTACAGGAAGTCCTCCTCAAAAAATTAAGAAAATTTTGCATCGATATTATTCTTCCAAAATATTTTATGATGGAAGATCTATTAGACAGATATCTGAATTGAAATAATTTAAGAAATAAAATAAAAAGATCTATTCTGTCAATTACAGCAAATTGCTAGAAGAGTTGAAGAAAGAGAAGTAAAATCTTTACTCAATCAGAACCCAATCTTCAGGATTGTTTTCTGGACTGTTAGATGGGAATGAGCAATATTCGCCGCTGCAAGCACACGGTTTTTCATCTCGTACCGATTTTGGAACAATTAATTCTTCGAACTTTACTCCTTTATTTGTATATTGCGCAACTACTTCTGGAGTCATGTGGAGAAACGGTGATTCAATAGTGTTTGGGCCAAGAAAGCCAAATTTTTTGAGAGTAATATCAAAGTTAGGAGCAGTATCCAAGTTAGCGTATCCGATGTGCTGGCCTGCTTCAACTAGAGTGCCTTCACTGATTGGTTCTAGAAGATCAACATGGAAAAAGACAAAGACCCAATCGCCCGTAGATTCTCCTGATAACCATATTTGTCTCCCTCTCTGTTTTCCTTCAAAGCTGGCAAAATCCTCTTCTATGCGTACAATTTTACCATCAAAGGGAGCGTAGACTTTTATTTTATCGCTAGAACCAACTACTGAATCAATTCCATTTAGATAATGCTTCATAGAGCGCTGGGTTTCCTGTTCTCTATCAGCATTAAAACCGCTGTAATCATGACCGACACAGCTTCTAAATTTAGAAATTGCAGAAATATGGGATAGGTCAGATGGATTAGCAACAATAAACTTATCATCGTTGACTATTGCATTTTCTATTTTATCAGTTTGCTGGATCTTTGGTTCAGAATCTTGAGCGCTACCTGCGAGTAAAACATTTTCTTCATCGCCAGCTTTTTGAGTGCAGCCACTAGCTAAAATGAAGCCGATTAACAGAAAAACAAAAATCCAAGATTTCATCTTCTATCACTCCTAAGAATAATTTTATCTTTAATAAAGGTTTACATCGGCTCAGTGGAAAGTCTCTGAAAAAGTCACAGAATGAAATACAATATAACCGGCATGTTGCCATTAGCGTGGATGGATTGCTGGCGGAAGAATTGAAGAAGTAAACAAAAGATTTATTAATTTCATAAGATTTAAAGCGCTCATGGTGGGATTTGAACCCACAAGTCTCGAGCAAGACAAAGGTTGTCTTACTTCCCTTGGTTAGATCAGGGGATTTAAGACCTCCACAATACCAAGTTATGTGACATGAGCTTATTCTTTTTGTTTTAGAACTTGTTTAAATATTTTAGCCGAGGTTGTCTAGTGCGGGAGTGGCTCTTCAAAAATAGCTGAATGTTCAAAATTTCTACGTATTAAGTCATAATACCTTTTGTCCAGTGGTGTGTCCAGTGGCTAGGATTAATTCACAGAATGAAATACAAAATCACCGGCAGGATCAAGCAGCCCATCAGATGATTCTTCCCGACGCCAAAAGCAGATGTCACTAAGCCGATGGCAGTGGCAGTAAGTAAAATAGTCAAGCCGATGAATCCGTCAAAGTATAAAACAAGCAAAGTTATGAAGATAATAATCCCTGATAATAATTTAGTGTAATTGACTTTAACAATATATTTTGCAAATAGTTTAGAGAAGTAAATTGTCAACAAGGCTGCTGCGCCACCTGCAACTAAAGCCACCCCGATAAACAGAAGCATTTCCTGAAATCTCACACTGCCCATCAATTCATTCACTGCGACAATTGCGCCATTCCGCGCTTTCTGTAATACATATGCAGCGGCAATAGAAATTGCCATGCTCGCGGTGTTCAATCCTCCCACCATGGTGAGAAATCCTTCGTCGCCGATGTCACCGACAGCATTGGTAGCAATGATCGCGGCCTGAGCAGAACCAAATCCTGGCAAGAAAGCGGCAACAAAACCCATTCCTGAAGCAGCGGAGACAGATTTTACTAAATTTTTTTTGGAGATAGTCAATGGTGCGCTTTTCTGTTTGGGGATGACAGATTTCTGACGAAGACTTTCAATGAGGATAGAAAATCCAAACAATCCTGACAGGAGCGGAAATAAAGGCTGATGTAGATTTGGGATGCTGAACACCAACAAACCTAGGGCGCCGGAGAGGAGAAAGACCAGCAATGCTTTCAGGCGCTTGCCCTTATCTTTCAAAATCATATAAGCCATGACGCCGATCAAGAGATAGCCGACTATGACGTTGACAATAGGTGATAGCTTTTCCATGCTGAAAATGAAGACTGGAAACAAAAGAATACTGAGCAGTAAGCTTCCCAAGGCTCCGATAACGGTGTACATTATGGCATTGTGTCCCAAGCCTTTGAGTAGAAGCCGATGACCGGGAAGAACGTTTAATGCCTGTGCTTCTGTGGGAGCGCCAAGATAGATACTGGGAATAGCATCAAGAAAGGTGTGGGTTATAGCTAAGGAAATGATGAAGACTGCTAAGACGATGGGAGAGGTGTAGGCCAGAAGAACGGAAGAGAAAGAGACGAGCAAGACAGAAACGAGATTGACGTGAATGCCTGGGACGAGGCCGGTAAAGATTCCGCACAAGACACCTAGGAATAGGGCAAGAAAGATTTCCATAATCATAAGAATTTTGTTAAAGAATGCTTTTTATTGATTGTGGTGCTGGAGAGTATGCAAACCAAAGTTATTGAAAATGGTTTATTAAGTCATTGACTAGAATTGCGATATCAGCATAAAATATTACTTTCATCAAATCCAGCGTTAGGGGGCCACCAATGTTATATGGTCTTCCTCTTTTTCTATCATCGTACCAGAGTTTTAAACCATAGCCGGGCACAAAAATCATTTTTGCCATCCCCGGTAGATATGCTTCTTCTTTATTCTGTTCTCTATTTTCCGCTTTATATATTACATCAGTCTCTACTCTTCCAGGAATTCTATATCCACCAACATGACCATCTAAGTTATCCATCGATTATTTTCGTTCTACGCATATATTTAAAGATTTCCAGTATTTTTATATATCATTTCTTTCTCCTCCTCCGCATGAAAAACTTCCGCAGGAAAAAAACCTATGGCGAATACAAGGTTTCCCACTGCCCTTTCTGCGACAAAATTGCTACTTCTAAAAATGAACAAGGATTAGATGTCTGCAGAGTGCATACTAAGCAGAATATCGAAGAGATAAAATGTACCTGCGGTTCTTGGTTGGAAACAAGAAGCGGGAAGTTTGGACCTTATTTCAATTGTGTCAAGTGCGGCAATATCAGTTACAACAAAGGCCTGGCCATGAAGGAGATGACTACCCCGATTAAAATAGAAGAACCAAAGACAATAATTAATGAATTTAGCGATTATAGAAAAAAAGAACCGGTAAAGGAAATGAAGGAGCGAAAGGAGACTATTATCTCTTCCCGCGATGTGGAATATTTTGATTGAGAGAATATATTTTACAGAGTATAAATGGTTATAAAATAATTATCATCTCCAGCATTTCATGAGATATGCTTTAGCTCTTCTGCCGTTGTATCTTAGCTGCTCTTGGCCTGAAGCACAAACTCCTGCGCAGAAAGCCATAGTAGTGAATTTAGATCAGAGAACTAGAAACGCTCCTGAAGAAGAAGAGGAACAATTAGGAGAGATACCAGTTCAAAGAGCAGTGAAATTCGTTACCGATAGTTTTAGACAGATACTTCGTGAACAAGATAGACAAACTTTAGAAGGAACGGTCTATTTCGAAAGAAGTGATCATTTATTTCATTATCATTACGAACCGCTGCCATTTTGCGAAGCAGATTCTGGAGCAAGATACGAAGGAAGGATAACTTTTGAATATCATTCTTCCGAGCAGGTAGAAAAAAAGACCATGTCTACCATCATCACTCTGACCGATGTTTTCCCCTTTGGTCCAGTCGATAATGTAAAACTATCAATAGATGGAACGGCACGACTTCCATTTTATGGCAACTACCAACCAAATCAGCAAGCACAACAATTGCATGAAGTTCTATTTCTGGAGCTCTCTCAGGAAGTTGAGAAGCATCAGCTGCATTATCGCAGCTTTGACAATTTCGACTTGATGAGAGTAGCTAAAGATAATTGGCAAAATTATAAGGTTCATCATCAGCTACTGCACGGATTACTAGCTCAGGAACCGCTGCCCTGGGAGAAATTACGAATATTCAATCCCTGCGAATTGTGAGGAAAAGAATTATATATATTTATTTGATTTTGTTCTAAAAATGAAAAATGGAGCAATCATTTCTTTATTAGCATCTCTCAGCTGTACTGCTCCAGAAAGATCAACCCATATACCTACGGTGGAGATGTCCGGTAAGCCTATTATTATCGTTGAAAAAGAGATTGAGAGAATACCGCAACCAGCTAAAGAACCTCCAGCGAAAAAAGCAGCAGCATTTATTGCCCAGACTCTGGAAAAAAAATTGCAGGAATTTCCTAAAGCTCAATATTTGTTAGGACATATTTATTTTAAGGATTCTGTATATCATATTGATTATATGTTTGATCCCAGTAATCTTTGTTCTGTTGATGATCTGGTAAAACCTTTATTCAAAGGATCATTAGAGATAACCTTTAATGAAAATCAAGGCTCTCTTACCAGCAGTTATGATATTACAGAAATAGGCCTTGGAGGTTACGGCAGACCTTTTTATCCGCTTAATCATCTTTCTTTTATTCGTTTTGGCACCAACTCACCACCAGTGCTACAAAACTATCCAGCTTTCAAAGAAGCAAAGGATTTGTATGAAGCTTTGCTTCTCTACACTGCTCAAGAACTTGCTTTAAATAAAATTGAAACTATTGACGATTATACTGATTCCATTAATATTGAACATCTGCCAAAAGAAGCAGGCGCTGAAGAGGAGAAAATGTTTCAAGACTATAGGCTGTTTAGAGAGGCGTTACAAAAACAGCAGCCTTCTCAGGAGAAGATTACTTTTGTTCAAGCCTGCAATCCTTGACGTTTAGGTGTACCAGAAACTGTTTTTTAGTACCTTATCGAAGCATTGATCAACTTACGTTTCTCATTGGTAGCTATCTTTAAATGCTGCAGATGTCTCATTTTCTCTTTTAAGAATTTGTCAAAACTTAATCCGTGTTTCTCGATCAGCATGGAAGCATGATAGCCGCCTAATAGGTGCGGTAAGATTACGTAGCTAGCACCTTTTTCGTATAAGTCGATGGCTTCTTCTGCACGATGAGAGACTACCACGATGACTGCTGAACTATTTGCATCCCTAACTTTACCGATGATAGCAGCATTTATCTCAAAATCAGGAATAGTAGAGACCACCATTTTCGCTTTGGAGAGATGTAATTCTTCCAGCAATTCCATATCAGAAGCATCGCCATAGATGCATTTCAGTCCTTTTTTGCTGAGCGCAGAGACGATCTCAGGATTGTGGTCAACTATCAAAAATTTCTGCTTTATCTTCTTGAAGAGAACGATCAAGTCATGGCCAACCCGGTCGCAGCCGAATAAAATGACATCATATTTCTTATAGCCTAGCCGAGGAACAGCTGCCTTCAGATTCTTTTTTTCAAAGACAGATAAGTACTTTGAAACATAAGGATACATTTTTGCAGCATATAAGAATAAATAACTAGAAACGGCGATGGTTATCAGAGCAACTGCGGTAATGATCGATAAAACTTCATGGCTGAGATGGCCGATAGTTATGCCGAGAGCGATCAAGATGTGAGAAAATTCACCTATCTGCGCAACCGTCCAGCCGGCCAGGAAACCGTTTCTTTTGGTATGTCCCATCAATCCCATGAGGATAAGTATTAAAAGGGGATTTCCGATGAGAACTAGAAGGGAGAAGAGAATGACCGGCAGAATATTCTGCTGCAGATCACTGAAGCCAAGCTGGTAGCCGAGCATGATAAAGAAGAGCACTAAAAAGAAGTCTCTCATGGGTTTCATTTTTGAGCTTATTTCATAACGATATGGTGAGAGAGAGAGAGTTACCCCTGCGATCAATGCGCCGATTTCCAAAGAAAATCCGGTCTTAAAGAACAACAAAGAAAGGGCAAAAGCCCAGCTGATAGAGAATAGAAGAAGCATCTCCTGGCTTTTTGCGACTACTCTGGTGATATGTGGAAGAATATATACTCCGATTAAGAATAATCCAATCAAAAGTGCTAGTCCTTTTAAGGCCACTCCTAATACTAAGGTTTGAGCATTCATCCCGCCATTTAAGGAAGAGAAAATGATGAGAGCAAAAATAGCAAGCAGATCCTGCACTAATAAAAATCCAATGGTAATCTTTCCGTATAAAGTTTCGGTTTCATTTTTATCAGAGAGCAGCTTGAGGATAAGGATAGTGCTGCTAAAAGAAAGAGCGAGCCCGATGTAAATGGAAGTGAGAGTAGAAAACCCTAAAGCGAGTGAAAGGAAGAAACCGATTGCTGTCGTAAAGAGAGCTTGCCCAACTCCAGTAACAATAGAAACCAGGCCTACTTCTTTGATAACTTTGGGATCTAAACCTAAGCCTACCACGAAGAGTAATAACGCAACCCCCATGTGTGAAAACAAGGTAATGGTATCGGTAGTACTGATAAGATTTAACAAAGAAGGGCCGACAATTATTCCTGTAAGAATATATCCGATGATCAGCGGCTGCTTGAAAAAACGCATCATGATGCTTACCAATGCAGCAATGCCGATTACTAATCCTACCTCGAAGAATGTATCCATGTAAAGCCTCTTTTTAGGTTGAAAGAGAATTTTATGTTATATAAATGTTATGCCAAAGCGACGATACTTTTTATTCTCAGCACACCACCACGTTGGCGGCCATAGTGGTGTGCGACGAGGCAGTGGTTAGGATTAATGTTTCAGTAACAAACATTTAAAATACAACCCCTATTCTGCAGTATATATGAATTTTGAGAAACTTCCTACGGTAGAAACAAGCAAGGTTTTGCTAGATATAGCTTTCCGGAAAGCCCGGGAGAGAGGAAGCCAAAAGAAGTTAGTGGGCAGCTGGATCCAGATCATTAAGAAAAAAGAGAGCTTGAAATTAGACATTGTAAAAGATTCTTTAGTGCAGAAGCTGGAACATGTCTTGACTCAATTTCCGCAGACGGAAGTGCTGCCTGAGTTTTACATCAAGCTGATGAAACTTACCTTAGAGTACGGAGATTTTAAGAAATCTCTAGGCGCGTTAAACTGGGCCAATGGAAGGATACGCTTGTTGCAGAGAGAATATATCGGCAAAATTAATCGGGCTCAGGAACCGGAAAGAATCAATGGCGCTTCCAAAGAATTCTACGGCAGAGTCTCTTCTACCTTGAAACAGATTGATGAAAATCTCAAATATCTGGAAGAGTGCAGGAGGATTATGAAGACCTATCCTGATGTCAGGGACCTCTTCACAATCTGCATCTACGGATTTCCTAACGTCGGAAAAACTACTTTGCTAAACAAGCTAGCCAGCACCAAAGCAAAAACAGCAGCATATGCTTTCACGACCGTAAGTATCAATGCAGGATATTCTTCAGTTGATGGAGTTAAAGTACAAGTATTGGATCTTCCAGGAACTTTAGCCCGGCCGGAGAAAATGAATAATATCGAATTGCAGGCAGAATTGGCATTGCAGGAATTAGCAGATATGGTTGTTTTTGTTTTCGACCTAAGCGGTTCTTCAGGATATTCTTTTGAAAAACAAAAGCAGCTTTACAAGAAAATTGAAGATCTTAAGCCTTTGATTTATGTAAGTAAAACTGATCTGCCTGGAGGAATTCCTGATGCTAGTTTTCCTTACAAATATCTTTCTTTTGAAGAGTTGAAGGAAAAGATACATGCCAAGGCGAAAGTAGAAGCAGAGGAAAAAATAGAGGAATAAATTTTAGACTTATCTTTATTATTTCACAAAGAAGCATTAATAAAGAAGAAAATCTTTCTGCAGAGCATGAATGAGCCGGAAAGGTCAAACCAATCCTTAGGAAAGGAAAGATTCTTTTTGTTTCTAAGCATTCTAGTGACAGCAGTATTTTTAACCAGTTCGCCGGAAAGTCTTCTAGTTTTTTTTAAGGGAACATTCGGCGGCATAACTGGCGCCAGCGTGGCAGTAGAAGAGGTAGGGATGAAAGATTATGTTATTGGTTTGCTTATTTTTATGTCTCTGGTTGCTCTGGTTTTTTATGCCGTTCATGTTTTGCGTAATCCCCGGCCGCAGCGCTGGCAGGTTGAAATCCCTGAAGTCAGCGAAGAAGAAACAAAAAACATTACGCCCTTGAAGGGAAAATATTCTTTAGAGAATCAATTAGACCAGATCAACGATGAGATTAAGGGATTACGAAAAAGAAAGGATCTGCCAAAGAAAAGAACCGCCAAGAAATTAACCAGATTTGCTAATGTGCATGAAGATGTATTAAGGAATGAATTACGCAAAATAACGGCAAAACTGCAGGGGTTTAGGAAACCATTGGTGTTAGAATCAGCACCCAGCAAATGGGATGAAGATTTAGAGAGAGTAAAAAAGAGGCTGGACAATGTCGAGAAGATGAGAATTACAAGAGCAAAGATGTCAAAAAAAGTCCCTTCTAAAAGACATATAGCCTTAACCGTGGAAGCGAAACAGATCCAGCAAAAGTGGGAGCATGAGACAAAAAGAAAACCGATTGTCGTAAGTTATTCTGAAAAAGATGTTACTCTGAATAAAGACTTGGAACGTATTAGGAAAGAATTGGCAAGTGTCGATAAGATGAAGCTTACAAGAGCAAAAATACGTGAAACAACTCCGTCCATCCGGGAGATCGGAGAAGCATTGGAAAGAAGAAAGCTGAATCAAGAGCTAGAGAAAGTAAGCTCCATGCTGGATAAAGGGAAAAAGAATTCTTCTTATTTTATACGGCGTTATATCCCTTCTTTCCGGGAACGGGATTTAGAGAAAATTAAAAAGAGATTGCAGAAGAAAGGATATCTGCCGCCCAAGGAATTGGCAAGGATTGAAAGAAAGTTAAGAGAGTTGAAGGGTAATCAGAAGTAATGAATTTTGAAATTTAAAGTATAATCATTTTAACTTACTATCTTTCTAACTAACAACAACTTTGCAAGAACAAGGTAATTTTGTTGCTGCCCGTTCTAGTGCTTCTCGAGCTGCTTTAAGGTCTTTCTTCTCTATCCGCAGTTCGAAGGCAGTCTGTCCCTCTTTCATTCTCGCAGCGCAGCCGATGGTTTTACCATAGGACATCTTCATACCGGTACTCATACGGTCTGCTCCTGCTCCTGAAGCTAAGGGATTTTCACGCAGAACGTGGAAAGGATATACTTTTAAGCGTAAATGAAAGTTTTTACCTAAGGTTTTCTCTAAATAACGGTTAGAAACGACTCGGGCTGATTCTAAGGATTCCTGCCGGATGTTCATGGCTCTCTGAACGTTAAGTTTTAGGGTGGTATCATACTCCTTGTTAGCAGTTCCCATGTCAAAGCGTACTATCTTCATATGAGGGAACCCACCGCGGACATAGTTCTGTTTAGTGTACTTACTAATACGAGTATAGGGCCTTTCGAGATTTTGATACGCGGAAAACTTCCTGAGGCGTGCCATACAGCTGAAAAATTAGGGCTTCTTTATAAAGATTTCCAATCTCTCTAAGATGAATAAATTAGAACAATTATTGAGGCAATTGCACTGGTTGTTCAGGAGCGATCCAATCCAAATCTTCTATCTGAGGATTTGCGCTTCGGACGTCTTTCAGCCAATCTTCAAATGGTATCTTTCCAGCATGCTTTTGATGTAATTTTACAAAAGTATCTCCTTTCTGAATAGAGTAAACTGTTTTTGAAGGATCAATCTTAGGGATAGGTTTTACCATTAGTGATGGGCGGGCAGTTACTTCGATCGGTTCATTTACCGGCAACTTATAGGCTTCCCTTTGTAGCGGCGCTTCTTGAGAGGAAGCTTTAGCATAAGGTTTTGTTTCTTTTATTTGTGGCGTATCTACGCTCATGGAAAGAGAAGCGCTTTCTTCTAAAGCATTAACATGCTTCACAGATGAATTGAAATAACTGTAACCGATCCCTGCGATTACTGCACCAAAGCCAGCAAATGCGGCAGCAACCAGAGCTGCTTTAGATAGAGCAGGCATTGTTTTTCTTGGTTTAGGTAATTGAGTGACAACTGTTTCTAAATTTTTCGGAAGATAAGATACACTTACTGGAGTTACATCAACTGCTGTTTCTTCCAATTCAGAAAGATCAACATCAACTTCAGAGATTTCGATTTCAGGAGTGTCGTTGATTATTTCAAAATCTTCTGAGGATAATTCAACTATATCGTCATTTACATTTGTATACGGAGTAGTAGTTTTTATTTCTTGAGTAGAAGACTTAGATGTTGCCAATAGATCATTCAAATTGATCATAGCCTGATCAAAATCAGCTAATTCTTTAGTAGTGTTCTCAAATTTTTGGTATAAGTTCTGCAATTTTTCATCTTGAGTACGATCCAATCCTATCGCCCTTAATAATCTAAGTCTTTTCTGAGCAGCTTTTAGCACTTCAGGAGAATATTCTGCTCTTGCGAGAAAGTCAACTGATAACTCTACTTTCTCGTATGTATTCCCGGAGCTATCAAATAAAGGAACATTAGCAAAAATATCTCCTTTCGTTCTAGTATTTTGATAAGTTGAATTGCTCTTTCTTGTTTCAAGAGCTTTCTCCTTTTCCGCTTCAACAATCAAGCCATTCAAACCAGCATGTTTCGCTAACTCTTCTTTCGTTTCTTTTTCCACGCGTTTGTTGATTTTAAGTTGTAAGCCAGTGATATCAAATGCCAACTCTTGGTAATTACGTCTTTCGCAGCTTTCAACAGGAATAGTGAAATATGCATCCCGAGCTTTCTTCTTTACTTCGGCTAGTTCAAGGATAGAAGAATGTTCATAATTTCCCAGATCGAGATTATTACGAATCTTTTCTAACTCTTCAAGAGCCCTATTTATGGGAGTATCGGCAGCTTGCCGTAAATCTACTATATTCATATAAGTAGAATAATATTTGTTATCAATGTCATCGGTATCCATTGCAACATTTCGTACTGAATTATACGCTCCTCTAAACTGGTTTTCAAGTTTTTTAAGTTCGGAGAGATTGCCTTTTGGCAAATCCTCAGAGAAGGTACAAAATACGTCAAGGTAAACTGACGGATCATCAAAATTAGCAGGATTCATGCTTGATAGGATAGATTGCCCTACTTCTGCCTTGTCCTTAACATTGGAGGCGTTGTAAGT
>Ga0209542_10015334_pt1 | contig 12879 bp, 14 predicted proteins | sample RifCSPhighO2_01_FD_184028 | JGI IMG/M metagenome (GOLD analysis project Ga0209542, IMG submission 184028) | Soil microbial communities from Rifle, Colorado - Rifle CSP2_plank highO2_0.1 (SPAdes) (version 2) | ecosystem: Environmental > Terrestrial > Deep subsurface > Rock core/Sediment ...
AGCGTTATTCAGCACAGGCTGCCCGTGGCGAGTTATAGTCCAGACGCCGAGGTAGTTGTTGAGTACTGAGTAGAGGCTGCTATGGTTGCATCCTTTCCAGGACAACCGAATTATCCACACCAGAGTTATAAAGAAATGCCCCTATAAATATGTTTGTTACCCCTTTGGAATAATCAACAAGAAATTTTATAAAGTAACTCCTCATTAAGAATACCATGAAAATCCTAGCCTTAAGCGACGTACACGGAGACCGTCTTTTTATGCAGGAAATGGCAGAAAAAGGAGCCGAAGAAAAAGTAGACTTAGTCATTTTAGCTGGCGACTTGGTCGATCACCAGGGAAATGTTGCTGGCCTGATAGGTCCATTCAAACAGAAAGGCCTGGAAGTAGCAATTATTCCCGGTAATCACGAGGGATTGGCAGAAGTGAATTTCCTCACTGAAAAATATGGTCTCAAGAATCTTCACGGTTATGTCATCAAAGTAGGCGATATTGGCATTTTTGGCTGTGGCTATGCTGACGTAGGAATTCATCAATTATCAGAAAAGCAATTCTTTGAAACGCTTAAGAAAGCGCATGATTCATTGAAAGATGTAAAGAAAAAATTGATGGTAACTCATATCCAACCTAGCGATAGTATCATTGGCTTAGGAATTTTTCCAGGAAGCCTAGGAGTGCGAAAGGCAATCGAAGAATTTAAACCTGATTTACACATCTGCGGACACATTCACGAAACTCATGGTATCGAAGAGATGATTGGCTCGACCAGAGTGATTAATGTGGGAAAGACCGGAAGAATTATTGAGTTGTGATTATGACGTTAGAAGAAATAGCGAAACAATTTGCTCAGCAGTGGAGAATTGATTTTGGATTTTATCGATCAGGAATAATGGGATATCAGTACCCATTTAAAGTAGGGCGTACCCTTCGAGGGAAGAAAGAAAAGCTCTTTGTCAAAAAACAATTTCCCCCTTCTCCAAATATTCTTGAAAGCGGAATTTACGTTTTAACCACTCCAGGCGGCAAGGAAGGAATTCTTACTGTCAATGTTATCAATGGTTGTTTGAAGGATTATCTTGCCTTGTTGCATGGAGCACCGGACAATCTAAGTAAGGCCTTATATCAGAGCTTATCCAGTCATCTTGATAATGAAAAGGGGCCATTTACTGTTATTCATGAACAGCTCATAGGTGTAACTCTTAAGGATGTTTCTACTCTTCTTCCGCGTTTCTATCCTAACTAAAATTATTTAAAGAAGCATTATTTATTGTTCATATGCTTAAAGATTGCCCAGAATGCAGGAAACCATTACACGAAGGCCAGCACAAATATGCTGATGGATTGTATCATGTGCAGTACTGCAAGAAATGCGGATTCAGGAAGGAATTGCCGTTGGAATAGGATTATTTCTTTTTAGGTTTTTCAACCACAATCCAAACGTCATCTTTTATGCACCGATAAATGACCCTAGAATATTCTTTTTTCTTTTTGAAATCAAAGCTCTTATCTCTTTTTACTATTTTTATTCTTTTTTCACAGACTATGCATTCCATCAAAATCCCATCCCTTTCGGCATCTTCCCACCCATCTTCTGCATCACAACCTTTTGGCAAGCAAAAGGTTGATCAAATTCTTTCAAGTGAGATTTCACGTTGTTCAATCTCACGATATCACATTCCAAAGCCCTTGGGCAGTTTTCCACCCATCTTTTTCATCAAAACCTTTTGAGAAAAGGTTTATCAAAATCACTCCAGTGGAACATTCGCTCTACTCAGTTCCACGACATAGACTCACATCATACCTTTAGGCATCTTTCCACTCATCTTCTGCATCACAACCTTTTGGCGAAAAGGTTGATCAAATCCTTTCAAATGAGATTTCACTTCGTGCAATCTCATGATTAAAATCCCCCCATTCCCTTAGGTAACTTCCCACCCATCTTCTTCATCATCTTATTAATGTCACCTTCTCCTTTGAACATTTTCATCAGTTTCTTGCTCTGACGATGCTGCTTCAATAATTCGCGGACTTCTCCCACTTTTAATCCTGAACCGGCAGCAATACGGTCAAGCCTTTCGGCAGAAATCATTTCCGGATCTTCTAATTCTGCTTTAGTCATAGAATCCATGGCGTATTTCCATTTCTCTAATTTTCCTTCTTGCACATCCAGCATTTCTTTTGGCATCTTTAATGAACCCATCCCTGGAATCATCTCCATAATCTTTCCGAAGGAACCCATCTTTTTCAAAGAACTCATCTGTTGATATAAGTCCACTAAATTGAAATCTCCTTTCAGGAATTTTTCCTGCATATCCTTAGCATTCTCTTCTGTTATCACTTCTTTCGCTTTTTCTAATAGCGATTCTATATCGCCCATGCCGATCAGCTTGCCCACGAAGCGCTGCGGATGAAATAACTCCAAATCATCTTGCTTTTCTCCTACTCCAATAAAGACTATCGGCGCTTTGGTTACTGCACAGGCTGACAATGCGCCTCCTCCTTTCGCGGTCCCTTCCAGCTTCGTAATAATAACGCCGGTCACTCCGCATGTATCATGGAAGGCTTGTGCTTGCTTTTGGGCAGCCTGTCCTAAATCGGCAGAAATGACCAATAATTTTTCTTCAGCCTGCACCGCCTGATGCAGGTCATTTAATTCTGAAATCAATTCATTGGATAATGCATCTCTTCCTGCCGTATCAACAATGACCACATCATATTCTTTCAATTTTTTTTCGAAGGATAAGTAAATATTGAGTGGATCTTTTTCCTTTTTGATCCCTAAGAAATCGACTCCAACATCCTTCGCTAATTGCTCCAGCTGTTCATAAGCAGCAGGCCGCCAGGTGTCGGTCTGCATCACCGCAACTTTATGTCCGCGCTTCTTATAGAATTTTGCCAGTTTTCCGGCAGTGGTGGTTTTCCCGCTTCCAAATAAACCAACTAACATGATTTGCGTGGGCTTCTTGCTGATCTTGATCTCATGCGCTTCCTTGCCTAAGAAATTGGTCAATTCATCATACACTACTTTAATCAGATGTTCCCGCTTGGTGATTCCCGCTGGCGTAGTTTCAGAAGCGCGTTCCTTGATCTTCTTGCTTAGATCAAACACTAACTGAACATTTGTATCAGATTGTAATAAGGCTCGCTGGATGTCTTTGACTAACTCATTGATCAGTTTTTCATCTACAAAAAGCGACTTGCTGATCTTGCTTAAAGTGTTCTTTAAGGAATCTCCTAGTTTTTCTAGAACCATATTATTTAGAAAGGGTGATTTTATTTAAATGTTATTGCCTATGTATCGCCCCCTAAAATGAAATAAAAAGTTAATCCCTCTTTTGAACGGGAACGTATTTACTTGCTTCATTAGCAATTATATCTTCAATTGTTTCTATGGTTTTAATATCGCCATGTAACGTTACCATTACATGTCTGGTTCTTACATAAATTCTATCATCATAAAAAACACTGACGCCGGGGTCGACATGCCATACTTGAATTTTTACCCTACTACCAGTTAAACTATCATTGTCTTGTACGACGCATCGAGCATCAGTTCTTTTTTGCCAAAATTCAAGGAAATTCTTATACGTGAAAAAATTTTCTGACACTCCTGAATAAATGACTTTTTGTTCTGCCATTTTAACCTCACTCCACATGCCTTCCTCTTCTGGGACCAGATTTTGGCGGCGTATACGAAAACCAATCTTCCTTGGTTATCGGATGAAAATGATCCGCTTCTTCAATCAATGATCTGGCAGTGGTTTCCTGAACTGCGGCTATCTCAATTCGTACTCCTTCTGATTTCAAGTGGGTTACTAAATCAAGATAATCAGAATCACCGGACATGATAATGATAGTATCTACTTTTGAGGAGAGCTGGGTCGCTTTAATTGACAGGGGAATGTCTGCGGATTTATGGCAGGGAACGACCGATCCATAATACATCTCATGCAGCCTTTCTGCCAGCTTGGAAGAGATGTTCTGCCCTTCTCTGAAATAGATAAGTCTGTTTAACCCTCGGCCGTTGAGCAGCTTAGGGATAAGCGTGTCAAAATTGACCATAGTATTGGTCGATTTGCTTTGTTCGTGGATGCTTCTTTCGATATTATTGCCATCGCAGAGAATAGCCACAGATTGGGTAATAAGAATTTCTTTATTTGTCATAACTTTTTTCACCTTTTTTTTATAATAAATGAGCCTGCAGGGACTTTCGCGCCCAGTCACACCAATTAGCTATGTCGTGGGGTCAAGCGAAGCGCGTGCCCCACTTGAATACGACTCGCCTAGTGTAACAGGCATTCGAACCCCGGTTTACCGGTCCGAAGCCGGTCGTACTATCCGCTATACTACAGGCCCTTGAACATCTAAAGAACTATACTGTTTTAAAAACATTATGGTCTCAGAAACAAATATAAATCATAACTCCTTCAGTTCCATATGACATTTTTGCGTACTTACCTTTTTAGTGTGATCATTATCGGGCTGATAGGGCTAACTGATGCAGTTTTAACTTTTTTGAAGATAACGCCTGCGCTTTACACCAGGATAGTCCCTTTACTATTGTTCCTCTTCTTTTTCTTCAACATTTTCTCTATAGCGATCTTCCGTCGTCATCCTCTAGAAAGAATAGTATACATCCTTCCCATCTACCACATCATTACCTACATTATTTTTCTGTCTTTAGGATTATATCTAATCATTAGTGGGATCATACCGGATTGGTTAAGCCTAGCACTTATTGGAATGCAAGTAGTGTCTTCTCTCTTCGAACTTAGCTTTAGTGTTTACCTGCTCAAGAAGTTTGCCCCTCAGAAAATGTGAAAACTATCACATCTTTGCACTGAAAATAGCGCTTTGCTTATTTTCATGTGTATCAAGCTCAGTAAACTCTTTCAATAAAGAATCATTGTCCATGAGGATAGAATATTCAGTGTTATCTAGTTTCTTACTTTCCACAAAAGCGACAAACTTTTTCTTTTTCTCTTCACTCCATTTTTCAAATAAAGTAGCGGTCTTGCAGAGATAGTCAGTATCACAATGCCCTATGCGCAAGTCTTTCCCGTGTCGTGCTGGATGTAAGGGACAGAGATAGCATCCTTGCTCTTCAATTAGATTCCTGCAGACGCCGTTGCGCAGATCACGCGAAGGTCTCCGGTCTCTGAATTGTATGAATTGTTCTTCCCTTTGAGGGTTAGCGTGCTTGAACTCCAGATTATTCTTGAAAACAGCTTGCTTGATCTTCTCTTTCGATTCAAAATCATGCCCGCAGCAGCCCATGCAGCCGCCGTTTAATTGACATAAAGAACTACTGGTGGCCATATTCTAGATGTTCCTTCAACAGTTGAAGTGCTTTTCCTCGCATACTTGTTTTCATTTTATATTCACGGCTCATTTCACCATAAGTTATTCTTTCTCCTAAGGGTTGGAAAATAGGCCCCCAGCCAAAATCAAGATCGCCTCGAGGTGAAACGATTTCTCCTTTGTCTGCAGCTTCAAAAAATGTAATACTTACCTCTTTATTTTTCTTTCTTGCATAACCAACAAGTGATTTCACTACAACTTTATTATTTTCATACTTATCAACTAAATTGTAAATTCCTTCCGCCCCTAGTGTTTCAAGAAACCACTTAATTAATGGGCCTGGAAATCCGTTTAAACATTCTAAATAGAGAGAAGTATCCTCTATAAAGAATTCTCCTTCATGTTTTGAAAGAGCTTGTCGTAACTTATGCTCGGCAATGACTTTTGCATCTAAGCTTTGAATCTCTTCTAATTCTAGATCTAATTGTTGAACATATGGAAATATCATTTTAGCCTCGCTAAACTTTCCCTTATTTCCAGTAATAAAATAAAGAGTCATTACATCTCCTCTGGCGCCTGGATGCCCAACATATTCAATCCATTCTCTAATACCTGCCGGACACAATCTACCAATAACAATCTTGCCTTGGTTTGGTTTTTATCTTCAGACAATACTGGACATTTGTGATAAAATTCATTGAAGGCCTGCGCTAATCCGATCAGATAATGCGCCAGATGATGCGGCTTGTAGTTCAATGCAGTTTTTTCAATTATTTCAGGATAGGCATACAGTTTCTTGACTACAGCTATTTCTTCAGCCTGTTCAAACAATTCGAAATTGACGTGCGGAGAAACTCCCTGATTATGTTCTTTCACTGCTTTCCGCAAAATAGAACAAGCGCGCGTGTGAGTATATTGTAAATATGGGGATGTCTCTCCTTCAAAAGAAAGCATCCTGTTCCAATCAAAATCAATGTCTCTGATACGATCGTTGCTCAAGTCAGCAAAAATAATTGCTCCTACTCCAACCATCACTGCCACTTCTTTCTTGTTCTGCAAGGTTGGATTTTTTTCTTCGATAATTTTTCCTGCCAGCTCAATGGCCTTATTTAATACTTCTTCTAAGAAAATAACCTGTCCTTTCCGCGTGGACATCTTTCCTTCCGGAAATCGAAACAATCCGAAGTCAACGTGGACTAATTTATTCTTTTCGACTCCAGCCAATTCCAGGATTTTGAACAACTGCTGGAAATGTAGTCTCTGTTCAGAACCGACCACATAGACTATCTTCTCTGGTTTGTATTTCCTCAAACGAAACAATGCCGCGGCTAAATCCCTAGTATGATAAGTAGAAGCGCCGTCAGATTTCCGTAACATAAACGGCGGCATGTTATATTTTTCGAGATCAACAATCAACGCCCCTTCTGAAATCGTTGTTTTTACTTTCTGCTGCAGTTCCTTTATACTAGATTCCAGTAAATTGTTGTAAAACCCTTCGCCATGAAAAGAATCGAAATTGACTTCCAAGATGTTGTAAATGCGGCGGAATTCCTGCAAACTTAATTCTTTGAATTTTTCCCATAAAGCAATGGATTCTTTATTGCCATCTTCTAATCTCTTGAATTCTGCACGGGCTTCATTTTCAAGGGATTTATCTTTCTCAGCTTCTTGGTGGAATTTAACGTACAAATGTAAAAGATACTTGATGGGATCATGTTTTAATTCCTCTTCTGAGCCCCATTTATGATAAGCAGCGATAAGCTTTCCGAATTGCGTTCCCCAATCTCCTAGATGATTAACCCCGAAAACATCATATCCTAAAGCGCGGTATAGCTTATAGAGACAGCTGCCAATGACGGTGGAACGTAGATGGCCTATGCCAAAAGGCTTAGCGATGTTAGGAGAAGAAAATTCGACGAGAATCTTCTTACCTTTCCCAAGGTTCTGCTTTCCAAACTCCTTTTGCTCTTGGTAGATATGGGAAAGTGTTTCTTCCATCACTATCTTATTTTTTAGAAAGAAATTCAAATATGGGCCGGCAACTTCAATTTTAGCTACGAAATGAGGGAGCTTTATTTTTGTCTTTAATTTTTCTGCTTCTTCTTTGGCTTTACCTAGTTTAAAGCAGGGAAAGGCGTAATCACCCAGTTTAGAATCCGGTGGAACAGCAATGAGATTAGCAAGATCTTCTTCAGATAGTTTCGTTTCCTTTGCTAACAGAGTGATAATTTCTTGCTTAAAATCCATAACAATCAGAAAACAACTTGTTTTATATATTTTGCTGAATAACTATTATTTAAGCAGTACAGAATTATTTTTCTTACTCAATATTATTATCTTTGTTTTGCCGCCGCAGAAAGCTTTAATCATCCCAACTGCCTCATCTATTACTTCTTTTTGTTTTGTTGGACTAACTGGAGGAAGGAATTCAAAATGCAGCAGTGCTGAAGTAGAGCCAGGCTTTAATGCCGTCTTGGCATTCTTCCAATAATCTAACTTTTTACCTAGTATTTTTTTAGCATCACGATAGGAAATATCATCTTTCTTGACTTCAAAACCGATGTCTCCTTGCAGCTTTGCTGGATCATCTGCCCCGAAAGGAACGATATGCTTCAAGGCAAGATAACGCAGCAGAGCAGTAATGGTATCTTTTGTTTGTAATTTTTGTTTACGTAATGCTTTTTGCAATAATAATTCAACAGAAGTGTTGTAATGCTTTGCCTTTTTGCCGAATTCCTGTTTAGCAGTTTCCCAGGGTGAGATCAAATGATGCGTTTTTACGGTGTCCTGGTTAAAAGTCAGAAGGATCACTTTCTGCATCTCTGCCAGAAGATGATTTGCTTTGGCGGCTTTACTTTTATTATCTATTCCTTCTGCTCTCACAACAGCGACTTTCAACTGCGGAAATTTCTTGAACACTTCCGGCTTAACAGTTATTTTCATTTTTTCACTTTTTTAGTGGTTTCTCTATCTTCCTCTGGTAATAAAAAGCCAAATATTCTCCTGAAAATACCTTTCTTCTCGTGAGAATGTTTGACCCCAAAATGCTTGGTGAGAAGGTCCAGATCATTGCGTATGTCTTGCAACAGTTTTACTTTTTTCCTTTCCCTATATATCTGCATGAGGGTTAGGATGACATAGATGCCAAAGATTCCGCCAACTAACAAGCTTATTTTTTGCAGAATTGGTTGAAGAGCGTTGGTGAGAAAATTGTCTGGTAAGACCAATTCTTCTGTTCCCGGGATGGTTTCTGCCCCGGCAAGGATAGAACTAAGTGAAAGCAACATTCCAAAAACAATGATACTTTTTTTCAATCTAATCTCCTCTTGGTGGAGAACTAATGTTTTTAGATATTTATAGCTTGTGGTGGATTTTGCCTTGAAATAATGGAAGACCTAGTTATTACATAATAATGCTATGTCTTCCAAACTTTAGTTGAGGCGAAATTATATGCAGAACTATTGTCCTCAACTAAAAAGTCAAAAATTTTATAAAGAGGGCAGGGGCTTTAAGGTTAACTTACAGCCCCGTCGTCTAGCGGACTAGGATAGAGCCTGAGCCGTTAAGTTTACACTCAGCTAGAACCCTTTGGAGGCTTTGACAGCGGTTCGAATCCGCTCGGGGCTAATTTTTTTAAAAAAATAAGGGCAGCTTGCCCTTACGGGAAAATTGAAAACTATCAATTTTCTGTACTGAAATTAAGTATAGGAAATAACTTTAATTTTCGTAGTTTCACGAAAATCTTTACTACAGTTATTTCCTAATAAGAAAATCACTTTAGCCTAGCTAATCTTACGATTATTAAAGTGATTTTCTATAGTTTCTTAATTTCAGGTATCAACCCTCAGCGTTTTTAGAAGAATAAACAAATTTTAGCAATAGTCTTTTAAATAAAAGCTATAATTAAACATCATATTCGAGAGACAAGTTGGTCTAGGCTCGCTTGTACTGGAGAGAAGTATAATTGCTTATTCTCCTATCATAAAACATTGAGGTAAAAAATACCATGGCAAAAATGCATTCAAGAGCACGAGGAAAAAGCGGAAGCACTAAACCGCTTAAGAAAGTTCCAAGCTGGGCGCCTTACAAAGGACCTGATGTAGAGAAACTAATCGTTAAGTACGCAAAAGCAGGAAAGAATACTTCTGAAATAGGTCTTCTATTGCGAGACGCACATGGGGTAGGAAGCGTTAAAGCATCAACTGGAAAAAAAGTATCTGGAATCCTCAACGAAAAAGGATTGACCAAAGAAATGCCTGAAGATCTACGAAATCTCATTAAGAAAATGGTCTACATCCAGCGTCATATGGAAAAAAACAAGCAAGATCAAACTGCCAAGCGAGGATTATTGTTGACCAATTCCAAGATCAGACGCTTGGTCAAATACTACCAACGAACTGAAAGACTTCCAGCAGATTGGAAGTTAGATATGGACAGATTGAAGATTTATCTGGAATAAACCGGATCTTCTATCTTTTTTTATTTTTGTACTTTTTAGATAATCTTTTTAAAGTTTAGAGTTATTCCTCTTTTCGTGGTTAAGAAAATAGTCCTTGATCTTGTTGAACTTGTTGACTGGGCTGAATCGACAGATGATGTGTTTTTAGATTGTTTTATTTTTTTGAATGATTCAGAGGTACATAAAAATAGATACGTCGGGAGATTTCGTTATGCAGACCCATGGCCAGGTTATAAAAACGAAAGGGAATTTTATAGAGCATGTATCAAGAAATATTAAACTAATAAAATAAAAAAAAATACTTACAACATAGTTCTTATACTTTCAATATTAGAAGCGATCTCATGGCCGCGTTTGGTCAATTCCAATAATTTTAATCTTCCTTCTTTCTTGAATCGTATCAAGTCAGATTTCTGCATCTCTTGCAAAATCTTGACTACATGCGAATAGGTGCAGTCGATCTGTTTCGCCAGCACAGAAGCATAGACATTTTCATTGGCGTTCTTTAACTCTACCAGCATCATGGCCGGCTTCTCTCGAAAAAACACGTCGAAGATAGGCTTGTTGTTCATTTTGTTCAAATTGGACACCCCCAAATTATCTCTTACACAAAAAGAAGTAAAAACACTTCTCTCCGTGCTAGAAAGTGTGTCTTTACACTTTCTTAAACTCCACCAGCCTCTTCAGAAACTGAGGCTTCAATCTTATATTTAAACATTTATCTATTGTAAAACATCTGTTGTAGTATAGTTATATAAACCTTTTGTCTGTAAAGTGAATTATCTATTTGAGAACAGAATAGTTTTTAACTCTTAGCTTTTGTTTTTCATTTTCATGGTTTCTACTACGGTTACGGCGGCACAGGATTTTTTTCCTTATCCACAAATTCGACCTGAACAAGGAAAATTGTTGCAGGATATCGATACCGCCTTTCAACAGGAAAAAATCATTTTAGCATATGCCCCTACAGGATTGGGAAAGACCGCTACCGCTTTATCGGTTGCTTTATATCATGCCATAGAAAAAAAGAAACGGGTGCTCTTTCTTACCAGCCGGCATACCCAGCACGCCATAGCCGTAGAAACATTGCGAGAGATAAGACAAAAGGGAGTTTCTTTCACTACTATAAACTTAGTCGGGAAACGTTCCATGTGCAGCCAAGAAATAGCGGGCTTGTTTGGCAATGATTTCAATGATTTCTGCAAGACTATTGTAGGCAGAGGTGAATGTGAGTTCTACAATAATGTGCGCAGCAAACAGCAGCTTACGGTGGAAGCAAAAAAAGCAATAAGCGATCTGCAGCAGTATCCGCCCATGCATAATCAAGAAATTATGAATTTCTCACGGGAGCAAAAGATGTGCGGTTATGAAATTGCCATCGAGTTAGCCAAGAAAGCAACTGTGATCATTGCCGATTACAATTATCTTTTTAATCCTCACATTCAGCAGGGCTTTTTCAATAAACTGAATCTGGAACTGAAGGATGTTATTGTGATAGTAGATGAAGGGCATAATCTTCCTTCCCGTGTCGTTGATGTGCTTAGTTCGGACTTAAGCAGCATAACCCTCAAAAATGCCATATTGGAAGCAAAAAAGTTTGGTTTGGGAGGATTGTTGTTCTGGCTGCAGGAGTTGATCAGAATTCTGAATGTACTTAGTGAAGTAATAAGCAGTGGAGAATTTAATGTGAAAGAAAGACTGGTTGCCAAAGAAGAATTTATTTCCAAAATCGCTGCGGTAGTTAACTATGACGAATTGATCAATGAATTGGAACTGGGAGCGGAAGAAGTTCGCCTTAAGCAGAAGAAAAGTTATCTGGGGGGAATCGCTGCTTTTTTGGAAGCGTGGAAAGGAGAAGATAAGGGCTTTGTCCGTATTCTTGCGGAAAGAGATAGTAATTATGGCCCGGTGACTACCTTAAGCTATCAATGTCTTGATCCACGCATCATCACCGAACCGATCTTCAAGCAAATATTTACTGGAGTGATCATGAGCGGAACGTTAATGCCGCTGTTCATGTACCGCGATATTTTAGGAATCGCTCGAGCCGTAGAGAAAGAATATGACTCACCCTTTCCGCCTGAAAATAAATTGAGTTTAGTCATTCCTGAGACCAGCACTAAATACAATCTGCGTGGGGAAGCGATGTTTCAGAAGATCGCTACTATGTGTGCGGAATTGGCTTCACTTATCCCTGGAAATGTGGCTTTCTTTTTTCCATCGTATCAATTACGGGATTCCATTGCCAATCACCTTCGTTCTTCAAAGAAATTATTCTTTGAGAAAAAAGAAATGTCAGCTGAAGATAAGAATACCTTTTTGGCTGAGTTTAAAGCGCATAAACTGCAAGGCGGAGTTTTGCTGGGAGTTTCTGGCGCCAATTTCGCGGAGGGAGTAGATTTTCCAGGCGATTTGCTTAATGGGGTAGTGGTAGTGGGACTGCCGTTAGGAAAACCAGATCTCTATACCAAAGAGATCATCAAATATTACGAAGAGAAATTCAGTAAGGGCTGGGATTATGGCTATATTTATCCTGCTATGTCGAAGTGCATCCAATCAGCAGGAAGATGCATTAGAAGCGAGACTGACAAGGGCGCAGTGATTTATCTTGATGAGCGCTTTGCCTGGCAGAATTATTATGCTTGTCTGCCTCGGGAAGGGTTAAGGGTGACGAAGGAGTATACTGGATTGTTGACGGATTTTTTTGGAGTTAAAGATAAGGTTCTGTAAGCTTTATATAGGTCTTTATCTTCTCTTTTAGAATGAGTACTGTTTTGAGTAACCCTACGAAATACTTTTGGATAACCTTGTTCCAAAATTCTAGTTTTCTTGCTCCGGTTCTTACTTTATTTTATGTACGGAGGGGTTTAGACTACCAGCAAATTTTCATTCTCTACACTGTTATAGTTGTATCTATGTTTCTATTTGAAGTGCCAACCGGCATCTTTGGAGATAAATATGGCCGAAAGATGTCTATTGTCGCCGGTTCAGTTTGTGGGATAATATTTACCATCGGCTTGTTATTTGCAAACACCTTTTGGGAATTTTTCTTTCTTTTTATCTTATTGGGGATAACTCTAACCTTTGCTTCGGGTAGTGATGAAGCTATGATCTATGAT
>Ga0209542_10015335_pt1 | contig 12878 bp, 13 predicted proteins | sample RifCSPhighO2_01_FD_184028 | JGI IMG/M metagenome (GOLD analysis project Ga0209542, IMG submission 184028) | Soil microbial communities from Rifle, Colorado - Rifle CSP2_plank highO2_0.1 (SPAdes) (version 2) | ecosystem: Environmental > Terrestrial > Deep subsurface > Rock core/Sediment ...
AACACTTTTTGCACTTTTAACAAGTTTTTATCCAACCCATAAAAAGGTTACTATGTACCGAATAATAACCATGATGGATTATAAGCAACTCTGGCAGAGTGTTTTGGTAGAGATAGAACTAAACATCTCAAGCGCAAACTTCACAACCTGGTTTAAGGATACTCGGATCGTCAAAGAAGATAGCGGCATAGTGGTACTCTCCGTGCCAAATGCTTTCGTGAAGGAATGGCTCCTGACTAAATACCACAGCACCATCCTTAGAAACTTGAGAAATCTCGAAAATTCTGTCCACGCCGTCGAATACGTTGTAAATAAAGAAGAATCTCGCAGGAGGGAGGAAAGACGGGACCCAGAACTCCATACTAGAGAGTTGCCCTTGCCAGAGACACAGGTTAATAAGGACGATAATTTAAATCCACGCTACACCTTCGAGACTTTCGTCATCGGGCCTTTCAACGAACTGGCCCATGCTGCCGCTCAAGCGGTCATTAAGAAGCCTGGGATAATGTATAACCCACTTTTTATCCATGGAGCTACCGGCCATGGCAAAACTCACCTGATCCAAGCTATCGGTAACCACATCAAGACAGTTAGCCCAGGTAAAAAAGTCTATTACATGACTTCGGAACAGTTTGGCCAAGACTGTATGAACGCGCTTCAAAACCAGAAAATGAATGTATTTAAGGAGAAATACCGCAAATACGACGTCTTAATCGTCGACGATATCCAATTCTTTTCAGACAAACAGAAGTTTCAAGAAGAGCTGTTCCATCTATTCAACACTCTCTACGACAACAACAAGCAAATTATCTTTTCTTCTGACAAACACCCCTATTTCATCGCCGGCCTTGAGGAAAGGCTTAAATCGAGACTCTCGGCCGGTATGACGGTGGATATTCCAGCACCAGACAAGGAATCAAGGATTGCCATCATTTCTGCCAAAGCAATTCAACAAAACATTAATTTGTCCCAAGAAATAATAGATTACCTAGCCCACACCATAAACGGCAACATTAGAGACCTTGAAGGGGCAGTGAACACTTTACTCTGCCACTCCGAACTTAAAAATAGAGAGATATCAATGATCGATGTCAGGAATTACATAAAAAATAATATCAAGCCCAAAAAAACAATTGCAGTAAAGGACGTTGTGAGAATTGTCTCAGACTTTTATAACATCAAAGAGGATAGCATCTACGAGAAAACTAGACACAAAGAAGTCATCAGGCCAAGACAGATAGTCATGTATATTCTGCGCGAAGATTTCAACATATCTTACCCATCCATCGGTCAAAAGTTGGGTGGGAGAGACCACACCACAGTTATTCATTCCTGTGAAAAAATAAAAATGGAAATTAAAGAAGATCAGTCACTCTTGGAAGAAGTTGGTCAGATTAGGAATCTATTGACTGTGTAGTACTATGTGGAAAGATACCAGAAATAATGTTAATAAGGTGTTCTGGGTTGGGTATAAAAATGAGTTCCAACCAGAACCAGCCGAGGTTTCTAGTACCTATCCACAAGCTGACTATAATGAACTACTAAAATACGGTCAGTTAGAAACATATAAAAACTGTTCACATATCCACACATGTAATAGTAGTAATAATTTTTCTATATGAAAATAGAATGTATTAAGGACCAATTAGAAGAAGCTTTCAGTAAAGCGGATAAAATAGCTGGTAAAAATATTACCTTACCAGTACTATCTGGACTCTATTTAGACGCTAGACAAAATTCTCTTTCTATAAAGGCTACAAACTTAGACTTGGGTATTTCTATTAATTTACCTGTAAAAGTGACAGAACCGGGGATAGTGGTGGTTCCAGCCCACATCATTTCATCTTTTGTCTCCTCCTTGTCTAAGGATAAAAACATTACTTTAAGCACTAAAAATCAAGTTCTTGAAATAAAAACTCTCGCCACCAAAACAAACATCAAAACTCTTCCTAGTGAAGACTTTCCCATCATTCCGGAGATAGATGATGATAAGGCCTTCTCAATATCTACTAGAGATCTAGTTTTCGGTATAAAGTCGGTTATCTACGCAGCTGCTATTGGTAATATTAAGCCAGAGTTATCCTCTATCTCTATAAAATATGAAGGGGAGTTCCTAGTTTTCGCCGCCACAGACTCATTTAGGTTAGCGGAGAAGAAAATAAGGGTAAAGAAAGCTCCACACTTCAAACAAATTCTTATCCCACAGAAAAATGCTCTAGAAATTGTAAAAATTTTTGATAGAGGAGAGGAAGAAATATCTATTTCTATAGAAGAGCACCAAATGGCCCTACGTTCACAAAATATTTACTTAACCTCACGCATTATAGAGGGTACTTTTCCCGACTATAGGCAAATTATTCCTAAAGAGACTACTTCCAAGGCAGTATTACTTAAACAGGATCTAGTAAACTCACTCAAGACCAGTCTCATATTCTCTGATGCCTTTAATCAACTTACCTTGAAGCTCTCACCTAAGGCCAAAAGCTTCGAAATAGAGTCCAAAAACTCTAATGTGGGTGAAAATATCCACACAGTCGAATCTGTCCTTGAGGGCGAAGACATTTCTATTAACGTCAATCATCGCTACTTTACGGACTGTTTCCAGTCTATTACCACTGACAGTCTTTCATTAAATTTTAGTGGTCAGGCTAAACCGATTATAGTTCAAGGAGTTGGGGATAGCAGTTTTCTCTACCTGGTGATGCCTATGAACCAGTCGTAGTGGCCCACAGACTTATACTGTATTCCCAGTTCTGGAATTGTGGATCGTCTCCCGGGTTTAGTGGTAGAGGACCTCGCGGGTCGTCCTTATTTACCCAATAGAGAGTAGAGTGGATCCCGCCAGTAGACCAGTCGCCACGTAAAATAGGTTTCAAGCTACTTAAATCTTCAACTTCTCGCTCGGGGAACATTTCAACTGGAATTTTCGGCAAAATTTCTTCCATATACTCACGCCAGAGAGGGGCGACCACGAGGCCCGAGACCTTCTTCTCCATGGGAGAGTTGTCATTGTTACCGACCCAGGCCCCTACAACGAGATTGGGAGTATAGCCGATGATCCAAGCATCACGATAGTCGTTTGACGTACCCGTTTTCACCGCGACTGGTCGAGAGGGAATGTAAAGAGCGGAGTTTGCGCCGAATCCCGGTGTTCTAGCTATGTTATCAGAGAGAATATCTGTGATCAGGCGCGAAGTTTTCTCTGACAAGACTCGGCTAGGGAAGGTGTCGTATCTGTCTATGATATTGCCTTGAGCATCTTCCACTCGAAGCACGGGGTTGTAAGGATTACGGACGCCATCGTTAGCGAATACAGAATAGGCCGAAGTCATATCGAGGAGAGAGACTCCACCGCCACCAAGTACTAGAGATAATCCATACTGGCTAAGGTCATTTAAACTTCCTATGCCCATACTCTTGGCAGTGGCGATAGAATCTGCCACTCCAGCCAGATAAATACCCTGAACTGCTGGGATGTTTACCGACTGAGCAAGGGCATTTCTAAGCGTCATGGGGCCCCTGAATCGATCGTCGTAGTTAACTGGGCTGTAGCAGACATCATCTGTAGTAAAGTCGTCTGGCGCGCAGTTTGGAGAGAATTGGATGCGAGTATCGTAGAGAATGGTCTGGTCGGTGTAACCTTTGTTAAACATGGTGGCGTAGATAAAAGGCTTGAATGTAGAACCAGGTTGGCGGAAACCTGTGGTGACGTTGAAGTTACCATCAATCTCTTTGTCGAAGTAATTACGCGAACCGACCATCATTAAAATATCACCACTTGCAGGGTCAATAGCGACCATACCGTTATTTTCGCCGTTGAACTTTTCTTTATTGATCTCGCCATATTTCAAAGCTATAGCCTCAGCCCCTTGTTGGAGAGGGTAATCAAGAGTAGTAATTATTTTGAAGCCACTATTGGCCACAGTATCCTCACCATATTTTCTAGCTAGATAGTCGAGGACGAAGAAGACGAAGTGTGGCGCTTTGATACTACCGGTATTTTGTCTAGGTCTGAATTCCACTTTTTCATTGACTGCGACTGTCAGTTCATCTTCTGTAATTAAGTTGTTAGCAAGCATTTCTTGGAGTACCAAATTTTTCCTAGCTTCCAATTCATCTCGATGAGAGCCGTATGGGGAGTAGTAAGTAGGGGCTTTAGGGAGAGCGGCCAGATAGGCCGATTCGGCCAAAGTGAGTTCAGCCGCAGATTTACCAAAGAAATTTTGTGTCGCCTCCTCAATACCGTAAATAGTGCCTCCATAAGAAATCTCATTGAAATAAAGAGACAAAATTTCGTCCTTGGTCAAAACTTTCTCAAGCTTGAGGGCGAGAATTAACTCCTTCAGTTTTCTAGTAGGAGTTTTGTCCTTAGTCAGAATCGAATTTTTGACCACTTGCTGGGTGATAGTAGAACCTCCTTGGTTGAAAGATAGAGTGGTTAGGTTGACAACCACAGCTCTTAGAAACGAGGTCAATTCAAATCCATTGTGTGAGTAGAAGTTCTTGTCCTCGATAGCGATGGTGGCTGCTTTGGCATAGGGGGAGATATCTTCGACGGGGATGATGGCGCGTCTACTGTCGCGGGAGGTGTCGTAGAGCAAAATTTGCCCAGTACGGTCGTAGAGCTTGGTAGACTGGCCAATCTTGCGCTCCGAAATGTCCTCTAAGGCAGGGATACGCAAAGAGGCTGTCCATAATATTAATATGCCAGCAAAGAGTAACAGGACAGCCGATACCGCAAAGATGTGGTTGGAGTGGATATATCTAGATATTTTTCGCATTAGAAAGCTCATTTTAACATATGTTAAGATACTTTCATGGCTAAAGATATAGATGAACTTCTAACTCGTGGTGTGATCGAAGTTATTGATAAGAAAGATCTTGAAGAAAAACTTCTTTCAGGCAATAAACTGAGAGTTAAACTCGGTATTGACCCTACCAGTCCAAATATTCATATTGGTCGAGCTATACCACTACTTAAACTTCGTGATTTTCAGAAACTAGGTCATCAAGTAGTTTTTATCGTAGGTGATTTTACTGGTGAGATTGGTGACACTTCAGACAAAGACAGTGAACGTCCCATGCTTACCACAGAGGAGATTGAACACAACAAAAAAACTTATTTTGAACAAGTTGGCAAATTGATAGATTTAGATAAAGCCGAATTAAGAAACAATAGCGAATGGCTCGAATCTCTAAGTTATAGGGAGTTATGTAAACAAGCAGATATGTTCTCGGTGGCAGAATTTATTGCACGGGAAAATATTGATAAGCGCCTCGATGCCGGCAAGAGAATCTCTGTCCGCGAAATGCTTTACCCTCTCATGCAGGGGTACGATAGTGTGGCTGTGGAAGCGGATGTGGAACTTGGTGGCACCGATCAGAGATTTAACCTGCTGGCTGGTCGAACCATGCAAGAAAAATATGGTCAAACTCCACAAAACATTATTATCAACCCATTAATCATGGGTACTGATGGTCGGAAGATGAGTTCTAGTTGGGGGAACACCATTACGCTTACCGCGGAGCCGAATGATATGTATGGCAAGATCATGAGTATTTCGGATGAGAATGTGAAAACTTATTTCGAACTCTGCACCCGTGTCCCTATCGCCGAGGTAGAAGAGATAATGAAAAATCATCCCAAAGAAGCCAAGATGCGCTTAGCGTTTGAAATAACCAAAATGTATCACAGTGAGAAAACTGCCAAGGATGCAGAAGAAAATTTCGAAGAAACTTTTTCGAAAGGTGGTATTCCAAAAGAAATCGAGACAGTAAAAGTAAACAAAGATACTCCACTAGTTGAAACTCTTTTAAAACAAGGATTGGTTTCTTCTAAAACGGAGTTTAATAGACTCGAGAAAGAAGGGGCGATAAAAGAAATAGAAAACGGTGTTTACCGTATCGGCAAACACCGTTTTCTGCGAATCGAATTTCTTTAAATTACATTTCCTCTACGTCATCCATCAAATCCTCTTTATCCACCGCCAGTTCATCATCGGCCAAATCCTCAACACTTTCTGGTTCCTCATCTAATACATCTTTGCTTTTCTCAACATCTGGAGGAAGTTTGGGTTCAAGTTCATCGACCTCCTCGTCTTTAATGATTTCGTCTTCGTTCATAGTTTAAATAATTTATTAATGCACTTATTTGTATCAGATACCCTTTTTCGTTGCAAGATGAGTAATCCCCACTCGATTCGCCCTTCGATAAACTCAGGGCTCACTCGTGGCAAGCCAGCTAGGCGAATCGAGTGCCCCGAGCGTAGTCGAGGGGCAGTATAATTAGCGTATGCACTATCTCTACATGATTAAAAATAGAGGTAATAAACTTTATATTGGAGTGACAGAAAACCCTGTAAAACGTCTAGTTCGCCATAATCATAAAACAGGTGCCCAATTCACCCAAAATAATCCTAGTTTTGGGGTAGTATTTCTAGAAGAATATTCTAGTTTAGCTGAAGCAAGAAAAAGAGAAATTCAAATTAAGAAATGGCGGAGAGATAAAAAAGATAAATTGGTCACTAAATATTCACAAGGATTAGAAACAAAAATGTAACCAATTTCTAATATTTGTCTTTTCTGCTCGCTAAATGTGTTATCCCAACTGCGATGGCATCTATTTCATCGTCAAGTCTTTTTGAGGATTTTTCTCCTAGATTAACCAGTTTTTTGACCATATTGGCCATCTGGGTTTTGTCTGCTTTGCCATAGCCTGTGACTGCTATTTTGACCGCTTGTGGGCTGTATTCATAAACCTCAAGCTCTTCTTGTTCAGCTTCGCAGATTATCACCCCTCGCGCTTCAGAGACCTTCAAGGCATTGGTAGTGTTTTGGTTGAAGAACAAACTTTCTATCGCAAGTGATGTTGGTTTCCACTTTTTTATAATCTTTCTTATGGAGGTACTTATTTCTAGTAAACGCTTAGAGTGGGGAAGTTCACGACTGGTTTCAATACAGTCAGAAAAAAGAACTTTATCTTTCCCCAAGATTGCCACACCAATCCTATCGAATCCAGGATCAACAGCCAGTACAGTTTTAGACAGCGTTGGTGTAGACATCTTGGATTTCATCATTTTCTTCTAGTTCTTCAATTAAATTTTCTAAAACTTTCCCATCTTCTTCTGATAGGGGGATAGTGGTGTTCGGTTTCCACCTTGCCCCGAGCGAAGTCGAGGGGTCACTCTCCTTAGTAAATGCCCAAGTAGCAGAACCTGGAGCCGCCAGAGAGAAACCATGTTTCGATAAAATAAATTTAATTTCTTGGGCTGCTTTATTTCTATTGTCCGTCAAAGCCTCGATGACTAAAGCCGAGCCACCCGGGCCGTAGGCTTCATAAGTAATAGCTTCGAGAGTTTCGGCGTCTGTTCCAGCCCCCTTTTTGACAGCGCGCTCGATGTTATCGGCTGGCATGTTATATTCTCGCGCCTTATCCATAGCTGCTCGTAAAGTTGGGGAAGTAATGTCACCCTTCGTTTGTTTGGACGCAGTAGAAATAAGCTTGGCCATTTTTGAAAAAATCTTCGATTTGGTCGCATCCGTAGCCGCCTTTTTGTTCTTAATTTTTGACCATTTATTGTGTCCAGACATAGTTTTATTATATCAGGCGCTATGTGGATAACTTGCTATCCCTATTTTATACCAGTGGTATTATAAGGAAGGACGCAGTTCCAAACGCCACGAAAGGCGTAGCAGACTGCTGTTCACACAGGAGGTAAGCTGTCCATGATTACCAACCTGCCGATTCCCACCTGCCGTGGTGCTCCGTAGGAACCGGAAAACATTCTCGCTGTCGCGCTTCCTGGACCGGGGACTCACGTCCCCGGTCCTTCCCTTTTATAAAAATTTAGAGTAATTTTTTCTGCAAATTAGCCGGTGGAGTTTTACCAAGATGTTTATACGCGTGAGGGGTGAGAGTGCGGCCGCGCCCAGTGCGTTCTATGAACCCAAGTTGGAGAAGATACGGCTCGTTAAACTCTTCGATGGTCGCTTCTTCTTCCGAGAGCGCGGCCGCCAAAGTGGAGAGGCCCACTGGTCCACCAGCAAATTTATCGGCAATAATTTCCAGTAATCTGCGGTCCGATGGAGTCAGTCCTTTCTCATCCACTCCAAGAAGTTTGAGTGCATGTTCAACTGTTTCTTGATTAAGAGGTTTACCTTCCACTTGGGCGAAATCGCGAGCGCGTTTCAGGAAGTAATTAGCAGTACGTGGGGTGAAGCGCGAGCGCTTGGCAATTTCCTTTTCAGCATTATCTTCTATCTTGACACCAATAATCCTGGCCGATCGGCGCAAAATTTCTTCAATCTCCTTCTCATTATAAAACTCCAAGCGGAAGACTCCGCCAGAGAAGCGCGAGCGTAGAGGAGAAGAGATCATAGCCACGCGCGTGGTGGCTGCCAAGAGAGTAAAGGCCGGCAGTTCGAGTTGAATAGTGCGAGCCGAGGGGCCTTTGCCAATAATAATGTCGAGCACACCCGACTCCATAGCGGGGTAGAGCACTTCCTCAATAGTTTTATTTAATCTATGAATTTCGTCGATGAAGAGGATGTCGCCTGCTGCGAGATTGGTCAAGATTGAGGCCAGATCTCCAACTCGCTCAATGGCTGGTCCAGAAGTAATTTTGATCGCTCTCCCAGTTTCCTTGGCAACCAAGTGGGCCAAAGTAGTCTTGCCTAAACCGGGCGGGCCATAGAAAAGGACGTGTTCAGGGGAAGTACCACGTTCTGTGGCTGCTTGGATAAGGATTTTGAGATTATCTTTGACCGCTTGCTGACCAATATAATCCTGCCATCTTGATGGTCTAAGCTCATTATCTAGAAATGAGGCGTATCCGGTCTCTTCTGAAACATTTTTTTCTTTAGGTAATTTACTTGACATGAAAAGTATTATGTGCTAGACTGTTATTGAAACTTTTAGTTCTTATTATCCAAATCATAAATCTCTAAGCAACGTGCCTTTCGGGGCATTTGGACTTTTCTCTAAGGACGCCTTGGTATCCTCGCGGATTCTGAGACTATCCTCGAAAGATTCGTTTAGCTTCTTGGTCATTCTCGAAGTGTTACTTAGAGATTTATGTGCTGGATCAAGTCCGGTTTTCATTATCCATGGATTTGTTTTTGTTTCTATATTGACGACAGGTCTACCACACGGTCGAGTTCTTCGAGCGTAGTAACGCCAGAGAGCACTTTAATTATACCGTCCTCAACTAAGGTCAGGAGTTTCTGACTTCTGGCAGCTTCACGAATATCACGCTCGGAAGGATTGGTAATGACCGCTTTCTCGATATTATTGTCGACTAAGATTGCTTCATAAACACCGATTCGGCCGGCAAATCCCAAGCCACTACACTTCGGACAACCGACCGAGACCCAAATCTTCTCCCTCTGGATCCCTTCGAGATAAACTGGGTCAGAAATACCCTCTAAAACTTTATCTATAATTGTTTTACTTACTCCCTCTATTGGAATTTCTTTTTTGCATGCTTGGCAGAGTGTGCGTACTAGTCTTTGGGCAATCGAGATATTAATAGCAGAGCTTATCACCTTGGCATTGACACCGAGATCGAGCAGTCTCGGGAATGCTCCGGCGGCGTTATTGGTATGAAGTGTAGAGAATACTAAGTGTCCAGTTAAGGCCGCGTTGATGGCCACGAGAGCAGTCTCATTGTCGCGGATTTCTCCCACCATAATGACGTCAGGATCCTGGCGCAGAGCAGAGCGCAAACCCTCGGCGAAGGTGTAGCCCTTCTCTGTCTCTGCTTGTGTTTGTACAATGCCGTCAAGATGGTACTCAATCGGATCTTCTATAGTAATCACTTTGATATCTGGCGTATAAATCTTTTTCAAGAAAGCATAAAGTGTCGTGGTCTTACCAGAACCCGTCGGGCCAGTGGTGAGGATCATACCGTTTGGTTTCCTAATTTCTTTCTTAAGAATTTCAAGGAGGCGTGGATGAATGCCGAGCCCTTCAAGTTCTATGGCGATAAGGTCAGGATTCAGAACACGCAACACTACTGATTCACCGTAAGGGCCAGGGAGAAGCGAGGTGCGCACTTCTATCTCCATATCAGCCAGTTTGATAGAGAAGCGACCGTCCTGGGCCTTCTCTTTGGTATTGAGTTTGAGTTCACTTATCAATTTGATACGCGACAATAAGAGCTCAAATGTTTCCGAGTCGAAGTGTAGCGCATCGGTCAAGATGCCGTCGAGTCTATAGCGTAGTCGTAGATCTTTATCACCCGGCTCAAGGTGGACATCAGAGGCTTTGAGAGCAATAGCGCTGGCTAAAATAATTTCTAATATTTTTGAAATACGATAAGCGCGTTTCAAAGAAAGTACCCCTTCGATCAATTTTCTGACATCATCAAGAGAATTTATTTTCTTGGTGGCTTCGAGAATTTCTTCATTGGAGATGTCGAGAGCGCCAGATTTAGTCTCAAAGGAATACGAAAGATCTTTGTATCTATCCCAAACTTTATTGAGACTCTGATGCGAGACCATGAAGATTTCTGGAATATAACCACGGCGCTTTAGATCCTCGATAATGTCTATCGTTTTTTGATTTTTCGGCGAGAGTACTGCCACGTCAATCTTTTTGTCTGTGGCATTAAAGACGGCCATGTCGGCCGCTCTGGCGTCAGCCTCTTTAAGTACTCGTAAGGCGTCGATGTTTACAGGGTGGGTTGAGAGGTCTAGGTAGGGGACGCCGTGGTAACCAGAGAGGGTTGAGGCGAGCTCCTCTTCCTCCTTCTTGTGAAGTGTCTTTAAGCGCTCATTCTGCTTCTCTTCATCGAATTGAACCATGACTACATTGTACTTTAATTAGCCCATTTCAGGACTGTTTTAACCGCTTGACTTTCTAATACTATCTATGGTATAATTCAAAGAGGAGGAAACATGAAGGGGTTCTTTGTTTTGGGACTTTTGGCTCTCACTGTGAGTGCCTGCGACGCGTACATCGATCAGGATGCTATCTTCATTGGCTACAATAATGCCAGCATTGATAGCATCCAGATCTTGGTCGATGGGGTGGGATACGAACTCCTTGCCCCAGGCAGATCTTCTCAATTCATCGTCAAGATTCGTGTGCCCCGACCAACCGTTGGTTCCACGGGACCGAGTAGCCTGGATCGGACTGTGCAGGTTAGTGTGGCAGTGCGCAATCTGCGCACTAGCCAGCAGGTCGGCCCGATATTCTGTCAGGCCGGGGCGAAGATCAGAACGACTGTTTGGTACGAAATGGTATCAGGTCGGGAGAACGTCCGATGCCAGTCATCGTACTAGCGATTCTGGAGGGGTGGGGCGATTCGTTCGCCCTGCCCTTTTTCTTTGTCCCTCGTAGCCCCTGGCGAAGTGGGATGTTACACTAACCGCATGAATCCCGTTAGAGGTAAGAAATCAGAGATTTCTGCCGATTCGCTTAAAGCGAATCGGACCTCTAACGGGATGAAATATGTCTCCAAAAGTACTGAAGAGACCAATAAGGTTGCTAGCAATTTTCTAAATACTCTCGAAATTGGAAACGCAGCTACTGTGGTGGCTTTGCAAGGAGACTTGGGCGCGGGGAAAACAGCTTTTGCCCAAGAGGTTGGAAAGATTCTTGGTGTGGAAGAAAATCTGCGTAGTCCTACTTTCGTAATAGAAAAAATTTACAAAATAGATTGGAATGGATTTAAAAATTTGATACATATCGATGCTTATAGATTGGAAAAAGAATCAGAACTTTTGCATCTTGGTTGGCAAGAACTTATTTCCGAGCTAGAAAATCTCGTATTGATAGAGTGGCCGGAGAGAGTGTCAGGCATTATCCCAAGTCACGCCAAGAAAATAAATTTTAGATTTATCGACGAAGCTACTCGCGAGATCGAGTTTGTAAGTTAATAAGTTTGTAAGTCTATGCCTAAAAAATCTTCCCAACTTGATAACTTAAAAACTTCTAAACTTGTTTTGTTTGACGCGCATGCGATCATCCACCGAGCTTATCATGCCCTGCCGGAGTTCTCCACTGCTAAAGGAGAGCCAACTGGAGCTCTCTATGGCCTCTCTACCATGCTGCTCAAAATTATTGGGGACCTGAAGCCAGATTTTCTAGTAGCATGTTTTGATTTACCAGGGCCTACTCATCGCCACGAGGCCTTAGCGACTTATAAAGCTGGGCGGGCCAAGATAGATGACAATTTAATATTACAACTTGAGCGGGCTAAAGACGTTTTCACCGCCTTTGGTATCCCAATTTATTCTCACCCGGGTTTCGAGGCTGATGATATTATCGGCACCATTGTTCATGACTTGAAAAAGAATAAAAGTATAGAAGTTATTATCGCTTCCGGTGATATGGATGCTTTCCAACTTGTCGATAATAAAAAAGTGCAAGTTTATACTTTGAAAAAGGGCATCAACGACACTATTCTCTATGATGAGAAAAAAGTTGTGGGGCGATTCGGCTTCCCACCGAAACTTTTAGTAGACTACAAGGGATTGCGTGGTGATCCATCAGATAATATCGTGGGGGTGAAAGGTATTGGGGAGAAAACGGCCACCATTCTTATCCAAGAATTTGGTACCATCGAGAATATATACAAAAATTTAGAGAAAGTTAAACAAAGTGAACGAATAAAAACACTACTTAAAGAAAATAAGGAAGAAGCCCTCTTTTCTAAAACACTGGCCACTATTCGTGATGATGCTCCCATTAACTTCGTCTTGCCTCCCGAGTGGAAGAAAAGTCTTAAGCTCGACCGAGCCCTTGACTTGTTCCAGAAGCTCGAATTTCGTACGATGGGGGAGAGAATGAAGAAACTTGTGGGGGAAACTTCTACGATCAAAACTTTAAACTTGTCCGTTTCTGCTTCAGAAGAGGAGAAAGAACTTTGTCTCCT
>Ga0209542_10015337_pt1 | contig 12877 bp, 7 predicted proteins | sample RifCSPhighO2_01_FD_184028 | JGI IMG/M metagenome (GOLD analysis project Ga0209542, IMG submission 184028) | Soil microbial communities from Rifle, Colorado - Rifle CSP2_plank highO2_0.1 (SPAdes) (version 2) | ecosystem: Environmental > Terrestrial > Deep subsurface > Rock core/Sediment ...
AACTTTGGTCTTTATTTGTGTCTCTTGAAGCATGAATCCTGAAACTTGAAACATTTTTATACAATTTTCTATGCTTCATGTTCCATGCTTCATGTTTTATGACATAGTGCCCCGTGGCAATAAAATCTGCTCCCTGCTTCAAGGCCTGCTTCAAAAAAACACCAAACTTAACCTCCCGATTGCACATAACGTCCGGATTGGGCGTGCGTCCCGCTTTGTATTCCCGCAACATATAGTCAGCAACGTGTTTTTTATATTCTTTTCGAAAATCCCACACTTCAAAAGGAATATTAAGATGCGCGGCTACCCGCGCGGTCATGGCGCGGTCGGATCCTGCTTCGCAAGTAATACCGGCCGGCACCCACTCTTTCATATACACTCCATGGACATCATATCCCACGCGTTTTAATAAAAAAGCGGCCACCGAAGAATCAACCCCGCCAGACATGGCGACGAAGACCTTTCTTTTAAGAGAGGTACCTGCCCCGTTAGAAAATCTGTTATTTCTAACGGGGTGAAATTGTTTGTGTTTATTCCAAATTCTGGCCATATTCGTTTCGTTCACCGGGCCTAAGGTAGCCCCCAGCATTAAAAGTACCGGGAATAACCACTACGCGTAAACGTTCACCTTCTCGTCCACGTAGTTGTCGTAAACGTGGAAATATACTTTTTGGGTACGGTCTTCGCAATCATCTTTGCTGTATGTCGGTTCTGGGAGCTCGTCGTAAAGAATCTCTTGGATAGTAATTTTTACATCCGCTTGAGTTTCCTGCTTTTTCTTCCAATCCAGCACTAGCTTTTCGGCTTTCAGTTTGGCCAATAATTCCTTGGCAACTTTTTTGACCTGATCAGTTTCGGCCGGGTTTAAATTTTCCTTACGGAGAATATCAAATACGGCCAGTTCTTCCTCGGTAAGATTCTCGGAAACGGCGCGGCGATCCTCCTCGCTTAGTTCCTTTGCCAGCTCTACCAACTGGTCAAAGAAAAGATCGAGATCATGCGAGCCGGTGTTGTATTCGTGCAAAAGCTTATTGAGCCGGTCAAGAAAATGCTTGCGAAGCTTGTTCTTGCGGATCATTTCTTTGATTTTTTCCTCAAGCTCTGCACTCAAATGTTCGGCCTCGATATTTTTAGTATCGGAATCATCGAAAAACTTCCGCAATGATTCGAAATCGATCTTGCTCAAATCCTTAATCTTCGGTGCGTCTTTAATCACATACTCACCGGCACGGATTGAACGATCAAGCAGGTTTTCGAGGTCTTTTTTTACCTGCGACACGTCGGTGTCTTCGTCGATGACTTCCCGTATACGCGAAGCAATCACTTTGTATGCCGTTACTTCGTGGTAGTAATCTTCCGCTTTTGGCTCCGGTAGGACCGCTCTGTAGTATTTGTAAGCATCACTGGCAAGTTCAAGATACTGCTGTTTTGTCTTTTCACCTGCCCGCCGCGCTCCGCTCGGCGCAGGCGGGCCCTGCAATATCCGATTCGTAAACACATCAACGAGTCTGATTTTTTCGACATCCTGCGCCTTGAGTAATTCGTTGATATCGAGCTCCAGCGTTTTGAGAAACTGACGAGTTTTTGCAACCGTAGAAAAAAGTATTTCAACGAGCTCGTTCTTGTCCTGAATGATTTCATCGTCGCCGCTTTTTGTGGAGGCATAAATCGCCAAAGCTTTCTGGAGATTGCGGAATACACCAATGTAGTCGACGATAAGACCATTCGTTTTGCCCGGATAGACACGGTTAGCTCGAGCGACGGTCTGCATAAGCGTGTGGTTTTTGAGTGGCTTATCAAGATAGAGAGTCGAAAGATTCGGTACATCGAATCCGGTCATCCACATGGCGCAAACAAATACAATCCGAAGATTTCCATCGGGGTCTTTGAATTTCGTTTCAAGGTCTTCATTCAAAATTCGAGCACGCAATGGCCGCATATCGATCTCAAACTCCTCCATATCGGCGATCTCGTTTTGGCTTTGGCTTACCACCACTGCCATATCGATATTTTCGTATTTTTGCGCCTGCTCTCGTAGCATCTCTTTTTCATGATCATCCTTGGCTTTTGATACGGCGATATTCATCTTGGCGAGGTGCCGTTGCATTTCGGCTTTAACTTTCGCATACATACGAACGGCCGTTTTCTTATCGATAGAAACTACCATCGCCTTGCCGTCATATCCTCGAGCCGTGAAGTGTGCCACGATATCTTCTGCTACTTTATTGAGACGATCTTCACGAGTAACTAGATGATAGAAAGTCGAGAACTCTTGTTCGAGTTTTTCCTCTTCGTCAGTAGTAAGCTCGTAAAAATCCATTACTCGTTCCAAGTCTTTTTGAATTTCCGGATTTTCGTTTTCGAGCTTCGGTACTCGATTTTCGTAATAAAGCGGCACCGTCGCACCATCCTCTACCGATTGAGCGAAGTTGTAGGTCGACACATAATCACCGAAAGTTTCTCTAGTCCTCTCCTCACCTTTGGTCATGAGTGGCGTTCCCGTAAACCCAATAAAGGATGCTTTCGGCATAGCGATACGCATATTTTGCGCCAAGCGGTCATATTGCGTTCGATGCGCTTCATCTACTATCACGATGATGTCGCTTCTGTCTGATAGGACCGGCGGCTTCTCCTCGGGCTTGGTGCCGAACTTATGAATGAGAGTAAAAATATGACGATGATCCTCGCTTAAGAGTTGGCGTAGGTTTTGGATTGAGTCGGCGTGGACTTCCTCTTCATACACAGCGCCACAAGCGGAAAAAGTCTTATAAATCTGCTTGTCGAGTTCCGTTCTGTCGGTTACGACAACGAAGGTAAAATTGCCGGTCATCTTTCGGAATACTTTTTGTGAAAGGAAAATCATGGAGTAGGACTTGCCGGACCCTTGTGTGTGCCAAAAGACACCGAGACGGCCGTTGTTCTTATCACGGTTCTTGATCTGCTCGAATGCTTGGTTGACACCGAGAAGCTGGAAGTATCGGGAGATGGCCTTTATCCTTTCGCGGAAAGAATCATCGAACAGCGTGAAGTTCTCGATGATATCTAGAAGCCGTGATGGTTCGCATGTGCCCTTGATGACCGTTTCCAAACTCACGCGCCCTTCTTCATCTTCACTCTTTATCTTTTTCCATTCATTAAAGTGCTCGTATGCGGAAGTAAGTGTACCGACTCTACTCTCGATGCCATTAGAAATAATGATGAAGCCGTTGTGCCAAAAGAGTTGTGGAATGGTGTCTTTGTAGTCACGGATATTTTCTTGATAGGCATTTCGTAAATTCTTATGCGACGCTTTCAGTTCAATCAAAACAAGCGGCAGACCGTTTACGAATCCGATCAGATCCGGACGACGTTTATGCAACTCGCCGGTAATCCACATTTGCGATACCAAGAGAAAATCATTCTTTGCCGGATCATTAAAATCAATCACTTTGATATTAATGGTCTCGAACGAACCACGTTCGTCGCGAATCTCCGCCTTTACACCGTCTTTGATAAGCTTGTAGATCTCTTGGTTCGCATTGACCATGCTTGCAGTTGAGCGGTCGCGAGTGAGCTCCGTAAGCGCTTGTACTATGGCCTCCTGCGGTGCATCCGGATTGAGCTTTTCGAGTGCCGGTTTCAAACGGTTAATCAAAACAATTTGTCCTTGGTTCTCTCGCCCCAAAAGAGCATCACCCTCATCGGAGTAGGCATTGATAAAATTCTTTGCACCCCAAAGCTCGCCAAATATTTTGACGGCTGTTTGTTCTATTAATTTGTCTTCAGAAAATTCGTTCATGTTCTTTTATTAAAATTTTCTGGCATCTGATTCAAATAATGATCAAGGGCGTTAAGAAAAACATCGGACATCCCAAGTATTGCATCACAATGCATAAAGAATTGAAAAATATTATTACTAATAAAAACAAACCGCTCTTTTCTATCTTTTGCACGCCAAGTATCATCGTTCTGTACTCCGCAAAGTAAATTTCGCCCTTCATAATTGTGATGCCCGGTGGCGTTTGCCTCTTTATAGAGTGTTTCAAATATATTTATTGTTGATGGTTGATCTTTGAAAAACTTTTTTATCATTGCGTCTGAGTGAGTATATAAGTCTTTCTGTGAAATTTTACTACTAACGGTTAGACCAACTCCTTTGTCGCGATTACCAAAAGCAAGTTTAGATAACTCGGCTCGTATACTTTCAAAATCGTTATGTTCAGATAAAATCCAAACCAAATGCCCCAGATGTAGGGGAACTTCAGTCATTGCTTTTATAAATACCGCCGAAGCTACTCCATTAAATTTTTTAGAAACATCACAGAAGCCCTCAACAAGATACAATAATCTCATTAAAGAGGTCGTTGTGCGTAGATTTACTCTAGCGGTAATCCATATTTTATGCGAAGCCGAAATTGGAATTTTTATCTCCGGCAAGCACCGTTTTTGCAACTTTTCATAAAATTTTTGGATATTCTCCCAATGTCGCTTCTGATCATCACTAAAAAGCTTCTTTTCTTCTTCGCTAAAATTAAGAGCTATTGAGTTAAGGTTTGTATTCATATTTTCATTTCTCCGCTTACTAATTTCGGCAAAAGCAAATCTCGTGTTTGACGCAAATTTTGATTTTGAGACAATAAAACGAGCATTTCGGCATATAATGGCCCAGCCAAATTTTCAAATGTATCTAAGATTTTTTGGCTCGGTACAAGCATTTGTATTTGCTTCAAATGCATAGGGCCAAAATTTGGTTGTGCACTGCCAGAAGCCATGCTCAAAATCTTATTTTGAAAGTAGGTTGCATTTAGGAATTGATACATAAAAGCGTAATTTTGTCCGTCAATCGGCTTAAACCTTATCACCGATGTATTGAGCATGAGAGGTAAATGCTCTTCTCTAACGATGGCTGATCGACCAAGTGTCCCGGACGTTGATACGATCATATCTCGTTCCTGCAAGTGAAAATGTTTATATTTTCCATTTGCCTCTTCTTCAGAAATAAAATTCGCCGAATTTATATCTATATCTCCGTTTCTAATAAGCCGAATGTTTATGAAAGGACAGCCAGTAGGAGTATATTGCCAGTTCCTAATACCGGGGCCTTCAAGAAAATCTAAAACTTCAGGTAACATTTTTATCGCCCATCTTTCGGGTATCTTTCCGAATTCAGTGCCGCTATCGGTCATCTTTACTTTTTCGTGATCAGGAAAATGAAAGCTAACAAACCATTCAGTGTAAATAGCTTGCGCCATTTCTTCTAAAATCTTGATTCGGCTTGAGATGTTTTCAATAAGATAATTATATCGAGAAAGAATATCTGCGATTTGCTCTTGCTCAGTAAATTCGGGCAATGAAAGCTTAATCCTCTTAAGATTCTGTTGTGAAAGTTTTGGCTGGGCTGAACCAGTTACATATCCGGATATATTTGCATTTGCAAACCAATTTTTTAAAAATTCAGTATCAGCAACATTCTTTTTCCCTCGGACAATATGAGCGTGATTATTAACCCAAAACTTTCCCTTTGCCCAAAAAGCAATCGGTAATTTCCTGCTATTAAGATTTTCTCCATCCTCGGCAATTAGCAAGTAATCCCCATCAAAAATAAAGTCGTCGATGTGGTCAATGACCCCTGATGCGCCATAGTAAGGATACACGCCTTGTCTATTTTGTCTTTGAGTGGAGTTAAGAGGAACTCTTTTTGAATCAAAAAAATCAATCACATCACCTAACTCAACATCTCGCCAATTTTTTGTAGCAGTATTCGTCATATCTACTTATCAAAAAGCTTGTTAAAGTTATCGGCAATCTTCTTTTCAAGATCATGTGCCTCCTCCGTTAGCTTCTGAAAATCTGTATTTAAGCTGGTTACCGTCAATTCAAAATCAGCTTCGCCCGATGATCCGTTGTCTGTAGTGCCGACATATCGACCGGCATTTAAGGAATAACCAGCGGCACGAACCTCGTCGAGTGTCACTACTTTGCAGAGCCCTTTGATATCTTTGTACCTCTTGGCTCCTTTTTCACCACGATAACTTCGGACAATGTCAGCTATTTGCTGGATTTGCTCTTCCGTCCAGTCACGATGAGCACGGTCTATTTGATTAAATATGCTACGTGCATCAATAAAGAGAATCTTGTCTTTACGATCAGTTTTCTTTTTACCTTTATCGAGGAACCACAATGTCACTGGCAAAGTAACGTTATAGAACATGTTATTTCCTACAGCCACCATGACATCTACCACGCCATCATCAATAATTTTTGTCCGGATGTCTTTTTCACTATGTCCGGCATCGCTTGCGGAGTTGGCCATGACGAAACCAGCACGGCCGGTATTTTTAAGTACACTTAGGAAAATCTGAATCCAGAGATAGTTGCCGTTGTCATTGCGAGGTATGCCATACGGAAAACGCGGATCGTCTTTGATACGTTCTTTATCGATACCATTCACGTTGAACGGAGGATTGGCCATCGCGAAGTCGAATTTACCCGCCTGCGCCGTGCCGCGCGCGGCAGGCAGGCCGACCGAACGATGGAGATCTTCATAGTAAGTATTGCCTTGTCTGATATCACCAGATAGACCGTGGATCGCAAGGTTCATCTTGGCTATCCGAACTGTCTGATCCGTTTTCTCTTGTCCGTATATCGAAATTTCCTGATTTGGTCGGGCAGATTTATTGTGGCGACGAATAAATTCCGCCGACTGTACGAACATACCGCCGGAGCCGCATGCCGGATCGTAGATATAACCCTTGTATGGTTCGAGGATTTCGACGATGAGTTTGACAATTGATGTCGGGGTGAAAAATTCGCCACCACCGGACCCGTCCGCAATTGCGAACTTACCGAGAAAGTATTCATAAATTCTCCCGAACGCATCGCCCTCGATATCATCCGGAATCTGATTGAAATTTTTAAGAAGAGTGATGATAGAACGGTTTTCCAGCATCTGAAATGACTTCGGGAGGATACCGGCAAGCTCTTTGTTTTCCGCTTCAATCTCTTTCATCGCATCATTTACGGCCTTGCCCATGTCGGTTCCTTCCGGCAATTCTATGAGATATGAAAATCTGGCCTTTTCAGGAACGAAGAGCGTGCCTTGAGCATGATAATCGGCAGACGAAACCGGCCGCTCGCGTGCAACTGAAGCCCCGCCATAACTTTTTGTTTTAGTTTTCCGCTCGTCAGCTATTTCTTTTCCAGTCTTGCTGAATTTCACACCAGCGAACTTCAGGAAGATCAAACCCAAAACCGGCTCGGCAAATTCGTTGAGTCGCAAAGAAGAATTGGCGCGCATATGATCGGCCGCCTCCCATAATCTATCTTCTAAGTTTTTGATGTTGATGCTCATATCTTTATTTCAATTTAGCGCGCGCTTCACGAAACGAGTCGTCAAAGATTTCATAATAATCGGCATAAACATATTTCTGCCTATAATCGGCATCACCCAGAGGCTCAAGGATTTTCAAATCTTTGAGCCGTTCAATAACATTATAGGCGCCGGGAGCAGTAAATCCCATCCACTTCATAATCTCCGCCACACCGACAATCGGCTGACAAAACAGCTTACGGACAATTTCTAATGTTGATTCGGCTGATTTCTTACCAAGCTTTTGCATTTTAGCAAAATCTCGATCACGCAAAACAGTAATTTTCGCGCAAGTATCAATGGAAGAATCGGCGATTTCTGCCACGCCTTCAAGAAAAAATTCAAGCCAACTATCAATATTCGCGTCTTCATCATGATATTCCTGCAATTTTTGGTAATACAACTTCTGATGCTTCTTAAAATAGCTCGAAAGATAAAGAACCGGCAATTCTAAAAGTTTTGCATGATGAATATACATGGCAATAAGCATCCGCCCAGTACGACCATTACCATCAGTAAACGGATGGATTGTTTCAAACTGCGCATGAATAAGCCCCACCTTTACTAAAGACGGGTATTCATCTTTTGCATGCATAAATTTTTCCAAATCATCGAGTGATTTATGCATGTCGTCCGGCGATGGCGGCACAAAAGAAGCATCGCCTGGAGTTTTCCCTCCAATCCAGTTTTGCGAACGGCGAAATTCACCAGGGTAAGCATGTTGAGTGGAACACGCCCCAAACATGAGCTTTTCGTGCAACTCTCTCACAAATCGTAAAGAGAGTGGAAAATCTTTCGTTCGCTCAATACCATAGTTTGCCGCTTGTATGTAGTGCTCAATATCATCCACATCCGGACTTTTTCGATCTTTCTCTTCTGTCACTGGCGCGGCTACCGCGTCCTGCATCGTCGCCTTTGTTCCTTCTATCTGGCTTGAGTAGGTGGCATCTTTTATCACGAACATGAAAGTGAAATAGTCTTTGTCAGGCAAAAGTCGGGTAATGCCGTCGAGCTTTCCAACGAGTCGGATTGCTTCTTCATGCTTCTTATGCAATTTTGGGCTTACCACAAAACCGCCTTTTGGAGGAAAATCAAAAGGTGTAAAGGTTTTATAGCCCTCTTTTTGCTCTACGTATCGGCCGATTTTTGGTTTGTTTACATTGATCATAGTAATATAAACATATTATACTATTTCGTTTATATTCGCAAGTGAGATATAAACGAAAATTCTCATAGTAATTTTTCTTCTTTGAAGCTGAAGTGGCTGTTTTTCGAAACTATAACGTGATCCATAATTTCGATACCCATCATTTTTCCGGCCTCGACCAATCTCTTTGTGAGCTCGAGGTCATCTTCCGATGGTTTTGGATCGCCGGCCGGATGATTGTGAGCGATAATAACCTGCGCGGCTAAATATCTTACTGCCGGCTCGAACACTTCTCGCGGATGGACGAGACTGGTGTTAAGAGAGCCGACTGAAACGATTTCCCGCTTAATTTCTTGATTTCTGGAATCCAAAAAGAAAATTACGAAATGCTCTTTTTTATGATCACGGATATCTTTGAGCTCATCCCAAACGTCTTTTGGCGATAAAAGCAGAACTGACTGTTTATTTTGCAGATGCCGACGTCCGAGTTCGTAGCAGGCGACGATTTCGCATGCTTTCGCGCTACCAAGACCAAATGTGTTTTTCAATTCTTTGGCCGACGCTTTGGCCAATCCGGCACCGCTGAATTTCCTTAAAATCTTGCCTGATAACTCCACGACATTTATGCCTTCGCTTCCGGTTCGTAAAAGAATAGCCAAAAGTTCCGAATCCGAAAGTCGCTCGGGTCCGTATTTTTCGAGTTTTTCTCGGGGACGGTCTACTTTAGGCAGGTCTTTTATCTTCATAAATTATTTTCAAGTAACCATTCCCATAACGGCTTAAGGTGTATCACGTTGCCGTCTTTTTTTACTTCTCGCTTTTCATCCCATGTGAGCACGGTCAACTTTTTCACTTTTAATTCCTCGCTTGCTTCAAATAATGCTTTTGTTTCTCTCTGTTCGACATCGGGATTCGTCAGGTCATAACAGACTTGTATCAGTTCGGTTACCTCTATCCCTTTTTTCACGACAAAATCCACCTCGCGGTTATTTCGGGTTTTGTAATAAAACAAGTCTCTATTTGGCTTGGCTCCATGCTTCACCAGCTCGGTAAAAACCAAGTTCTCCATAAGCTTACCCTTATCAGGGGAATGCTGAATTACCTTTGCGCTCACAAAACCGTTGTCTACTACGTAGACTTTCCGGGGCGACTTTATGCGTTCTAGCGATTTTGGCGAATACCGGAGCAAAGAAAAAATTAAATATGCTTCCTCAAGATAATTTATATACTTTTCTACAGTAGTGGCGCTTTTTAAATTCAAGGCCTCGAGTAGTTTGCGTACTGTGTATAGATTGGCAAAATTATTTATCAGATGTGCGGCCAAGTTCCCTAGCTGGGTCGAAAATCTAACTCTATGTCTTTTGACTACATCTTTGAAAAGCAATGAATCAAGTAAGACATCAAGGTAATCTTTGGGATCAATATTGTTTACTGCCACTTCGGGAAACCCGCCATTGAGTAAATAGTTTTCCATTAAATTCAAGAGTTCGCCCCGTCTTTGCGGTAGGGCGCTATATTCCGAATCCATTTGAAATTTCTTTGCTCGCAAAAATTCATTGAAATCAAACGGTAATATTTCTATAGGCATGTGCCTACCGGTAAGATGCGTGGCAAGTTCTTTTGAAAGCAAATGTGCATTTGATCCGGTAAGCACTAAATTGTATCCGGATCGATGTAGACGATTTACAAAAAGCTCCCATCCCGGCAAGTTTTGTATTTCATCAAAAAGAACTGTTTTTATCTGGCCATACGCGGCATGCAATTCCTTCATCAGCTCATCCGTGTCTATACCATCCACGCCCGACAATACTTCATCATCGAAATTGAAATACATAAACAGGCGATCTTTCAAAAGCACGAGGGAAAACACCGATTTCCCAGCTCTTCGTGGGCCGAGAACTACTTTTATCAAATTCGAATCCAGCCACTTCTTGCCAAAGGGCTCCTTGGTTCGGTCTATATACGAAAGAGTCAAAAGTTGCTCTTTTTGCAGTTTTTGATTGGAAACTATGTCTTTTAGCCTATTTTGCATATTATTTTACTTCTAGTGGACAAAATAGGTTGTTTTTGTCCAGTACAAGTAGTATACTGGACAAAATTGGCAAAGTCAACAACTATGGATAATCGAGAAACACCACCTGAATATAGGGATAAATTCTTGCTCTCATTTGTTGAGATGGGGTGGGCAGGGCCTAAAAAGATCGACCCGAGATTTACTAACTGAGTTACCGGCAGGATGGAAATTTTTACCTATGAGAGCGAATGGGTTGATAAAGAAGAACTGGAAAATGTAACCAAAACGCTCAAATTTTGAGGTATTGCACAAAACCAATTTCCTCAAGCGTGCGTGAGGAACCATTCATCACCGAAGCGCCAGTGGGGATGAGTTCCTTAATTCTTGCAAGGGCTTGAGTTTTAGATTCTACTAACTCCGGCAGATGACCACGCTCGGTGAGTGCTTCCATTGTCTTTTGTATTGAATCCTGTGATGCAAGTGTGTCGTATTTCATATTATTTTTTTAGTTGATTATTTATCTGGTAAACTTGTTGTTAATTTTTTAAGTAAGCCCGCCATATTATGAGACATTCATTAGCTGTCTCATTGCAAATATATCTGCTTTTTCTGCTTGTGTTCCTCAAACGTCTTACTGTAGTAGATTGTGTAGTGGCGATCAGATAAATAATAAAGATAACTTGTTTTTTCCGGGTTAAGCACTGCTTTAATGGAATCTATCCCCGGGTTTGCGATAGGCCCCAACGGCAGGCCTTTGTGTTCGTATGTGTTATACGGCGAACCGGAATCCAAATCTTCTTTAGTAAGAAGCAAACTTCCCCGCCCTGTTACATACATAAGAGAAGCATCAAGTTGGAGAGGCATATCGCGTTTGAGACGATTTTCAATGATGCCCGCGATAATACGCTTGTCATTGTAGTGAATAGCTTCCCGTTCTAGAAGCGAGGCCAGCGTTACCACTTCATAGAGCGATAGTTCTTGTTTTTTTATTTCTTCAAATAACCCTTCTTCTTGCATCCGTGTTTCAAAATTTTGCAACATTTTATATACCACCTCCGCCGGCTCCACGTCGTCAAACAACTCATAGGTATCGGGCAGAAGAAACCCTTCCAGAGTGGCATAGGAAGGTAGTTCTTGAAGAAATGAAAACTGATTCTTGAGCTCGCTAAAATCAGGCAAGATAGGTTCCCCATCACGATAGTCATGCGCGGGTATTCCAGTAAGTGTCCATAGTTCTTCACCCATAAACAAATTCTGATTTTCATATTCAGAAGCAACGCCGCGTAACGTTGAACCTTCCGGTATGCGAAGAGTTAGGATTTTTCTGGTTAGGGGGTTGGTAATGCTTTTTGCAATCGAAAATACCCATCGGGGTTTATCAAAAAAATAGGTGCCTGCCTGAATGTTCCGAATATCTCCTGAAGCAAGGAGAGAAAAAAGTATGAAGTACGAAGATCGCGCAACCCCTTCTTGTTCCAGGAATTCCGCGGATGCGCGCGCGGAACTTGAGCGCGGAATCGTAACTTCTTTGGGAAATGCTATGTTCGGGGGTGGTGAAGCAAGAAACACAGCAACTCCCGCAAAAGATGAAACCAGAAGTGCGGTAGCGGCGCATACAAAAAATAACGGACTTTTGCTAATCCGATTCCAAAAAGGCTGATTTTGCTGTTTTTTCTTCTTTTTTTGCGATGACACAAGCGGAACAAACACAAACCCCGGATATTCTTTTCCATCTAACTCGTTTGATTTCTTTTTGGTGAACACCCAAAGCGATTCACCAATGGGCATAATAATTTTTCCTCCCGGCTTAAGATGTTTTTTCCACGCGCGCGGAATAGATGATTCTATACTATCTTGTTTGGCGGGCGCCGCCGCGGCGGCAATGATACCATCAAACCCGCCGGCTACTTTCGCAACATTATCCAGCTCAACCACCGCATCACAACAGTATGTTTCTACCACACCCGATGTAATGTAATTATACTTCGCAATATTTGTTTTGCCAAAATCACAAAGCTTTTGCAAACGCTCAATTGCAAACACGCGACCGGAAGTTTTTTTATTGTCGCTAACAATATGCGCGAGAAGCGCTGATTGCCATCCGGACCCAAACCCCACGTCAAGAATATGCTGACCGGGCTTCGGACCAAGAAGTTCCAGCATGAAAGCAACCGTGTATGGCTGGGAAATGGTTTGTCCCTCGCCAATGGGGAACGGTTCATCAATTTCCGCGAGAGACCGTTCGTCTTCCGGCATGAAATCCGCGCGGTTTGTATCGCGAAACGCCTGAATAATACGAGGACTTTTTAAAACTCCTTTTGTAACAAGATCATCCGCAAGAGACATGGGAGGTATGATAGCAAAGATT
>Ga0209542_10015338_pt1 | contig 12877 bp, 13 predicted proteins | sample RifCSPhighO2_01_FD_184028 | JGI IMG/M metagenome (GOLD analysis project Ga0209542, IMG submission 184028) | Soil microbial communities from Rifle, Colorado - Rifle CSP2_plank highO2_0.1 (SPAdes) (version 2) | ecosystem: Environmental > Terrestrial > Deep subsurface > Rock core/Sediment ...
GAGGAAGAACTCCGGCCGATTGCGATGTATATCATCTTGAATTTTGTCTGGAGTTTAATCCGCCGAGAGTTGAAAAAAAGAATTATGGTGGTTGATGAAGCTTGGTGGATGATGAAATATCCCGACAGCGCTTCTTTCCTTTATCGCCTGGCCAAACGGGCTAGGAAATATTACCTCGGCATCTCGACCATCACCCAAGATGTTGAAGATTTCCTGAATTCGCCTTACGGTCGACCGATTATTACGAACTCCTCGCTCCAACTGCTCCTCCGACAATCGCCGGCGGCAATCGAGCTAGCCACCAAATCATTTAATCTGACCGAGGTTGAAAAAAACTATCTTCTCGAAGCTGAGGTCGGGACCGGACTTTTTATCGCGGGCTTGAAACACGTCGCCATCCAGGTTGTCCCATCTTATTTTGAGGATAAGTTAATCACCACTGATCCGGAACAAATTTTAAGAGAGCAGGGTGAGCTTTAATTCATGGATGGGAGAATCGAACTCAGTGAAGAAGAAATCGAGGCAAAGGAACTGCCCGAGGACAAAGACGAACTCGAGTTTAGACGCGGGGGTGCTGAGCGAGCCAAAATAGGCATAGTCGAGGGCTTGATGGTACTTATGACCGCGGCCGCCGCTGATACCCTCGAGCTTTTCGCCGGATTTATGGTCTGGATCCCGATCTTAGGCCAGATAGCCTGGCTCTTCGCCTTTACTTTTGGTTTCTTTGTCTCTGGCACTCTCCTTCTCTGGGCTTTTTTGAGAGGGGTCTCAGGCGGGACAGTTATGAAGAAGGTGGTGAAACGATTAATAATGCTCGCGGGTGGATTTTTGGCCGATGCCCTAACGGCCGGCATTCTCCCGATTCGCACTATCACCCTGGCTCTGACTATTTGGCTTAATAACCGGGCCGAGGGCAAAGAGCTCAGCGGAATTATAAAACTCTTAGAAAAAGTTTAGATCCTGTTACCCCTCAATCGGTTTTACCACCACGTGACGATCAGCTTCGCCAATACTTTCAGTTAAAACATCGGGCCTCATCGAAAGTTCGGTATGAACCAACCTCCGTTCGTAGGCATTCATTGTCGGTAGGGCTATAGCCTCACCGGTGGTAGTAGCCTTGCGAGCCGCAGCCCGAGCTAACTTAATAATCAGTCCCTCTCTTTCCCGCCGATAGTTATTAATATCAACTACTACCGGGGTCTCGCCGATGTGCTTGGCGATTAACCTCGCCACTCGTTCCAGGTTCAAGACGAAACTCGGCAGGAGCTCTTCGGAAATAACGCCATCGTTGATATGAAGGCTAACTCTTCTTGACCCTGATTCGAATTCGATCCGAAAATCACCGAACCCCATTAATTTAACCAGTTTTTCGATTTTTTCTTTTAGTCCCTCCATCGGAAACATCTCTTTTGGCCAAAGACCGGTTGACTACTACTTGTTGAATTATAGAAAAAGCGGTGCTCGAGAGCCAGTAGAGGCTAAGGGCGGCGGGGAACTTCATTAAAATAAAGAAGGTTAGAGCGGGGAAAATAAGTACAGTCAGCTTTAACATGCCCGTATTTTTCACTCCGGCGGCCTGGGGCTTAAAGGCCAGTCTCCCTTGGAGATATTGAAGTCCAGTGGCGATAACAACGAGGGGAAGGCTCACGACATCAAGCCTAACTAAACCAAAAAGTGTCTGGTTAAAGAACTCCGGCCGAGGAACAAAGGAGTAAAGCAGGCCCAAGGCTCCCTCGGTAAAACCGTTAATAAAGATCCGGTAGAGAGCAATCAAGATCGGTAGCTGAACTAAAAGTAGGGCAAAAGGAGTGAGGGGGCTGATCTTGTTTTTTTGATAAAGCTCAATAATCGCCTTGGTCTGGGCTTCGCGGTCTTTATGACGCTCTTTGATTTGCTTGATCTCGGGCTGAAGTTTCTGGGAAAGTTTTTGATGTTTTGCGGTTTGGTGAAATAAGGGATAGAGAATAACTCGGATAAAAAGAGTAAAAAGAATAATAGCCAAACCCAAATCGCGGAGGGCAACTGTCTCATAAAGAAAAACCAAAATGTTGAAAAGGGGACGGTATAAAATCTCTCTGAAAAGTGTGCCGATCATTTTAGTTTATTCTTAATTAAGTTTAATTCAGATTCGAGATTAATTAAATCTTCTTTTTTTCTCGGATTAAGCTCGGCAATCTCCGGTTTGGCGATAATAAGAAGGTCCGCCGGCGCCCTTCTTAACTCCGATTCCCAAAAATCGAAGATCCTTCGCCTAAAAGCATTTCGCCTTACCGCCTTCGGAATAACCTTGCGACTCGTAATAATGCCCACTCTTAAATAATGAACATTATTCGGGACCAGCTTTGCACTAAAATATTTTCCCCTATAAATAGGGCTCGCAGTTTTAGGGAACTGGGCCACGTCGAGCCGGTAAGGCTTAGGCAACATTAAAAACTACACCGTCAGCCTCTCGCGGCCCTTGGTCCGGCGACGCCGAATCACCGCGCGTCCGCCCGGCGTCCGTTTTCTTTTAAGAAAACCGTGGGTTCGAGCCCGCTTTTTCTTTTTCGGTTGGTAAGTTCTTTTAGGCACTGGCGGTATTATAAGTCTTATCCCCAAGTAATCAACATTTCGCCTTAAAATCAGTGTTTGACTTACGCGGATGTTTTATTAAGAATAGGGACAGAATGACCAAGGAAGAGCTTTGGCAGGCGGTTTTATCAGAGATAGAACTGCAGATCTCCCGCCCGAATTTCCTCACCTGGCTGAAAAACAGTCGTCTCATAGATGCCCAAGACGGAACAGCTCTCATCGCTCTTCCTAATAACTTCGCCAAGGAATGGGTCGAGTTGAAGTATCACAAACTGATTCTCGGTTCAATTAGAAACTACGACAGCACCACGCGAAAGATAGAATACGTAGTGGAGGGAGTTTTTATGGAGAAAGTCAACCGAGCAAGGTCGGCCAGACTTACAACTGAACGGTTGAACGAAGGACAGCTGGCCCTTCCGGAAATCAAAGTTGATCCGGAAACTAGTTTAAATCCGCGTTACACTTTTAACTCATTTGTTGTCGGTTCGTTCAACGAGTTGGCCCATTCAGCTACCACGGCCGTAGTTCAAACGGTCGGCACCAAATACAATCCGCTTTTCATTTATGGCGGCGTGGGCTTGGGTAAGACCCATTTAATTCAGGCGGCCGGAAACGAGATTAGAAAAAACTATAAAAATAGGGTTAAAGTAAAATACGTTACCTCGGAAAAATTTACGAACGACGTTGTTTGGGCTGTTAAGAATAATCGCTTTGAGGATATCAAAAAGACCTACCGGGGGGTTGATGTTTTAATCATTGATGACATCCAGTTTATTGGCGGTAAGGAAAAGACCGAGGAGGAATTCTTCCATACCTTTAACGCTCTCCATGAAAACAATAAACAGATTATTATCTCCTCGGATCGGCCGCCTAGGGCCATCCCAACCCTTGAGGCCAGGCTCCGGTCCCGATTTGAGGGCGGGATGATTGCCGATATTACCTTTCCTGACTATGAAACCCGAGTAGCTATCACTAAAACCAAGCTCCAGGACCGGGAGGCGGCGCTTGATGACAAAATCATCGATTTAATCGCCAAAAAGGCCCAAAAGAACATCCGCGAAATCGAGGGCATCGTCAATAAACTCCTTTTCTACCAATCAACTTATGGCCGGCCAATTGATTCGACGCTCGCCGAGAAGGTCATCGCCGAGGTGGCGGAAAAAACCGCGATCAAGGTCAGTCCCAGCCAAATTATTAGGGTAGTAGCTAGCTTCTTTGAAATTTCGCCGAATGACTTGGTCGGCCGCCAGCGCAATAAGGAATTTGTCGAGCCAAGACAAATCGCCATGTTTCTTTTCCGCGATCTCCTCGCCATGTCCTACCCGGATATTGCCAATAAGGTCGGTAAAAGAGACCACACCACCGCTATCTACGCCTATAAAAAAATTAATGAGAACGTTAATAAAAACTCAAACCTAAACCAGAAGATTTTAATGATTAAAGAAATAGTGAGTAGTCTGAGCTAAACCACGGGATAAGCTGGGGGGCGAATTTCGGGTTTCCTTGATCGCTCTAAATACTCCCCAATTTCTCCATCATCGCCACACTATTTATCGAGAGTTTGTTAACCGCCCTGAATCTTAAAAACTCTTTCCTAAAAACAAGAAATCAGTTTTTCCCCAATAAAACCACTAACTAACAACTACTAAATAAAAATTAACTTATGAAATTAGTTGTTTTAAAAAATAATTTGAAACTTGGACTAGACCTCGTGGGCCGGGCGGTTGGTTCGGCCCTAAACCTGCCGGTTTTAGGCAACGTTTTAATTAAGGCGGAGAGTAACAGAATCAGGCTTTCAACCACCAACCTGGAACTAGCGATTACTAAAAACATCTTCGGCAAAGTAGTTGACGAGGGCGGGGTGACTATCCCCTACGGGCTTTTGACCGGCATCGTTAATAATCTATCGAGCGAAAGGGTAACCCTCGAAACAGACAAAAAAAACAATTTAATTGTTAAAACCGACAACTATGAGGCCAAGTGCGAGGGGATCGACGAGAGCGATTTTCCGGTTATTCCCAAGACCGAGAAAATAGAAGAACTTATTGAAATAAACTCGGTTCTACTGCGGGACGCTCTGGCTCGGGTGGTGGTGGCTGGCGAGATTTCGGAGCTGCGGCCGGAAATTAGCGGCGTCCTCTTTGAGATCGAAACAAATCAGTTGAAGCTGGTGGCCACCGACAGCTTTCGTTTAGCCGAGGCCAAACTCAGCGGCAATCAAATTAAAAACAAAAACAAACAAACGGCCGACCTAATCGTTCCCTTAAGGACCGCTGAGGAGCTCGTTAGGGCGATTAAAGACGAGTCGAGCGCCTATGTTTATCTAAACAATAATCAGGTGATGTTCCGAGTCGATGATCTCGAGTTTGTCTCCCGGATGATCGAGGGGAAGTTCCCCGACTACGGCGCGATTGTGCCCAAAGAAATTGCCACCGAGATTCTAGTTAACCGGGAGGAGCTTATTGGCGCTCTGAAGCTCTCCGGACTTTTTGCCTCGAGGAGTAACGAGGTGAAGTTGAGGATTAAAGACAAAAAAGTGCTCGAGGTTTATTCGGCCGACAACGCGGTGGGAGAGAATAATTATCTTCTGCCGGCCAAAATCAATGGCCAAATGACCGGGACCGATGGCCCCCTCACCGTTTCCTTTAACTGGCGCTATCTCTTAGACGGGGTCCGCACGGCCGGCGGCGAGGAAGTGATGGTTGGCTTGAACGGGGATGAAAAACCGGCCGTGATCAGGACGCCGGGAGATAACACTTATTTTTATATTCTGATGCCAGTCAAGGGCTTGGCCTAACGGCGGTAGATAATTAGTTCCCGCTCTTCTCTTAACCCCGCCTCATCAACTACTCTGATCACTAAAGAATTTTGGAGACGGATGTCGTTTGGGCTAAGCGTTGTTTCGTAGCTTGGCTTTCGCCCTAAATCGCCAAACTCAGTGGCTACGAGACGATCGTTAAAATAAATCTCGATTTTAGCAATTGGACGTTTAGATTCTACCTTGAATCCCACTAGTATCGAACCGTCGGTAAAATCCCCGTTCCGCGGCTCATCTATTTTAAGATTGATTTCTCCCTCGCCACCGGCATCGCCGGAACCAAAACCCTCGCTCGCCTCCACCAACTCGAAACGGGACAAGTCAACTGAATTAGTTTGGAGCCAGCCCCTGACTCCCGCCTCCCAGTTTTGATATTGAGGATCACCTACCCGATTAAGGTAATAAAGAATATTGTGAAAGCCGTCGCGAACAAGCTCGCCCCGGAGAACGGGGTTTGTGGTTGAGGTTGGAGCCGGATGGTTAAAGCCGACCGCTGGGAATTTCGGTAGGGCCCTCGACATAAAATCATGCCACATCGGTACAGCCGCCAGAATACTCGAACCCTGGCTGGTGAGGGATACCCGGTTATTATTGCCAGCCCAAACACCAACCGCCAGATTGGGGGTATAGCCAAAGGTCCAGGCATCTTTGTAGTCGTCGGTAGTTCCAGTCTTCAGGGCGACCTGATAACCCGGGACCTGAGTCAGTTCAAGGCTCGCCCTAAAAAGCGGCGCCCGGAGTGAAACGTCAGAAAGAATGTCGTTGATTTGTCTTGCCAGCTGGGGATCAACCACAGTTCCGCCTTCATTCTCCTTGTATTCCTCAAGCACGTCGCCCCGGCTGTTTTCTATTCTCAAAATAGTAACTGGTTCATGTTTGACGCCATCGGCCGCGAGCGCCGAGTAAGCGCCAACAAGTTCCACTAGTTTTATTTCTCCTCCGCCGAGGACCAAAGATAGTCCGTAGCGATTCGGATCAGTCAGGGTGGTGATGCCGAAACGGGAGGCGGTCTCGAGTGTGTCTTTGAGCCCGGCGAGATAAAGCACCTTGACTGCCGGGACGTTGATTGATTGGCCTAGGGCCTCTTCTAGCCTCACTGGTCCCCGAAACTGTTGGTCAAAGTTCCTGGGGTGATAACAACCACCGGTTTTCACATTGGGATCAAAAACAGCCGGACAGGTTGAATTAAATTCAGTGGGCACATCCCAAACAATTGTTTCAGGCGTCAATCCTTTTTGAAAAGCCGTGAGATAGGCAAAAGGCTTAAAGGCCGAGCCTGGCTGCCTCAAGCCCTGGAGGGCGACGTTGAAGTTCCCCTCAAAAGTGCAGTTTCTCCCCGGCTCGCAACCGTCAGGTTTAGGATCAGCAAAATAATCTTTCGAGCCAACCAAGGCCAGAATCTGGCCGGTCTGGGGGTCCATGGCGAGAAGGGCGCCATTCGACCCGCCGTAGAGTTTATCGTTTCTTAGAACGCCGTTTTCCACTGCTTCCTCGGCTATTTCTTGGAGTTCCCAGTCAAGGCTCGTTGTTACCCTGAAGCCCTCGGTCCGCAAGGCCTCTTCGCCGTATTTTTCCTGGAGATAATCCTGGATATAAAGAGAAAAGTGAGGGGCCCTGATTCCCTCTTCCGGCCTTTCGGCGATTTCGGGTAGAGCGCCGCTAACTTCGGCGAGTTCAGCATCATCAATATAGCCGAGCTCCCTTATCCGCCGGGCAATAAAGTTTTTCCTGTCCTCCAGTTCTTTCAAATGGTTACCCCAAGGAGAGTAATAACTCGGCGAACGAGGCAGGGCCACGAGAGTAATAATCTCATTTAGATTCAAGTCTTTGGCGCCCTTGTTGAAATAAGCTTGGGAGGCGGCCTCAACGCCGTAGATGTTAGGGCCGTAAGAGATCTGGTTCAAATAGAGGTCGAGAATCTCATCTTTGCCGTATTCTTCCTCCAGCCGATCGGCCAAAATCAATTCTTTGATCTTCCGGCTGATAGTTCTTTCCGAAGTGAGAAAGGCGTTTTTAGCTAATTGTTGAGTGATGGTTGATCCCCCTTGGGCGATTTCACCCCGGAGGAGGTTTACACCCAAGGCCCTTACGATGCCGCGCCAATCAAAAGCCGGATGGCTGTAAAACGAATTGTCCTCAATGGCGATGGTGGCCTGTCGCAGGCGATCCGGGATTTCTTCCCTCGGAACAACCGTTCTCTTGGCCTCACCGTAAACTTCGTAGAGCAGGGTTTCACCCGAACGGTCATAGATTTTAGTTGACTGGGGTACTTGGAGCTCGCCGATTTCTCCGGTTTTGGGCAAGCTCGCAAAAACCCGAAAAGTGAAAATCGCGCCGGCAAGCGCCAAGCCTCCCAGGCCGATGAGGATTTGGGTTCTCACCCGTTTTTGTTTTAACCAGCGGAACACTGCTTTAATAATAAAATTACCCCCTCCTTTTCAAAAGAGGGGGCAATTTTTAGTAATCTTTTTCCTTCCCGTCGTCAGTTTCTTCCTCTTCTTCGTCTGGTTTATCTTCGTCCCCCTCTTTTTTCTTCTCCTCGTCCTTCTCTCCAGTCGCCTCCTCTTCGATTTCCTCTTCGTCTTCCTGGAGGACTAATTCTTTAAGGTCGATCATGGTTATAAGCTAAAAAAGATTAAATCAGCGACCTTTAAGCTTAAACGCTCGCCCCAGTATAGCTAAGGGGTTTTTGGTGTCAAGGGTTGGCTCGCCCCCGAGCTTACTGCCTACCGGAACCGGGCGTTCTCTGATTCCAGCGATCAGAGCCGCCCTTGGCTCTCGGCAGTAAAACTTTTGCTTCGCAAAAGACCAAGCTTTTACTGTCTCCGAGACATTCCGCACGGCAGCAAGCTCGGGGGCTCACTTCGGGTTAGTTGGTTTTTCGAAGGATGCCCTGATAGCCAGGGCTAGGGCATCGGAAACATCATCCGGTCGAGGCGGGCTTTTAAGGTTTAGGGTCAAGGCTACCACTTGGCCAACCATCTCTTTGGTGGCCCCGCCGTCACCGGCGACCACCCGTTTGACTTCGCTGGGACCGAACTCGAGAACCGGGATACCGTGATCGGCCGCGACAAGGATCATCACCCCTCTCGCCTCAGCCACGGCCATGGCCGTTTTCCGGTTCTTAGAGAAGTAAACCTTCTCTATGCCGATTAAGGCCGGCTTGTGGGTTTTTACAATTTTTACGAGTTCCGTCTTGATAGTTTTTAGACGCTCGGCCGGGTCGGCGCTTCGAGCCCCGATGAGGCCGCACTCAATAAGGACGAGTTTTTTCCTATTCGTCTCCACTAGGCCGTAACCGACTCTTGTTGTTCCGGGATCCAAGCCCAAAATAATCATTGGCGGATGGCGATCGAAGAGTGGACTGATTTAATATCATCCCGCTCTTCGAGCGCCTCGATTAAGCGGCTAACTTTATCTCTGGTTGCCTCCGAAACGGGCCGTTCAAACTTTGGCCTGTAACCACGAGCTTCTTTTTCAAAAGCCCAGCTAAGGCTGCCGGGTTCGGCCAATTTAGTTTCGTAGCTTTTGAAAAGAGATTTTAATTCGTTAACAGTCCGGTTTCGATTATCGGTGATCGCCTCGATTAGAAGGCCGGTTCCTTCCGGGCCATAAGCCTCAACCAGGAGCGATTCGAGCCCGTCCCTTTCTTTGGCTTTTTGAACTGCCCGCTCAATCGTCGCCTGGGGTAAGTTTTGACGCTTGGCCTGAGCAATGGCGTTCCTTAAGACCGGGTTAAACTGGGGATCAGCTCCATCTCGGGCGGCTACCTGGATGATGTTCGTCAATTTTGAGAAAAGCCGACTCCGGCCTTTATCCAGACTCTCTTTTTTGTGTTTGATTTGTTTCCATTTACTGTGACCAGCCATTTGCTTTGCGAATACTCTTCGCGCGTCTTATTATAAGAGAAAGAAGTGCGCTTTAGTAGAAACCAGGATAGAATTACCGCCCTTCGTGAGGAGGCGGAGGAAAGGGATGCCCGGCGTCGGGCCGAGGCCGAGGGGTTGCCTTATCTTGACTTGGGGGTTGCGACCGTTGATCCGGACGCCCTGACGCTCGTACCCGAGGAACGCGAGCGGCGGGCCAAAGCGGCTCCGGTTGAACTAAAAGAAAAAAGATTAAAACTTGCGGTTTATAGCCCCAAGCTAAAAGAGGCCGAGGAACTCGTCGAGGATTTAGGAGCTAAGGGCTACGAGGTGGATCTGGTGGTCAGTTCCGAGCGGGGCCTGGAGGCGGTTTGGGGCCGCTATTTAAAAGAACCAGCCGCCACATCTCGGCGGAAAGAGATTGTTTCGGAGGCGATTCTGGACGAAGCGAGATTTATCGAGATTCAACAAAAGGTTAAAAGCACGGCGGGGGCTCTTCAACTTCTTAATCAGTTAAAAGAAGCGCCGACCGGCGAGCTTATCGAATCTATTTGGGGAGCCGCTTTGGTTCTCGAAGCCTCCGATGTTCACCTCGAGCCCCGGGCCGAGAAAGAAGCCACTATTCGTTTTCGGATTGATGGTATGCTGAAGGAGATAGGTGAAATTCCGATCGAACAAGCAAAATTACTGACGAATCGGATTAAGCTTTTTTCTAACCTGAAGTTGAACGTGACTGACGCGCCCCAAGACGGCCGTTTCACCATCGGGAGCAGTTTGGGCGATATTGAAGTTCGGACCTCGATCGTACCGGCCGAGTTTGGTGAGGCGGTGGTGACGAGAATTTTAAATCCCAAAAGCATCGCTCTCGATATGCCGAACCTTGGTTTTCGCCATGATGATGAGAAGATTATTTCGACTGTGCTCAAGCGGCCCAATGGAATGATTTTGGTGACCGGGCCGACCGGCGAAGGCAAGACCACCACCCTTTACGCCTTTTTAAAGCGCGTCAAGACGAGCGCCCTGAAGATTATTACGGTCGAAGATCCGATTGAATATCATCTTTCAGGGATTGAGCAGACCGAGATTGATCCTGAAACTGGTTACACCTTTGTCGCCGGCCTCCGTTCCATCCTAAGACAAGACCCGGATATTATTCTCGTGGGCGAGGTGAGAGACTTGGAAACGGCCGAGGTGGCGATTCACGCCGCCCTAACCGGTCATTTGGTTTTTTCAACCCTCCACACTAATAACGCTTCAGGCGCCATCCCCCGACTGGTTGATCTCGGAGTGAAACCGGGCGTCATCGGCCCAGCCCTAGCCCTAATCGTCGCCCAAAGATTAGTGCGGCGTCTCTGTCCTTATTGTCGGCAAGTGTTTAATATAGAAGAGCTGACTCGGGTAAAGTTTGAGCAATTTTTAAAAACCTTGCCCCGGAGGGTGGCGTCGGCGTCTCTAAATCGAGAGCTAAAAATTTACCGGGCCGGCAAAGGTTGCGATCATTGTGACGAAGGGTACCGAGGCCGGATTGGCATCTTCGAGATCTTGGAAGCCGGCTCCTATCTCGACCTTTTAATGAAACAAGGAGCGACCGAGACTGAGATTGAAGAGGCGGCTCGAAAGAAAGGGATGATAACCATACAGGAAGACGGAATTTTGAAAGTGCTCCAGGGAATAACCAGTCTTGAAGAGATAGAGCGGGCGAGCGGTCCGATTAACTGGCTCGAGCCTCTGAGTTCTCTTAAATAAAAAAGCCGGAAGTCTGCGGGTAGTTGGGGCATAGTCTTCTAGACCCGAGTCCGGAGATTCTCGAGGAACGGCCGAGTCGGGACCAGGCCGTCCTAAGACTAAAGACTCTCCGGCTACCCGCAGGCTTCCAGCCTCAATGTCTATCCTAACATATAATAAGAGGGTTGTCAATACTTCGATAAACTCAGCATAAAATGGCGGAAAAAACAAAGCAAAAACCGGCTAAATCAAGCGTTCAGGCCGAAACCCAGATTAAAGAAGATCAAGCGATCGACGTTCTTTTGCGGCCTGAACGCTGGGAAGAATACATTGGCCAGGAGAAAATTAAAAGGAATCTCCAGATTATCATTAAGGCAGCCCGGAACCGGGGCGAACCGGTTGACCACCTTTTACTTTACGGCCAAGCCGGACTTGGGAAAACCACTTTAGCTCGCCTTGTCGCCAATGAGATGGCCTCCTCGATTAAAACGACCACCGGACCGGCCATTGAACGGGCCGGGGACCTGGCCGCCATCTTAAGTAACCTCGATGACCACGAGATTCTTTTCATTGATGAGGCCCATCGTCTAAATCGGTTGATTGAAGAGGTGCTCTATTCAGCCATGGAGAGCCGGAAACTTCATATTGTGATCGGCAAAGGACCGGGGGCCAGAACCATCTCGATTGACCTCCCGCCCTTTACCCTAGTTGCGGCGACTACTAGAATTAATCTTTTATCAGCACCGCTCCGTTCCCGTTTTGGAGCCACGATTAAGATTGATTATTACGAACTTCAAGACATCGAGGCGATTATTAAGCGATCAGCCAAGATTTTAGGAATCGAGATCGAGCCAAGAGCTGTTGAAATCCTCGCCCTCGCCGCGCGTTATACCCCGAGAACAGCGAATCGCTTATTACGGCGGGCCAGAGACTATGCCCAGGTGAATGGCGAGAACAAGATCACTGAAGGCGTGGCTAAAAAAACTCTGGAGTACTTAGAGATCGACTCTTTAGGGCTTGAGAATCATGACCGTCTGCTGCTTTCAGCTATTAGTCAGAAATTCGCCGGCGGTCCGGTCGGCCTCAGCACCATTGCCGCGGCCCTCGACGAGGATAAGGGCATTATTGAAGAAGTTTATGAGCCCTACCTGATGCGGCTCGGTTTTCTGCGGCGAACCCCGGCCGGACGGATGGTGGAGCCGGCGGCGATCGAGCACCTGGGGCTTAAGCTTGACCAGGATAAAAATGCTCTTCTTTAAAGAAGTTCTGCCAAACCCAGTTGGCCGGGATACCGAAGGCGAGTGGGTGAAGTTGGTTAACGACGGCGAGCCATCAATTAATCTGGCTGGCTGGCGCTTCAAAGACGCAAGTGGTAAAACATTTAGTCTTTCGGGGACGATTTCATCTGAAGAGGAACTCGTCTTGCCTTACGGCTTGACCAGGATCAGCTTGAATAACGACGGCGACAAACTTGTTTTAATTAATCCTCAAGGAGAGATAGCTGACGAATTTAGCTACGGGGCGGTTGGCGAGGACGAGATTGTGGTCGCCTCTCGATTTTCGCCCGTCGTTTCCAACACCTCTAATAATTCCAACGCCTTCGTGGGGGATGAAAATCTAGTAGGCCAGATTAACCAGACCAACTTTGATTTCGGTCCAATCCTTGTTGCCTTTGCGCTAGCCGCGGCCTTTAGTTTCGGCATCGGCTATCTCTTGAAAACCGCTATTTTAAAACCTGAAGAACGATGGAAAAAGTAGAATATCTTTCTTGTTCGGTTCTTCAAACGCGCCGTCTGGCTCGAGCCTTGGCCGAGGAGGTGTCGAAAACCAAGCCCGGAAGGCGAGCGCTTGTTATTGGCCTCACCGGTGAGCTGGGAACTGGTAAAACCACCTTTAT
>Ga0209542_10015339_pt1 | contig 12876 bp, 10 predicted proteins | sample RifCSPhighO2_01_FD_184028 | JGI IMG/M metagenome (GOLD analysis project Ga0209542, IMG submission 184028) | Soil microbial communities from Rifle, Colorado - Rifle CSP2_plank highO2_0.1 (SPAdes) (version 2) | ecosystem: Environmental > Terrestrial > Deep subsurface > Rock core/Sediment ...
ATTCTTAAGGATAATTACAGCTTTATCTTTCTATTTTGCAGTTTATTCAGCCACAAAAAGTAAATGGGCAGGGTATCTATCAACAATATTTTTTGCCACAATGTTTGCAGGCATTGAGACCACTAATTGGGTATTTAATATGAATACCTATCTAGCCCTAACTGTATTCAATATCTTTATTTATTTTCATCTAAAGATTGAATATAAAAAACTTTCTAAAATTACTGTAGCAATGGCTTTACTCGTGCTTGGATGTTTCTTTATTACTCCTACTAGAATGCATGGACTACTATTAATCCTTCCTTTAATTTGTCTTCTTAAAATAAAGCATTTAAGGAAAGAGGGTTTTGATTTTATTGTTAGATTATCAATCTTCTACTTACCAATATTCGTGGTGAGATTTATTACAAGGGCAGCCAATGATAAAGGGTATTTTGAAAGTTTTGCTCAGGTTAGGGAAGAGAAGATAGACTTTTTTGTTAATTTATTTTCAAGCCTAGGTAATTCGTTAGTTCTGGATAAAACCTTTATTAACCTTTTCCCCTCCAATTTAACAAGGGCGATAATAGTTGCTTGTTTCTATTTTATAATTACAGCTTTTTTTTATAAGAATAGAGTAAGATTCCCTAAACTAGTAAGGTTCGGCCTCTTTTCACTTGCTGTAACATTTAGCTTCATGCTAGTACCTCATTTAATAAATCCCCTCGTAGCCCTACCAACAGATCACAGATACCAGACCATACCAGGTAGTTATATGTTAGTTACCCTAGCAATACTGTATACAATTTTGTGGCAATATAAGAATAGTTTTTTAAGGTTCTTGATCATTACAATTTCAGTTTTAGTAATTAGTATTAATTTTTTTACCCTGAGAGATTACTTTACAATACTTGCAAGAGAAGGAAGATTACAGAAAGATGTTGATAATCATTTCATATATCTTCTCTCGCAAATAGAAAAACCTGAGAATCGTACTCCACTTGCTTTTCTTTTTATTCCTGATGATGCCCTCTATCTATATAATGTTATTGCTTTTGGTTTACCTTACCATATAATTTTAGTTGACAAACGTTTTTCTATGGACATACAGGAAGCTCCTTTTCTAACTGATAATATGAAGAGTTTAGTTGACGTGTTGAGTGGTAAAGAAAGCAAAGAACTTAGAAGATATGGTTATAATCCTATTGAAATTCCATTAGAAAATGTTTATGCTTTTTCCCTTCAAAATAAAAACTTAATCAATATTACTCCAGAAGTCAGAAACTATTTAAAGGAAAATCTTCCTCATCTTAACAAGATAGAATAGTATAATTATCATTAATACCCCAAGAGTCAAAAATGTAACTTTAGTTCCTAAATTAACGGACTCCTGCTGGACAAATTTTATAGCTATCTGATAATCTCCTTGTTTATTTATTTTCCACAGATTAGCATAAGAGAAAACTTCTATATGATTTTCCATTTTTTCTCCATTTATGGAAGCCTCCCAGGATGGATGAAAATGTTGTAGAAAATATAGATCTATTTCGCCATTAGCATTTTTCACATCGACTAAATAATTTGAAGTATCTACCTTTTTATAATCTATCTTCAAATTGGGCGAATAGATTAAATCTATGTTACTAGGTATTTCTACTTTATATATTTCTAATTTCTCAAATTCGTTTATCTTTTTTATATTATCTTGGCTTTCTAAATATTTCTTGGTTTCTTCAGGATTAACCGATCTCCTTTTTTTATAGTCTGTATCAAAATGCAGGACTATAAAACGGATATTTAGTTTAGCAAGCTCTTCATATAATTTATCTTCATTAAAATCTTCAAAATTATTACTCCAATATGGCAACCCTTTATAGTTAACATTCGCTCCCAATTTGTTTAGGAGTACTGAGTAATAATTCTTATTTACCCCAAAATTTCTAGCAATTGATCCTTTATCAAAAATGAATTCTGAAGGTTCTATTCCTTCATAAGGATGTTCCCAGGTATAAGTTACTCCGTCCTCTGGAAGCAGAGGCAAATGCAAGATGTTAAAATCTCTGTCCTGCTTGTTCAACCAAATGTTCGCATCATTATAATATTTGGGGATTTCAATCCAAAAGTTTCCTCTTATACCTCCAGCAAAATTACCTTTCCATATTGGCCATACTAATATTCCACATATTAGAAAAGTAAACAATGATACAAAAAAATATTTTAATTTTTGGCTTTTATAAAGCCTAGCTAATTTTTCACTGAAAACAATAAGACCAACTGCAAAAAAGGGTGAGTATGCCAAAACCAGGTTAATTCCGAATTTTTCATAGGGATTTCTTAAAACCTGCAAAAGCGGCACCCTTTCAAATAACCAAATGAGTAGCCAACCTGTTGGGAAATTTGTCCCTATACAAACAAAAACAGAAACTACAAAAAGGGTGACAAAAAATAAAAGGTGATAAGTCTTTTTAAGAGCTGGGATAGAGAATAAAACAATAATAGGTAAAAGCCAACTTATTATTACAAAAATGAAGCTATTGTAAGTTTCCCCATATGTACCATCATAATATTCCCTGTGAATTAGCCTAATCACTTTATCCAGACTTTGCTGAGGACTTAATGCTTTAAGAATATCAATGTTATCTCGTACTGTAAGATTTGCCGATAACATCTCACTCCCATGTTTTATTAGAGGGTATATCCAAAATGAATTAAGTAACATCCATAAGGTAAATAAGCAAAGAAAAGAAAATAATGCAAAAAGATTTTTCTTGTAATTATTTTTATTTGAAAAGAGATAAAAAATTAAATATATAGCAATATTTACCCATGATGTCAGTACAACGGCTGGACTTGTATAGGAAGTTGAAAGAAAAACACTAAATAAAGCCGTAATTACGCAAAAAAATAGATTTTTTCTTTGTATACTTAATATAAAAAATAGTAAAAAGACAGGAACTAAGGCAAAAGCAAAAATTTGATAGGTTAATCCTCTTCCCCAAATCTGAGTGGTGGAAAAAGGGTTTAGGAGGTAAAATATAGACCCCAAAAATGGAACTAACTTTTTGTCGTCTTTTATGTCATTACCTATAGTTTCTCTAAGTAAAAAGAAGACACTGAGAGTACCTGTCAACATCAAGATTAAAAATGTAATTGCTTCCATTAACACATTTGAAATACCTAGTCTATATAAGGACTCAAAAACTAAAAAATATGTAATACGTGGTAAATAAGAAAGGGTTGGATAACCTATTCCTGCCTGATACCATATATGAGAAAATAATTCTAGGGATCTTGTGTAGTTATAAAAAAATAACTCATCTTCTGCTCCTGAGAAAAGTAAACCTTTTTTAAACCATAAGAGAATAATTATAAAACATAATAGAATTATACCTACGGGACCAATTATTCTTCTCAGATAGGTTATTTTCATAACAAATTTCTGTATAGATTATAGACATCTGCTTTGTTAATATTCAACCAAGACTTATTTATGAAACTAAAAAATGGCCTAATTGACAATCAAAGGAATTGGGAAAAACTTTATAAGATGAAATTAAAGAAAGGATCTTTGTTAAAGGAGTATGAAATTTATAAGGAAAGATACACTGAGGATACTATCAATCAAATTTTTAAAGTATGGAGGCCTAAAAAAACAGATGTTTATTTAGAGATAGGTTGCGGCCCGTGCTTTTTAGGACTAGAACTTACTAAAAGGACAGGGGTTAAAGTTATTGGTATAGATTTTTCACCAACAACCCTTAAAGTTGCAAGATACTTGTTTAGAAAAGAAGAAATCAAAAATGCTCAGTTTGTTTTAGGAGATATTACTCAGATGCCTTTACCGGACAATTCTATTGATTTTATCTTCGGTGGAGGAGTTATTGAACACTTCGAAAATGTGGAAAAAGTTATTGATGAAATATACAGAGTCTTAAAAAAAGGTGGGATATCTTATAATACTGTTCCTCTTTTAAACTTTGCTTCTTTAACTTACAGGCAATTATGGGGTAATATTCCTTACCTTCCCTTTATAAAACATATGTTTGAATTTATTCATATAAGGTTTTTGGGAGGCAAACATTTGCGGTTTGGTTATGAACTATCCTTTTTACCTTCAACATTATATAAAATGCACTTTCATTCAGGATTCCGAAAAGTCAAAGTAGGTAAATTTAAGGTCAATTTAGTTTTTGAGTATTTACCTTTTTCAATGCTTCGTAAAATCGCAACCTATATTAGCAATCACAGTTTATTATTCTGGCCAGTTATTTATGTTAGCGCCAAGAAATAATATTTTAATTCTTTAAAACTCTTTCTATATTATGCTTATATATATACTTACAATCAAACTTTTCAATAAATTTGATTGCATTCTGTCTATATTGTCTTAACAAGCTCTTGCTCTTTAATAGATTTATTACAGCAGAAGCCAATTCTTTAACATTATAATTAACAACAAATCCACATTTGTTTTTAATAATTTCTTCGGAGTATGAAATAGCGTTCGTTGTTATAATCGGCATACCAAAAAGCATATAATCTTTTATTTTTCCTGGATCCGAATTCCTTACTTTCTCATCAAGTATATCTGTATTAAAGGTGGCAACACCTAAAGCTCCATCCGATAAAACTTTCTCTAATTTTTTTCTATCCTTTATCCAACCTTTCGTTTTCCATTTGTGAAAAATCACATTCTTAGAAATCCCCAGATTATGGGCAAGGTATTTAAAATTATTCTTCTCTTTCCCTCCTCCAATAATCTCTAATTTTGCCTGAGGGATTTTTTTTAAGATATAAGGCATAGCTCTAATTACTAAGTCTACCCCCATAAATTCTATCAGTGAGCCCCTATATACAATTTTTTTAGTATTTATATTTGCAAATGGCAATCTTCTTGTTTTATAAAACCATACTACTCCTGGTACAGTATACTGCTTGTTATAAATTCTTCTATTCATTTTCATTTTTCTCTCTCGGGCATCAACCATAGCAGAATTTAAGTTCCAAGTTTCATCAGAAAATCTTACACAAAATTTATCAAGCTGATAATAAAACCAGTTGAAAAATTTGTTTTCAAATCTAGTAGGATAATAATCTATTGATTGATATATAACCTTTTTCACAATACCTATTTCTCTTAATATAATTCCAACAAGAGGGTTTAAATTACCCGCAGCAAAATATACATCAATTCTTTTTTTTAGTTTCAAACACCAAAGAAAAGTATATAAAACATCTTTTATATAAAGTAGCGGCCAATAAAGTTGCCAATGGTATGCTTTTCCAACTTGACTCAGTTTATTATTTTTAAAAAAATGGTATCCTGAAGACGACCTGTACCCTTCTTTCATATCTAACATGGGGTGGAATATATAAAGAATATTACAACTATAATTTTCCAGTAGAAAAGTTTTTAAATTCTGAGATATTGGGTTTGGGAAAGTCTCATATGTGACGATACAGAAATTATACTCGTTAAACTTTTTCATTTTATAGATTACTTAATTTTCTAAATTAGTATACCATTATATAAAATGGGCCTTAATGTTAAAATCTAAATTCCAAAAGATGCCTAATAATCCTTCACTTAATGATTTGCCTTCAATATCTGTAATTGTCCCAGTCTTTAATGAAGAGAAAAACTTAAAAAGACTACTACCCTCCCTTGCTAGACAATCTTACCCAAGAGAAAAAATTGAATATATTATGATTGATGATAACTCAACAGACAATACAGCTAAGTTAGCACACAAGTTTGGAGCAAAAGTGTTTACGGTAAACACACATAATATCGGATTTAATAAAAGGTATGGGCTTAAATTGGCAAAAAATGATTTAGTCTATTGCATTGATGCAGATATGGAACTTTGCAGCAAGAATTATTTCCAACTTTTGGTAAAACCCTTTTTAGAAGATGAAAGAATAATTGGAACTTTTACAAGAGAATTTGCTTTAGATGGTAGTAGAGTCTTTGTCAAAAACTCCCTTCTTCGATTTATTTCATATCACCCCCTTCAACAAGACCCTCTTTATGATTTCCTATCTCCTTCTATAGCAAGTACCATAATCGGAAAAGGTAGGAATTATTATATTTGTGAATTTAACCCAGGTAGGATTCCTGCAGTTGGACGCATCTTATACCGTAGAAAAGAACTACTTAAAATTTCTGCGTATGAAAAAAGAGCTCAGATGGATCTGGATCTTGAAAGTGTAGAGATAGTCGCTCGCGCCGGATTTAATTATTTTGCTTATGTTCCAAAAGCTAAAATCAGACATTATCATGCTGCAACTCTGCAACTTCTTATACTTAAACGCTTACGAAATTTGGAACGTAACTACTTGCCCAATTTGGATCGTAAATATTATCTGTGGTTTGACCCAAATAAGAAAAAGGGGGGATTAAAAATAATATTTTGGGTAATTTATGCAAATTTGCTAATCCCAGAAACTATCAGAGGATTAATTAAATCAATATATCATAAAGATATTGCATTTATGTGGCATCCAATAGTTTCTATAACAACAACTGATGCAATTTTGTGGGGATTTTTATCAAGCAGGATCGGAAGAAAATTTGCACTCAAACTGTTAAGTCACTTATTTAGTCTTTAGCAGTAAATTTTTTATGTTAGAATCAAAATAAATTATATGAGCTACTACGATAACAAAAAGATTGTCATAGCAGGCGGAGGTGGTTTTGTTGGCAGTTATATTGCACAGGAATTGAAAAAATATAAATGTAAAATTTTTATCCCGCGTACCAAAGATGGATGGAATTTCACTATCCTGAGAAGATGTCTTACCTACCTCAAGGAAACAAAACCAGATGTTATTATTAACTGTGCTGCTCACCAAGGGGGGATAATGTACGATAAGTTAAAGCGCGCCCAGATTTATTACGATAATATTTTAATGGGCACATATCTTATGGAGGCAGCCCGTCGTATTGGTGTAGAAAAGTATATAAATGTGAGTGCTGGTTGCGCCTATCCTGGTTATCTAAACAAGGATGAAATGAGCGAAGAAGATTATTGGAACGGCCCCATCCATGAGAGTGTTTTAAACTATGGTTTTACAAAAAAGGCTCAAATCGTCCAGGGATGGTGCTACAAAGAACAATATGGCTTTAACTCAATTCATCTTATTATGGCCAACATGTATGGACCAGAGGAACATTTCCATCAAGATCGTTCCCATGGACTTGCAGCTCTAATTAAAAAAGTTTATGACGCTAAAAAGAGTGGACAAACAGAAATTGAAGTATGGGGCAGTGGTAAACCCGTTCGGGAGTGGTTGTATGTAAAAGACGCTGCTAAGGGAATTTTGCTTGCTGGTGAAAAATATAATGAGGTAGCACCGATGAATATTGGGACTGGTACAGGTCAAAGCATCACTAAACTCGTACGTACTATTATGAAGGTAGTTGGTTTTAGAGGTAAAATAAAATATTTAACAGATATGCCTGATGGTGCTATGAAGAAAACCTTAAATATCAGAAAGATGAGAAGAACATTAGATTGGATTCCGGAAACCTCAATAGAAGTAGGAATCAAAGAAACTGTAGAATGGCTTGATAAAAATTACAAGTATGCAATCTCAAGGTAATACCCCTATTGGCATCCTCGGCGGTAAAGGACTTTTAGGTTCAGACTTAGTAAGTTTTCTAAGTCAGGATTACAAGGTAGAAATAATAACAAAAGAGAACTATAAAGAGAAAAGAAATATATACTACAAGGTTTTAATAAACGCCAACGGTAATAACAAACGCTTTTGGGCAAATCAATATCCTTTTGAGGATTTTTTTGCCTCTACTACTTCGGTCTATCAAAGTATATTCGATTTTCATTGTGACATATATATTTATATTTCTTCCCCTGATGTATACAAAAATCATACAAATTCAAAATACACAAAGGAAAATGAGAAAATTGATTCGAGAAACCTAAATAATTATGGATTCCATAAGTATTTGGCAGAGCTAATTGTGCAAAGATACAAAGGAAAATTTCTGATTTTACGACACTCAATGATCCTTGGTACAAACTTAAAGAAAGGACCAATCTACGATATTATTCATAATAATCCTCTTTTTATTAGCCATAGATCCCGGTTACAATTTATAACCACCCGTGCAATTGCTGAAATAATTAAGATTCTTTTAGAAAACTTTGTGACAAGCGATATTATAAATATAGGCGGTATTGGTACGTTTACTTTTACAAAAATTCGGAAGTACTTCGACAAAGAAATAAAAATCTTACCTGAGGCGGAAACACAAATCTATGAAATGAATGTAGAAAAAACAAGAAGCTTATACCCTAATCTAAAAACATCTGAAGAATATCTACAAGAGTTTCTAAAAGACTATAAGGACAATTTTTGATTATGAGAAAAAAAGATTACCAGCTTAATGATAACATCATACGAGTCTGGTCTACTTATGTGCCAGAGGAGGTCATTCCAGAGGTCACAAAGGTATTACAGTCAAAATGGATTAATACAGGCAAAAAAGAGAAGGAATTAAGAGAAAAAGCGAGGCGTAAATGGGATTTCCCTTATTGCGTAGCAGTTAATAGTTGCACCTCAGCATTACGGGCCAGCTTGGCAATAATCGGGGTTGGACCAGGTGATGAAGTTATATCTACTCCCTACACATTTATTGCTACCAATACTGCTATTTTGGAACAAGGAGCAAAACCTGTCTTTGCTGATATTAAATATGAGGACTTGAATATAGACCCTAAAAGCATTGAAAAAAAGATTACCGATCAGACAAAAGCTATTATTGTTGTCCATTATGGTGGTAACCCCTGTGATTTAGATGAAATACGAAAAATTGGTAGAAAACATAATCTTCCAATAATAGAAGATGCTGCACACGCCATGGGTAGTAAATATAAAGGGAAATATATTGGCTCTGTGGGTGAAGTTGTATGCTTTTCTCTTCAAGTGGTAAAAATTATTAATTCTGGGGATGGTGGTTTAATCGCAACTAACAACGAGGAATATTATCAAAAACTCAAAAAAATAATTTGGTATGGAATAGATAGGGAAGGAAAAAAAACAAATCTTTTGGATCCTTTACCTGAAAGTTTTAAGGGGGACACCGTTGGGTTTAAATATAATATGAATGATATTACTGCAACTCTTGCTTCTGTTGGGCTTGATCATTTCGAAGAACCAGCAACAAGAAGACGAATCATCGGGAAGAGGTATAGGAAAGAACTTGCAGAATGTCCAAAAATAAAGCTTATGAGATATTACGGGGACAGAACACCCAACTATCAGATTTTCCCTATTCATGTAGAAAACCGTGTTCGTTTTGCAAAGTATCTGCGCAAACACAATATCATGGTGAATATTAACAACCGTCGTAATGATATCTATCCTATGTTTGGAGAAATTAGAAAGGACCTTCCAATAACAACTCTAGTAGATTCAGATGTTATATTACTTCCAATCCATGCCGACCTTACAGAAAATCAAGTAAACCACATTATTAAGACTGTTCAGGAATATTAAATTTAAACATTTCAGGATAAATTTTTTTATAATAGAATTTTTTCCCTAAATTTAGTGAGTTTTTTTGATAAGTTTTGTAACTATTCATTATCTTCTTAATAGCTTCTATCAAATCCTTTGAATTTCCATACTTTATTATCGCTCCAGCCTTACTCTTTTCCACTTTCTTTGAAAATTCAAATACATCTGTAATAAGTACTGGAAGTCCCAAACTCAGATACCTTTTAACCTTTCCTGCATCTCCGAATTGTGCAACATTACTTTGGTCAGGTTGGTAAGGAGCTATACCAATAGTACATTTTTTTAATACATTATTAAAAGCAGCTCCTTCTAAATATCCATGGAAAGTTGTAGGAAGTAATGTATTCTTAGCCTGTTCCTTAAAATACCCTTCATCTGGACCAGATCCAACAACTTCAAACCTTGCATCAGGGAAATTTCTGATAATTTCGTCAGCGCTACTAAAAACTGCTCCTAAACCTTGACTCTTCTTTATAACACCTATAAATCCCAATATTACTTCTCTTTTCTTTTTTATATTTACTTCAAGAATTTCTGTACCTAACGAAATAATTGGAATTCTAGTTTTTTTTGGGATTATCCCTATCCTTTGTCTAAGACGCAATAATCTCTCGTTAGCCACTACTACTCTATCAGTTGAGGCGGTCGCCCATTTATCAAAATACCAATATATCTTCCTAACTAAAGTGATTATCCTACTTCTATGAGCAGGGGGGTAATAATCCCAAACCCAAAAAACGGTTTTTGAAACTATTCCCAATCTCTTTAAAACTATTCCAATACAAGATGTGAAAGCATTTACGGAAAAGAAAATATCTACAACCCCAAATTTTCTTTGTAAAATATGGGAGTAAAAAATTATTTGAGATAAAGTAATTAACGATCTCAGTGGTAACATTATAAAAAGCATTGATTGAGGCACAGACAATTGAAAAAGTGAATATTCTTTCTCTGATTTCCCTTTGTTAAAAATTACCAGTTTATTCAGCTTACCTTTTTTCTTTATATTATGAAAGCCTAAAGTAAAGAGAAAAACATATTTAAAATTCTCAAGCAAGTAATCAAGAATCTTGCCTGAATTTTCATATGGAGAATAGTTTACATATATAATTGAGTTAAATTTCTTCATAAACTATGCTATTACATTTTATCAACTATCTTTTTGTAAACTTTTTTCTATTATCCTCGCATTTTTAATACCAAATAGTTTCAGCGAACAGTCCCTAATGCTTTTTCTTGTCCTTCTGCGATTGTGCATTCTTTTTATAGCTGTAACCATATCTTCTAAATTATCATCTATCAGTAACCCCATCTCCTTTGAAAAAACATTGGATATACCACCTGAATGTGTGGATATAATAGGCAATCCACAAGATAAAGCTTCTATTAGTACTCTTGGAATTCCCTCTTCATACTCCTGATCAATTATTTTTGAAGGAATCAGAAGAACACTAGAAGCGCTGTAATATATAGGAAGGTTCTTATTATCTATCTTCCCAAGAAACTCAATATTTTTAAAACCCAAGCATGCTTGTTTTATTTCTTCAGCCAGAGGACCTATCCCTACTATAACAAATTTTACATTTCTTAAATTCTTAGCAAGGTAAAATATAGTCTTTATCCCCTTTACCTCAATTAATCTTCCAACAAACAACACAGTAAATTTATTCTGCCAATTTAGTTTCTTTCTGCTGCTTTTTTGTATATTGAAAATCTTTTGGTTAACCCAGTAATGATAGATTATAATTTTATTAGCTGGAATTCCTATTCTGATTAGCGCTGTTTTTATATCTTGAGTAAGAACAAGAATCTGATCTGAATTTAAAAGTGTCCATTTTATAGCATTTGTAATAAAGTTGTTATTTAACTTAAAAGCAACATGCGTATTAATTACTACTCTTTTTTTAAATAGTTTTCCCAATAGAACTGCTGCCATAGCAGCGATAAATCCGTGAGCTTGGATTACATTTATCTTTTTGTAACTAATAATAAGAAATATCAAACAATCTAAAAAGAGCCCTGAAAAGAGGTATGCAAACTTCAATATTGGATAATTTTCTAATCTAAAAATTAGATTAAAATCCGGCCAAGACAGTCTATGGATCTTTAAATACTTACTTTCCTCGTAAATCTTACCCCTATCCCTTACCCCAAAAGCTTTATAAGTCCTTACGAATACAGTGTGTTTCTTTGAAGACAGATATGTACATAGATCAGTGAGGTGAGTTTCAACCCCACCCACAGCAGGCGAGAAATACGGAGAAATTAAAAGTATATTCATTTTTTCACTCTCGTGCCAGGTTATTTTAATGTATAATCGACAGCATGGCAAAACCCAAAGTATCAATGATTGTCTCAAATTTCAATGGGATACAACTTAATTTAATCAAGGATTGTATAAATTCTTTAATTAAACCCAATTATTCCAATTGGGAATTAATAGTTGTGGATAATGCTTCTACAGATAATAGCGTTGATTATCTAAAGAAAAGATTTAAAAATCATAAGAATTGTTTTTTAGTTCAAAATCCAATCAATATGTATAGCCAAGGCTTAAACTTAGGAGCAAGTAGGGCATCGGGTAAATACCTAGCTTATTTCAATAATGATATTGCTATAACGAAACCCTACTTAAACAACTTAGTTAAAGAATTCGAAAAAGATGAGAGGTTAGTAATCGCTCAAGGTAAACTTTTAAGTTACAAGGACCATACCAAGATTGATAGTACAGGCGAAACTATGGATATTTTTGGCAATCCACAAACTTTGGGGCTGGGAGAAAAAGATAAAGGACAATATGATAACCCCAGAGAAATTCTTTCGGCAAGCGGATCGGCCTGCATGATAAGAAGAGATGTTTTTAAAAAAATAGGGGGATATGATTCTATCTTTGGAATAGGATATGAGGATATGGATTTAGCCTTAAGAGCACGAAGGTTTGGATATAAAGTCCAAATAATTCCCAAAGCAGTTGTGTATCATAAGAGGGGAATAACAGATACGGCAGATTTTATTAGGGTAAAAGTGAAATGGCATTTCAATAAAAATAGATTAATAACCATGATAAAAAATTATCCTTTTTTATTACTTATTAAATCAATAATTATCACGATTGCATTATACAAATTAATTATTGTTTATGAATGGTTTATTCGAAGAAATTGGAGTTATGGATGGGTAAGATTAACTTCTCTCATTTGGTTAGTATTTAATTTTCCTGCTATTATTACTTCAAGAAATAAAATTAAGAAGATGGGTGCACGATCTTTGTCTAATAAAGAATACTCTCTGTTCTCATCAAAATCTTTGTTTTCAAATTTTAAACATTTTATATCTATTAGATAATCATTTTCT
>Ga0209542_10015340_pt1 | contig 12874 bp, 11 predicted proteins | sample RifCSPhighO2_01_FD_184028 | JGI IMG/M metagenome (GOLD analysis project Ga0209542, IMG submission 184028) | Soil microbial communities from Rifle, Colorado - Rifle CSP2_plank highO2_0.1 (SPAdes) (version 2) | ecosystem: Environmental > Terrestrial > Deep subsurface > Rock core/Sediment ...
TGTATTATAAACATAAAATGTGTTGTTTTCGATATAATTATTTCCTGCTCCAACAGAATAAAAAATCCCATTTGCAATTGGAATACAATCAGGATAATTTGAATAATATTTTCCAGTGATATTAAAAGTATTATTGTAAACATAATTCCCATAGGATCCTTTAGAACTGCCAATAGCTTTGTTATAATCAGTCATTCTTATTGCATTTGTACTAAACGATCCGTCTATATACTCTGCATCACAAACCTGTGCTTTTACATTAAAGGTATTATTAAAGACTCTCCAATCTTTGCAACCTGTGCTGATTAGTATTCCAGAACCGCTTATAGGATCAAAAATATTATTATAAACACTAATATTACTGTCACCATAAGAATTAATAGCATAATGATTTGTAACTGTCTGACTATTTCTCAAAAGATTTCCACTAATAGTGATATTTGTTCCTGAAGGATTTATTAATCCCTGTCCGCCTACAACAATATTATTTAAAAAAACTGAATTTGAACCAAGATTAATTGAAACTTCGCCTACATCTCCTCTATCAATAACCCAGGGCATATAATTATAAAATTCAGAATTTTTTATTTCACTCTTATATGATGATGAAAATATTTTTGCAGCAATACCTTTTGTGTTTATTTTAATATTATCAACATTAATTTTTCCTAAACTTGCCATATGAACACCATAAGTTCTCATGCCATCAAATCCAGATTCTATATCTCCATTAACTATAGTTATATTTGAATAACTAACTCCTTGATATTTTCCAATATAATCAGGAGAATAACAACTTCCCCCATCATTATAACAACCACCAACTACAGTATAATATTTAAAAGAACCTATTCCTACATCTAATGCAGGAACAATATCTCCATAATCAAAATAATGGGTATAATTAGGAGTTATTCTTAGTCTATAATTTCCAGAATTTGATATATTAAAATTGCAAAAAGCAGCTGATCCAGCTTGGCTTCCTTGAATACTTCTTTTACAAACAATATTCCCTCGTGAATCCTCAACACTTATATTTACAATATGCCCCCAACTACCAATCCTTCTTTCAACAATCATTCCTCTATAGGTCCTATTTGCAACAGGAAGATAAACCCAATCAGAAACAATAGTTTCTCTGGCAGGAACATAAATTAAATAATTTCCTATTAAAGGCAGCTCATTAATAGTGTTTTTTCTTATTGCATTAGGGGCTAAAGAGACATCCCAACTATCCGGGATGTACTTATTTCCGTTATAAGTCCAATTTTCAAAATCATAATTATTAACATGCTCATAATTTCCATCTAAATATTTTACACTATACCCATTTAAATCAAGAGTTATATTCCCGCCCAAAAATAAACATGACATAGGATCTGAAATACTTTTGTTTAATAAAAGATAAGCATTACGATAATTGTAAAATCCACATTTATCAATTTCAATACAATTTAAAGAATCAACATCATCACAGGTTTTATTTGAAACATAACAATTATTAGTGCTGCAATCTAATATATTGTTGCATCCGTCAAATAAATTCATCCCGCACTCCAAAGGATAATCAAAACAAGTTTTGCTAGGAACACACTCTTGAACTGTATTCTCAACTGAAGAATTGCTACTTGATCCTTCTCCACCTCCTCCTCCACTTCCACCTCCGCTGCCAGAGTCTCTAAAAGAGGTTTTATCACCCTCATTATTAATCGAATCATCATTTGCTCCTTCTTCATCTAATGAAGGAATATTGGAAGGATCATTTATCTCAGAATTTTGATCTCCATTTTTATCATCATTGATAGAAATATTTCTTTTAACTCCAAAAAAAGTTATTGCAAAAATCAGAATAATACTAATAACTATTGCAAAAGTTAAAATCAAACCTAAATTAAACCCTATTTTTTTAGTTTTTACAGGAATAATCTCAGGATTTAATTCTGCCTTTTTAGAAAAACCACTATTACTCTTTTTTTTGCCCAATCTATTTCTATTACTACCTCTTTTATTCATCCTCTTATTATTCATTAGTTATATAACAATGAAACCTTAATAAAGATTACTAAAGTTGTAAATATAAACATAAAGAATTTATAACTAAATAAAAAATGGAAAAAGACAAAGACAAAAAATTCAAAATACTTGCTGCAAGCGATTTTCATGGAGATAATACTGCAACAAAAAGACTTGCTGAAAAAGCAAAAAAGGAAAATGTTGATTTAGTTATATTAGCAGGAGATATAACTGGGGCTGTTGAAACAAATAATCTTCTAAAACCATTTAAAGATAATAAACAAAATGTAGTTTTTGTTCCTGGAAATTGGGATAGTTCTGAAACAACGGATTTTCTTTCTAAATTATATGGTATAAAAAATGTAGGAGAACATTATGTGATATATAAAAATGTTGGGATTTTTGGTATAGGAAGTCCTGATTGGCAGATGTCTTTGGATGAAAAGGAAACTTTTAAGAAACTAAAAAAAGATTTTGAAAAAATAAAAAATCTTGAGAAAAAAATAATGGTTAGTCATATTCATGCAGCAGGATCAAAGGCAGAATTTTCGGGTATAAGAGGAAGTAAAGGTATAAGAAAAGCAATTGAACAATTCCAGCCAGATTTATTCCTCTCAGGCCACATTCATGAAGCAGAAGGTCTAATAGAAAAAATAGGCAAAACAAAATTAGTAAGCGTTGGAAAAAGAGGGAGAATAATTGAATTGTGATAAAGATTTAAAAATAGTTTTGATTAATAATCAACTTTTACAGAACCAAAAGGAATTTTATAGTGTTCATACCCAAATCCTTTATAAGGATAATCTGAACTCCATAAAATCTTTTCCTCTTCAGATTCAGGTTTATTATCTTCTGATCTTATCTGCAAGATTTGAGAATCAGGATGATGATTTGGTCTATAAGCATCTCTCTCAAAAGATACCCCACCCTCTTCTATTCTCATAGTATATTCTCCATAATTAAAACTAAGAATAAGAACTCCATGATTGCTATTAAAACCATCATTAATAGCATCTAAAGTAAATTTTTTATCTCCAATTAAGATATCTTCTAAATGAATTTTTTCTCCTTTAATCACATCCTGAATTGTTCTTTTTTTTATTGCTTTCATAAAGAATAAATTTTAATGAGATTTATAAATATTAATATAGTCAAAACTATTATTTTAATAACTATTTGCTAACTATTTTTGCACCAAAAGGAATTTTTAGTGGTTTATAACCTCTTCTTTTTGATGAAGAATTTTCCCAGTAACATTTTCCATTTTCAATTTTTTGTAAAGTTTCATAGTAATTACCACCTTTATCTTCAGGCCTTTCAACTAATCTCTCAATTTTCATTCCAGTATTATCCATAGTCATTTTATATTCTCCCTTATTAAAGTCTAAAATAAAGGAACGATGACAAATAGAATCATTGCGATTATATATATCCAAAGAGTGTCCCTTATCTCCTATAACAACTCCTTTTAGATTATAATTTTCAGATTCTAATATTCTTTCTATAGTTTGATTTTGTGCTATTCTCATAAAAATCCCTTTTTTGCATCTAAATATTGTTGTTGTTATTTATAAAAATTCATGTCCTGCAAAGAATACAAAACAAGAATATATTCAAAAACTTTTTATATACTCTATTTATACACCATTAAAGCAAAATGCCAAGAAAAACCAATCCTAAAATAAAGGAACAAAAGGAATACCATGTATTTGACCCAACAAATGTCAAAAAAACAGTAGAAATAGAAGCAAAACCACTCCCAAAAATTGAAGATTTGGAAACTATTGAAAAGCAAGGTGAAATAAAAATAAAAAAACAAAGAAAACCAAGAGAGAGAGAAATTTCTACTCAAAAAAAACAAATTAAAAAATTAAAAAGTGAAAAAACTCCAGCACAATTTATCAAAAAATCTCTAAAAAAAGATGGTTATATATTAATAATAACTGAAAAACCACAAGCTGCTGATAAAATTGCAGCTGCCTTATCAACTGGTTATCATAAAAAAATAGTAAATAGAGACAGAGTCTCTTATCATGAATTAGATAGATATAATGAAAGAATAGTTGTTGGGTGTGCAGTAGGACATCTTTTCACTCTTTCACAAAATGTCAGGGGAGCAGATTATCCTATTTTTGATATTTCATGGTATCAGAATTCAGAAATAAAAAAGGGAGATTTTACAAAAAAATATCATGACACAATAAAAAGGCTTGTAAAAGATGCAAAAGAAATTGTAATTGCAACAGATTTTGATGTTGAAGGAGAAGTTATTGGATATAATATAATTAGATTTATTGCAAGTCAAAATGATGCAAAAAGAATGAAATTCAGTTCACTAGTTGCCAAAGAAATAGAAGAATCTTTTGATAACCGCCATAATACAATTGAATGGGGACAGGCAATTGCAGGAGAAACTAGGCATTTCTTGGATTGGCTATATGGAATTAACCTATCCAGAGCTTTGATGAATTCAATAAAAAAGACAGGTAAGTTTACAGTTATGAGTATAGGCAGGGTTCAAGGTCCAACATTAAAACTTATAGTTGAAAAAGAAAAGAGTATAACCAATTTTAAACCAACTCCATATTGGGATATTTTCATCAAGATAGGTAATAAAGATGATGTTTTAGAATTAAAACATAATAAAGATATAACAAATATAAAAAATCTGGATAAATTTAAAAATTTAAAGGATAAAGATGTTGAAGTTAATACTAAAAAAACACAGCAGATTTTAACGCCCCCAGTTCCATTTGACCTAACAACACTTCAAACAGAATCTTACAGAGTTTATGGCATAAATCCATCTCAAACATTGCAAATTGCACAAAGATTATATCTTGATGGTCTAATTTCCTATCCAAGAACAAGCAGTCAGAAATTCACGGACATAGAAAATGTAAGAAAAATACTTGATAAATTAAAAGAAAGTTATGCAAAAGAAATAAGTTATGCAAAAAGAAAAAATCCAATAGAAGGAAATAAAACAGATCCTGCTCACCCGTCAATTACACCAACTGGTATAATCAAAGATTTAGAAGGTTATGACCAAAAAATATATGATTTAATAGTAAAAAGATTTATTTCATGTTTTTGTGAAGATGCGGAAATTGAAAACAAAAAAATAGAAGCTGAAATAAATAATCTAAAATTTATTGAAAAGGGCCTTGAAATAATAAAAAGTGCCTGGATGGATGTCTATCCCATTAAAATGAAGGAAAAAGAAGTAAAAGATTATGAGGGAACTTATAAAATAAAAGATGTAAGAATAGAAGAAAAAGAAACCCAACCCCCAAAAAGATACACTCCTGCATCGATAATATCCGAACTTGAAAAAAGAAATCTCGGAACAAAGGCAACGCGCGCAAATATAATAGATACACTCTATGATAGAAAATACATAAAAGAAAAATCAATAAAAGCAACAAGTCTAGGAATAAGTCTTATTAAAACGCTTGAAAAATATTCAAATATCATAACAGATGAAAAATTGACCAGAGAAATAGAAAAAGATATGGATCAAATAAGAAATTCCAAAAAAGATTTAATAAAAAAACAGCAAGATACAATAAAAAAAGCAGAAGAAGTTTTGACAAAAATATCAGAAGATTTTAAAAAAAATGAATTAAACATTGGAAAAGAATTAATCTCTGCAAACCAGAAAGAATGGGAGCAGGAAAAAGAAGATAATAAACTTCTTCCATGCCCTGAATGCAAAACTGGCCACTTAACTCTCAAATATACTCCAAGATTCAGAAGTTACTTTATTGGTTGTTCAAATTATCCTGAATGCAAGAAAACTTTCCCTCTTCCTTCAAATTCTCTGATAAAAAGAACAGAAAAAGTATGCAAAGAATGCAACTATCCTATGTTGCTAAGAATAAAACAGGGGAAAAAACCTTGGATATTTTGTTTTAATCCAGATTGTCCTACAAGAAACCCTAACTATAAAAAAGAAAATACAAATCAAGATCAAAACGAAAATACTGAAGATACAGAAAATACAAACTTTGAAAAAGCAGATAATATATAAATAAAAATAAATTAACGCAGGTCAGAGAGGAAAGGTGACTTGTAAATAAAGGAAGGTGACCTGTTAGGAAACCTTGGTGTCATAAGGCAATAAAAGAATATAAAATGCAAATAAAGGAAGGGTGACTTGTAAATAAAGGAAGGTGACCTGTTAGGAAACCTTGGTTTCATACGGAATGGAAGAGCAATTAACAAAAATTCAGAGAGAAAATTTAACTAAACAGGGTTACAGACTAGTTGGAAATCATTCTGCTGTAAAAACCTGTGCGTGGACAAGAAATATGATAAGAGGAGAGGGAGGATGTTATAAATATATTTTCTATGGTATAAGATCTCATCAATGTATGCAGATGACAACTTCAATGTTTTGCGCATCAAGATGCAAATTCTGCTGGCGTGGGCAAAAGGCTCCTGTCTCAAAAGAGGATTGGTATGGTCCAATAGACTCGCCTGAACATATAATTAATCATGCAATTGATGCTCATTTAGGCCTATTGCAGGGATTCAAGGGTTATGATAAAAGTGTAAAAAAATATCTGACTGAAATGGAAAATGTTAGGCATGTAGCATTATCCTTAACAGGTGAACCAATTACTTACCCTCAAATAAATGAGATAATAAAGGCATTTCACCAGAGAGGAATTTCAACATTCCTTGTAACAAACTCACAATATCCAGAACAAACGAAAAAGATAGAAAATATAACCCAATTGTATTTGAGTATTGATGCTCCAAATAAAGAATTAATGAAAAAAGTTGACCGTCCTTTATTACAAGATTATTGGGAAAGAATGTATGAATGTCTTGATGTATTAAAAACAAGGCCATATAGAACTTGTATTAGGCTAACAATGATAAAAGATGAGAATATGATTGAAGCAGAAAATTATGCAGAATTAATAAGAAGAGGAGAGCCTGATTTTATTGAATTAAAATCTTACATGTGGGTTGGGGAAGGAAGAAAGCTCTACACTCATGGAAATATGCCAAACATGGAAGAAATAAGAATATTCTCAGAAGAACTTTTGAAAAATCTTCCTGAGTATGAATATGCTAGTGAACATATTCCATCACGCGTAATTCTATTAATGAAAAAATCATTAAACAAAAACAGATGGATAAATTTCCCTAAATTCTTCGAATTAGTTGAGAAAGGAGAACCATTCACAATGGAAGATTATGCATCGCCAGTTATTATGCCTAATCAATAAGAGATTCTAGTAATTTTTAAATTAATTTCTATATCTTGAGGAAAACGTCGTTAAGTTAATCCTTAGGATTAAATCTCCTACATAAACTGAATAACTAACAAGCTTTAAGGTTCAAGTTACGAATAGGGCGGTGAACTAAATAGTTAGGTGCTTGGGAGGAGAGTTGAACTTATCTAGTTTAGGAAAAGCAAGATTATTAAATACAAGAAAAGATTTATTGGTCTTTAGAAAAGTTGTATTCAATACACACAATATTGTTTGCCTTCTTTTTCTTTACAGCCTTTATTTTTTTTGTCGGAATCAAAGACCGCAACAAGCAGCAATTAAGAGAAATTGGCAATTCTTTAAATTTATAATAAAGTTTAAAAGGCCGATTTTTTAATCCGCTAAAATATAAATAAAGATAATATGCAATTTCTATTTCATGATACGACCCCTTTAGAGGATTAGCCTTACTAGAATTATAAGCATTCCCATTGATATCTACAGTATCAAAAATTCCCCCATAATCTTTGTCTATAAAGTACTCTAAATAAAAGAAAATGCTTTCATTAACTATTTGGCGATAAATATTATTTTTTGTAAGAAGATAATATAAGAAATTGCCCAAAATACCTTCTTCTTGTGCCCACCAACATTTATTTTGATGCCAAACAAACTCATCGCTTTCTCTCAATATGACATCAAACCAACCCCATCTAAAAGAGTCATAGCCTTTTTTACTCATATTAGAAAGAATAGTATTAGCTGACGAGAAAACCACCTTACGATAATCTTTTTCAACAAGATCATACATACGAAGCAATAACCAAGCAGTTTTTGTATTTGAACCAACTATTCCTATATTCTTATCAGGGGTGCTATAAGGATTGTGCATATTAGGATTTGAGAATTTCCAGTTTCTTTTGAATACCTCCCTAATCCAACCAGTTCTTTTATCAATAAAATGACTGAGAATTAATTGTACTATCTCGCGCAACATACCTAAAATTTCTGGAGAAGTTTTTGGACAAGATTCAAAAAAAGGTAATAAGGTGCTTATAGCAACGTCTATTGTAGAATTAAAGCTTTTAGAGTCAGACAAATTCTTTATCGGCTTTAAACTACTTTTATCAATAGAATCAAAAAACCCACCAAATTTATTATCTTTAAATAAAACATTTAACGTATGTATTGATTTTTTTATTATTTCTTCTATTTCTTTAGAATGGGTAACTGAATAATAAGAAATTAAACCAGTTAAAGAGTATATTTGGGTAAAAATATTATAAAACCGAGGATTTGACTTGTGTAAGCTACCATCGCGATTTAGGTGTGTTTCCCATAGAATATACTCGCCTTTTTTTCTTAGAGAATGTTTTAATTGGAAATTTACACCATGCTTTGCAAGTTCCAAAAATTCAAGGTTGCCAGTTAAAGCAAACGATGTGCAAAAACCATAAATAATGCGGGAGATAACATAAGTGTGCTTATCTGTCTGTGTAATCTCCCCATTTCTACTCAAATTTGTAAAATACCCCCCATATTCCTTATCTATAGCGTGTTTCTTCCAGAATTCTTGAATCTTTAAAACATATTCAATCCAAAAATTTGGGTTTTCAAATACGAGATTATCATTTTTGCTGTCATCTAATATAATCAGTTTTATACAAACCATTTTATTAGCTTTTTCAGGATAAACAACTACAGTTCCAGTTACAATTGACCCTATTTTAATAAGATTAATCTGAGAATCAGAAAGTAAATGGCTTTTTTCAGTTTGTTCGTCAAGTTTTTCAAAATTTCTTATTATTATCTGTGTAGAAACATTAGTAAATATCTTAAATCTTCCACTAAGATTCTTTAGTACAAAATAATCTTTTCCAGTATCTATAACTAAACCACTTATAGTAGTATTAAATGAAAAATTTAGATTGTTCATCATAAAATTTCACCCTTTATTTTTTTTATAATATCATAATGATTGACTTTTTTATCTTGAACATTTTTAATATTAAAAACATTATTAAATAAGTTTATAGTATTTTCATTATAAAATTCCTTGTGAAAAAGTTTTTTGTCGTTTTCTAATCTATGTAAATAATTTAGAATATACTCCTTGGTATAACTATCAAATCTTAACATATGTCTTCTTCTTAATTTTATAAAATCTAATATTTGCTTTAATCTCATGCTTAAAGGGTTTAATTGAAGCTTTGCAACCCGTTCTCCAATATCTATTAAATAATCTGGTTCACCGTACAAATTACCTTCACAATCAACCCCAAGCATATTAACTGAAAGAAATGTATTAAAATTATAAATTTTATTATTATTCTTATTTATGAAAATATCTGGCAATACAAGGTTATTATATTTTTTAGAAGCCACAATATTTAATCCAAGAATATCTATCTTTAATCCTTCAAAAACAACATTTCCATTCTCAAAATCTTTAACATCTTTTTGTAATTTTTTCGCCAAAGGTCTAAGTATTTTAGATATAATAGGCAACATCTCTTTTTTACCTATTGACATAAAATATTTTTTTTCTATCGAATCAACATTCATCTTGATTTTTATAGCAATATCAATGTCATTTGGCGACTGTTGAAAGAACAAATCCCTTACAGCACCGCCTACTACAACAATATTCGCAAAATTGTTTTTCTTCAAAAACTCAAAAAAATGCCTTAGAGAATTATCTTTGATTTTTTTTATTTCAACTTTCATATTAAATTATGGTGTTTAAATGACATTATAAAATTGGGTAATTTCCCTCCCATAATTGAGGGCTTCCATCAAACATCTTCTTTATAGGAAGAGTAATTTTATCTACTTTTTCTTTTAATTTTTCATCCATTTTAAAGTCCAATGCTGATAATATTTCATCAAGTTGTTTTTTGTTTCTCATTCCGCATATTACACTATCAACTTTCTGGTTAGAAAGCAACCAACAAATTGATAATCGTGCCATTGAAATTTGATATTTTTTAGCTAATTCTCTTAATTGTTCAATTTTATTCATAATAAAATCATAATTTTTGGGGTTAGTAAAACGCAGACTTGCACGATGAGAAGTAGGAAGAGGCCCGCCAGAGATGAATTTTCCAGCTAGGAAGCCCTGTGCCAGCGGGCTATAGGTAAGAATTGATTTATAATATTTCTTGCACATATCAATATCTTTATCTTCTATATAGCGCCAAAACAAGTTATACGGAACCTGATTACTAATAATTATATTATCATCACAATATTTTATTTCATCTCCCTGAAAGTTGCTTATTCCACCATAACGAATTTTCCCTATTTCTCTTAGATATTTAAATGAGGAAATGAGTTCTTCACCCATTTCTTTGGTAAAGGGTCTTTTTGGCCAATGAATTTGATAAATATCAACATAATCTATATTAAGTCGCTCTAAGCTTGCGTTCAACATCTTTAATAAGTACTGTTTATCATAAGATTTAGCAAGTACCTTTGTGGCAACAATAATTTTACTTCTTTTGTTCTTTATAATCTCACCTAATAAAGTTTCAGATTCACCATTTCCATATGCAGCTGCAGTATCAAAAAAATTTATACCTTTTTCAATAGCATACTCTGCAGTTTTTTTCAGTTCATCGACATTATAGTCCTCACTCCAAGATTTTTCAAATTGCCAGCACCCAAACGAAATAACACTAACTTTCAAATCTGAATTGCCTAATTTTTTATAATACATAATATAATAAAATCTTGCGTTTTATTTAAACATTGCTTTCAATATATCCCTATTTAACTGGGGTTTCTTAAGGCTGCATCTTTAGTTTCTGAAAATACAACACATACATAAAGCCCGTCCAAATCAATAAATTTCATATCGCGAGGAAAACGTTGGGAGTTAATTCTTAGGATCAACTAATCGTGGGCGTTAAACTTAAAATTAACAAAGAAATCCTTTTTGGTTTGTTAATATTCTTTTTCCATGGCTCATAATTTCTATTTTTTTAATTTGATGTAGAAAATTCTGTTTTATTAGCTCAATTTGCTGCTGTAATTCAAGTATCGAATAATAAATTACATCAATTTCATAATCCCAAGGACCCAACATTCTTGAAAAATGCTTAACATTTTTAATCGAGGAAATATAGTTTTCAAACAAGTTTTCATTAATAAGATTACTGACCTGAATAAGTAATTTAAAGGTACTAAGATTAAATTTGGAGTAGTCCAACATCATGAAATAGCCGGTTATCACTCCTTCTTTCTCTAACTTCTTCATTCGACTAATTACTGTTTTTAGATTCAATGAACTTTTTTCAGCAAGTTCCAATAAACTAATTCTTGGATCGCTCCTTAAAATTGATAGAACTTTCCTATCAGAATTGCTTAATTCAATTTTACCACCAGCAACAATAATATTTCTAGGCTTGATTGTTGGTTTTTCAAACAAAAATCTATTTCCAAAGAAAAATTCCTTATCGATTATTTCTATTTCCTTATTACTTATATTTTTAGAGATTTTCTTATTAAAAGTATTAATCTGACTAATAAATTCTTCAAAATTGCTGACAAACATAGCAATCTCAAGATTATAATGACCATAATGCCTTGCAGCATATACGACTTGTTTTGATTTTTTTAATTCACGAATAATTGATTCTTCTAAGCTTTTATCAAGAGAATCTATTATGTAAAATATCTTTACTAAAGTATAACCAAGAGATTTATTATTTATCCCAACATTATTATGGAGCATCAAATCTTTTAATTTACGAAATCTTAAACCTACTGAATTTTTACTCAATCCTACTTTCTTTGCTATTTTAGAAAATGAAATCCTGAAATTATCATCTAAAACTCTCAATATTTCAATATCTTTTTTATCAATTTCTATAGTCATATTAAGATTATGCTTTTTCCCATAATAAATCTTATTGTTTAGACCATTTGATTTATTATTTTTGGGTATTAATCTATCTTATTTTACCAAACAATCCTAAAAAATAACAGTATCATTATATATATAATAAATAATTAAATTGATTATGGAAAATAAATATGACGAAAGGTTAAGAGAAACTCATGCCAGAAGTCTGCAAGAGAATCAAAGGTTATACCAACTAAGGTCTTCAGAAGGCAAACCAACTGGAGTTTTAGAAAGGGTAATACTTGAGCAAATAAAAGATGAAGGGGAGAATAGCTGTGCAGGTAGTAGATTGGATTATTTTGTTCATCTGATTAAAAATTAAAAAATAGTTATACAAACTAAATCCAATATTGTAATGAAAATGCTGGAGAGTTAATCCTTAGGATCAATTAATCGTGGGCATTAAATAATCATTTTAAGATAGAGGGCACAATGTCCAACATCTTTATAAATTATCAATCCAATCTATCTTCCAAATTTATTTTTATAATATCTCTGCTAACTGCAGGTTCATTATTTCTAGAATTAACATAATCTCTCACTCCAGAATATAATAGACTAAAAAGAGCAATAACACTCAATATAATAATTCCATTTAATTCCATAGAGTAATCCATCCCTTTCTCTTTATTATTAAAATTTGCATAAGTCATTTTTACAACCATCCTCTCTTAATTATTCCTTCATTTACAATATCAAAATTGAATTCTTTTTCAGGAATGCTTCA
>Ga0209542_10015341_pt1 | contig 12874 bp, 12 predicted proteins | sample RifCSPhighO2_01_FD_184028 | JGI IMG/M metagenome (GOLD analysis project Ga0209542, IMG submission 184028) | Soil microbial communities from Rifle, Colorado - Rifle CSP2_plank highO2_0.1 (SPAdes) (version 2) | ecosystem: Environmental > Terrestrial > Deep subsurface > Rock core/Sediment ...
CTTTTTTAACCACCATCTTCAGACCATTGTATTCCTTGGGATTGTGGCTGGCGGTGATCATCACCCCTCCATCAAAGTCATAGCTTCCCATGGCAAAATAGAGGCCTTCCGTAGGCACTTGGCCGATATCGTGCACCTGCACCCCTTGGCTCAATAATCCTTCTACAAGAGCGGCAAAGAGTGCCGGTGACGAAATGCGGGCGTCTTGCCCAACAGCCACTTTTTTAAGACCCGCAGAGCCAGGCGCAGCATTGTACCTGGCAAAAGCCACTCCAATCTGCCTGGCGGCTTCTTCGTTAAGTTCAGAAGGGTAAATCCCACGAATATCGTAAGATTTAAAAATGGAAGTATTCATGGGTAAATTATGCCATTTGGGGCTTGAACTTTCAAGCATATCTTGCTATACTGTGGCTAATGAAAACGTACGAATTAACCTATATTATCTCTTCGGCAACCGGTACTGAAGAAATGGCTGCCATTATCAAAGAAGTCCAAACTTTCTTACAAAGCACAGGGGGAGTCATTTTGGCTTCACAAAAAAGCCCGGCTCAAACCCTGGCATATCCCATTAAAAAACAACACTCCGGATACTACATTACTGAAATTTTTCAAATGGGCGAAGAGCATATCAAAAGCATCCATGAAACGCTAGAAAAGCATGCTGGCATTTTACGCCACTTCATTTTGGTAAAGAAGCCCACAAAACCCATGAAAGAACGCAGAACCCGAAAGCCAATATTCGCCCAAGCCGAGCCGGTAGCTTCATTCCCGACCGACAGCAAAAAATCAGGCCCATTAGATGCCGCCGATTTAGATAAAAAGTTAGGTGAAATATTAGGAGAGTAATATGAATCTAAACAAAGCTTTCATTTTGGGCAACGTCACGCGCGATCCGGAAAGCCGAGCCTTACCAAGCGGTCAGCCCGTGGTAAATTTTGGCATTGCCACCAACCGTTTTTATACCGACCAACAGGGGCAAAAAAAACAGGATACTGAGTTTCATAATGTGGTCGTATTTGGCAAACTTGCTGACATTGCCTCGCGCTATCTCACCAAAGGCGCTTTAGTGATGATTGAGGGCAGGATTAAAACCCGCAACTGGATGAACCCCCAAAACGTAAAACAGTATCGCACTGAAATTATCGCCGAAGCATTGCAATTGGGACCACGCATGGGAGGCCAAGGCCAAGCGAATGGTGGGGGAAATTATCAAAAACCCGCAGCAGCGCCAATTCAAAGCGCACCAAAACAAGATGATATTCCAATTATTGAAGAAAACGCAGCTCCGGGAAATTTCGTGAGTCAGGAAGCCGCCCCCGACGAGGCGAGCCTCGCCCCAGAGGGGCGGGAGCCAAGGCCGGATGAAATTGACGTAAAAGACATCCCGTTTTAAAAATTAGAAATTCAAAAAATTATTTAGAAATTAAAAATTAGTAATTAGAAATTCCGGCTATATGGTTTGCTATTTTTGCCAAAAAAACATCAACGAAGTAGACTACAAAAACACCGAATTGCTGGCGCGGTTTATTTCGGGTTTTTATAAAATAAAGCCCAGCAAAAAAACCGGCTTATGCACCCACCACCAGCGCATGGTGGCCACGGCTATCAAGCGCAGCCGGCAGATGGGAATGTTGCCGTATACGCCGAAGTAATTCAAAATTCAAATCTCAAAATGCAAAATTAAGGTAAGTGAAAAGCAGCCCCTCGGCTGCTTTTCACTTACTATACTTTTCGCTTTCACCAATAAAAATTCTGATGTATTATTTCTCTGCCGCCTGCATCAAGACCTAAAAAACGCTCTCCCGATACTTTGGAAAACAAACTTTCAGCGTTTTCTTTCGTGGCGATAAAATTTACTACAAGCCAATCCTTGCTTCTGGCCTACAACGGCCTAACTGTAATATCCTTTATACCCAATTCTTATGCATTTTTTAACAAAATCTCTTGATCATGAGGCTGAATATCAAAACTCACATTAAGCAAACCATTTTCCTTCACTTCTTGATCACCCAATCCTGTTTCCATGTTTTCTTCCATATATTTTTAGTTATTGTTTTTAATTTTAAATTATCATTTTGATTTTTGAGGTTTGCATTTTGAACTAACACCTATACTGCCGACAATACCGCCTGTTTTATTTTTTTTACTGCTTCAGCGTGTTCTTTGAGCCACTGTTTAGCCGCTTCGGTGCCCACACCAATTTTTTCACCTTCAAGTGTAAATGAGGCGCCAGATTGCTTAATCATCCCGCTGGCCAATCCTGCCCGCAACGCGTCACCGCTTTTTGAAATGCCTTCATTATAATAAATATCGAATTCAGCCACTTTAAATGGAGCAGCCACTTTATTTTTCACCACCTTGGCTTTCACACGGTTACCGATAATTTCATCGCCGCTTTTTATCTGCGCGGTTCTGGCCAAATTCACCCGCACGCTGGCATAAAATTTTAATGCCATACCGCCGGGTGTAGTTTCTGGATTGCCAAAGACCATGCCGATTTTCATGCGGGTTTGGTTAATGAAAATAATCATTGTGTTTGATTTGGCGGCGATGCTGCCCAACTTTCGACACGCTTGTGACATAAGGCGAGCCTGCAAGCCCATGTGTTGATCTCCAATTTCTCCTTCAATTTCCCGTTGCGGCGTTAAGGCGGCCACAGAGTCAACCACAATCACATCAACTTTTTCTGACTTCACCAACGTTTCCACAATTTGCAGAGCCTGTTCGCCAGAATCAGGCTGTGAAATTAAAAGCTCGTTTACATTCACCCCCAAACGCTTGGCGTAATCGGGATCCATGGCATGTTCGGCATCAACAAAAGCACAAATGCCACCTTTTTTTTGGGCTTCAGCCACAATGTGCAAACACAGGGTGGTTTTCCCTGAAGACTCTGCCCCATATACCTCAATAATTCTGCCCCGCGGCATGCCGCCCACACCCAAGGCCAAATCCATGGCAATAGAACCGGTGGGTATGACATCAACATTCACTGCGTGCGCTTCCGAAAGTTTCATAATCGCCCCTTCCCCAAACTTCTCTTTGATTTCAGCCAAAGCCGCCACCAGGTTTTTATCGTGTTTTAAAGCCTCCTCTTTTTTATCAACTTTTTTCTCCTCCTTTACTTTGACCATAGTATTTTATATTACTTTATAAGTTTTTTTGCTATTATCGGAACCTCTTTGGTAAAAAACCTCTTCACGTCCCTCCAAGTTGCCTTAAAATAAATTTCCGGGTCAGGATCGATATCAGCATCATTAAAATACACAAGGGCCTTGAGGATATGATGATAATTGTGAGCCACTGACGGATACTGTTCTTTAAGGCGTAGAATAATATTTTCTATTGGCTCAATATTATGAGCACACCAAAAAAGGTCAAAAAAATCCCGCTTTTTACCTCGCTGGGATATCGCAACAATCTTCATAACGCCGATATCTTTGGGGGCGAGCATATTTACAAAACCGTATCGTGAATATGGCTGCTTTGGCAAAAAAAATGGATAGGCGATAAAACTTATTTTTGCCCCAAGCAGTTCGCCATAAATAGTACCCGCATCTTCTACTTTTGTATTCCAATTTTTATTATCAAGAAAATACGCCATTAATTTCTTTTCATCAAAATTCTTTTCTTGGTTAAAAAAATCTAAATCTACGGATTTCCTATGTCCGGCATAAAGTGCCAAAGCGGTTCCCCCAGCTAAATACCACGGCGAATCTTTTAACCAATCCTGCAACGATAAAAAATCAAGCGCTTTTTTTGTAGCGGGCGGGAGCACTTGAAAATGCCAATTTATTTTTGGAGCATCAGAGTCCATAGCGCTCTTGTTCTTGGTCTTAGAGATCGCGATTTTACAATAACTTTTTTTAGCAATCTTTTGTTATAAAAATCCAATACCCATCTTGCTTCGTTATCGTCGCCAAAATCCGCCACTCTTTCAATGATATATTGGGCGTTTTTCTTGACGTCTATATTTTTTGGATTAACATCCCAAAAAAGCGTCTGCCTGAACTTCATTATTTTTGGTTTCCTTATCGCTTTCATGTCTTGATTATACCATTTTTTGCCCATTTTTTCAACCTAAATTTCACTGTAAAGCCTCCTCTTTTTTATCCACCTTTTTCTCCTCTTTCTTCATAGATTTATTTTTTTATTTTTCTAAATTTTTTCCCATTCTGCGCCTTCCTTTGGCCTTTCCTCAGACTCGTCCAGACCGCCGCCTTCAATGTCAGCCAGCTGGGCTTTCGGTTGTTCACCAAATACTTGGCGGGGCTTGGCGCCATCAGCCGGACCCACAATTCCCTTTTCTTCCAGCATGTCAATTAAGCGGGCGGCGCGCGAATAACCAATGCGTAACCGGCGTTGCAAAAACGAAGCCGAAGCTTTTTGGGTTTCAATAACAATTCTTTTTACATCTTCAAATAGCGGGTCATCATCACCAAAAAACACATCCCCGCCGCCTTTTTCTTCGCCTGCTTCTTGAACTTCTAAGGAATCTTTCAGACTGGCAACCAAAGCATTCTGTGGCTCTTCAATTTTTGCCGCTTGTTCATCTAACCAATCCGTAACTTTTTTGACTTCCTTTTCGGAAACGTATGGCCCTTGCACGCGAGTAATTTTTGAACTTTTTGATGACAAAAACAACATATCGCCAAGACCCAATAATTTTTCGGCGCCCGAGGTATCAATAACTGTGCGTGAATCAATTTGTGAGGCCACCTGAAAACTGATACGGCTGGAAATATTGGCCTTGATTAACCCGGTAATAACTTCAACGGAGGGACGCTGCGTTGCCAACACCAAATGGATGCCCGTGGCTCGCGCCATTTGCGCCAAACGCACAATGCCAGCTTCCAGTTCCTTGCCCTTGGCGGCCATTAAATCGGCTAATTCATCAACCACCAGTACAATATAGGGTAGCACTGGTCCCGAAGCCGTAACATTTTTGTTGGCATTGTAACTCCTGATATTCCTAGCAGAAACCTCGGCAAGTAACTCAAATCGGCGTTCCATTTCTTTGGCCAGCCACTGAAGCGCATTAATAGTTTTTTTAGCGTCATTAATCACCGGGCACAGCAAATGCGGAATATTATTATAGTTTTGGAACTCCACCCGCTTTGGGTCAACCATGATGAGCCGCAAATGCTCGGGCGTGCTTTTATACAGCATGCTCAAAATCAGCGAGTTCAAAAAAATAGTTTTTCCCGTACCCGTAGCTCCCGCCACCAGCAAGTGCGGCTGGTCAGCCAAATCCATGTAAGCTGGCATACCCGAAACGTCTTTGCCAAGGGCAATCAGTAAATTATGGGGACTGGCTTGATATTGATCATCGCCCACCAAGGTGCGCAAGGTTACGGTGGCCCGAACCTTATTGGGAACCTCAATGCCCACTAAAGATTTTCCGGGAATAGGAGCCTCAATTCTAATAGGGTGGGCAGCCAAAGCCAGGGCCAAGTTATTGGAAAGCGTAGTAATTTTAGAAAGTTTCACTCCTTCAGCGGGTTTAAAGGCGTACTGGGTCACAGCCGGGCCCACATTTACTTCAGTCATTTCCACCGGAATGCCAAAATTCTCAAAGGTTTTTTTGATGATGACTGAATTTTCCTTGATGTTGCCCGAAGTTGGCGCCGTCTCATTTTTGGCCAGCAAATCAATCGGCGGCAAGGCATACTTGCCTTTTTGCATGGGCTGGCCCGCATTGACTTCCACGGGAACTTTTTGGCTGCCCTGAGCCGCGCTGAAGGATTTGCCAAATAATGGCTTCTTTTGCACTGCCTTAAGCGCGTCAACCCTTGCAGGCTCTACCCCGCGTACCTTCAAATTCGGCGAGTCAAAACTGCGGCCAGGGATAGCCATTTTGGCAGCCAACTTTTCAGGATCCTCTTCTTTTTTGCGCATTAAATCTTGCCAGACAAACTGCAGGAAAATAAAACCACCGATAATTAAAATGGCAGTAAAAACGATGTTAGCCACTAAAAAACCAAATGGCACAGCTAATATTTTGGCAGCCAAGTAGCCAACCCAGCCTCCCTGCAAAGCATTTAAATTTTTAGCCCCCAAAACGCCCGTAATGCCAAATAATGAAACCACAACGGCCAAAGCCATGGAAATATTCCCCCCCTTTTTTCGGGTTCTCACAAAGATAGCGCCTGCCAGCACCAACAATACTGGCAACAAATATATCGCATTGCCTACCAAAAATAGACTAGCTTTCATGAGTAAAGCGCCCGCATCGCCCGCTTTCCTAAAAAACGCTAGGGTGATAATAGTAGCAACCAAAAACAATAAAACCGCCTTAATCCATTTTTTGGTCCAAAGCGTCAAAATATACTCTTTTTTCTTTTCCTTGCCGATTTTTGGGTCGCGTTGTATTTTGTCTTTTTTCCCCATAAATAATTAAGTAATTATACCACCCTAAAAACCGTCATTTCAAGGGGATAATAGTGAAAAACAAACACGCACCTTGAACAGCGTGTTGCAGAATAGCAAGTATATTTTCAACAACTTGATTTTTATCCAAATTCGCCATTTATATATTCCCTAGTAAGAGAGTTCGACGGATTTTCAAAAATATTTTTTGTATCCCCAAATTCGAACAATTTGCCCGAATAGAAAAAACCCGTATAATCTGAAATTCGTTTTGCCTGAGACAAATTGTGAGTAACAATCACTATAGTAATTTCCTTTTTCAACTTCTTTAAAAGGTCCTCAATTTTTACGGTTGCCAATGGATCAAGAGAAGAACATGGCTCATCAAGAAGCAACACATCGGGATAAACTGCCAAAGCCCTTGCGATACAAAGCCTCTGTTGCTGACCCCCCGAAAGCTCAAGAGCTGATGCATACAGCCTATCTTTTACTTCTTCCCATAAGAAGGCTCTTTTCAAACTTTCTTGAACCCTTTCTTGAATCACTGACTTGTCTCTTATTTTTTGGATTTTTAGTCCATAAGCAACATTATCAAAAATAGAAAAAGGAAACGGATTAGGTTTTTGAAAAACCATTCCTATCCTTCTTCTAAGACTTATTTCATTGACAGAAGAATCGTAAATATTGACTCCACGAAACAGCACTTCCCCACTTACTGAAGATACAGAGATTAAGTCATTCATTCTATTCAGTGACCTTAAAAATGAAGACTTGCCGCAACCGGAAGCACCGATAATGGCTGTAATTAAATTGTGGGGAATAGTAACAGAGATATCTTTAACTGCGTGGAATCCATTATAATAAATATTAAGATTTTTTATTTCAAAAGTGTTTTTTTCCATGGAGCATAACGTTAACTATTGCTTTTTTTATAGAAACGATTCCTTAAAACTATTGCCAACATATTCAACAAGAGTGTAATAAAAACTAAAACAATTATTCCGGCTGCGGCATTAATATGAAACATTTCCTGGGGCCTTGAAACCCAATTAAAGATTTGAATCGGCAAGGCGGTAAAATAGGACATTGGACTGGTAGGCAAGAAAGCAATATAAGTGAGAGCTCCAATGGTAATAAGAGGCGCCGTTTCTCCTATGGCTCGTGAAATAGCAAGAATGACTCCCGTAAAAATTCCAGGAAGCGCTAAAGGTAAAATAATAGTTTTTATTAATTGAGAGCGCGTTGCCCCTAAAGCAAACGCACCCTCTTGAATTGAAGATGGAATGGCACGTATTGCCTCTCTGGCTGAAATAACAATGATGGGCAAAATAAGGAGAGCCAAAGTTAGAGAACCTGCAATCAAGCTACGGTCAAGCGCCATGAGCCTTACGAACAAACCCAACCCCAAAAGACCATAAATGATAGAGGGGATGCCAGCTAAAGTACCAATGTTAATTTCCATAATTTCATTAAGCCAATTTTTGGGGGCGTACTTTTCAAAATAAATAGCAGCTCCTATTCCTAATGGAACCGCTATTAAGGCCGTTAAGGTTATGAGATAAAAACTTCCCACCAAAGATGATAAAATTCCCGCTTCTTCGGGATTACGCGAAGGAAAAGATGTTAAAAATTGCCAATTCAGACGCAAAAAACCATCTTGTAGAATGGTAATTAAAAGCATTGCCAGCATAAAAAGAGCAATACCAAGAGCAGACACCGTCGAAAATAAAAAAGCAACTTCAAGCCAATTTCTTTTTTTACTTTTACGTTGCAATATCGTTATTACATTAAACATGCTAATTTTAATTTTTAAATTTAAAAGAATAGCGTAACTTCTGGGCAATGATGTTAAATATGAATGTTATGGCAAATAATACGGAGGCCACCGCAAAAATACTTCTATATTCCAAAGTGCCTGCTGGCGTATCTCCTAAACTTACCTGGACAATATAAGCTGTAATAGTTTGGACCGGAACCAATGGGTTTAATGTTAAAGTGGGCTTCATGCCGGCGGCAATCGCCACCAACATAGTTTCCCCGACTGCTCTTGATATTGCCAAAATAATAGCGGCAAGAATGCCTGAGATAGCCGAAGGTATTACGATATTAAAAATAACTTGTAACTTTGAAGATCCTAGAGCATAGGCAGCCATTTTTGTTTCTAGAGAGACAGCGCTCATGGCGTCATCACTTAAAGAAACCACTAAGGGCAGAATCATTATTCCCATGACGATACCGGGCGAAAGAGCATTGAATCCCGATAGGGATGGAATAACTTTTTGCAGAAGTGGAGTTATAAAAAGCAGCGCAAAATAGCCATATACTATTGTTGGGATGCCAGCAAGAATTTCAAGAATGGGCTTTAATAATCCCCCGACTTTTTTAGAAGAATACTGGCTAATTAATATGGCAATTAAAATTCCCAGAGACACGGCTACGATGATCGAAATCCCAGAAACTAGCAAGGTTCCCATCAGTAAAGGTAAAATTCCAAAATGCTTTACATGGAAAAGAGGTGTCCATTGGGTGTCAAAAATAAAATCAAAAATATGAACCTTTTGAAAAAAGTGTATGGTTTCCCAAAAAATAATTACTACAACTCCCAGCGTCACAAATAGGAACAACATTCCACACGCGCCAAAAATCATCCCTATCAGTCTTTCTTTTACTTCTGATTTTTTATCATACATGCCAAGTAGAACTACTCTTCTTTTCTAAGTAACTGTTCTAGCGTTAGTCCGACCTGGGAACCTGATTTATCAAAAATAGAACCAGTTTTTTTGACGCTGAATCGCTTCCCGACAAGCTCATAAAGCGACTCGGGAAACGGAACGTACCCCACTTCACTGACGAGTTTTTCGGCATTTGAAGGATTAATGTAAAAACTGACAAAATCAGAAACTATTTTATTTTCCAGAGCTTGCGCGCTAACATAGATAAAAATCGGCCGGCTTAAAGGTTTGTATGATCCATCATTAACTGTTTCGATACTTGGTAAAACGGCGCTCTGCATCATTCCACTTTTTTCCGGGCTGATGGGAATTAATTTTAATTTTTCCTTATTTTCTTGGTAATAAGCAAACCCAAAGAAACCCAAAGAAAGCGCGTCCGACGAAATGCCTTGCACTAAAACATTATCATCTTCTGAAGCAACAAAATCCCCCCTGCTCGACCCCTCTTTGCCTACAATAGCCTCGGTAAAGTAGTCGTAAGTTCCGGAATCTGCGCCAGGGCCATAAAGATTAATTTTTTCAGCCGGCCATTCAGAGCGTATCTGATTCCAATACATAACATTGTTTTGTGATTCCGGCTCCCATATCTTCTTTAATTCAGCAACGGTTAAATAATCCACCCAGTCATTTGAAGGGTGCACCATAATCGCTAGGCCATCGAAAGCGATAGGAAGCTCAATATATTGGATATTGTTTTGCGTACAAAGCTCAACTTCAGATTCTTTTATCGGACGAGAAGCATCATTAATGTGCGTTTCTCCACGGCAAAATCTCTTGAATCCCCCTCCGGTGCCAGATATACCTACAACCACCTGCGCATCTTTATTTTCTTTTTGAAATTCTTCGGCCATGGCTTCGGTGATAGGAAACACAGTACTAGAACCATCTACAATAACGGTACCATTAACACTGGAAGACGGATTGTTTTGTTGCTGCCAAAACAAAAGTCCGGCTATTGCGACAATAATCACCCCGCCTATAATAAAAAAGATGATTTTTTTCATATTATATATTTTTTATCAATTATATATACTTTTCTAAATTATATATTTTACAGATGTCGTGGTCAATTTATTTTATGTGGATAAATTAATTAGAAATATGTATTTATTTTTTCATTAATAGTAAGATATATAAATATGGAGAAAAGAAAAATACAACACACCGGCGGATCAAGTTTTTCAATTACCCTGCCAAAGAAATGGATTGAGTCCCATAAACTAAAAAAACACGACTTTGTGGTTTCTTTAGAACGCGGCGATTCTTTGATTGTTATTCCTCATTATCTTGTTGAGAGTCAAACAAAGGGCAAAATTTACTTGGATAATTTACGAGATACATTTTTAAAAAGAGAACTTATTGCTCATTATATTTTAGGTTTTGACGAACTTGAAGTATTAGGAAGTCCGATAAAAAAAGAAAAGCGACTCATAATCAGAAGAATTGTAGAGGCACTTGCCGGCTTTGAAATTATCGAGGATTCCGCCAACCAAATCGTCATAAGAAATATTTTAAATATAGAAAAGCTTTCCTTCAGAGAAAGTGCATCCAGAATGTTTTTAATGACATATTCAATGTTCCAAGATGCAATCACTTCCACTTGTGAAAATAATAAAAAACTGGCTCAAGATATCATTGAAAGAGATTATGAAATAAATAAGCTTTATTTTTTAATACTAAGGCAGAATCGCTATTCTTTTCAAGATAAAATTTATGACGAAAAGTTAACCATTCCCCCAATACGGGCTATTTATCAAGAAGGAATTGCAGTACAACTTGAAAGAATAGCCGACCATGCTGTGAAAATTGCAAAAATTATCGCAGAAAACAATCTCTCTCTTTCAAAAAATCTTACAATAGCCCTACAGGAAACTGCCGAAAAAATACTACCTCTTTTGATAGAGGCTGAGCATTTTGTAAAAAATATAGACAAAAAAGGAGCCCATGAAGTATTAGACCAAGCTGATAAAATTAAGAAAATTATTAATAATTTTTCACTTAAAGTTGCAAAACAAAAGTCTCCAAGGGCAAGTATTTTAAGCGATAGTATTGATCGCCTTTACGGATATATAAGCAACATGGCAGAGTTAACCATTGATCAAGCAATTGTTGAAAAAGCTATTCAGTAAGTAAGGCAAAAAATTACCTTAGCGACTTCCCTTATTAAAAAGAGGCCATTGAAGAAATGACCTCTTTTTAGGGTATAGTTTCTAACTCTATTTTACTTGCTCACTTGCGACTCTCCTTATGCAAGGTGCTTGTTTCCATGTTTACTTTTTTTACTTCTTCGGCCTAAACCCTGTTCCCACTGGAATTAACTTACCAATAATAACGTTTTCTTTCAGTCCACGCAGCTTATCTTCTTTGCCTTCCAAAGAAGCCTTAATCAACACGCGTGAAGTTTGCTGGAAAGAAGCAGCTGATAAGAATGACTCTGAGGCCAAGGCCACTTCTGAAATACCCAGTAAAATTTGGACGCCTTGCGGAGCTTCTTTCTTGGCGTCTTTCAAACGCTCAATTTCTTCCTGAAAAACCGGCCACTCTACCACTTCGCCTTTCACCCACAGCGATTCCCCTTCTTCGCGCACCCGCACACGGCTAAACATTTTTTGGATGATAACTTCAATGTGTTTGTCGTGAATATCAACCCCTTGGGAAGAGTAAATTCGCTGTACTTCACGCAAAATGTATTTTTGAGTTTCTTCCAAGCCGGCGGATTTATAGAGTTTTTTCAGATCCAAATTACCGCCACACAAAGGCTGGTTTTCTTTAACCTCGTCACCAACCGCCACCAAAATGGCAATTTTCCCAGGAATCTTGTAGTCAATCGGTAGGGGTTTTTTGCCTTTTTTACCAGTGTCCTCACCTTCGGGCTGAATAGTAACCACTCTAGTTTCTTCATCAATCTTGGTTACTTTGCCTTCGGTCAAGGACATAACCGCCTCACCTTTTGGGGCGCGAGCCTCAAAAATTTCTTCAATACGCGGCAAGCCCTGGGTAATGTCGCCAGAACCAACCACGCCCCCCAAATGGTGGGTACGCAAAGTCAGTTGAGTTCCCGGTTCACCAATGGCTTGGGCGGCCACCACCCCAACGGCCTCGCCCATTTTTACCATGGTGTTGCGGCTCAAATCCCAGCCATAGCAGTGTTGGCAAATGCCGCGAATACTTTTGCAGCTTAACGGCGAGCGCACCCGGACTGTCGCAATTTCCTCAGTCACAATTTGTTTAGCCTGAACCCAGCTGATGGTTTCTCCTTTTTTGACAATGACAGCCTTTTTGTCGGCCTTAGAAATAACATCTTGCAAACACATACGTCCAACAATTTTGAATGAAAAATCTTGCTCAATATCTTCGGCCTCCTTGCGCGTTACCATAATGCCCTTTTTGTCGCCACAGTCTTCTTCCATGGTAATCATGTCGTGAGCCACGTCAATCAGCCTGCGCGTCAAGTATCCGGCCGATGAAGTTCTCAAAGCCGTATCAGCCGTTCCCTTTCTGGCACCGTGGGTCGAAATAAAGTATTCCAATACATTAAAACCTTCCGCAAAAGAAGACTTTACGGGCAGTTCAATGATATCGCCGGCTGGGTTGTTCACCAAGCCCTTCATACCCGCCATTTGCACGGGCTGGCTCCATGTGGCACGAGCCCCGGCGGTAATGATAGAGATAACCGGACCATCTTCGGGCAACGTGGTTTTCAGCAACGCTTCCAGGCGGGTTTTTACCCCCTGCCAAACTAAAATTTTCTGGGTGGTTTTTTCATCGTGGGAGAG
>Ga0209542_10015342_pt1 | contig 12871 bp, 18 predicted proteins | sample RifCSPhighO2_01_FD_184028 | JGI IMG/M metagenome (GOLD analysis project Ga0209542, IMG submission 184028) | Soil microbial communities from Rifle, Colorado - Rifle CSP2_plank highO2_0.1 (SPAdes) (version 2) | ecosystem: Environmental > Terrestrial > Deep subsurface > Rock core/Sediment ...
GTCCCACCGCAGCCGAGAAAGCCGTCATCAACACCATCAAGGAGGCCGCGACGAGGCTCATCAGCGTTTCCCCGTACCGCATCCGGGACGCGGAAGAACGCCGCAACGTCTACTACCAGAAGGTCATGGAAATCCTGCGGGCTTCGCCCGAGCTGAAGATTCCGGAGCACCGCTATGGCTTCTACGCCGAAGCGGTTGTCCGGGAAATGGTGGGCTACGGCATCATCGATTCCTTGGTCCGCGACGACCGCCTCGAAGAAATCATGGTCATCGGGCCCCAGAAACCGGTCTACGTCTACCACCGCGACCACGAGATGATGTTGACCAACATCGAGTTCTACAATGACAACGAAGTCCAGGACCTGATCAGCAAAATCGCGCGGCAGGTCGGGCGAAGAGTGGACATTTCGAGCCCGTTGCTGGACGCGCGCCTCCCGGACGGGAGCCGGGTCAACGCCACCATTCCCCCGGCCAGCGTGGACGGTTCCACGTTGACCATCCGGAAGTTCCGGGAAGACCCGTACTCTATTGTGGACTTGATTCGCTTGGGCACGGTGGATGCGGGGCTCGCGGCCTTTTTCTGGTTGTGCGTCGAGGGCCTGGGCGTGAAGCCGGCCAACATCCTGATTGCAGGGGGCACGGGTTCGGGGAAGACCACGACCTTGAACGTCTTGGCCTCGTTCATCCCGGCCCGGGAACGCATTGTCTCGATTGAGGACACGGCGGAACTCGCCCTGCCGCTGATGCACTGGGTGCGCTTGGAAGCCAGGCCCCCTGGCTTGGAGGGCACGGGGGAGCTGGCCTTGGACATCCTCACCAAGAACGCGTTGCGCATGCGCCCCGACCGCATCATCGTTGGGGAAGTGAGGCACGAGGAAGCCTTTTCCCTGTTCACGGCCATGAACACCGGGCACCGGGGCTCGATGGGAACGGTTCACGCGAACTCGCCCAAGGAAGCCATCGTCCGCATCACGAGCCCGCCCATGAGCGTCCCCGAGGTCATGCTTTCCGGCCTTGACTTCGTGGTAATCGAGCACCGCATCCACGACAAGAAGAAGGGAACCATCCGCCGCGTCACGGAAGTCGCGGAAGTCCTGGGCGTCCTCGAAGGCCGAACCACCACGCAAACCGTTTTCGAGTGGGATGCCGCGAGCGATTCTTTCAGGCGCACGCCCACGCCCATCAGCTTCCTGCGAGAACTCGAGAAGTTCAGCGCCTTCAACCGCAAGCAATTGGATGCCGAGTTGGCGGACCGTGCCACCTTCCTTGCGAGCCTCGCCCGGCAGGGCGTGCGCGGCATTGCAGAGGTCTCCAAGCGGTGCCAGGACTTCCTGTTGACGCGAAGGCAAAGAGAGTAGGTTTGAATGGCCGACTTGAGCGAGTTGAAGAAGAAAATCGTGGAACAGCGCGCGCCCAGGCAGGGCACCGCACCGGCCAGGGACGAACCTGAAACCGTTTTGCCTGCCGTGGACCGGTTGGTGGAGAACATCAAGAAAAAGTATGCCGCCCAGGGCATGGCTTTCGGCGAGGAAGCCGCCGTGGAAGGAAAACTCGGCGTGCTCCGGGAAGGCATTGCCGGAACCCAGGCACTCGAATTCCAGGCCATTCCCTGGCTCCTGGAATCCAGGCACTTCTTTGACCGCTTCCTGGCGCGGTTCTACCTCTTATGCCGGCCCGTAACGGCTTCCATTGACTTCGTTTTGTCCAGCCTGCCCCAGGCCCGGGACACGGGTTACTTCTTGTCGAGCGCGGGCCTCCCGCTCACCCAAAAACAGTTCATGGTGCTGGTTTCTGCGGCCTCGTTCTTGGCCGGGCTGCTAGCCCTGCTGGTCTCCGCGTATTTCGCCGTCCCCTGGCAGGCCGAATTCCAGGCCAAGGCCTTGGCCGTCATCCTTTCCACGCTCGTCGTCTTCCTGGCCGCGGCCCTGACCTTCCTGTCCCTGCCGAAGGCCCTGGCAATCAAACGCGGGGAACAGGCGAGCGGGGAACTCCCCTTTGCCTTGCGCCAGATGGCCACCCAGTTGCACACGGGCGTTGGCTTGTACAAGTCCTTCCAGGACATTGCGGCGGCGGACTATGGCGTGCTGAGCGAGGAATTTTCCCGGACCGTCAACGAAATCGAGGAAGGCGCCGAGACGAAGGACGCCATCGAGCGGTTCGCGCGCCGCACCCAGTCCACGGCATTGCGTCGCGCTCTCCTCCACGTCAACCGCGCGCTGCGCATGGGCGGCAACCTCTCGGAGGCCATGAGCCAGATAGCGGAAGACGTTTCCTTTGAGTTGCGGATGCGCACCCGCGACTTTTCCGAGAAAATGAATTTCTTCGGCGTCATCTTCATCGTCACCGCCGTGGTCTTGCCGGTGTTCATCGCCATCATTGCCGGCATCACCAACGCCCCCATCGGGGTCGGGGCGGCCGTGCTTTCCCCAGAGGCCATGGCCTTCGCGTTCCTCGTCGCGTTGCCCGTGCTGTTGTTATACCTAATCGCTTACCTTGTTTACTCCCAGCCCAAGGTGTAATGCATGCCCTCCTCTCCCCAAACCCTGCTCGAACGCTATTCCAAGTACCTGCGGCACTCGGGGTTCCGGTTCAACGCCGTGGCCTGGATTCTGTTGTCCTTGCTGGTTTCAGCGGCCGCCGCCTTCCTCGTTTTTCCGGTGGATGCGCGTCTCGCCGTGCTCTTGTTCGTCGTGCTCGCCGACCTCTGCATCGGCTTCCCCTACTTCCAGGCCGTCAAGCGCATCGAGTCCGTCGAGGCCTCGCTGGTGGATGCCCTCAAGCAGATGAGCGACACCCTGAAAGCGGGTTCGACGTATGAGTCCAGCCTCCGCGAGATAGTGGTTTCCGGGCATGGCCCCCTCCAGACCGGGTTCGCCCAGGTCGTGCGGAAACTCGAGGAAGGCGAGAACTTCGAAACCGCCATGAAGTCCTTTGCCGACTCGGTTGACTCGACCCTGGTCAAGCGCACGGTTTCCCTGGTCGTGGAATCCGTGCGCAGCGGTGCTGGCCTCGCTGAGGTCTTGGATGACATCGCGGAGGACCTGCGCGCCATGCAGCGCATCAACCGCGAGCGCAAGTCAAGCACCCTGATGCAGTCCATGTTGCTGGTGACGGCCGCGGCATTCGTCGCGCCCCTCATTTTCGGGTTCGTGTCCACCATCCTGGGCGTGCTCTCCGGGGCTGCGGCAGGCTCCGTTCCAGCCGAAGTGCTCGCGCAGTCCGTCCAGGCCACGGCCCTCATTTCCCTCCTCATTGAAGCATACCTGTTCATCGAGATCCTGGCCACCAGCGTCATGGTTTCCCTGATGCGGGAGGGCCGGCCAGGCAAAAGCATTATATATCTGCCAATCCTATTGTTCATCGCGTTCGGGGTATACGCCCTTTCCAAGGCCCTTGGCAAGGCGTTGATCGGGGGAATCGTTTGAGCGACCAGAAAGCCCAGTCATCCATGGAGGTCTTGCTCTTGCTGGCCTTGCTCCTCGTCATCGCGGTAATCGTGGGCTTGTACGTCCTGAGCCTTGCAAAGGCCCGGCCGGGGTTCTTGCGTGATTTCAATGTTTCGTGAAACCAGGGCGCAGGTTTCCCTTGAATACCTGTTGACCGTGATGTTCGCCATCATCTTGGCGGCCGCAGCCGCCGTGCTGGCCTTGAACCTCTCCGGGTTGTCCCAGCAGGCGAAGGCCAAAATCCTCGAGTACCGGGAAAACATGATTGCGCAGCTGATGAGTTGATTGCCTTGCTTGAAACCGTTTTTTTCGCCGCGTCCTTGGCCGGCCTGGTGCTGGCCACTTACACCGATTTGAAGTCCAGGGAAATCCCGGACAAGCTCACCTATGCCTTGATTGCGTTCGGCTTGGCCGGCCACTTCTTCCTCGCTGTGTCGGGCAATGATTACATGCTCTTCGTCCAGGCCCTTGCAGTCACGGTTCTCTCCTTCCTGGGCGCCTATGCCTTGTGGCACGTGGGGGTCTGGGCCGGGGGCGACGTGAAGTTGTTCGCGGCCCTCGCGGCCTTGAACCCGGTCAACTATGGCTTCATCCGGGACGCGTTTTCCCTGGATGCTCTGCTATGGCCCGGGAAACCCGAACTGTTTGCCTCCCTTTCCCTGCCGGTCTTTCCCCTGGCCTTGTTCGTTTTCAGCGTTTTCTCCATGATGCCGTACGGCGTGCTGCTCAGCCTCATGGGCTTCTACAAGAGCGCGTTGCTCCGCCAACAGTTCCTCTCCGGCTTCGTGAAGCGAGGCTGGCAACTGCTTCAATTCAGCCTGCTCGGGGTCGGCTTGCTGGCCGTGACCTATGCCCTGGGCTTGCCCGAGGCCTCGGTGTGGCCCCTGCTCCTGGCACTTTCCTTCCTGCCTAGCCTCGTCGTGCTCGCCTTCACCCTGGCCTCGTTCGCCTATGCTTCCTACGTCTATTACCTGATTCCCTTCTTTGAGGCCATGAAATACTTTGCGCCCCTGCTCTTGTTCTACGTGTTCTTCAAACTCTACCTGGTCAGCAAAGAGGAAGTGCTGAAGCAACGCGTTCCAACGGCGAGCCTCGTGGAAGGCATGATTCCGGCCGAGACCATCGTCGAATCCGTGGCAGGCAAGCTGGTGGTGGTCAAACCCCTTCGCCCCAGTGAAATCCTTTCCTTTGCCCGGCGCCTGGACTTCAGGGGCTTGCAGGCCCGGATGGTTTTGCCGGAAGGCGGCATCGTTGCCAATAGTGTGCGGGCTGCGGGCTTGACGGACGAGGAAGCCAGGAAATTGAGGGAACTCGCGGCCAGGAAACTCCTCCCGGAAACCATCAAAGTGAAGCGCAGTGCGCCCTTTGTTCCCGCAGTGCTCATCGCGTACCTGGTCCTCCAATCCGTGGGAGACGTCTTGTGGCGGGTGGTATTCCGTTGAACGCGCGTGCCCAGGTCTCCTTGGAACTCATGCTGCTGGTCATGGCCATGCTGCTCTACCTTCAGACCTCGACCCTTCCCATGGTGCAGCTTTCCTCGAAGGCCGTCCAAGACGTTGGCTCCGTTGGAAAGGCGCGGCTGGCCTTTGACGCGGTGCATGACTCCATTGCCTGGGTCGGCCACTCGACCGGGGAATCCAGGCGCACCCTTGAAGTGTTCCTGCCAGCCCAGACCCGGCTTTCCTGTGATGCCGGCCAGGCCAGCCTGTCCTTTGCGGTCTCCCTGGACCCCTCCCTGGAACGGGTTCCGGCATGCGCGCAGGACCAGGACAACGACGACTTCCAATGCAGCCACTCAAAGGCCTTTGGCCCGGGTTTCAAGCTCGGGTGCCGCACCCGTGCCTGGCAGGGCCCGGGCTGGAAAACCGTTTCCATCGAGAAAGTCAGCGGGGTGGTAACCGTTGAGTGAAGGGAGGAAAGACGGGGGGAAAACCCGTTCCCGTGGCCAGGCCAGCCTGGAACTCGTCATCGTGGCCGCAGCCGTGCTCTTTTTGGCCGTGCTATCGCTTTCGGCTTTCCTCGAAGTCCGCGATTCCACCGTGGCCGTGGCCTCCCTCAAGGCGCTCGCGTCCGCGGAACTCTCCGCTTCGGCTTCCGCTTACCACATCGAGCGCATCGCTTTCGTGGAAGGCCCTGAATCGATTGCCTTGTCCTTGCACCTCCAACCGTTTGCGCCGTTGCTTGAAGCCCGCGTGAAGCAGGACCTGGAATCGCTTTCCGAAAAAATCCGGCACCGGACCCGGTACAAGTCCGTGCACGTGGAAGTCCTCCAGGGAGAGGGGTGAAGGCATGCGTGCATCCAGGACTCTTCTTGGGAAATGGTTCAAGGGCGTGAGCCGCAAGACTTTGCTTGCGGCGTCCCTGCAGGTGATGGTCATCGGCCTGTTGTTGCTGGGTTTCGCCCGCAACACGCTTTCCGATTCCATGTTCTTGTCGGCGCAGGCCGTGCTTTCCCTGGTTTACTTTTTCCTGTTGGTCGTTGAATTCCGGCGCGTCACCGGCCGGGAGTTCAAGGCCTATTTCCTGTTTTTTGCCGGGGTCTGGCTGTTCGCCCAGGCCGCCTGGTTCTTCCAGTCCCAGGTCTTGCTGGCGCAGTTCAATTACTCGGTGTGGCTGCTGGCCGGCCTCATTGCCTTCTTTGCCTGGTTCCGCTTGTTTTTCTCCAAGCGCGTGGTAGATGCAACGGTCATCGTCTGCGATGGGCAGCTTGCGGCCGTCCACGTGGAGTTCGACCTCCTGGCAGGGGTCAGCGCCGGCAATTACGTGGTTTCGTGCCAGACCCCGTGCAAGCGCGGCGCCCAGGTAAAAGTGGGCGTCAAGCCGTTTCTCTTCCTCACCACCCCCGAAAAAGTCATAATCCAATAATTCGTCAATCAACGAAATATTTAACTATTTTTTCCTCGTATTAAGTGTGGTATCCATGACTTCCCGTGCCTTTTTTTCGACTGCCCTGGTCCTGGCCATCCTGTTCACGCTCTTCCTGGTCCTCGGCTTTTCCTCCCTGGCTGCGTCTTCCCTGGGCCAGGCCACCACGCTTGCCGTGCAGGCCGAGAAAACCAACTTCGTTCGATCGGAACTCGAGCTCAACGCGGACCGCGTCCTCCGCGGCACCCTCCAAGAACAACTCGACCAGGGTGCGAGGGAAACCAATGCCATCGAAGACCGGTTGGCGGCAAACTTCCTGGCCTTTGTCCAGCAGTCACAGGCCGTTCACCCAGGTTTTCCCGCCGTGGAATTCCATTCAAACGCGGGCGCCATCGACTATGCGTTCCTCCGCAGCCGCTTCAAGGTTCTCCTCCACGAAGTCAACGGCATCGTTTTCGCGGAATTCCATAACGCGGCCCGCGACGCGGACGACACCATCCAGGCCCGCATCCGCTTCGACGACTACATGCAATCCTTTTCCTTGCCGCCCAATTACACGGTCACCGCGTTGAAGGTGGGAGCGTGCACTCCTTGAACCCGGTTCGCGTGGGCAAGCAGCAAGGCGCGCTCAGCCTGGAAGCCATGGCAGCCCTTGCGGCCCTGCTTGCCGTCCTCTCCCTGATGGTGGGAACCTGGCAGGACATTTCCTTCCAGGCCATGGATGCAGGGCATGCCCTCCACTCGTTCCTCGAAGCGGAGTCCTGCGCGACGCTGGCCGACTCCCTTTACTCGAACGCCGGAGGCGAACTCTCAACAGCCTTGCCCTGCGGGTTCTCCGACCACGCGGCCAGCGCCTCCTCCGGTCAAGCCATCCATTCCGCTTCCATTCTTTCAGCCCACGCCGAATTCGACGGGCAAAAACTCCGGGTGAACGTCCTTGAACACTACAAGTGAACGGGGCCTGCTCTTTTCCACGGACTTGCTGCTGGCCGTGGTCATCCTCCTGCTTACTTCCCTGGCTGGCCTCGCCTTCCTTTCCAGCCTCGCCCTGCACTCCGCCTCCGCCCTGCCAGCCTACCGCCTGCAGCGGCAGGGCCTCTTCTTCCTGGATGCCCTCGTCAAAAACGATGCCTCCCAGTCTTTTCCGGGGTTGGCTGCATTCGATTCCGGCCTGCACCGGGTGACCCCGAACTTTCTGTCCCCCGCACCCACCGCACCGGAACTCCAGGGTTTTCCCCTCCTCCAGTCCCTGCGCCTCGTTCCCTTCAATGGCCCTGAAACCCAGTGGGCAGACAAGCCCCTAACCGGTCCAGCCAACCAGGCCAGTACTACCTGTTATTCGTTCGAGCGCCTGGTCCTCGTCGGCAAGGAAAAGGCCCTCCTCATCGGGGTGTTCTGCGATGGATGAACGTAAGCGCATGGATGAACGCGGGCTCTACTTTTCCCTGGAAGCCTTGCTGGGCTTCGCGGTGCTGGTGCTCGTGCTCCTATCCACCAAGCCAGCGGAGGCACCGGACCTGAAGCCCCTCTATCTTCTCCAAAAACAACACGACCTCCTCGTCGTCTGGGTCGGCCAGGGAATTCCATCCCTGCCTGAAATGGAGTCCGACTTCCGGCGCGTGTTCCCGGGGTTTAGCGGGCGAATCGGTTTCAACGACGAGTTCGTTGCCGTCGGCGAACCCGCTTCGAACGCGTTCACGGAGTCCATTTATTATGCGGCGCCTTCCGGCGCCCTCGGCCGGCTTTCAATTACCCTCTACGATTGAGCCGGAAACGAAACCGCCTTCTTTCGTCAACCGCAACGCGAATTTTCCCGTGAAGGTGAAAGGCGGAATCGCCAGTTGTGGGCTTGCTTTCAGCCCCAGTTTTTTGCGGTATTCCCCGTCGCCGATTTCCACGTCGAATTCCCCGCCTCCCGCGGAGAGCCTCCACTCGTGGAGGGCGAAGGCCTCGATTTCTTCCGTCGAGCCTTCTTCGAAGGCGAGCAGCCGTTCCGACGATTGCCTGGCCCGGTTCAAGAAGAGTTCCGCGGCCTTCGCGTCCACGCCGTAGGAGCCCATGCGCAGCACTTCTTCGATGGCTGGCAGGAGCAGGAAGAGGAAGGAGAGAAAGGCGGCCAGGAGGAGCATGAATTCCAGGCTCAGCTGGCCCTTGCCTTTTTCCCGGGGGTTGGCGGGGTTCATGGAAATCCCGAATTCCTTGAAGCCCTTATTTGATGTCGTTCTCGATTTTGTCGAAAATCGACTTGGCCGTTGACTTAATCTTGTCCCTGCCCTCGGTGCTGGTTTCCTGTAATTGCGTGACCAGGAGGAGCACGATGGCCACCACGGCGGCCAGGACAATGATTAACTCAATGGAGATCTGGGCTCTTGAATCGAGTCGCATGGAGGGAATTAAGGAGGCGAACAATATTTAAATATTTCGTCAATCGTCGATGTTTCATTCGCCTCCTTCGTCGTCCGTGCAGGGGCAGCTCGTTTTCAGGAAATCCGGCAAGGGCCCTGGCTCTACACCGGTATTGGGGCTTTCCCAGTGGCTTCCGTGTACCTTTAACTCGGCTGCGAGGGCGAAGAACAGGATGGAGACCAGGACAATGATGATGGTGTCCACCATGGGCACGTCCATGGTAATGCCGCGGTACACCGTGACTAGGGAAGCGAGTATGCCAAGCGCTTTAAAGAATTCTGACTTTGCCATGCGCCCACCCCCTCGTTATATATGGTGTCCTCCAAGTATATATTTTTGAATGGGTTTTTGCACAAAATAGCTCCTTTTTTGCCATGCATTTGCGCATAAATTATATATATTTCTAAACAATTACAGTATACACCATGGCGAATAGAGTGCTTTCCCCCGTCGAATCCAGGGTTTTGCAGTACGTCGCCCGGCGTGGCCTCCTGGAATCCGAGCGGCAGGTCGCGGAGGCCTTGCGGCTCAACCATTCCACGGTCAACTACATTGTCCGGAAATTCGAGCGCGAGCGCATCATCCAGCGCTACAAGTACCGCCTGGACTCGCGGCTGGTCAACCTCCCGCAACTGGTCTGGGTGTTCGTTTCCCTGAAACTGAACCGCTTTGACATCGATGAATTCATCTCGCGGCTGTTCAAGCACCCCCGGGTGCGCATCGTTTTCATCGTCACGGGAGACTATGACCTGGCTTTCAAGATGCACGCGCGGAGCACCGAGGAAATAATCGAATTCATGCTCGGCATCGAGAAAGAGTTCCATCACTGGATTAACGGTTCCTCGATTTTTTTCGTGAACAAGTCGTTCAAGCAGCATGGCAAGCCGGTTGGGGAGTTCGATTCCTCGTTCAGGCTCTCCAAACTTGACAGGGATGTTTTGCGGTTGAAGCTCGCCGACCCAGAGCTTTCCCTGAACGCGGTCGCGGCAAACCTGGGCGTGCACCGGAACACGGTGAGCACGCGGTGGGGCCGGTTGCTCGGGGAAAAAGTGGTCGTGAAGAAGACGGCCATCATCAGCCCGGACTACTATGGCCCGGCGGGCGTGAACTTCCAGGCCATTGTGTTCCTTGACGCCGTGCCAGGCAGGACCGAGGAACTCGCCAGGCAGCTCGTCCAATTCGAGCAGGTGCACGAGGTGAACATGATTTCCGCCCCCCATGACCTCATGATGACCGTGAAGGTCGCGGACCTCGACGCGTACTTCGAGTTCTCGTCCACCTTTTTCAAGCAGCCGGAGTTCAACCGCCTCATCACCAAAATAAAATCGTGCGTGATCCTGCGGGGGAGGCCGAGTCCCGTCACCTACTTCTATGAGCTCAATGGCTTGCCGGATTAGCGCCTTGAGCGGAGGGGCCCCGATTAATCAGGCCGGTTAAATGGCGTCCCTTCGGAGCCTGCCCGCCTGGAATCCGATGAAAGCCGAGAGCCCGAGGGCGAGGGCCAGATAAGCGTAGGTTTCGTTCGTGGCCCGATCCAACGCCTCTTGGTCTTGGGCCGGGTACGGGGTCTGGTTCAGGCCTGGGGTGCTGTCGGCGGGCTGCTCGGCTGTTCCTGTGGCAGGCCGGGGAGCCGCCGTCGGAGCCTGAACGGTCATGGCCGTGGACGCCTCTTCCGCCGCGTTCTTGGCCAGCAGGGGGGAAGCCGTTTCCCCGGTCATGCCCCCCGAAAACCCCTCAGCCAGGGAGGCTCCATTCAATGAATTCGCGAAAAGCAGCAAAACCCCGAACAAGGCGATCGCAGAAGCCGATAAGATGATGAGGAACGTGGTCCTGTTTTCCTCGCCGCCCAGCAGCTGCCGGCCCTTCCGCGTCAAGGCATAGTACTTCCATTTCCTTCCCTCGTCATTCAATTGCACGAGGCCCGTTCTTGCCAGGATGTCCAGGTGTTCCTTTGCCGCGGGCGAGGACATCCCAAGCTTCTTCGCGAGTTCTGATAAGGTGTAGTTCCGCTCGCCCAAATACTTGATTATCTGCGTCCGCGTGTCGGAGGATAGGGCCTTGAATTCGCTGCTTGAAAGCGTCACGTCTGCCATGCCGAGCCCGCATTCCATTCGATTACACTAGGATAAATCCAACGGTGAAGAGGAGGAAGAAAAGGGTCGCGATGTCCCGGTTGTAGAACGCGATCAGGCCAAGCACCGCGGGCACGATGAGGAGGAAAGGTTCCATCGTCGGGTTCCGTGCCGCAACCAGCGCCCCGTAAACGGCTCCAACCGTGATGATGAAGAAGATGAATGCCACGAACGTGCTTACCTGCTCCGAGACAACGGTTGCCACCCAGTCATACCAGTTGTCGGTGTGCTTGGTGGTCCACATGCCGCCCCATCCGCCGCCCTGGGAAGAGCCGCCGCCGTGGGCATCCCCGTGTCCGCCGCCGTGCGCACCCGCTCCTCCATGGGCGTCTCCGTGCCCGCCGTGTGCATCCGCCATGAAATACTATTGTTCGCCTAAACTTTATAATGGTAGCTGTTTTCCGCCGGAATCAGGCGGGTTGTTTTTTCAAACCCACAACTATTAAAACGCTTTCCCTCATCAGTCCATCAACAGTTGAGCAAACCATTAACCGGCTTTAGAAAAGCGACCTGCAAACAGTGACCGCCATACAAGGGTTGTTCAACTGGCTTTGAGGCTTTGGCTCTTTGAGGCCCAGCCAGACACGGTAAGTGTTTGTAGCTGGCTCTCTAGCCAAGCCCAAATGGCCTTTAATGGCCCAGCCCAGCCTAGGGCAGGCATTACCGCCTAATCGCCCTCCAGCGACAGGAATAGACCATAATTTCGTCAATCAACGAAATATTTAAACATTTTTTGGCGTTATATCCAGGTGATGACCCTGCAACCCTCCAAGCATTTCCTGCCCCTGATTTTCCCAGTCCTCCTCGGTTTGGCCCTCTTTGCCGACCTTGGCTCGGCCCTCACGCTTTCAGCCGATGACTCCGGTTCCCTCCTGAAGTACCGTTATGGTATTGCCGTGCTCCAATCCAATCCCCTGGTTGCCGGCGAACGCGGGGGCAGCGACGGCCATATCGGGGAGGGCTTCACCGACTTCGACCACGGCTACTGCCTGCTCAGCCGCAGCGGCACCGGCAACCTGGGAGGCGAGTGCGAGCTCCCCAATTCCCGGGACCTGGGCGCCACGTACATGGTCGTCAAAGTCCAGGGCTGGGCTACCTGCACCGGCGTCGTCAACCGCTCCTCTGGTTACATCACGTTGCCAGGCGCGCGCTCCTGCAACGGCAGTTATTCCATGGAATCCATTCCAACCCCCCTGCACCAGCTCAAGGGCATAGGCAGGGGAAACATGAACACCGAAGGCACGACCCGCGCCACGATGAACATGGAGTTCCGCGCCAAAACCGGTCTCGTCGAATACGTTGGAACCGCCAACCGCGCCTTCATCAAATTCGATTTAAGCAGGATACGGGAAAGGTTTTTTTCGGCTCAACTCAACCTCTTTGTGGCAGGCGCCAAAACCGATTTCGGTTCAGCGGATGGCGTCATCGGCGTTTACGCCATCGACGATTTCGAGGCACTCGACGAAAAAGACTTTGATGTTCAACCACTCAGCGAAGTCACCGCCGACTTTCTCGGCGCCCTTGGCGGCGAAGCCGGGGCCGTCAGCACCGGCTACCAATCCATCGACGTAACCCGGGCCGTCTTCGACGCCCTTGACGCCGGCAAGCCCTCCGTTTCCTTCCTGTTGAAGAACTCGGTCGAAGACTTTGACGGCAACAGCCGTTTCGTCCTCTTAGGCAGCCATTCCTCCGAGTACCCGCCCCTCCTCGAACTCAAACCCAATTCCAGCCCGGTCGTGCAAGTCAGCCAGCCAAACGGAGCAGAAGTGCTCTCCGACACAACAGGCCAAGCCCTGCTGGCCTTCCGCTTTTCCGACCCCGACTTCAACCAAAGGCACACGGCAGACGTCTTCCTCTCGGAGGCCCCCGGCCAAAAAGGCGAACCCCTGGTCCTGGGGGTTTCCCTGGACGCAACCCATTGCATGCCCGAAGGCCCCGGGCCGGGTGGCCCTCGGCCTGCTGGCCCTCGGCCTGATGGCCTCGGCCAAACCTGTTCCCTTGCCTGGAGCGTTACCGCCATCC
>Ga0209542_10015345_pt1 | contig 12866 bp, 24 predicted proteins | sample RifCSPhighO2_01_FD_184028 | JGI IMG/M metagenome (GOLD analysis project Ga0209542, IMG submission 184028) | Soil microbial communities from Rifle, Colorado - Rifle CSP2_plank highO2_0.1 (SPAdes) (version 2) | ecosystem: Environmental > Terrestrial > Deep subsurface > Rock core/Sediment ...
TAATTATATTTTCTAATAAATTAGGAGGAAATATCCAAAGAACTAAACCGGAAGCCGGTTGATTTCCAACAAATGTTCCTAAAAATGGCTTGCCCCATCTTTCCAATAAACTTGCCCATAATTGTATATTAGCAAGTAAAGCAGCTACTAAAATTACAGGGATATTACTAGTATAAATAAATTTCAAGGGCCATCTTATGCCATAACCGCGAACCATTCCAAAAGATAACGGAATTTCTACTTTCATTGCTTGTGCATAAACAGAAAAGAAAAATACAACTATTGTAGCGAAAATTGATGAAAATGCTAATATTGCCTCTACAGGTCTATTTTGAAATAATGCTGAAAAAAATACAAATATTCTTCCGACAGGAGCTTCACCAGATCCAAATGCCAAACTGCCCGTTGAAGTTAAAGGAGAAAGGGCACTAATTACAATTTGACTAGCAACGCCAGCTGCAATAAATAAGCTTATACCAGAACCTATGCCCCACTTGCTTACAACTTCATCCATATAAAGTATTAAAATACCTCCTAAAAATAACTGAAATATGATTGTCCATGGTGAAAAACCTAACGCTGGAGATAACCCCCCCATGAATACATAAATAATAGATTCAAAAATTATAAAAAATATTGAAAGTAATTTCTGCAAACCTTGAAAAAAAACCCTTCCTTCATGCGTTGTTGTATCCAGTTTTAAGATGCCAGATCCATTTAATAATTGAAGTACGATTGAGGAAGTTACCATTGGTCCTATTCCTAAAGAAATTAATGAACCAAATTGTGCTCCAAGTAAAATAGCTAAAAAGTCAAATTGTTGTAAAGCATTTTCACCCAAACCATAGATAGGAATGACCCCAAGAATAAAATAAGCAAGCAACATAATTAAAAGCCATTTAATTTTTTCATTAAACGGACGATGTTTTTGTTCGGGGCCCCTTACTTCAGGCAGATTTTCTAAAATAGTATTTATAAACGTCATTTAATTCCCCTCTATTAATCCATCTGCTTCTTCTATCTTAGATTTAGCTTTGCTTGATGTTTTTCCTATAACTTTGTATTTATTTTTAGGAATCCCTGATCCAAGTAATTTATCATAACCTAAATCCTTTAAATTTACAATATATAAATCATTTTCCTTTTTTATTAAATTTTTATCTAAATATGTGTTTAAATTTCTATCAAGATCTTCGATATTTAAAGTTTTAATCTGAATATATCTTTTTGCATGTCTTTTAAATCCGTGTTTGCCGAGATAATGTTTTCCATATAATTTTAACACCATTGGTTTTTTATGGTCTGCCATCTTGCCGCTACCAGCCATCCCAAATCCTCCTCGATGTCCAGAACCCCTTCTTTTCTTTTTAGCACCCCCTCCATGAGTATGACTCCCTCTATACCTTGAAAGTTTCTTTCTTTTATTTATCATCTAAATCATCCTCTTAATTAAATCATTAATTTTGTCTTTCCTATATCCTAAGACGCCACCCAAACTAAATGGCTTTTTTATTCCGCCTCGTTCAAAACCGTGTAATGGCGGTTTTAACCTGAAAAATCTTTTTAATCCAGGAATATCTTTCAAGGATTTTTTATTTGAGAAAAAATCTTTAACAAAATTATCCAAATCGAATTTTTTTTCATTTAGATAGTTTTCCATAAATCTTTTATTTCCAGCAATTCTGCCTCTTTCTTTTAATAATAAACTAAAAACCTCTTCGTTGATTTCTCCCCAAGTAATATAATCTTTAGCTTTTGTCAGCATACCTATATAATTAGAATTATTCTCCAAGACAACACAATAATTTTTGTTGAACAACCTAAGCAAGTTTAAAGTATCCCTTTTGTCATTGCTTATGCCCATAGTTCCACGAATTCTTATAGCAGCTATTTTTGTCATTTTTGTGTTATAGTTTTAATTTTTGATAAATTTTTTAAAGCATTAAAACAAGCCATTACCAGATTTAATTTAGTTTTTGGATCTAAAACCTTTGAGTAAACATCTTTAATCCCAGCAAAATCCAAGATTTTCTGGCATTCTTTCTCCGCACAAAGTCTAGTTCCTTGAGGAGCAGGCATTAATTTTATTAAAGTAGCCCCCATCTTGCCCTTTATAGAAAATGGAATTGAATGAGGCTTGATACAGCCACAAGCCCAAGATCCACAACCACGTTTAACCTTTATAAGATTTAATTTTGCGTTTCTAATTGCTTTTTCTCTAGCAGGCATTGTTTCTTTAGATTTACCAAGACCAATCCCAACATAACCGTCTTTATTTCCGACAAGAGCTAGAATTCCAAATTTGGGTTTATTGCCTTCTTTTGTCTTTTTCTGAGTTTGTCTCCATATAGTCCTCTTGCCCCCTCCAAATTTTCCTCTAGATTGTCCTACAAGGAGAAAATCTATTTGTAGATTAGGCAGTAAAAAATCAATTATCTCTGTTTCTAAGATCTTATTGCCAGAATTTAAAATTTCATCTATATTACTTATCCCTCCATTTTTAACTTTTTTCCCAATTTCTGTTTTAGGCTGCCATTTTTCAAAATCAAAAGATTTGTTTCTCCTTGTTTCAACTACACCTACAGGAACTTCCACAGGAACCCCTATCGGAACTTCTAAAATAATTTCTTCTTCAGCTTTTTCAATTTCTTTTTTAGGCATTTTTGTACTCTGCTAATATTTTTTCTTTTATGGCATCAAATGTTTTAGTTAAATTTTCTAAGCTAACATTATTCTTCAAATGCGAGGAAAATTGTTTTTTATATAATTCCGGCTGTTTTTTGAGTAATAATGCGTAATCAACAATGTGTTTTCCTTTTACCCTATCTTCATTTGGTAATATTTTTTTATCATGTGGAACCTCAATCCCGGAATCGAGAACACCTTTCAAAGCTGCATAATAAACTGAACCTTTTATTGATGAACTTAAACCAATATCTAATATTAAGTTTGTTATTTTTTTCTTTTTAGCTCCTAATCCAAACAATAAACCGGTTAAATAAGATGCTGACAAATTATTCAAACCATACCCCCATCCATATTTTTTTAATATCTTCGAGTTTAGGGTAAATAATACTTTATCTCCATTTTTATCATAATTTATAATTTGTAAATAGATTTGGTTTAGAGTTTTACGAATAACCAAACGATTTTTTTTTGAAACAAGTAATCTAAGCCTAGCTTTGTAATCTGTTTTTCTTAATCTTTTTCTACGAAATTTAACGGTATAACTTTTACTTGTTGCCATGTTCTGTTAGGTTATGCTCCTCTATAAACAGTTTTATATGTCTAACGCTTCTGAAAAATCCGCCTTTGGCTTTTTTATAAAGACCCCTATATGATTTTCTTGAGATTAGTGATTTATCCCTTAATTCCTTTAACAATAATTTCTGACTTCTTATTTTTATCATCCATGCTGATTTTCTATTAATCCTTGCTCCAAAAGCGCCTTTTCTAGAACCTATGTTCTTTTGCCTTCCCTTTCTTTTTTGTAATCTTCTTTTATTTATTCTAAATGAGGATATTCCTCTTTTCTGCAAAATTTTTATTGCTCCTCTTTTAACCAGACCATTAATATCTTTTTTTGTTATAGCTTGTTTTACTTCAGAGATTTTACTAGGATCTATCCAAATTCTTTTCTTTCCAACATCAAATAAAGATGAAGCTATCCTTTTTTGTATTTTTAATTTCATATTCCTTTCTCCAGGACCTTCTTTTTCTCAAGTTTTTCTTTCTCAATTTTCTCTTCTGGACTAAGTTCTTTTTTTTCAGCTGTTTTCTCATCCGTTTTCTTTTTAATCTCTTGTTTTACTAATTTCTTTTTTTCTTTTTTCTGTTTCAATTTCTCTTCAATAGTTTTTACGTACTCATTTAAGTTTTTAATGTTCAAAACACCCAGGTTCATTAGCTTTATTTTATTAATCAATTTTAATCTCTTTTTTAAGCCTAATTTTTTAGAAAACATTATTTCTTTTTTATTTAAATTTTCTAAATCCTTTTCTGATTCAACTAAGACATAGTCAAATTTTGATTTAAAAAATGTCCTAAATTCTTTTGGTGTGCCATATCCTATGGAAGGAGATTTATTATGTCCTTTTTTCTTTAATCTAACTTTATTATGCATGCCCTTAGCCCTCCTCCAATTAGGGCTTAATTTTTTCAAATATTCAGAATTATATCTAATGAACTTTATTTTTTTTCTTTTTCTTAAATTTAGAGTTTCCATTTTAATCTTGATCCTTGGAGGTTATATAAATTCCATCCATGAAAATCCTACGATCTTTATTTGTTATTCTACAAGCTTGTTCTATATTGGCTGCTGTTTGTCCGACCGATTCTTTATTAGAACCAATAACAGTTATTATTTCTCCATCAATTTTAACTTTAACATCTTTAAGTATATTTGCTTCCCTTGGTATCTTTTCTGCAAAAAAATTTTTTATAATAACTTTATTATTAGAAATAGAGACATTCATTGGAAAATGACCGGAACAAATTTTTAATTTATAAAAATAATTTTTAATAACTCCTCTAATCATATTATTTAAATGAGATTTAAATGTCATAACTATTTTTTTTTCATTTCTAGTTTGTTTTTTAGCTTTTAAAATTATTTTTTTATCTCCTTTTTCAATAACTAAACTAGGGTCTATAAGCTTGCGTTCATTGCTTCCTTCAGGACCTGAAACCTTTATTAAACCTTTAATTATATCGACTTGCACATTCTCTGGAATCTGGATACTTTCTTCAATTGTTGCTTTATTCTTAATAGACATATGCAATTAACCTTCCCCCAAGATTATTTTTACGAGCATCCTCATGAGTCATTAAGCCTTTTGAAGTTGAAACAATTATAAAACCGAAATCTTTCGCGGGCAAAAATCTTTTCTCAAATTTATTCAATTCCTTAACTTGAAATTGAAATCTTGGTTTTATCACACCACATTTATTAATAGTTCCTAATAAATTTATTTTGATAAAACTGCTTCTATCTTTTATTATACTAAAATCTCCAATATAACCTTTATCTCTTATAATAGTTAAAACATTTATAACTAATTTAGATGCAGGTCTAACTATGCTTTCCGGCCTTCCAATTTTTTCACAATTATGAATGTGAGACAATACATTTCCCAACGAATCGTTTAGTGTCATTTTATGAATATTTTTTAAATCCTATGTTTTTTGCATTTAATCTGAAACATTGCCTGCATAAATTAATTCCATATGATCTTATATGTCCTCCAATTCTACCACAAACACCACATTTTAAGTAAGATTTTCCGAATTTTCTTATCTTTGGAGAATTATGTTTTACATATTTAGTTAACTTAACAGGTTTCACTTTCAATTGTTTAAAAACTTTATCGTAATTGCTATAGCTCATCTTTCTCCTTCTCCACAACATCTACTTTAAAAACATTTTTAACGAAATCTTGTGCGTCTTTTTTTGTTATTAGATGTTTTGTACTTATTTTAGACTGATTTAATTTCCGTTTCTTTATTCTAAAACCGGGTCTCTCTAGGGTTATTGCAACCTCTAATCCAATTACTCCTATGCTAGGATCATATTCTGCTCCAGGAATATCTAGATATTCTGAAATTCCAAATGAAAAATTACCTTGTGCATCAAAACTAGTTATGTTTATCTTATTATCTTTAGCTTTAAATAACCTGATTAAAACTTCCTGTGCTTTTTTTCTACGCAAAGTTACTTTTGCCCCTATAGGCAGTTTAGGCCTTACGCCCCAAGAGGGAATTCTCTTCATGGTTATTGTTTGAATAGGTTTAGCGCCAGTAATATTTTGTAGTAAGATAACCGCTTTATTTAATTTATCTCCCGCACTTCCAACGCCGACATTTAGAGTAATTTTCTCTACCCTAATATTTTTCATCGGATTCATTTGAATAAATCCTCCGGAACAACAAAGGCGTAATCTTTAAGTGTTACGAATTTTTCTTTTCCTTTTATAATTTCTATTTTATTTTGCTGCATTCCCTTTTCAGTATAAGAATTATTTAACTTACCGATATAACCAATATATTTCCCTGCCGTAAGATAAATTGTTGCTCCTTTAACAAGTTTTAAATGATTTACAATTTGTTTTTTTTCAAGGTCAATAATTACAGTATCTCCAACTTTATAACCATCTTTATCAACTAAAATATTTTTACCGTCATATAAATTAAGCTGTATTTTTCCTTTTTTTAATATTCTTTTATTGATAATTTTACATGGTTTTAATTTAATTTCGTCTTTATTTATTTTATTCAATTGATAATTATTATTTTCATTTATAAACAATCTGAAATTTTCATCTATTTTTTTGATCGAAATAGAATCCATTATTCCAACAGGAAATCTATAATCTTTTCTTACTTTATTATCAATTATAATATCTCCAGAATTCAAAATAGTTCTAACTTCACGTGCAGTTCTTGCATATTTTAATAAGTGTTTAAGTAATATATTAATGGGCAAACACCTATCTAATGGATGGGGCCCTGGATTTGGTCTAGTGATCCAAATATTTTTTTTACGTTCAATAGGCCAATTTGCAGGTGCGTTTAATGAAAATAAATGTCTTTTTGTCATTTTATTTTTTAGTTTTCCTTTCAATTATCTTTATTCTTTTTTTATCCTTTAGATTTAAACCTATAATAATAACATTAGATGGATGTATAGGATAGAAAACTTTGTTTCCATCTTTTTTAGTAATTTGTGCATTCGCGATGTGGATTCTAGTCTTTTTAAGATCGACATGTTCAATCTTACCTTTAACACCCTTAAACTGTCCCCTTTTGATTATAACTTCATCTTCTTTTCTTACAGGCAAAGTTTTTATTTTATATTGTTTCCTTAATTCTCTAGATAAATGTGCACCAAGAAATTTGTGTTTAATATGCAACGGAGCTTTAGCTAGATATTTTCTTTGTTTTCTAGGCTGTTTGCTAGATTTCCAATGTGTTGAAAATAGTTTTTTCATTTTATACAACTAATGATGCTAATTTTGCTATATTAGGCCATTTTTGAGCTGCTTCCTTTGCTACAGGCCCTTTTAATATTGTACCGCGAAGACTGCCTTTGTCATCTTTTAAAATTATTGCTGAATTATCCTCAAATTTTATTCTTTCCCCGGTATCTCTTCTATATTCTTTTTTCTGCCTTACAATTACGGCTAAGACAGTTTCCTTTTTCATACCCGGTTTACCTTTAATGATAGATGCAAATATTAAATCACCAACTCCAGCAGCAGGATATTGGCCTTTCCTTGTTTTATGGCCCTTTACTCCAAATAATCTAATAATTTTCGCTCCTGAATTATCACAAACATCTATTCTTGATCCAAACGGTAAGGATTTAACTATCCTTGATGTAACTGCTTTCATTTTTTAATGACCTCAACAATAACAAAATTTTTTGTCTTTGATATTTTCCTTGTCTCTGCAATTCTTACATTATCTGAAATTTTAGCACTTATGCAAGAAGGATTGTGAACCTTAATCCTACTAACTCTCTTCTCATACCTTTCATATTTTGGAAGATAATAAAAATGTATAAATTCGACTGTTGCGGATCTATTTAAATCAACTTTAGATATCTTTCCTACAAATATTCTTCCATGTAATCTTAACCTTCCATGAAAAGGACATTTTTTATCATTGCATTCCTTACTAGGAGGATTTATTTCTATTCCTATATTTTTAGTTTTCATTTTCTATTTTTATTTTAACTTGGTTTTTTGAAATTATTTTTATTTTATCCTTAACTTGGATTTTTATTGTGTTTTTTGTTTCATCTATTATTTTTCCCTTTAATCCAACAAAAGCTTTTTTTTTGGATTCTATTATCTCTCCAAAACAGCCGATTAATAATCCTATGATCTCTTTTTTCATCAGCTTATTTTTATGCTGTCTTGTGCAAAACCTGATTTTATAAGCTCTTGTTTTATTTGCTGTGCATGACTCCCTTGCAATTCAATAACCCCGTCTTTTACCGTACCGCCGCAAGCAAGTTTCTCTTTAAGCTTTTTTGCTAGTTCTTTAAGATTAACAGCTTTATTGTCAATGCCTTCTATTAAGGTTATTAATTTGCCAAATCTGCGTTTTACTATTTTTACCATTACGATTTGAGTTTCTTTTGCGATAGATTCACAAACGCACAGCTCTATCTTAAGACCACATTTTGGGCATATCGTGTTCATTTCTTTTCGTTTTTTACCTCCGTTTGTTTTTTATTCAATATGGTATAAATTCTTGCAATCGTTCTTCTAAATTTTTTAATATTTCCTGGATTTTCTGGAACGGTTCCTGTAGATCTTTGAGAGTTTAGTTTCATGAGATCTTTCTTTAATTCAATTAAGTTTTTGCTTAATTCTTCACTGTTCTTCTGTTTTAATTCCAGTTTCTTCATTTTCTATTTTAATTTTCTTAACTTTTTTTGCAGTTTTTTTCTTAATTTTTGGTTCTTCTTTTATCTCTAATTTTTCTTTTTCAACTTTAACTTCTTCAACAATTAATGGAATCTCTCTTAATTTGATTTCATCCGGCATTATAACATCTTTCGTTAAAATATTAACCTTTATCCCCACAGTTCCTGATCTAAGATTAGCTACAGTAAATGCTCTTTTAACAAAATTTTCTGAAATGTCTCCTGACTTTTTCATATGACCGGCAAGAAAACGCCATGTTTTTGCTCTGCTACTTGGCAATCCACGTCCAGACAAGACAATTTCTGCACCAAGAGCATCTGCATCTAAAATGCCTTGCAGTGCCCTATATCCTATTGGTTTAAAACGTTTAGGGCCAAATTTTTCAAATGACGCTGCAATCTTTTCTGCAACAGATTTCGGATCTAAACTAGCATCTTGTATTTCTGAGATTTCAATTTGTGGATTTTCCATTCCATATTTATTTTTCAAAACATTTGTCAATTCAGAAAGGTTTGCACCTTTTCTTCCAACAACTAGTCCTGGTCTTGAAGTATGTATTATAATTTTCTCCCCAAGGGGTGTTTTTCTTAAATCAATTTTGCTATAACTTCCAAGAGGCAGGTGTGATTTAATATACTCTTGCATTAAATATTCTTTCATATATTTTTTAACAATTTGTTTTTCAATCATTTTTTCTTATCCTGAATTTCCTTTAATATTAAATTTACATGCGTGTTCTTCATTCTTGTTCTAAGTTTTCTACCGTGATGCATTTGCTTTCCTGCTTTATGCGCTGAAATATGTGAAATAATCAAGTTCTGGCTTAGTCCTTTATTTACTGCATTCGCTTCTCCACTTTCAATTATCTTTAAAATTTCTTTGCATGCATCGATAGGGTAACGCCCTGCTGCTATGTTTCCTCTTCTATGCGGAACATCTCCCAAATATCTTTTGTATGGAACCGCTTTTTTCATTTCAATAACTTCATTAAGAAAAGTTTTAGCTTTCTTGGTATTTTTCCCTCTAATAAAATTACAAACTTCGTAAGATTCTTTCGTTGATATTCTTAAATTTTTGGCGTTAACTATTGCTTCCATTTTATTTAACAGATATTGCTGAACTCGATTTTGTTGCTCCGATACCCGGTGCAGAATGTTCCACCTTAGTACGATTCATTGTTAATTCACCCAAATACATGCCTATCGATTCTTGTTGAATCATAATCGGAACAAATTTATTTCCTGCATGTACATGTATCATTAAATTAACCATTTTTGGTAAAATAATCATATCTCTGCAATGGGTTCTTATTGGTTTTTTGTATTCTCCCTTAATTGCTTTATCAATTTTTAATAATAATTTTTTTTGCTGCTCTGTAAATCCTCTTTTTGAAGATCTCCTTTGCCTAGCAGGAAGCAGCTTCATGAATTCATTTAAATCTAATTTCTGTAATTCCTCGAGTGTTTTTCCATGATAATAAAAAATCTTGGCCATTTTATCTCCTTCTTCCTGTTCTTTTTGCGCTTATTAATCCAACATTTCTTCCAGGCGGAGCATTTTTCTTTGGTATTTTTGACTTACCAACATGTCTTCCTCTACCTGAACCAAAAGGATGATCTACCGCATTCATTGCAACTCCTGAAGTCCTTGGATATAGTTTGTTGCGAGCCTTCATGATATGATATCTTTTTCCTGCTTTTAACATTGGTTTTTCTGTTCTTCCACCGCCAGCGATAACCCCAACCGCTGCTAAACATTCTGGATTAAATTTGCGTTCTTTTCTAGATGGCAATTTAACTAAAACGTGGTCGTTTGATCTAAAAATTACAATTGCGCTAGTTCCCGCTGATCTGCAAAACTTCCCGCCGTCACCAGGATATCCTTCAATATTATAAATTTGAGTTCCTTCTGGAATATCTTTTAATTTTAATATTTTTAGTTTAGCATCTTGATCTTTATTATTATAAGAAACTAAATCGTTTTCTCGTAAATTTAATGATGCCGGAATTGAAGTAAGATTATTATCAAATTTGATTAATGCCTTCGGTGCTGAATTAGAAGGTTCTTTTATTATTTCCTTTACAAACCCCAATGCTTTTTCGTTTGTTTTTTGATAACTTATTGGATAACTAAATCTATGACCGGGGTACTTGTAAGTAAGCGAGCCCTTTCCTCGTCTTTGAGTTATTAATCTTTTTCCCATTTTACATTAATCCTAATTTCGTTGCAACGTCTATTGCCGGTGTTTCTTTAGATAATTTTACATACGCTTTTTTCTTTCCATATGGGGTAATCAAAGTATTTACTTTGACAACTTTAACTTGAAACATATCTTCAACAACTTTTTTAATATCTTGCTTTCTAGATTTTAAATCAACAATGAATGTAAGTTTATTATCCGAGGTCATTAATCTTACTGCCTTTTCAGTTTGTATTGGGTATTTTATTATTTCCATTTTACATAAATAAATTTTCCTTATCTAGTTTTTCTAATGCTGCTTCTGTAAATATCGTTAATCTGCCGGCTTGAGTTCCAGGAGCAAGCAATTCTGCATTTAAATTTCTTACTTCAATAACGTCTAAACCCAGGATATTTCTAGAATTTTGCATTAATTTGCATTTATCTGAAACAACGATTAAAGGTCCAACCTTGTTGCGATATTTTCTTCCCCTGAATTTACCTTTTCCAGCTCTAATATGTCTTGTTAATCTTGATAATTCTTGTTCAAAACCTAAATTTTTTAATATCTTTATTACTTCCTGAACTTTAGAAGAATCTTGAAACTTATTTTCTATAGCTAAGGGATAAATACTAGGAAGTTTATGATTTCTTTTAATTACTAAATCTTTATTCATTACAGCAGATAAAGCGGACCTTATAGCTTTTCTATTTTCTTTTTTATTTATTTTTTTAATTAAGATCTTGCTAGATTTAGGAGGATGTGCTTTTCTCCCTTTTACAGTTCCAGGAACATTCGCGCCAACCCAACCAAATTGGCTCCCCCTTTTCCATAAAATTTTTCTTGGAACTCTTGAAATTCCATGGCCATAAGCTGTTTTATAATCCCTTCTTCTACGAGATAATTTAGCCGAGGCTCTTTTTCCTGCTTCTGGGTCAGCCCCATAAGGTTGCCTTTTATTAGCTTGCAAAGTTATAACAGCTCTCCAAATCAAGTTGGGATGAAACTCTTCATTAAATTGCCTAGACAAATTTATTTCTTTAATTTTTTTACCTTCTAAGTTTAATATTGGAATGTTCATTTTTTAATAAAATTTACCTCAGCTTGCAGTGGTTTTTTTGTTCTTATTGCCTCTGTTATAATAACTAATCTTTTTTTTGCTCCCGGAATGCTTCCTTTTATCAATAAGAAATCATTCTTCACAAAACCATATTGATGAAAACCAGGCTTTGGATTAATCTCGCTAAAATTAGCTCCAATTTTTAATATTAATTTATTATATTCTGTTCTTGTATGCAAACCATGCTGGCCCGGCATTGGCATTCCCCATCTTATATGTCCTGGCGTTTGTGATCCAAAAATATTTCCTCTTCGTTTTTTCTCTGATTTATGGCTTCTTAAATCAACGTGATGTCTTTTAACACTTCCTTGAAAACCATGGCCTTTTGTAACAGCATGCACGTCAACATATTGGTTATTTTTAAAAATTTCAGAAACTTTAATTTCTTTATTTAATAATGATTTTGCGTAATTTAATTTTTCTTCTTTATTTCCAGATAATCCTAATTCTAAAATTTCTGGTTTTTTCTTTCCAAAAGCTAACTTTGGCTGAGTATAAACTAAAATTTTAATGTTATCATAGTCATTTGGTTCTTTTGCCTTAATATTTTTTGGCAATGAAATTTTTCTTTTTAATTCTTTATTTAAATTATTAGATAATATCTCTGTTAGAACCTTTTCTCCATAATCTGTATTTTTATAAAATCTAATTGAAAATAATTTTAATGATGGACATTCTAATATGGTTACCGGATAATTTTTCGAAAATGTTCCTTTTAAACTAGGATTAGTTTCTTGAACTTGAACATGCGTCATTCCAACTTTATATCCAAGAAATCCTAATAATTTAGTTTCATTTAAATTTTTCCAAGATCTTATTTTAGGATAAATTCTTTTAGCCCTCTTTCTAGGCCAAAACTGCAAACTTCCTGCTCTTGGTTTACTTGCTCTTGCCATTTTTATTAATTCTAATTCTATTATCCTCTCTAGAATCAGCGACTAATTAATTCAGTAGGGTTAGATTTTTTGTTTTTTGAATATTTATAAGCTTTTTGGTAAGATTTAAATAGTTAAAAATAATTTAATTTTTATGCCAAGAGCAATATTACCTTTAGCCGCAATGGAGAAATTATTAAAAAAAATGGGGGCTGAAAGAGTTTCTGATCCTGCTAAAGCTGCTATGAGGGAAGAACTT
>Ga0209542_10015347_pt1 | contig 12865 bp, 10 predicted proteins | sample RifCSPhighO2_01_FD_184028 | JGI IMG/M metagenome (GOLD analysis project Ga0209542, IMG submission 184028) | Soil microbial communities from Rifle, Colorado - Rifle CSP2_plank highO2_0.1 (SPAdes) (version 2) | ecosystem: Environmental > Terrestrial > Deep subsurface > Rock core/Sediment ...
TTGAAACGGTCCGTGAGTGCGAGCTCACGCGCCGCAGCGATTGCCGCATCGGCCATGACCGACTTGAATTCGTCGCCACGCATGAGAAGGCGTTGCGCCGCATCCTTGTCGAGCGGGATCTTGTTGCGTGCGACGCGAATCGCATGCTTCCCCGCATCTTCGCCGAAACGGTCGAGTTGGGTTTCTTGTCCAGATGTGATCGATGCGTTCATCGTCATCATCCCTTCTGCTGTGTGCCCGAACACTCGGGCGAGCTCCCGTCTCTGCTGAGACGAGCTTCCTATGGCCGATCAATCAGCCGCAAAAAGCTCGCCTCATGTAGTAATCCCTATGTCAAAGCCCGAAATATTATGTCAAATATCGACCCTTGCGTCAAGGGTTTGTCTTGCGATGTTTTCTCGCAAGTTACTCACATACGGAAGGCCACATAACATGCTTCGAGCTGATAGAATGGTTGACATGGCGGGCCGGCAAATGGTGCCTCAACGAGAGGTCATGAAATTCATTGACCTATTTGCGGGACTTGGTGGTTTTCACTTAGCCTTGCAGCGCCTCGGACATGAATGCGTGTTCGCGAGCGAACTCGACATGACTCTTGCCGAACTCTACGAAAGAAATTTCGGACTTAAGCCACACGGCGATATAAAAAAAATCGCACCTGCCTCGATACCGAAACACGACATCCTCTGTGCAGGAAGTCCGTGTCAACCGTTCTCCAAAGCAGGAGCACAAGAGGGGCTTGATCATCCGAAGTGGGGCGATTTGTTCGAATATGTAGTACGTATTATCAAGCACCACAAGCCTCGGTACATATTTTTGGAGAACGTGCCGAACCTCGCGCTTCATAATAACGGTGCAACGTGGGGGCAGTTGGAGAAACGACTCAAGAAATTGGGTTACGATGTCCGATCTGAATATCTGTCGCCACACGAGTTCGGAATACCACAACTGAGGAAAAGAATATTTATCGTCGGTAGCCGCACAGGCCTCAAGAATTTTTCATGGCCGGATCGTAAGACGGGAGAATTGTCGATCAAATCAATTCTGGATTCGCGACCGGTGAATGCACGTGCGCTGTCAGATCAGACTCTTGAATGCCTTACGGTATGGCAGGAGTTTCTTCAAATGATCCCAAAGAATGCAGAACTGCCTTCGTTTCCCATATGGTCTATGGAATTTGCCGCAACGTATTCATATGAAGGGAAAGCCCCGCGTTATCAAAAGCTGAGCGAACTACAAAAATACAGAGGTTCACATGGCGTATCACTGAAAGGTCTTTCGCGTAAGGAAATATTGAAAGCTCTTCCTGCGTATGCGAGGGTGGAAGATAAAAAGTTCCCGAAGTGGAAGATCGACTTCATAAGACAGAACAGAGAATTTTATAAAAAGCACAAGAACACAATCAAACCGTGGCTTCCGACCATATTGAAGTTCCCATCAAGCCTGCAAAAATTCGAATGGAATTGCAAAGGTGAGGAGCGGAATATTTGGAAGTACATCATTCAGTTCCGAGCATCAGGAGTACGAATTAAGCGACCCAATATCGCCCCAACTCTTATTGCAATGACCACGACGCAGATTCCCATAATCGGGTGGGAGAAACGATATATGACCCCAAAAGAGTGCGCTAGATTGCAAAGTATGGAGTCTCTGAAGCATCTGCCCGAATTCGACAATCGCGCCTTCAAAGCTCTCGGAAATGCCGTTAACGTGGACGTTGTCGCTAGTGTCGCTAGACCACTCCTGAGTTCCTAAAACGCTTGTAAAAAGGGTGTTTTTCGGCTATAACGAACGGAAATCACAGAGGCCGCTTGCCCTGCGAAATATCATGGCTGCTGCCGACAAATTAAAGCGAGTAAACATAAGGCCCGGGGTCAGTATATTATCGGTGTTGAGGCATTTGAATTATCGACCGTGGTACGCACTCGCGGAGTTCGTTGATAACTCCATTCAGAGTGCGATGTCTAATCACACAAAGCTTATAAAGGCGGATGGGAAAGACTACCGACTCCGTGTCGCGATCGATCTAGATCCTACGTCTCCGGGACGCATCCGAATTGCCGACAACGCTGCCGGAATCAGTAGCAAAGATTATATTCGGGCATTTCGGCCCGCCGAAATACCGCCAGAGCGAAATGGTCTCAGTGAGTTCGGCATGGGTATGAAGAGTGCTTCGTGCTGGTTCTCGCCGCACTGGACAGTAAGAACTAAGGCGTTGGGAGAAGACGTGGAGAGAAAGGTTAGCTTCAATATCAAGAAAATCGTAAACGATGATATTCAAGAATTGGACGTGGAGTCGATAAAGACTCCTCCAGGTACACATTTTACAGAGATCGTGCTGAAGAATCTTTACAAAACCCCGCACGGCAACACCATAAAAAAGATAAAGGAACACCTGACAAGCATCTACAGGGTTTTCATACGAGACGGGTTGCTGGAACTCTGCTTCGACGGCGAAGTTCTCTCGTATCAAGCTCCAAAGGTTCTCGTCGCACCTTACTATAGGACTCCCAAAGCGTCTCCAAAGACTTGGCAGAAAGATATTCAATTTACTTTTGGCAACGGGATTCGCGTTAAAGGTTTCGCTGCTATAAGAGAAACAGGGAGTACCTCGGGTGCTGGATTTGCGTTGCTTCGCCGCGATCGTCTGATCCTTGGCAGTGGCGACGAAGGCTACAGGCCGGAATACGTGTTCGGGAAACCAAACAGTTATCGCTACCAACGAGTCTTCGGTGAACTACATCTCGATGGCGTAGAAGTAAGCCATACGAAAGACGGCTTTAAATGGGACGAACACGAGGAGGAATTCTTAAAAAGACTGAAGCAAGAATTGAATAAAGCTCCGCTTCCGCTTCTAGACCAAGCGGAGGAGTACCGTGTGCGCGTAACCAAAAAAGATCTGGAGAAAGGAGCTCAGCGAGCCATCGACAGTACTGCCGCAACGATTCAGAGCGAAGCGCCCGACATATTGCGGCACCAGATTAATATGCAACACGGAGACGGCGGCTTACCTCGTACGTTACCGTCCGCAGAATCTGCGTCGACGCGAGAGATCGATGTCGAGGTAAAGGGTAAAAAGTGGCGTATAGTATTGGAATTAACCGCCGATCATTCCGTCGAGGAATGGATTATGTTGAGCGATAAGCCGGTAGATGTCCCGAAGAGGGGTAAACAACCTGCCAGACGAGAAATTAAGGTCCGATTCTCACTTGTTCACCCGTTTATGGAAAGGTTTGGTGGCACTAGCCAGGAACAAATCGAGCCGCTTTTAAGAGTCGCGGCCGCGATAGCTCTTGCTGAAATCACCGCGCGTGAAAGTGGGGTAAAGCTCGCGGGCGAACTCCGCCGAAACATTAATGAATTACTGAGAGATACGTTCTCAAATCCATGACCAAAAAATCCGATGAGAGAATCGAGGTGATTGAACCGGCTTCGTTGAACGGACGATGGGCTCCCGTGGTTGGGCCAGAAACAATCGACCTACTGGCATATTTCAGCAAGAAAAAGGGACTCGACGAAGAGGGGTGTGCCACCATCAAGGGCGAGGCGGTGAACATACTTAGTAAGTGTGTACCGCCAAGCGCTCCTAGAGGTTCGGTTACAGGATTGGTAGTCGGTTATGTACAAAGTGGCAAGACGATGTCCTATACGACACTCGCTGCACTTGCGAGAGACAACGGATATCGGATGCTCGTCGTCATTACAGGCATCTCCGTGCCTCTGCTCGGGCAAGGAAGTGATCGTTTGAAAGACGACCTGCGCCTCGACTCCCGAACGGACTATCGATGGCAACATTTTACAAATCCGACAGCCGATAAGCGCGCATCAATCGAGAATACTCTAGCCGACTGGAATGACGCAGTTACTGCCGGCGCTGAGCCGCAGACGATATTGATCACTGTCATGAAGAATCATACCCATTTACAGAACCTTATCGATTTACTCGCTTCTTTGCGGCTCGAGAATGTCCCAACGTTAATCATTGATGACGAGGCGGATCAGGCGAGCATGAACACGAGAATCAGACGTGGAGGTGAGAGCACTACGTACCAGAGGCTCCTCGGACTTCGCCGGACTTTGCCACATAATTCATTCATCCAGTACACGGCGACCCCGCAAGCTCCGTTACTTATCAACATTATCGATGTCCTTTCCCCCGAGTTTGCGGAAATATTAACCCCCGGTAAGAACTACACCGGTGGAAGACATTTTTTCATTGATAATCCTGGTTTGGTACAACCAATTCCTACAAGCGAAATACCCAGTTCGGAGAATCCTCTGACGGAGCCTCCTCAAAGCCTCACTGAGGCATTACAGATTTTCTTCCTAGGGGTCGCTATTGGTTTACCGAATCACGACGCACAAAATCGCTCGATGCTTATCCATCCATCAAGAGAAACGGGCCCACATGGGCAATATTTCGGCTGGGTTACCTCTGTAGTAAACGCGTGGCGGCGCCTCTTACAACTTGGCGATGAAGACCCTGACAAACGCGAACTGCTCGACTCCTTCGAGAAAACTTATAAAGAGTTGAGCGCGACCGCACCCACCCCGCCGTCTTTTGATGTGCTGAAAACACAGCTTCTTCGAGCCTTGCGACAAACCGAGATTATGGAGGTAAACGCGACGCCGGGCAGAACGCCTCACATAGAGTGGCGAAATTTCTATGGCCATATTCTCGTCGGCGGCCAAGCCATGGATCGAGGGTTCACCGTGGAGGGATTGACCGTGACGTATATGCCACGTGGAAGCGGTGTCGGTAACGCAGACACGATCCAGCAGCGAGCTCGTTTCTTTGGCTATAAACTCGGATACCTCGGTCTATGCAGAGTTTATCTAGAAAGCGAAGTGCAAGAGGCCTTTCGTTCCTACGTAGCACACGAAGAAGATATACGAAATCGATTACTTGAGCACGCTGCCACGGGCAAACCTCTGCGTGAATGGAAACGAGCATTTTTCCTAGATCCGAACTTTAGACCTACGCGTAGGAGCGTTCACGATTTGGACTACGTACAAGATACCTTCTCAGACGACTGGTTCGGTCCCAAAACTCCCCACGACCCCGAAGAGGCCGTGCAGAAAAATCGATCTGTCGTCGATAGCTTTGTTGCCACTCTGCGATTTACTGATGATGTGGGAGATCCACGAAGAACGCAGGAGCAAAAAAATAAAGTGGCCGACTCGATCCTTCTTAAGGATGCCTACGAAGAATTGCTCGTTAAACTTACTATGATGCCTCCTGAGGACTCTCAAAAATTCACAGGACTTTTGCTTCAGGTCAAACAATACTTAGAAGGCAATCCTGATGCAACGTGCTCGGTTTACCTCATGAGTGGTGGCGCGATTCGCGAACGCCGAGTCGGTTCTGACAACGAGATACCGCAGTTATTCCAGGGCCCTAACGAAAATACGGGTTACCCTGGAGCTCGACAGGTCCGCGGTGATGGACTATCGATACAGATTTACAAGTTGAACATCTTAAACTCTAATGACGACCTGCTCGCCTCCAATGTGCCTACAGTCGCTGTCTGGGTTCCCTCCGATATGGCAGAAGGATGGCTTGTTCAAGATGAGCCGGCGGCCTAATAGCCATGGAGGACCTACTCACCATATTCCAAAGTCTACAGAAACCGGATTTGTCGAGCGACGTGCGAAGTTTCTCGGCTACTGTGATTGAAGGAAGTCCGCACCATCTCGCTAAGGACTCGCAGGGCTGCGCGGTACTTCTTCTAACCACATCGAACAGTATTGTCGATCCTGCAATTCGTCTTGAGCATTTGAGTGTTGAGCACCGCGTGCGATGCAGAGTGACCTCGCATAACATTTCAAAGGAAGGAACTTTTACCGTCGTCGCGTGCCGGAAGCCGGATGAGGATCTCGTCCGATACTTTTTGCGCATCATCGACCCTGTCATTCGCGAACTAGGACCCGCGCCGTCCGCTGCGCAGATTACCGGGGCGATTACTCACCTTGTAGAGTTGTTTCGTGCCCTGACCCTCCCGCCGACGAATTCACTCAGCGGTTTATGGGCAGAACTATTCCTCATACGTGTAGCCAAAGATCCGGTCGTTCTCATGCACGCTTGGCACAATTTACCCGAAGAAAAGTACGATTTTAGTGCGAACGATCAGCGCATCGAAGTTAAAAGTGATTCGCAAAGAAGTCGCGTCCACCATTTCGCCCTTGAACAATTGTCTCCACCTTCAGGCTGTAAGGCAGTTGTCGTATCCGTGTTTGTATCAAAGATTGCGGGAGGCATTTCACTCCAGGATTTAGTTGATGAGTTGAGAACCGTCTTGGCCTTGGAGCCAAAATTGTTAGAAAAGCTTGATCTGGTAGTTGCCCGAACTCTGGGCGATACGGTCGGCAAAATTTCAGAGCCGAAATACGACCGAGAATTTGCGGTTGACTCGCTACGTGTCTTCGAGGTAGAACGGGTGCCTCGAATAGTTCCTCCTCTTCCACACGGAATTTCCGAGGTGCATTTCAAGGCAGATCTCACGAACATCACGCCCATGACGCGCAAAGCTCTATCGGGTCGCGGGAGCCTTCTTTCAGCACTAGGCGTTGGCGAAGAAGCATGAAATTAGAGCGCAACGCGCTCTGATATACTTTCGTCACATGAATCGAAGGTTTAGATAGCAACCTAGACAGCCGCACATATTGCGGTTGTTCTAGGTGGCTTTTTCTATTGCCCTCGTAGCTCAATGGACAGAGCAAGACGCTTCTATCGTCAAGGTTGGAGGTCCGAATCCTCCCGAGGGCACCGGCGACGAAAGAGAAGAACAAGTGACAAGCCGCCTTCCACCATAACCGCCGGTGCGGAATCATCGTAGCATCTGGCGTGTATCCAGCTTCCCATCTCTTATACGCTGGCAAACTGAAAACTGCCGACGAAGTCCTCGTAAGCCTTGGCGATCTCCGCAAATTCCTTGATCTCCTGTACTACCCGGTTCCAATCAGATACGATGGAGTCCACAGCCTAGTAGACCGCTTCCATCGGGGGCGCCAACTTTGCCTGCGCGATGCACTGTTTGAGCTCGGCGCTTTGCGTCCAACCGCACCTACCATTCGCTTGCGGCTCACACGAGGCTTCGCGGTAGCACGCGTACTCCGCTTTGAATTCACAGGTCGTTACGATTCCCTCTGCTTCTGCCGCGGACACGCAGAGTTGCCCGCTGCAGCCGGCGACCGCGCAGCCGTTGGCGACAATAGGTCCCGGCGTGGGAGGCGGCACGCTCTGCGTTTCGTTTACGAATGAGCGGCCGTCGGGGGTCATGCACTGCTCGGGGAAGGACTCCATTACGGGATAGCCTGCCGCTTTGCAGTCATCAAAGTTCGAGATCGCGAACATTTGATCGCGCCCTCGATTGGCGGAAAATGAAAGGACCAGCGCTCCGATGATAGCGAGCACTACGGCGATACCGATAAGCGTCGTGGTATTTGTACTTGTCATGGAGATATCATATCAGACGGAGGAACAGCTATTAGCTTTCAGCCCGCCCGTGCCGACCGGTACGTTCGGGCGGGGTGCCAGCTACCAGGAAATGACATACAATGCGCATTCCCCCGCGTCGTTCAACGGATAGGACGCGAGCTTCCGGAGCTCGTAATGTGGGTTCGATTCCTGCCGCGGGGATGCTATTCGGTCTCAAAAAGCTCGCTCAAGGACTCCCCTTTTTCGATGCGCTCTATGGCTTCAGCGAATACCTCTGCCGCAGAGACGACCTCGATCTTCGAAGAGACATTCCTATCAGTCGAGATGGTGTCGGTGATGAAGAGCTTCGTGATCGGCGACTGATCGATCACGCTATTTGCATCGCCCGAAAGCACCCCATGCGTAACGCATGCATGCACCTCGCGTGCTCCGTCCTGCATAAGCAACTCCGCCGCCTTCACCAACGTTCCGCCTGTCGTGACGATGTCGTCCGGAATGAGAGCGATCTTGTCTTTCACTTCTCCGATGAGTTTCATGCGTGCGACTTGATTGGGAATTTCCCGCTCCTTGTGAATGATCGCGAGGTCAGTCCTCTTCATCAAGCGCTTAGCGTACGACTGGGCGCGAGCTACCCCGCCGGCGTCGGGCGAGACCACGATGAGGTCGTCTCGCTCGATCGCGTCCTTGAATACTTCGCGCAGGCGCGGAATAAAGACGCGGCGCGCGTATAGATTGTCGACTATCGTATTGCGAAAGAAACCGACAATGGCGTCGGTGTGCAGATCCATAGTGACGAGGCGAGCTGCTCCGAGACTCTCGAGCGTCATCGCAAACACGCGCGCCGAGATCGGCTCACGTGAGCGGGCCTTTCTGTCTTGCCGCGCATATCCGTAATACGGCACGACTGCCGTGATCTCGCTTGCCGAGGCACCGCGCGCCGCGTCTATCGCCAGAAGTAGGCGCACCCAATTTTCTGCAGGAGAATTGGTAGGCTGTATCAGGAAGACATGCTTACCTCGAAGGTTTTCCTCAAACCGTACATACTGCTCGCCGTCGGAAAACGTTTGCAATTTTACAGCACCAAGCGTCGTCCCAAGCTTCTCCGCGATCTTTTTCGCGAGGCCATCGTTCGAACCGAGGCTGAATACGCGAAAGTCCATGTAGATGGAGTATAGCAAGAATCGAACGTATTGAGAATGTGTTCATTTTGGTGGATAATCTGACGCACGCACCTTTAGCTCAGTTGGTTAGAGCGTTCGATTCACATTCGAAAGGTCTCAGGTTCGAATCCTGAAAGGTGCACACGGAGCCGAAAGGTTCCTGGAAGTGGAAGAGTGATGTCGCAGACGGGCCGTAGTATACCGGTAGTACGTTAAGATTCGCAGATGCTGTTCTCATTCGGGCCGTAGTATACCGGTAGTACGTGCGATTCGGGTTCGTAAGGACCGGGTTCGATTCCCGGCGGCCCGAATGAGAACAGCATCCAAAAGTCAGGGTAAAGACCGGGTTTCGACCTCCTACGGAGGCCGTATACCTTCCGGACATTTTCTTCGCGATGCTCGAAAATGCCTCGGAAGGTCTTGCGGATGCTGCAGGGATTCGCATCCTCACCGCGGCGGCCCGACAGAAAAGGCATCACTCGAGACGGGCTGTCGTATAGTGGTAGTACGCATGGCTGGGGGTCATGCAGTCCGGGTTCGATTCCCGGCAGCCCGAACGAAACGAAGTGGAGTGAGGGCGATTGCCCTTCGAAGCCTTGCGCGAAGTAGGGCAGCCCGATAAGAAAAGTGTTATATTCTCCCGTACGTAGGGCCTATAGGTAAGTGGTATACCGGTGCATTCGCATTGCACAGTCTCGAGTTCGATTCTCGATAGGTCCACAAATTTGACAATTCTAAATGTCAATAGTATAATTTAATCGGTTCATCGCACATTTTCCTGATGCGATGCCTTGCTTGAGGGTTTCTCATGATGAAACACTTGGCCTTGGCGACCGCACTGGTCCTGACGGCAACTGTGGCGGGTGCGCAAACAGCTCCGACTCCCAAAGTCGAAGTAAGCGTGCCAATTGGCAGCAATGCGTGGCTCATCATCGTCACTGATTCAGCTCGCCGCAAGGTGTGCTACATCACGGCAAGCATTGGTGGCATAACGGGTGTCACCCCGACGGCCATCCAATGCGTCGATGACGTGCGGTAGCGAGTACCTATTCGCATCAACCGAATGATGCCCAAGGCGGCAAATGCTGTGCCGCCTTGTCCTTTGCAAACATTGACTCAAGTAAAAGGGCGTGTTTTAAATACATCAGTGTACCGGCAGCGCAGGGAGATACGCATGCAGCCAACATACATCATCGGCGGTATCGTGCTCGACCGCACCACGATTGACCGTATTGTTGACCTTCGACAGCTTGTCCTCGGTGTCGGGCAAATGCCCGAGGACAACCATCGTGACACAAGGCATTTCGGCGCGTTCCATGAAGCCGATGAGAAGCGGCAGAACCCCGTCTCGTGCGTAAGTTACATGCGCGAGCGATACGGCAATCTCGAAGCGTGGCGCCTGAACGGACTTGCGACACATCCGAGTGAGCGAGGTAAACGTATCGCGTTCTATATGCTCCCTCTGACCGAGCGTTTGATGATCGCGGAAGATGAGTCGGTCAAGTCGTTCTGGTGCTACGCACGGGAAGCCGCATGTTCCACCTACGTCAAGGACGGCTGGGAATTCGCCTCCGGCCTCTTCGTAAGGAAGGGCCGCAGTTACTTCATCATGACCAAACGGTGCTGAACACCTTTCAACGAACCCCGGAGCGGCGCCGGGGTTCTTTCTTTATTTAATGTTCACTATTTTGTACTTCTGCGAGCCTTTGGGAGTGTCGAAGGTGAACAGGTCGCCTTTTTTCTTTTCCATGAGTGCGCTTCCGAGCGGCGATAGGTGCGAGATCTTGTGCTCCTGCATGTTGGCTTCTGCGGAGCCGACGATCTCGTAGGTGTGCTCCTCCTTCTCCCCCTGCTTTTGGATGGTAACGATACTGCCGAGCGACACGGCGCTGCCGCTCTTCCCGTGTTCGATGATGCGCGCATGCGAAAGCTGTTCCTCGATGACACGGATCCTGTCTTCGGTCGCGGCCTGCAGATTTCGCGCTTCCTCGTATTCAGCATTTTCGGAAAGGTCGCCAAGCGAACGCGCATATTCGAGCTGCTCGGCAATCTCGCGGCGACGCACGGTCTTCATGTGCTCAAGCTCGGTCGTCAATTCCTCAAACTTTTCTTTGCTCAAGTAGTTGGCTTCATCACTCATATTAGGTTGCGCAGCATTATACATGACTAGCCAATAGGGTCTAGGGTTTAGCCACTAGGGATATTGCGTCTTGTGCATTTCTTATTCGTCACTATTGGCTAGTGGCTAATAACTAACGGCTATCTAATGTATTCGGGATAATTTGCGACAAGCCACTCAAAAAAAGGGAGGAGGCCATGCGCCGCGCCTTGCGTTATGCCCGCGGGGGCTTTTTCGAGAACGACGGCGTAGGCGTACTTCGGGTCACCTGCTGGCCAGAATCCGACAGACCACGAATTGACCCACTGGTTGCGCGAGCCTATCTGCGCAGTACCCGTTTTTGCCGCTATCTGAATGCCGCCGATATTCAAGAATTTTACCGTCGCGTCGGAGCGGATCGAGGTGACGGCCAGGCGCATCCCCTCCCGCACTATCGTGAGATACTCGTCGGGCACGCCCACATTTCGATAGTGAGGTGTAGAACTGGCTATGAGCTGTGGCGTGAGTAGCCTCCCACCATTTGCTATCGCTGCGGTAAAGCGTACTGCCTGCAAGGGCGTAATTTGGAAACCGAACTGGCCGATGGCCGTGTGATACGTGTTGCCAATGCGCCAGGGGTCGTCCGGACCGAACACTTTTTCTTTCCACTCCGGCGTCGGAATGACGCCCGCTTCCTCACCTATGAGCGCAATGCCCGTCGCGCTGCCCAAGCCGAATCGGCGCGCGTAATCATCGAGTCGCAGTATACCGAGCCCCTGCTGTGCGCCGTAGCCGCCACCGATCGTGTAAAAATACTCGTCGGAAGAAACGGCGAGGGCGGTGCGCATGTCGACGAGTCCGTGCACCGTCCAATCGCGAAAGATAGACGGTTGATCCGGAAAATAGGGGTTCGGTATTGTTATCGCTCCCGTGGAAAGGATCTCCTGCTCCGGAGTAATTATCTTTTCGTTGAGCGCCGCTGCAGCGAAAATCGGCTTCACGATGGAGCCGGGAGCATACACGCCGGCGACGGCGCGGTTTAAGAGCGGGGTTCGCGGGTCCTTGTGTGCCGCGCTCACGGCCGCGGGGTCCCCTTCGGTAAACGCGGCGTTGTCGTATTCGGGAAAACTCGTAAGCGCCAAAAGCTCGCCCGTTGTTACGTCCATGATGACGGCCGCGCCGCCTTCGAAACCGATCGTGCGCGCGTGAGCGGAGAGAAGCGAAAAGAGTTTGCTTTGCACATCGGCATCAATTGTGAGCGTGATGTCCGCACCGTTTTCTGTGGGGACAATAATATTCTGCCCTTCGATGCGCCCCAGCGCATTGGTCTCCGTAAGAATGCTGCCATTCCCCCCGTGCAGCACGGTGTCGAAGGAGAGTTCTACGCCCGATATGCCGCTCGTTTCTTCGCGCCACCATGAGCCGCTCGTATCGGCCTTGGGATACCGCACGAATCCGAGGAGAACCGCGAGGCCGGGAGAATCGGTGTAGCGACGCAACGCGAATGGCGAACTGCTCGCCGCGAGCAGTGCTTCATTCCACGCAATATGTTCTCCGGTTCTGTCGATGATATGGCCGCGTTCGGCAAAGACGACCGAACGATCGAGTCGATTCTCTCGCGAAACATCGGCATAGATACTGCCGTTGATGAGTTCGAGATCGAACGCGCGACCGAGAAAGCCGATCGTCATCAGAAAAAAGACAACACCGACCCCGAATATGGCTCGGCGCGAAAGAGGTGTGACGACGCGCGCCTCGAATTGCACGTCGTCGCGTCCCGGCAAATTGGAAGAATCCAAAAATATTTCGTCGGGCGCTATCTCATGCACGGAAAAGCGTCGCTTTCTAAATAACACATGCGCATCATAGCAAACGGATCGGAGACGCGTCTTCATCGAGCCCATCACCGTCCCCACATGAGGAATTCGCTGCGGAGCGGTTCTAAGCCCCATACCAAGACCAGCGCGGCTATAGTAAAGAGCGGAAGCGCAACAAAGAGATCGCCGACCGGCAGCCACAGAAAATCCACGAGGACACCGATGGCAAGAACCTCCGGCGCGCGGTAGCAAAGAGCGAGGATCCCCATCACAACGAGCGGGACATAGGGCGGCGCGAATACGGCGCCGACAACGCCGATAGCGACGAGCGCGATACGGACGTTACTGTGCG
>Ga0209542_10015348_pt1 | contig 12865 bp, 18 predicted proteins | sample RifCSPhighO2_01_FD_184028 | JGI IMG/M metagenome (GOLD analysis project Ga0209542, IMG submission 184028) | Soil microbial communities from Rifle, Colorado - Rifle CSP2_plank highO2_0.1 (SPAdes) (version 2) | ecosystem: Environmental > Terrestrial > Deep subsurface > Rock core/Sediment ...
ATATTTTAATCTGACTATAAATATCATGTTCGCTGGATATTCAATATCCTTACTTCGTCGATTGTTCCATTGAAAAAACCACCACCTGTTTCTTGACCGCCTATGTACAAATCACTATTATCAGTGATCAATGTACCTATGATATTTTTTGAGTCATCGAGAATCCCATTAACAAAAAGTTTCATTACAGTTCCATTGTAAGTCCCGCTGACATGGTACCATTGGTTAAGTGCTATTGGTGTTTTCCCAATAGCCTGTATGGTTCCATTGGATATCCAGAATTTAAGATAGCCTGTACTGTTTATTGTCAGTCTATAATTAGTTCTATTATCTACTGCCATACCTCTTGTGACAATGCTTTGTCTAGCGCTTATGTTTACCTTGAACCATGCTTCTATTGTGAAAGGTCCTGTGATGTTCAGATTATCAGAATAAGATACATTCACTCGATCATTTATACCGTCAAAATCTATTGCAGAACCAAACCTTCCGTTTGCCCAAATAGCACCATCTATTATACCATTTTTTCCATTTCCAGAAGAGTCAGTAACCGCATTTCCACTGCCTTCATCAAACTTCCAATAGGCTACATAATGCTGTGTATAAAATCCTACATTTTTTTCTATTGATAATCCAGGAGTTGTTATTTTCAAGTTTGCTGGATCTGGAAGCATTGCTAATTGACTATTATTGAGGATATAATTTCCTATTTGACCGCTTGGAAATGCAGAAGGTCCAGAAAATGTTACTTCGGTGTTTTCTATATAAAATTTAAGATCACTTATCAGAATATCTTGTGTTCCCACATTCCTTAGAGTTATGTTATTACCATATATATTTTCTATGCGGACATTTTTCCCCATACTAATTAGCTGCTGTTCTACAATTGCTTTTGTTTCTGTTGTAGTTGTCTGAAAGATATTACTAAAGAATGCAAACGCAAACCCTATTATAGCAACTCCTATAAGCAACAGTAAAAGAACCGTTATAATAGGCGTGATGCCTTTCATATCAATCATTCATAATTTCTGTTCAATAATTTTTCTTAATTTCTCTGTAATTTCTTTCAATTGTTTCTTATTTCTATCAAGATAATCTTTTTGTACAAAGAATCCTTTGTAAACTATCCTATTCCTTATTTTTCTTAATTGATCTATAAAATAGACTTCGGATTCACTAAATTCTTTATAGAACTCTTTTATATATCCGATCAGAACTTCATGACTGAGAGTCTTATAGCCGTCTATTGACATAAGGGCTGTAATTCCTTCCTTTACAATTTCATAATATCCTTCTACTATTATTGAAGCAAACTTTTCTTTATCAAGGCTTTCAACAGCATTCTGTCTTATTTCCATCATTTTTAACAGTGATTTTGCCATTTCTTTATCTGGTTTTATTTTATTCACTTCGGATTGCGATCCTTTCCATTCTTTCATTCAAAAACCTTGAGATAACCGTAAATAACCATTCCGTTTATGATATTGTTGAGAAGTTCTTTAGGAATCTTATCAGTGCGTCTTTCAAAAAGTATATTTATTTTTCTTTTTAGTATATTCTCGTATTTTTTCATATTAACTTCTTCTTCTTTTGATATAATTAGTATATCTATGTCACTGGTTTCTATATCTTCACCTCTGGAAGCAGAGCCAAAAAGAACTATCACATCAGGCAAAAATTTATCAGCTAAAAATTCTACCAAACCGCATTCGTGCAGACGCAATAACATGTCGTTTCTCTTGTAGAGCTTAAACAGATCATTCCTAGAAGCCTTGTAGTTTGCATAGACGCCTGTTTTTTCCTTTTTTATAAAGCCATATTTTTCAAGTCTTTTAATATGAAGGCTTACAGAAGGCATTCCAAGTTTTGTTAGACGCGAAATTTCTCTCAACTGGAATCCCTTCGTAGGATAATCAAAAAACAGCCTAAGTATTTTGTATGTGGTATAATTTTGTAACATATGATACATTTCTGTATCAGAAGATATAAAAGTATATCACCTACACCTTCCTCCAAGCCAGATAGTGATATGTACTTCCTTGTGCATTCACTTGTGCATGGGTCCCAATTTGGAATCCGTCTGCTAGGAATGCTTGGATTTTGTTGACAGCTAAAATACCAGCGTGAACTGCTGATGAATCGCCACTCATGGTAGAAGTCCTGAATGTAGCTACGGTCCCGCCTGCACCAACAGTAGCATTCTGCACATGAACGAAGCTAGGCTGGAAGCCTATCCCTGATATGGGGCGGTTATCACTTCCATCGCCGATGTAAGATCCTATTTTAAACTGATTAGATTGGCGGAATGCAAAGTAATAATAAGAATCTCCAAGTTTATTTACCTGATCTTGATCTCCTATGGTAAAACCAGTAGAATTAAGTGCTGTTATTCTGTTAGTCTGGTATCCATTAGTCGTAGCAGCTTCGTGAGTCTGGTCACCTGTTTCTAAACTATCTCTGTAAACTGCATTAGCCCAGATGGTGCCGTCATGTTTGATCCAGACTAAATCAGGAGAAAATGGTGTTGAAATAAATGTTCCAGCAGTTCCGTTACCTATGTACTTTCCTTGAGTAAATATATTAGCACCATTATCTCTAAATGCAATCCAGTGATATACAATACTCTGATTATTTACTGTATCATTCGTGCCTAATGTAAAGCCATTAACATCCAAAGACTGTATAGCATAAGGGAACGCAGGCACACCACCTCCACCTGATCCTAAAAACAGTGTAGCGTCGCCTAGTAAGGATGTGGTCTTGAATACGCTATTTGTTATGTTGTCTTTTATTATTATCATTTCAGGTTGGAATCCTAATGAGATGATAGTGTTGTCAGTACCGTTGCCTATGTAAGAACCTGTGGCCATTTGCATTGATGGTAGAGTAGTTGTACTACCACCTGTAGTACTTGTCGTTGGTGTTCCGCCACCAGAAACAGTTCCTGCACCGAGCAAAGCCACAACAGGATTTGTAGGGCATGTAGAAGAAAGTACTTCTATCTTTATTGGCCTTTCATTGATAGGGCCGCCTTGAGCTGTGATATTTATTATAACAGTCTTTGCCTCGCCTTTAGATAATTTTGTTCCTGGCAAAGGTATCTGTCCATTGCCACTCAGTGTATGAAGATTAATTTTTTCTAAATTATTTCCTGATGAATAAATTATAGAAACAGTCACTGCCACTAAATCATTTTTACCTGTATTTCTTAATCTGAATGAAATCATATTAGTGCTAGCATCATAATTCGGATCTGTTACAAATATTGAAAAAGAGCAATCTCCAGCTGACTGAAGTCTCTGCTGGCTGAAAGTGCCAGACCATATAAACAATACACCACCTATAGCCATCGTGAATGCTATAAGTAAAACAGCAGCTATCAGTGGGGAAATGCCTTTTAGCATAATAATTAATTCAAATAGAAGCAAATAAACCAATCCCCAAGGTAGAAGAGTAGCATTTAAAAGAATTACGCATCATGGTATTAAATTAAGGGTGTGGTATGGTTTTAGAGATAATTGCGATAGCATTATTATCATTACTTTTTGCTTTGGTATTAACAATAAGTGTTCTCAGAAAAAACAAGGGCAACGAAAAGATGCAGAGCATTGCTTCTGCTATTCAGGAAGGTGCTATTGCTTATCTTAACAGGCAGTATAAGACTGTTGGTATATTTGCTGTGGTTATAGCGGTTATTCTTTATTTCACATTAGGAATGATAACTGCTTTGTCTTTTATTCTAGGTGCATTTTTTTCTGCTTTGTCCGGTTATATTGGAATGATGGTTGCTGTCAAAGCTAATGTAAGAACTGCCGAAGCAGCTAAAAAAGGAACTAAAAATGCTTTAGATGTTGCTTTCAAAGGCGGTGCTGTTAATGGTTTTGGAATAGTAGGCCTCGGTCTTTTGGGTGTGGCAGGCTTATACATGCTTGTGGGGGATCCAAACCTTATTATCGGCTTTGCTTTTGGTGCATCACTAGTTTCCCTTTTCGCCAGAGTGGGAGGAGGCATCTTTACCAAGGCGGCTGACGTTGGTGCAGATTTAGTAGGCAAGATAGAAAAAGGAATACCTGAAGATGATCCAAGAAATCCTGCTGTCATTGCTGATAATGTAGGAGATAATGTAGGTGATTGTGCAGGCATGGGCGCTGATCTTTTCGAATCTTATATTGTAACATTGATCGCAGCAATGCTTCTTGGGTCAATATTATATGGTCCAACAAGTGAATACGTGATTTATCCTATGATTGTCGCTGCTGTAGGAATAGTAGCTTCAATGATAGCAACCTTTTTTGTAAAAGTAAAACAAAAGGGCGAAAAAGGCATTTGGTCAGCACTGAACAATGGATTGATAATAAGCGCAATTCTTTCGGTAGTAGGATTTTTCTTTGCATCATCCATGTTGCCGAATTCTACAGGCATATTTCTTGCAACGCTTGTAGGACTGGTAACAACTCTGTTGATAAGCAATATAACCGAATATTTTACATCCCGAGAAAAAGGTCCTGTTAAAGAAATAGCTCTGGCCAGCGAAACTGGTGCAGGCACTAACATAATTACAGGTATTGCTGTAGGTTTGCGTTCAACTATCTTGCCTGTAATTGTAATAGCAGTAGCGATGATACTTGCGTATAATTTTGCAGGAATTTATGGTATAGGTATTGCAGCAATGGGATTATTGTCAATAACAGGAATGATAATGTCGATTGATTCTTATGGCCCTATAACCGACAACGCAGGAGGCATAGCTGAAATGAGCAAGATGCCTAAGAATGTCAGAAAAACCACAGACCAGTTGGATGCTGTTGGAAATACTACAAAGGCAACCACAAAAGGTGTAGCCATTGCATCAGCAGCACTATCCGCTTTAGCATTATTTGCTGCATTTGTACAGATTGCTAATCTTAGCGCAATAAATATTTTCAAAGTAAATGTTTTGGCAGGATTATTGATAGGTGCTGCATTGCCATTTTTATTCTCTGCATTTACCATGAACGCTGTAGCAAAATCAGCCAAATTAGTTGTAGAGGAAGTCAGAAGACAGTTTAAGGATAATGGAATAATGAGAGGCACAAAAAAACCGGATTATTCGAAATGCGTCGACATAGCAACGCAAGGCGCTATAAAAGAACTAATGGTGCCTGCGTTATTGGCAGTACTGTTTCCAATAATCGTTGGTTTATTGCTTGGTCCAGAGGCTTTAGCTGGCATGATAGCAGGTACCGTAGCTACAGGATTGTTACTTGCGTTGTTCTTGTCAAACGCAGGTGCCGCATGGGATAACGCTAAGAAATACATTGAGTTAGGTAATCTAGGTGGAAAAGGAAGCGAAGCGCACAAGGCAGCCGTTATTGGCGATACTGTAGGAGATCCCAGTAAAGACACCTGTGCACCGGCTATAAACCCTCTTATAAAAGTAATTAACACAATATCTCTACTATTAGCACCTTTGATTATAGCATACGGACTTCATGCATTTTGAAGTCTGCTATTTTTAATTTTATTCCTCAATTTTACTAATTCCTCTTCAACTTGGTTCCATTTTTTGCCCTTACTTTTAAGAATTAGATTTATCTTGTCTATCTTTTCCTGGTGACAGCTTATTGGCAACAATATTCTAGCTAATTTGCTTACATCTTCAGTCTGATAAATCAGTATTCTATACAGATCTAAATTATTTTTCTTTATACCGGCCTTTGTGTCTAAATAAATATTTACTTCGTATCCTAGTTTTCTAAGCTTCTTGGTAATTTGATTCAAGATTTTCTTGTCTTGGCTGCTTAGTTGAAATACAAATCTTATAGAATTTTCATGACTCTTTAGTATTTTCCAACTACCTTCAGAATCAGCATAACCAGCTACAAAATTGAAAAATAAATTAGTGTCTTTCAGAATCCACTTTGGAATATCATTCGGTTTTTCTAAAATAAATGAAAAGCTTTCATTTAAATCACAATAAATAAACCATTGATTAAGATTGAAATGTTTGTTGAAAAATAAATGTTTTCCAACATGTGAGAATTTTCCAAAAACATTTTCCATCATTTCTACCTGGGCTGGATGTGTTGTGGTTGTTTGCACACGAATAATTTTATGAATTCTTCTTGCGTGAAAATCTCCAGCCCTTAATCCAAGCATATATGCTTTCAAATCCCCATTCCCATTAAAAGAAGTTTTAGGATATTTTGTTTTCGCTTCAGAAAGTGTCCTTCTTGGTATATTGTATTTTTCCATCCATTTTCTAACAGTTCTATCATGTTTTATTCCAAATTTTTTAGCTATGGCAACACTTGACATACGTTTTTTTAAATATAATTCTTCTAATATATTTTTTTGTATCATGTAAATCAAATAATCAATATAAATATTTAAAGATACAACAGGACTTATAACTATGCAAGATGCTGTTTTGTGTATCATAACAAAAGGAAATAAAATTCTTCTCATGGAAAAGCTTAGGGGCTTTGGCAAGGGTCTGATATCTGCACCAGGAGGAAAAATAGACAAAGGTGAAACTCCTGAACAGGCAGCAATACGCGAGGTAAAGGAAGAAGTAAACGTTGATGTAAGCAATCTTAAGCACCATGGAAATATTGATTTTTATTCAGGTAATTCAAAGGAATGGATTGTCCATGTTTTCAGCACTAAAAATGTTAAAGGCAGGATAAAAAATACAGAAGAAGGAATTCCAGAGTGGATTGAAATAAATAAAATACCTTACGATAAAATGTGGGCTGATACGAAACACTGGATACCTGCAGTTTTGCAGGGAAAAAAATTCAATGCTACATTTCATTTCGACAAGAATTGGGATAAAATGTCATCTTTTCGAATAAACTTCATCAAAAAACAAGGGTTAAAAGGTTAATCCTATATTAAAATGTAAAGGGAATAAGAATTTAAATAATATCCTAAATAGGAAATGAGATTAGAAAGAGAGAAACGAAAGCTTTCCGATACGAAGTATCGGGATACAGCATCGGTTTCTACTCTTCTGAAGAGAGAATGCTAAGAGGAAAGAGAACCTTTTGGTTTCAATTCCAGCCAAGACAAAGGAAAGGTTCTGTTTTGCCTTACTTTCATTCAGTTTGAGAAAAAGAGGTTAGAAACGTGTACAAGATTCTTACGATAAAAGATGAGGTCAGAGTGCCTCCAGCAAAATTCAACCTAGATCTAAAGGAGGCGGTTAAAGCAAGTTTGCAGGAGTCAATGGAAGGGCAGCTACATCCAGATGTTGGAGCATTCCTTGCAATTACGGATATAATTAACGTTGGGGAAGGCAAGATAATTCCTGAAGACGGTGCGGTATATTTTCCAACAGAATACAAGGTTTTGATTTACAAACCAGAGATTAACGAAGTAGTTTATGGAGAAGTTGTGGATATAACAGAATTCGGCGCCTTTACAAGAATAGGACCTATAGACGCTTTAGTTCATGTAAGTCAATTAATGGATGACAGAATCAGCTATGATCAGAAAAATGCTACCATTACAGGAAAAAAGACAGGGTTCAAACTCAAAGAAGGCGATATTGTAAAAGCAAGAATTGTTGGTGTTTCTTTGGGAAAGGGCAGAAGTAAGATTTCCTTGACAATGCGGCAGCCAACATTAGGAAACATGGAATGGATAGAAAAAGAAAAGAAGAAAAAAATGAAGGAAGGTAAAAAGTAAAAGAAAGAAATAATATTTTATATAGGAGATATCAGGAAGACCTTGAAACTGAAAGAACCCTAGGTTCTTGCGGTTAAGAGAAAAGAAGAAAAAAATGAAGGAAGGAAAGAAATAAATGAAAATAATATCTTTACATAGAAGGGATCAGGAGATATCTGGTAAACCAAGAAGGTTTACCGATACAGGTGAAATTATATTTCACCATGTACATAGAACTGAGGGAAACTAGTTTCCCGCGGGTTGGATTTATGGCACGTCGAGCATGCAAAGTTTGTAAGAGGATTGGAAAAAGCACAAAATGTGCGATATGTAAGAATGAAACAACTACAAGCTTTCAAGGCATCGTAGCAATATTTGACGTAGAATCAGAGATAGCCAAAAAATTAAGCATCAATGAACCAGGAGTTTATGCGATAAAGGTATAATATATTTCTGAAAAGCTCTTTCTATGACCAAGACAGTTACTGTGACTGGAGAATTTCTACGCACTTTGGCTACTGATAGAGAGTTTTTAGATGCTATAAGAAACTCAGCAGGTCAATCAAGAAGAGACAATACAGAAAGATACTTCTTCGTTTATAAGGAATTGGACACAGATGGATATACAATATCCAATATGAGAGAGGGTACATCAAATACTGAATATGGAACTAGAAATATAGGAAAAGAAGAAGTTCGCAGAGCACTTTCTATCGATGCAGAACAATACGGAAGTATAGTTCCAGTATATTTTGTCCATTCCCATTATGGGAGTGTATCTCCATCACCAGATGATCTTCAACTATTCAACGAATTCCCATTTCCTATAGTAAATGGTACTGCAGGTTATGTTAAGGGAGGATATCACTTATTTCAATGTCGACAGACTTCACCCTTAACAAAATCACAGGTTTCAGAAGCATTCAGAAAAATGCAAGAAAAACTTTCAGAAGAAGCTTCGAAAGTAAGAGGCAAAAATAATAAACGATTATTAAGAGAGGCAAAATATATTCTTAATGACCCAAAGTGGGGAAGAATAGAAGCAGCACGACTCAGGGAAAGTGGTCACTATATAGCATATTTATTTCCCTTAACCACCAGAGGCTTTTCAGAACAGGATTTACAAAGAATGGAAGAATTTGCATTTTCTATGGAATTGACTTAGAATACTTCTTTTAAAAATTTTCTCTATATGATAAAGCTATGAAAACTACAATAAAAGATCAAAAAGATAATCCTTTCTTGAAAAGGAAGGAGATGCTTATAGAAATAGACCATTCTTCCTCAGCTACACCAAGTAAAGCAGTATTGCAGCAGCTTATTGCAAAAGAGCTGAAAGAAACAGCAGAAAAAGTAGATGTAAGAAGCATCTATTCAGGTCATGGGCTTGCCAGAGCTGAAGCGAGAATATTTGTATGGAAAGAAAAGAAAGTAAAGGATTTGTCAAAGAAAGAAGAGCCTAAAGAAAAAAAAGAAGAAGTCAAAAAGGAATAACATCTCTATTAGTGATCAGATGAAAGGAAAAACTGCAGAAGAGCAAGAATCGTTAAGATTCGAATTGGCATACTACATGTCTGGTCAAGGAGAAGCGCCTGTTCTTTATGTTGACTGGACTACAGCTAGAGCTTATGATATTTTTACTGGTGAAGAGAGACTGGACTGTATGTGGTACGAAAATGGAGTAATTACAGGATTTAATATGGCTGTCGGCCTAAGCGGAGAAAGATTCTCATCTGTTGAAGCACTGAGAAGCAGAGCTTTTGTTATAGCTCCTCATCTTAAATATTTGAGGGCTTGAAATGGGTGAATTTGATATACGCAGTAAAGGGCCTACAGGAAGCCCAGAAACACCTATATGTCCATACTGCAATAAAGAAATACTTACAGCAGTTGAAAGGCATCTTGGGGTTAGGGAAAAAGTATTTTATCTTTGCCCCAAATGCTATAAGGTCTTAAGCGTTGGCAAAGCATAAAATAGAAGATATTCGAGTGATATTAATGGCAGAAACCTTTTCAGAAAAGGTTTATCATGTTGGAGAACGTAGTTCTCCGACACATGAGAAAGCCAAGAGCTTTCTCAATGAAACGGTTCATTAAAGAATTGATTCATATGGCAAAAGGAAAAGAAGCGAAAGGAAAGAAGGAAGAAAAAGAAGAAAAGAAACCTGCAGCAGCACCAGCCGCGCCAGCGGCAAAAGGCGCTGCAAAAAAGGGCGCACCAGTAGAGGCAGCAGAAGAAACACCAAAAAAGGAAGAGAAGAAAAAGGAGAAAAAATCGCAGAAAGAAAGGCCTAAATCAAAGAAAAAGCATACAAAAGTTCAGATATGGAAATTATACAAGGTCGAAGGTAATGAATTAAAGAGGAAGAATGAATATTGTCCAAGATGTGGTGCTGGAACTTTTTTAGCTTCTTATAAAAACAGAAAATACTGCGGCAAATGCAGTTTCAGCGAAATCACCATGGCAAAGCAAACGGACGATGCGAAGCATCGTCAAACAGATGCGGAAAATGTAAAGGGAAAATAGATCATTTTTTAGTGATCGTATGGAAAGATTTTCTATCAATCTAATAAGAAAAGTCAGGAAAAGTAAAAATTCATATAAAAAAGGAAAATTTGTAAGACTTAAAAACAATAAAGAAAGAAGAAAACTTTTTGAAAAACTTTGATGCATTAGTTCCAAAAAGATTAAAAAGATGTGTCATATTTACTACTATGAAAAAAGTCGTCTGCTTTGATTTTGACAACGTTATCATAGACACGAGTCTTGCCATTAAACTTCTTATTCTCGGAGATAAATTCAAGGAATTTGCAGCAGGCATAGATGTAATCTTCCATAATACTGAACCAAAGAAATTCTTTCGATCAATTCGGAATATCATAAGATTGGCAAAGGGCTACGATATAGATTATCTTAGAAAGATCATTCTAAGCATTGATATGACTCCCGGAACCAAAGAAACGTTCAGTAAATTAAGAAAAAAAGGCTATAAGATCGTCATTGCAAGCATCAATGACAAAAATTTGATAAGAGATTATCTAAAAAGCAGAGGTCTTCATGCTGATCACATATACGCTTCTGAGCTTGTTGTAAAAAATGGCAAGTTAACAGGCGAAATAAAGGGAGATATAATAAAAACAGAGAAGGTAGGGGTTGTAAAAAAGATAGAGAAACTGTATCAGGTAAAGAGAGAAAACATAACTTATATTGGTGATGGACTTACTGATCTGCCTATAATGAAAATTACAGGCAGGAGCATTCTTTTCTGCCCTAATGCATTGACAAAAGCTGAGGTCTTTGCAAGCAAAGAATTTGATAAAATGGGAAAAGAAGGAAGATTTTTTATCGTGGAGAAAAAAGACATGAGGGAAGTGGCTAGGCTGATTTGATTTTAAAACCTTTCCTTCCAGATTATTAGTTATGTATCATCCAGGAAAAGTTATCCAGGTATTCAAGAACGGTAAGAATACAGTAGGTGATTCTACAGTTCAGGCTATGCTTGAGATGTGGGACGAGAACGTAATTACTGTATTAGTAGAAAATACGATAGGCAGCAAAATAAACAGAGACGACGTTGTTCTTGTAGATTACAGGCCTATGGCCAATCATTCTGTTCCCAAAATGACTGTGACAAAAATCCTCAAAGGAACAATAGCAAAAGAAACCTGGAACAAATACAGAGAATATCACACAAAAAGAAGAGGCGACAAGTTAGTCATGCCAAAGATAAAGGGAATAGAAAATCTGGCAAAAGACCAGTCATACGTAGGATGATTTCTGAAATATTTTAAGAACATTTGAAAACTATCATCTTTAGACGAAAGTATATGTTCTCGAAAGAAATTCCAAAGGAAATAATTTAGTATGTTGTTATAAATTGCATTTCATTTTTTCAAAATTTTTCTAAAGTGTTTCTTTGAAGCCCACAAACTTTAAATACGAAGTTAATTCTCTATAGTTTTGTATAATAACTTGAGGTGAAAGAAATGGCAGCAAAGAAAAGAAAGGCAGCACGAAAGAGAAGATAAGTTTTTCATATTTTGAATTCTTCAGAATTCGAAAATAAATGCATATCATAATGCATTTCAGTTTTTATCCTGAGCTTTTCGCTATGAAGGATTATTGATATTTAATAATTTGTTTTCTACTGTAAATCTATGATTGGTCTCGGCATTGAATCAACGGCACATACTTTTGGTATTGGAATTCTTGACGATAAAAAAATACTATCGGATGTCAAGGACATTTACAAACCGCCTCATGGATCAGGTATTCATCCAGGCGAGGCAAGGGATCATCATCAAAAAATAAAAGAAGAAGTACTGAAAAGGTCTTTGGAAGAAGCTGAGGTAAAAATAGAAGATATTGATATAATTTCTTATTCAGCAGGTCCTGGTTTGCCTCCATGTCTTAGGGTAGGAATGGAATTTGCTAGAGAACTGACAAAAAAAACCAATGCGAAATTAATAGCTGTTAATCATGGTGTAGCTCATATAGAAATAGCAAGGCTGCTTACAGAATCAAAGGATCCAATAATGCTTTTTGTTTCTGGAGGCAACACTCAAATTATCGGCTACGCAGCTGGAAAATATAGAATTTTTGGCGAAACTCAGGATATAGCAATAGGAAACGCAAGAGATACTTTTATCAGGAATACAGTAGGAAAATACCCGGGCGGTCCTGTTATGGACGAATTAGCTAAGACAGGAAAGAAGAACTATGAGGAAACCGGAAAATTACTATCATTACCCTACAGCGTCAAGGGTATGGATCTTAGTTTTTCTGGCATTGTAACAGCTGCTTTGAAATTGAGGGAAAAAGGAGAGAAAGTTGAAGATATATGCTTTGCTTTTCAGGAAACTACCTTTGCAATGCTCACAGAAGTAGTAGAAAGGGCTTTAGCCCACACAGAAAAGAAAGAAGTGCTGTTAACAGGCGGCGTAGCCGCAGCACCAAGGCTTGGAGAAATGCTGAATATAATGTGTGAAGAAAGAGGGGCCAAATTCTACGTAGTACCAAAACCGTTATCAGGGGATAACGGTGCAATGATCGCCTGGACAGGGCTTCTTGCATATAATCATGGCCAAAAGCCTGTAGAAATTGACAAAGCAGACTTTTATCAAAAGTGGCGTACAGATGAAGTGGAGATAACATGGATTAAATAAGACTAGCCACTTTTATGGTCAAGCGCTTCTTTTCTAGCAGCTTCTCTAG
>Ga0209542_10015349_pt1 | contig 12865 bp, 13 predicted proteins | sample RifCSPhighO2_01_FD_184028 | JGI IMG/M metagenome (GOLD analysis project Ga0209542, IMG submission 184028) | Soil microbial communities from Rifle, Colorado - Rifle CSP2_plank highO2_0.1 (SPAdes) (version 2) | ecosystem: Environmental > Terrestrial > Deep subsurface > Rock core/Sediment ...
CAAAGGGTTAACTCCTTTCTGGCTTGACAGCCCGTATTTCTCCACACGCTCTCTCACATTGCTCATAACCATCTGTCCGCTTTGGCTGCTTCATTAACTTTTACCACCACCAGCAGTCGGTAGCTTCCAGAAAATTTTACCACGATGGCGAGTGCCAAATTTATATCAAACTCATTTCTCCGTCCTCATTTCATGCAATACGAGATTGAAAGGAAAAGAAGTTTTTTGGAAAGGACTGAAGATTACCTACGAAGCTATGGCGGCATCACGACAGCGATAGGTTTCACCGCTGCAGCTCCGATTGGCTTCACGGCTGGATTCGTCGGCTCGCTTCTTTCCGACGGTGGCAACTTTCTCTACAGCAGCTCCTCGTACATCATGCACAATTTTCCCAACTATTCCATGAACGAAAGTTTTTCCAGCATTGTTAATTTTGCCTACAGCTCTGCAGGTCGCGCGATTGTTTCAGGCCTGAAGGATGGTTTTGTCGCGGGCCTCGGAGGGATTGTTGTTTCCAGGTGGATAAAGAGGAAGTTGCTTGGTTGAAGAAAAAGTTGAAGACGAAAAATTGGAGGTGAAAAAAATGGTTGAGATAAATTTGCGAGAAATTTTGAAGGAGTACGTCGTTGCAACAGTTGCCGCGTTCAATCTTCATCTTGCAATAAACAAGCTGCCAGAGTATTTCAGAAAAATTGGCGAGGAGCGCGCAAAGAAACAGGCGGAATACCAGACGCAGCTGTTCGAAAAAATGATGCAGTCATACAACGCGAGGGAAGCCAGGGCAAGAGGAAACGAAGCAGGTGAAATGCAATGAAGGAAGAATATGCCGAAATAATTGAGCTGCTCGAGCCAGTGCTCTACGCGCTGCCTGATGTCGCTGAAACTATAAGGAAAAAATCCGCTGAGTTCGGAAATAAAAGGCAAAATGGAGTTGCGTACTCAAGAGAGGAACTGGTTGAGGTTGGAATGAAAAGCTTAAGCGAACTGATGGAATATTTTGTGGATCAGGCAGGTAAAAAGGGATTGCTAGGAAAGCTTGTTGCAAAGAGGGCAGGCGATTACCTGACAAGGTCAGTCACAGATATGTTGCTGGGTAATGAGACATGAACTACGATCTGCGTTTCGACGTCTGCAAAAAGTTACGGGAGCTTGAAAATGGAAAGGGATATGAAAAAGAGAGTGCTGACGGCCTAAAAAATATTTTGCGATCATCGCAGGAATTTTCAAAAGACGAAATCATTTACCTGAATTCTGAAATCGACAAGATCGTGAAAAAGGCAAACACAAACACTGACGACACTTTGTCAAAATATCTGCCGTATGCGGCTGCCTTTGTGGCTGGTTATGGCGCGCGGTGGCTGCAGGACAAGGCTGGTGAATGGATTGAAGAAGGCGAACACATGGCACAAAAGGAACTTGCAGCTAAAATTTCTTTTTGAAAATTTCCAGAGTCTTGATCTGGCTGCTGATTGTTGAAAGTTGCCGCTCCAGCTTTTCCTTTTCGTTGAAATCGTTCGTCATGCTGATTCTGCTGGCAATTTCCGTCTTCAAAATTTTCAAACGCTCTATCTCCGCTTCAAAATCCGTCGCTGGCATGTCGTTCATTATTAAACTATTAAAGCTAAAAATTCATTAAGTTAGCGGTATGTTTAGTCTGGAAGAAAGGATAGACGCAAGGATGGAAGTGGGTGTCGGACATGACGCAAAACATAAGGAGTCCTATTGTAGTCACGGTCGGGCACGTCGACCACGGAAAGACGACTCTGCTAGACAAAATACGCGGCACGACAGTCACAGCAAGCGAGCCAGGCCTTCTCACGCAGCACGTCGGAGCTAGCTACGTTCCGATAAGCACTGTCGAAAAAATTTCCGGAGAACTTCTTGAAAAAATGAAACTGAAAATAGAAATTCCCGGCCTGCTTCTCATCGACACTCCCGGGCACGCTGCATTCATCACGCTGCGAAAGCGCGGGGGCGCGGTAAGCGACCTTGCCATACTCGTCGTCGACATCATGGAAGGTTTCCAGGAACAGACAGACGAAAGTTTAGCTGTGCTGAAGGAGTACAAGACGCCGTTCATTGTCGCAGCGACGAAGATCGACAAAATCCAAGGATGGTTCCCTGAGCCTGGTCACACGTTTCTCGACAGTTTTGCAAAGCAACGCGAGCCTGTGAAGGAAGAAGCGGAGAAAAGAGTTTACAATCTCGTGCAGCAGCTCGCCGAGAGGGGGTTCAACTCCGAGCGTTTCGATAGAGTCGACGACTTCACGAAAAATGTTGCGATTGTTCCTTGCAGCGGCATTACAGGCGAAGGGATTCCCGAACTGCTGACTGTTCTGGCAGGTCTCGCGCAGACGTATTTGAAAGACCGGCTTGCGCTTGGCGAAATCGGCCGCGGCGCGGTGCTCGAGGTCAAGGAAGTGAAAGGTTTCGGAACAACTATAGACGTGATTCTGTTCGACGGAAAAATTAGGAAAGGGGATTGGATTGTTATTGGAGGAAAGCAGCCGCTTGCGACAAAAATAAAGGCATTGCTTGAGCCGCCAGTGTTGAGGGAGCTGCGTGTGGAAAAGCAATTCCAGCAGATAGAAGTGGCAGAGGCTGCTTACGGAATAAAAATTGTCGCGCCCGAGCTGGAAAATGTTGGGGCAGGAAGTCCGTTAATTGTTGTCAAGAGTGAGAAGGAGATTGAAGCTGCGAAGGCAGAAGTGCAGCAGGAAATCGAGGAGGTCGAGTTCACAAGCGACAGGGAGGGAGTCGTGCTGAAGGCCGACACGCTTGGAAGTCTGGAAGCGATGCTAAAGCTTGTCGAGGATGCGGGCGTGCCGGTGAGAAAGGCAGAAGTCGGCAGCGTCATGAAGCAGGACATAATCGAAGTGCAGAATTTGAAAGAAGACATCAGAAAAGTCGTGCTAGCCTTCAACGTGAAAATTCTCGATGAGGCAGAACAGTTTGCGAAGGACATGGGAATAACAATTTTCTCAAACAACATCATCTACCGCCTGATCGACGAGTACAAGGAATGGAGCTTCAAGGCCAAGGAGCGCGAGATACAACAGAAGCTTGCAGAAGTCAGCAGGCCGTGCGTGATAAAAATTTTGAAGGGCTTTGTCTTCCGCGTCAGCAACCCAGCAATTTTCGGGGTCGAGGTGCAGAAGGGGCTGCTCAAGCCTGGCGTTAGGCTGAAGAGGGAGGACGGAAAAGTCGTCGGAACCGTGAAGAAGATAGAGAAAGAAGGGCAGCAGATTGCGGAGGCGAAAAGCGGAGACAAAGTCGCTGTGAGCATGGACGAACCGACAGTAGGCAGGCAGATACAGGAAGGAGACGTGCTTTCGGCGGCACTGACGGAGACTGAGATGAAAATTTTGAGAGAGCTTTTTGAACATATCTCAGCGGACGAACGAGAATTGTTAAAGCAATAACTAAAGTAATAAAAACATCGAAGACAAAAATATGAAATATGGCTTCTCAAGCACTGATAGTCGCGATAATTCTGACGATAAGCTTCATTCTTGCAAGCATCCTGTCCCTAAACTCCGGAGAGCTTGCAAGCGAAATATCACAACTAATCGGCGGAGTGGTTCCATCACAAACATCGCAAACACAGCAACAGCCGCAAACGATTGATGACGTAATAAAACTTCTGGAGGATGAGCTCAACAGCGCGACGAGTCAGGTCAATGCAAGCCAGTTGCAGGATACTATAGCAAAACAAACAACCACAACAACATTTGCATCAGCAACACAGCCAAAACTTCCAACATCTACACCAATTACTACATCAACAGAATCAGCAACACAAATATCAGCACAATCTCAAACAAATCAAGCATCAACTGAAACTATGACCACGACTCAAACACAGCAGCCAAGAGTCGATTTCTCTTCCTTGTCGCCCACGCAGATTGTCGCGATTTTTGTCGGAGGTCTCGTGGCAACAATAATCATCCTTACTGCAGCTACAAGAATTTAGAATTTGATGTTAGATGTTGCCTTTGCGTATATTTTTCATCGTTCCGAGGAACGTCCCGTCAAGCATGTAAATGCTCGAATTTTTAACATCAACAAAATTATTTGCCAGGATTGGCCCAATAAGTTCCTCTTTTGCAAGCTTGTTAATTGCAATGCCGCTGAGCAACTGATTAAACACAGGCAAGACAATCAAGTTCAGCTCTCCAACTTCAGTTCCCTTCAGCTCAAACTTTTTTCTCACCTTTTCTTCGTCCAGTTTTCCCTTCACCCATACCTGTTCGACAGCGCGGAAACCAAACGCGTCCTTAAACTCAATCGCCGGGTGCAAGTGTCCCATGAACAGATAGTCGCAGGCGAACAGGCGCGTGGACGGCCAGGCATGCCCGTGGAAAAATCCGTAACGATCGATGCGAAAACCGTGCGAAGGATAAACCTTCACTTCTTCCGGCATGATCTCCTCGATTCGATCGTCATGATTTCCTTTGACGAGAATTGTTTTGATTTTTTTCGAGATATTCGTCAGAAATTTCGGTATCTCTCTGTCTTCAAGTAACGTGCTGCCCGGGACTTTGTGCTTTATGTCGCCAACAATCACGAGAGTTTTCGCCTTCGTGAGCTCAATCAAACTGCTGACAGTTTTTTCGAACTGAGGCCCTTGAGCTGGAACAAAAACGCCGCCCTTGTACAGGTCGACCTCGAGGCCGAGATGAAGCTCAGCGATGACAAGAGTTGAAATTTCCGGAATGAATGCGGCCGGCTGGTCTGTTACGAATTTTACAAACTCATCTTCGTCTGTCATGTTTATCTATGTTTAATATCTAAGCAATATTTATAACTTTTGTCACGCCGTCTTTTTCCTTCTCCCTCTCGAGCTTGTACAGGCTGCCTGTGACAGCATTCTCCAGCTTCTCGTCGTGAGTGATCAAGAAAGTCTGGTCGATTATGTCGCTTATCCTTTCGCGCAGCGTCGTGCCGAGAACTTCAATCGCGTTCGCGTCAAGGTTCGCAGTCGGCTCGTCGAGTATCAGCATGCGCAGCTGCGGCGCAAGCACGAGTGAAAATGCGATGCGCAGCGCGAGTGCGGCGATGCTCCTCTCTCCGCCGGATGCGATTCCCTCAACATTTATCCAGCTTCCGCTCCTCTCCTGCAGCTGCAACACGTAGTCTCCTTCCTCGACCTGCAGCCTCACGCCGACCAAGTCGTGATAGGGATAAATCGCCTGCCAGATCTCGTTCATGGTGTGGTTGACTGCTATTATGAATTCCTGACGTAATTCAACTTGCGTTTGTTCCAACGCCTGCGAGAAAATTTTCAAATTCCTTATAGTTTGTTCGAGCCGTAGCACTTCCTCCTTGTACTTCTCAGCTTCTTTCAACTTCTCCTCCTGCCCCTCGATCCGCTGCATGCGTTCCTTCAGCAGTTTCTCCATCTCGTTTATCCTCACATCGTACTCGCGTTCTTCAGCAATCGTTTGCTTCAATTCCGAATCCAGCGCAAGCAAGTCTTTCCCGGAAATCTTCTTCTCCTTTTCCTGCAGCCTGCTCTCCACCTGCTGCCTTTCCATTGTCAACTGCTCGAACTCGAACTTCTTTTCCTCATAATCACCAAACTTCGCCATCAGCAATTCCAAATCATTCCTTCTCAATTCGCTCTCTCTCAGCCGCTCCTCAAAATTCTGCACTTCCCTCCGCATGTTCGTCAGGGAATTCTCCGCATTAAACACCTCATTGCTCGTCTCGACAAAATTCTTCTTCAAATCCTCCAAATCCTTCCTCAGCACGTCAATTCCAGCAATCTCAGTCAGCAGCATCTGCATTTTCTCCGCAGCCTCTCTGGCCTTCTCAAGCTTTTCGTCAGCCATCTCCTTCTGTGCTTTCAAGTTCTCAAAAGTTTCCTGCAACTGCTTGATCTGCTGGTATTTCTGCACAATCAAAAGTTTCTTTCTTTCCTCGCTAAGAATCGTCTCGCATATCGGGCATTTCGTTTCCGGTGATTGCAAATGAACGATGAATTCGTTGAGGTCGGAAATTTTCGCGTATGTCTTCGTCGCATCCTCTGTGGCTTTATCCAGAAGTTTCTTCGTCTCGCTTATCTGCCGCTCAGTGTCAGCTCCTATCTCTGACTTGAACTGCTCGTACTCCTTTTTTCTCGCAAGTTTCTTTTCATATTCCTTTCCCAAAAGATCGATTTCCTTCTTCAGGCTCGATGCGTTTGATTTTTTGTCGCTAATTGCTGAAGTTGCAGCCTCGAAGTCAGTTTTCTTTTTCCTTAGCTCAGCGTTAGTTTCGGAAATTTTTCTTTTGGTTTCGTCAAAATCTTTCTGGGCTTTCTCCTTCAGCAAGCCTTTCGTCGCTTGCTCCAGCGCTGCCAAATTTTTGCTCACTACTTCCAAACTTTTCTCTATTCCCCTCTCGTCGCGCTTCAAAAATTCAAACTCTTCCTTTACTTTCATCAAACCTTCAAACTCGCCTTCCAGTGCTTTCCTTTTCTGCGACGCATCGACTGTTTTTTTCCTCAGGGAGTTTATTTCCTGCGAAGTTTCAATATAAATCGCGCGAAGTTCTTTTAAAATCTGATTTATAGTTTCAACATCAATCTGCTCTATTACGCTCTGCTTTGCAGAACGCCTGTCACTAACACGATTGGCAAGAGTAACCGCGTTCGTTCTAGCTTTTTCGAACTTATCTATCATCAGCAACTCGTCAATTCTTTTCATTCTCTGGCCGCGCGGAATCGTCAGGAAGTAATCGAGCGCGTTCTGCTCGCTGTAGATTGCCTTGCTGAACAATTCGTAGTTGACCTTCAGATTTTTCTCCACTGCTTCCGAAACCCGCGACGAGTTCGGCGACTCCAGCACATTTCCGCCAGCAGAAATTTCTGAAAACATCGTTCCCTTTCCGCGTTCAATGCTTCTTTTTATCGTGTATTTCGTTCCGTTAAGATCTAGGACAACTTCAACCTCTGCAACATTCTTCTCGCTCGGCTTCTTCATTATCACGTCATCCAGCTTGAGCTTCTTCGACTGCAAATTCGGAAAAGTTCCGAACAGCGCAAAGCATATCGCGTCCATGATGCTGCTCTTTCCGCTGCCCATTATTCCGATCAGCGCGTTTGTTCCCGGAGTAAACTCAAGCGTCGAGTCTGCATGCGATCTCCAATTTTTCAATTTTACTTTTGTAATCATTACCTCTCACTTCCATTTCAAACTCTGCATCAGAGTCTTCTGCTCGCCCGTCAAAATGTTCAGCATTACGTCGACCCCTCCCTCGCTCAGCAGATGGAACGCCTGCTCGTAGTCGAAAACTGTCGCGAACTGTAGCTCTTCCAGATTTTTCTTCAGCACGCTCAGCCCGACTTCCTCCACAGACAGCTTCTGTTCGCGTATGTTTTGCAGGAATTCGATTTTCTTTGCAAGCTCCGGCGACTCGAGTTCCTTCACGAAAATTATTATCGCGCGGTCAGAATATTTTTTCTCAAGTTCGCGCAAGTCAGCATCGATGACCTCCGACTCCTTCCCGACAATTCGCAGCTTAATTATCGGCCTTTTGCTGTGGGGCTGATTCAGCAAGCTTTGTATTTTATTTTCGACCGTCTGCCGCAACGATGTCGCGCCTTGGGTGAAAATATCCTCATAAAAGAATTTTCTGTTGTTTTTCAGCGGAATAAATTCAACTTTCATTTCTCTGTCCAGATGAATTTTCCACAAGCCTTTGTTGAACTGGGCCTCTTCCTTCTTGAGTTGAGTAATTATAGTGCTTCCAGTTATCACAAAAGGTGTCCCGTTGATTTTTTCCTGGACCGTCGTGTGGATGTGGCCGTTCAATATCAAATCGAAACCTTTTGGCAAAGTCGAGAGCGAAAGGCTCGGCGGCTCTAGCGGCGAGAAAACGTACGGGTCGACGTTCTGATGAAGCAGCAGAATGTTCGTGCAACCTGCAACAGGCTGTGGATTCCATTGCTCGAGGAAATTTTTCGCAAATCTTTCAGGAACGGACGACATGCCGTGAATCGCGACCTTCTTTCCATCCTTTTCGAAAACAATATTTTCCATGTGCAAATGAACAAGCAGGCCTGCGTTCTCAAGCGCCGTGAGCGTGTTGACTTCCCCATGCCCGCGCCGCTCGTGGTTCCCATGCAGCGCGACGACGGGAATGTGGTTCAAACTGCGGATGGAAATTTCCTTCAAATCCTTCGTCGATGAGACGAATTTTATTCCTGGGTTTGGTTTTAGAAGTGGCTTGGTTAAAATATGCAAAGCTTTGCTCCATATCGCCGTCCTCGGCACTCGCGAGTCGAAAACGTCGCCGAGAATGAGAATCAGGTCGCAGTCTATCGCCTGCTGCATCGCTTCCTCGACCGCATCGAAGCTGTCGTCCTCAATCTCAGTATTGTAGCCGTGACCGAAGTGAAAGTCAGACATCACTGCAATTTTTATCGACAGTAGAACCACCTCGAACGAAGAAGCTGTATAAGTAATCTCAGAGAAAAAATAAATGCTTAAATCTAGCTATATTTATCCCTTCACACCAGCAATTTTTAAAAAGAAGCGGCGAGGAGCTTTAAAAAATATGGCAGAAAAAGAGATGAAGCAAGAAAAGCAAGAGGGAATGACAGTAAAGAAGAGCAATGACTTCTCGGAATGGTATACGCAGGCCGTGCTGAAGGGGGAACTCGTTGACTATGGGCCTGTGCAGGGAACGGTCGCGCTGAAGCCGCATGGGATGGGAATCTGGGAAAACATACAGAAGACTTTTGACGAGAAAATCAAGCGGACGGGTCACATGAATGCGTATTTTCCGTTGCTGATTCCCGAAAGTTTTCTGAAAAAAGAGGCAGAGCATTTCCAAGGATTCGTCCCGGAAGTATTTTGGGTCACGCACTCGGGAAATAACAAGCTCGGCGAGCGGCTTGCCGTGCGGCCTACGTCTGAAACAATCATTTACGATTTTTACTCGAAGTGGATCCGAAGCTGGCGAGACTTGCCGCTGTTGCTGAACCAATGGTGCAACGTGCTGAGGGCGGAGATAAAATCTACCAAGCCTTTCATTCGCGGTTCGGAGTTCCTTTGGCAGGAAGGCCACACGGCGCATGCCACGAAGGAGGCGGCTGACGTGGAGATGATGCTGATACTTGACGAATATCGTGACTTGATGGAAAGTTATTTGGCAGTCCCTGTTTTGACAGGCTACAAAAGCGAGAGCCAGAAATTCGCGGGCGCGCTCACAACGACAACTCTCGAGGCGATGATGCCTGACGGACGCGCGCTTCAGATGGGAACTTCGCACAATCTCGGGCAGAATTTCAGCAAACCTTTCGACATAAAGTTCCTCGACAAGGACGGCACTCAGAAGTATGTGTGGACGACGTCGTGGGGGATTTCAACCCGCCTGCTTGGGGGAATTGTCATGACGCATGGCGACGACAAGGGACTGGTGCTGCCGCCGAAAGTCGCGACCTACCAAGCTGTGATTGTGCCAATTTACTACAAGGACGAAGAGAAGAAGGCGGCAATGAAAAAGGCGGAAGAGCTGAAGAATTTGTTGCAGAAAAACGGAGTGAGAGTGCATGCAGACGTGAGGGAGGAGTACACGCCTGGATGGAAGTTCAACGAGTGGGAGTTGAAAGGAGTGCCGCTGAGAGTGGAGGTCGGGCCGAAGGACATCAAGGCAAAGCAGGTAGTTTTTGCGCGGCGCGACACGGGAAAGAAATGGACTGTCAAGGAAAAAGATCTGGCCAAGTCGGCCGGAGAAACGCTGGAGGAAATTCAGCAAAGCTTGCACAAGACGGCGAGAAAATTTTTGGACGAAAACATTAGCACAGTGAAAAATTATGTGGAGTTCAAGAAAGTGATTGGGCAGAAAGGCGGATTCGTAAAAGCCGGCTGGTGCGGCGAGCATCATTGCGAGGAGCAGATAAAGGTCGAGACGTCAGCGACAATTCGTGTCATACCGTTCATTAAAGAAAACTCTGAGAAATGTATTTATTGTGAAAAGGTAGCGAAGGAAACAGTTTATTTTGCAAAATCTTACTAAGAACCATAACATATTTAAATGCAGTTGCCAAATTTATTTTATCAATTTCTACTTAATTGATTGGTGAATTGATTTGAAAGGATTGTTTGACGAAAAACCTGAAATAAGAAAAACTGGTACTACGACAGTCGGAATGGTTTGCAAGGACGGGGTCGTGCTGGCTGCGGAGAAGAAGAGCACGCTGGGATATTTGGTTGCAAGCAAAGACAGTGAAAAGATAATTCAAGTTGAAGACCATGTAGCGATAACTATTGCTGGTTATTCTGGCGATGCGCAGGCGCTCGCTCGTTATCTGCGTGCTGAGTTGAAACTTTTTTCAATACAAAATGGTCGAAAGATTTCCGTCAAAGGTGCGGCTGCACTGTTGTCGAACATACTTCAAGGCGGTCGCTGGTCTTACTTGCCTTACATGGTTCAGCTTATTTTGGCAGGATGGGACGAAGGCGGGGGCGGAGTTTTCAGCCTCGACGCGCTCGGCTCGGTTGAAGAGGAGAGACGTTTCTTCTCCACAGGAAGCGGGTCTCCGATGGCGCTTGGTGTGCTTGAGGACGGATACCGCGACGGCATCACGGCTGCCGAAGCGGAGAAGCTTGCGCTGAGGGCGATAAGCGCTGCGATCGAACGGGACATCGGAAGCGGCGGCAGAGGAATCGACGTTGCAATAATTACAAGAGACGGAGTAAAACTTAACAAGCATGAATTCACTGCGAGAACGATTAAGTAGTTAAGTAAATTTGTTTTTATGATTATTTTTTTGAGCGAGTTTTGAAGTCGTTGAAAAGTTGTTTATAAATTAATTGCAAGTTGATTGAAACGGAAATTCTAGAGAAAGTTAGAAATGCATTGCCGCAGGAAGCGATAAGCAGGGTGGAACTCGAAGGCTCTGAGCTTATCGTTTACACGAAGGACCGCGACTTTTTCGTAAAGCATGAGGAGACTGTGAGGCAGGTAGTTGACCAGCTTAAGAAAAGGATTGAGGTAAGGCCTGAAGCGGCGATATGTCTGAGCCAGGAAGCGACGAAAAAACGCATCATGGAGCTTGTGCCTGCTGAAGCGAACATCAAGAACATTTATTTTGAGGAAGAGCGCAGCCTCGTCATCATAGCTGCAGAAAAGCCAGGCCTCGTAATCGGCCGCGGAGGCGAGACATTTCGCCAGATTCGCGCCGAGACTTTCTGGGTTCCTCGAATAGAACGCGTGCCTCCGATCAAGTCAGATGTTATTGACGGGATTAGAAAGGTTTTGCACCAAGAAGTCAAGTTCAGGAAAGAGTTTCTGAATAAGATTGGAGAGAAAATTTTCAGCGAGCGCAAGACGAACCGCGATTGGATACGCATCATTCCTCTCGGTGGCTTTCGCCAGGTCGGCCGCAGTTGTCTGCTTATCGAAACGCCGAAATCGAAAGTTCTGATCGATTGCGGAATCGCTCCTGGTGGTCAGGGCGCCGACGCTTTCCCACTGCTTACGACGAAGGAGTTCGATCCTGCCGAGCTTGACGCGGTGATAATCTCGCATGCGCACATGGACCACGTAGGGTTTGTTCCTTATTTGTTTGAATATGGATACGAGGGGCCACTGTACTGCACGACTCCGACGCTCGATCTTTTCGCGCTGCTTGACTTGGATTACATCGACGTAGCGCAGAAAAACGGAGTGAATCCTGCTTATACGGTGAAAGGAGTGAAAGAGGCAGTTCGTCACAGCATTTCGCTCGAGTACGGAGAAGTTTCAGATGTTGCGCCTGACGTGAGGCTGACATTCCAAAACGCGGGCCACATTCTCGGCAGCGCGTTGGTTCACCTGCACATCGGGGAGGGAATGCACAACATCGTTTACGGGCTTGACCAGAAATTCGCACGCACTAATTTGCTCGAGCCGGCATTTACTGACTTCCAGCGCTGCGAGACTTTAATCATCGAGTCGACGTACGGTGGGGTTGCGGACATCCAACCTCCACGACAGGAAACGGAAAGGATGTTTCTCGACGCGGTCAACAAAACCATGGAAGCAGGCGCACAAGTGCTGATTCCCTCATTCGCAGTGGAGCGTGCGCAGGAGATGATGACGATTCTCGCCACGAACAACTTCCAATATCCAGTTTATCTTGACGGAATGATATGGGACGCCAACGGCATTTTCACTGCATATCCGGAATATTTGAGCAGGCAGATGCAGAAATCCATCTACGGTGGAGAAGATCCTTTCAAGAATGAGATTTTCAAACGCATTGCGTCGCAGGCAGACCGCGAGAAGGCATGGGAGAACAAGCCGTGCGTGATAATGTCAACAAGCGGAATGCTGACAGGGGGGCCTGCGATCGAGCACATCAAGCAGCTCGCGGAAAATCCGAACAACCTGCTTCTTTTCGCCTCGTTCCAGGCAGAAGGCACACTCGGGAAAAAAATACAGAAAGGGTGGACGGAAATCCCGATCGGCTCAGGCAACAACGGAAAGCCGCAGACGATTCAACTGAAGATGCAGGTTCAGACAATAGAAGGCCTCAGCGGTCATTCGGACAGAAATCAGCTCATGAGTTTCATACACCGCCTGGCTGCAAGGCCAGACCGCGTTATAGTCTGCCACGGTGAAGCGACAAAGGCTGTTGAATTCGCACGCGCAGTTCACAAGAACTTCCGAGTTGAGACGCACGCTCCGAGAAATCTTGAAGCCATAAGATTAAAATAAATCTTAAATTTTTAATTAACGACCAAACGGAAAACCTAATCCTAGATTGAATTTGTAAACCTCAAACATGTCCTGGTTCGCTGTGTTTATGTAAGACGTGAGGAAGCCGACACGCAGATTCGGCGAGAGGATTCCTATCGCCCGCTTGTTTGACGACCAAAGAATGAGCGATAGG
>Ga0209542_10015350_pt1 | contig 12865 bp, 11 predicted proteins | sample RifCSPhighO2_01_FD_184028 | JGI IMG/M metagenome (GOLD analysis project Ga0209542, IMG submission 184028) | Soil microbial communities from Rifle, Colorado - Rifle CSP2_plank highO2_0.1 (SPAdes) (version 2) | ecosystem: Environmental > Terrestrial > Deep subsurface > Rock core/Sediment ...
GGAAAATCTGTCAAATAGAACCAAAGAATTGTTGTGCTGGTTTATGCCGTAAAGAATGCCTTCGTTGGAACTCAAATCAAAAGAAACAAACGGGAAAATACTGGACAAGGGTCCGGTGTTCATCGGGACGTTAACGTCAAGTTGATCCAGACCATAAGGAGACGTGGAGGTGAATCCCTCTTTTTGCTGATAGAGAGACGGTTTAATATATATTAATTTTGATTCCAGCATCGATCTTAGGGTGGTTTCAATGCCGTCTAATTCTTGTTCCTGATCGGCATAGACCGTTAAATAAAGTCCCAATCTGAACATTCTCTCTTGGGCGGTTTGGAGACGGTCCCTTAACTCTTCAATGTCTCTGTAGGCGGTTTCCAGCGCCGGGTCTCTGACCAAACCCTTTGATTCTCTTTCCATAAGTTCCGCCTGGATTTCGGTCACTCTTTTTCTTAATTGCTTCAGGATTAAGCCGGCTTCGATGGGATGAATAAAGAAAGAGATGTCCATAGGAATATCCATGTTGATGATCGGAGAAAACCAGCCGGCCGCAATGTATCTGGGATAAGAAAAGATAAAATAAGAGCGGGCGAACCTTTCGCTCAATTTTAAATTGCCCGTTTTTACTTCAATTGAAGATGGCGCCACAATATCCACCGCCCTGATGGCCTCGGTTTCAAAAATTTTCTCTTCCGGTATTTCCGTTTTTTTCTTCTTGCCAAATAGTTTCATAGTTTAATTAACGGATTTACGAAATCCTCTCAAATTTGAGCGGATTTCGTAAATCATCCAATTCACCTTGCTAATTCCGGCGGGATTTCCGGGTAATAACCGACCTCGGCTTGCTTGGGATGGTGCAGGCTCCAAAAAAGTTCAACAATTTCCGGGGTGGTTAAGGGCATGGCCTGAAGCCCGCACCTTCTTAATCCTAAAGCCACGAATTCCATCCTTTGCCATAGTTGCTGTTTGGCCATTTGAAATTTTTCTTCGGTGAGGACCGGTATTTTAATCGCTCCCAACAGCTGTCCCGCGTTAGCCCCTTTGGTTTCCACTAAAGTAAAAGGCACTACCACAAAAAAGTTTTTTGACATGATTTCTCCGTATCTGCCAACCGGCGGAGCTCCGGAGACCACATCCTCAATGAACTTCCGGTATGCCTCTGTTTGAGCCCTTAACAGCTCATTGGGCTGTTTTGCTTCCAATAACTTAATGCCGTCTATATAGCCAGTTATATTGAGCCGGCGCGATTGTATGACGACCTGCAGAGGAAAATCCAAAGAGTTTAAAAACTCCTGGAATTGATAAATAATGGACGCCTGTTCCTCGTCGGATTTTAATGCGAAATTCAAAGAAGAAACCATCATAATGGCCCTTAGGGCTTTATTCTTCAGAATAGCTACCCCCTCTCTTATCTGCTCTATTTCCAAAAAATCTTGAGTTGATGCTGTTGCGGGCATATATTTTATTATCTTACCTGATCGGAGAGGTCTTTTAATTTACTCTTTCCCACTGCCGTGGGCACAGGGCTTTCTTTGATTGTCATAGTTTCCGGTTTTTTCGCCAGGACTAATTTTAAAGGAGGGCCCACCTTCTTTTTCCAAAGATATATCTTCGGCCGCAACCTGAAAACAAAAGCATTTTTGATAACTAAAGGCAGGGGCCTGCCGTTTGATTTTCCGAAAGCCAAGATTATGGCGAAAGAAAAAACGACAAGCGCCGCCATAATGAAAAAGAAGAAGGGTATCGTGAAATAAAAAACAAAACAAATCGCTCCGGCAGTTCCGATGTAAATAAACTGCTGGAAAGTCATGGGCCCTATCACTTTGGCTTTTTCCTCAATAAATTGCGGGACAGTAAATTGATCCATGGTTGATACTTAAACTATAGGCTCATGATAAGCGTCTTTACCTCGAGGTCTCGATGATTCCTCTTTCGGCGGCCCTTCTTTTATCGGAGAGGTTATTTTTTCCGTCTCCGTCGGCTTGGCCTCCGGAGTCTCTTCTTTTTGTTCCGGCGCGGTGGGTATCATTGCAGTTTTTTCGGTTTCGGGAGGAGGTGCCAAAGAAAAAATAAGGCGATTCATTTCTTCGGAAATTCTTTTAGCTACATCCGGGCTTAATCCGACCCCCTTCTCAATAGTATAGGCTAAATTTTCTTTCGGAAGCCTACTCAATAAAACTAAAGCAACTCTATAGGCGACGCCTTCAATATTTTCCAGTTCAGCGATGCCGTTCTTTTTGCAAATATCAGTAATCTTAGAAGTGGTTTCTTCAGATAAAATAAAATCAATAACTTTACTCGGAACGTTTTTAAAAAATTCCGGATATTCCTCTTTTAGTTTTTGCAGTTCGTTTATTTCAGCCATAATTTAGTCAAAAATATGAGAACACTTAGGACATTTATCGGCATTGGCGGCAATTTTTTCGCCCGGACCGCTGCCAAAACCGCAAGCTTCGCAGGGTTTTTTTCTAAGGCCCTTCTTTTGGCCGAATTTAAATCCAAATGGCAATCCTTTCCCGCTTACACCCGCCATAAGTCCGGCCTTTGCCGCGCCGCCGACAGCCTTAAGGATTCCTTTTGTCGCGGCCTTAGGCCCTATGGTTGGTCTCGCCACTGCCCATCCCTGTCGCGCCGCTTCGCCAAGAGCCTCGCGCCTTGACCATCCATCCAACCTTCTTGAGGCATAGACATGTTGCGCTGTGCCCGACCCAGTTATTAGCGCTTTTCCGGCGGTAAATCCCCCGGTGCCGGCCGCCATTATCCCCGTTCTTGTTATTGCCTCACCCGCCTTCCAAACAGCTTCCATGCCCTTCGGAAGTAATTTTTTACTATATGTAAGGACAATCCACAAATAAACAAGAAGGAAAATGATTTGGACATAGCCCTTGGTAAAACCAGCTAAAACTGTTGCCGGGGCGACAGTGGTGTAGAGCCTTAGCCCCAGGCCCATTAAAAAGAAAACCACTACTCCGTAAAATGACCATTGAGCCAAAGCTTTGAGCCAATCCCAAAAATATTTTTGAGTCGGCGGCAGAATATAAGCCGCAAGAGCCAAGGGAGCCGCAATAGCTAAAAGATAAATGATTATAATTCTTGCCAAAAAGAATATGCCGTACACGAAAAATGTCAGACCGCCCACAAAACCAAAAGCTATCAAAAGAAACGCTTGACTGAATGTGCCGAACATTGCTTCGCCGAGAACCACGCTTAATACTCTTATTAGTTGTATCGCCGAAGCGACCGGAAAAAGGCTGGCCCATGCATAACCAATTAGCTGACCGTATATTTTGCTATGCACTTCCAGTAATTTTCCTTTCAAGGGGCTTATCATCTCGGATGCTAAATTGTGATCCCCAAAAAACATGTTTCTTACGGAACTCTGGACAATCCAGCCGGCGTCCACTAAAATTTTTACAAAAAGCATACTGAAATTAAGTAAAAGGGCGATGATTATAAGCCGGGGCAAGGTTTTTTTAATTTCGTAGTTTGTTTTATTAAAAATATAAGCCAAAACAATGGCGATAAAAATTAAAATAAAAATTGAATTGACTAAACCGCTAGTAAAATTCCAGCCGGCGGTAACCAGACTGTTATCTAATTTAATTGGAAGGTTGGATGTAAAATCTAGAAAGTTCGCTGAAAATGCGAGAAAAACACTGGCTAAGGCCGACAAGGAGGCAGTCCAAACAAGTAAATGCAGGACTGTTTGATCGGTGAAGTCCAGGGCATCCAAAGCTCCATTTATTACGCCCCAAATTGTTTCTTCAATTAAGGCGTCAGCCGGTTGATATTGGAGAAATAAACCGAAAATAACAAAAACAGCGAGCAGAGAAAAACTTGATTTTTTAATTAAAATTTTGTGAAGAATTCTCATGTTTTATTTTTTGAAATTCGTCACACCAAAATAGGTAGACTCACCTAAGTCCCTCACCTCAAAAGATTGCATCAGGAAGCCATCGGCTCCAATATTTTCAATTGGTCTTGAAATTATCGAGGAGGGCGGCTTTGCGGTAGTAGACAATTTTTCAGGGAATTGATATAGAGTTACCGAACAACTCCCCATTTTTGGCGGATTTTCTTTTGGAAGGTTCGGCGAAAATTGGATTGATTTAACTTTAATGCTATTTGTTTTCCAGCCAAGCACATCACCCGTATTTTTTGTTATGGTTGACCCTTTCCCTACCGGTATTTCATAGTCTTTCCCTCCCCAATTTTCCGCTGTCCAAAAAATTACTTTTTCACAAACAACGCCACAAGAATTGCCGCCCGCATCTTTTATTCCCAAATCAGGAGCCGGGCCCTCATTAAGGAATTTGCTGGTTACTCCCAAATTAATTAATATCGGGTTAATGGTGTTTAAAATTAGCCATGATCCAAATAATAGGGCCAGCCCGACAGAAGCTGTTTTTATTCTTTTCATGGCTCCGGACATTTGCGTCGGGTTGCCGGCCGAGGTTAAATATTGAATGCCGGCCCAAATTAAGGTAATGAAAACCATCATTCCGCCCAAGCTGATTAGCCAGTCGTAGATATATTTAATCAATCCGGGAATGCCGTTGGCTCCCGTGAAGGGAGTTCTCATGGGCGATGCCGGCCATGTTATATTTAATCCCTGGTCAATTTTCTCATAAGGAAATATTTGTTGTGGCCCCACCGGATAATCATATCCTTTGCCGCACGTAGATGCTACAAGTGATTCATTTCTCTTGGCTTGATCCGCAGGGACAACCGGTCCCAAGGGAGTTTGCACTACCATTGGTGTTTCGGGCCTGCAGCAATAGTAATTATATTTATTATCATTAGTTTTAACTTTCCCAACTTCCATGTAGTGCACCATCTCGCCGGTAACCGCGCTCAAATAATCAAAGCACTGCTTTTGCGCGCCTTCATCGGTTGTTATGGTTTTTGGGAGATCTATCGTGCAAACATTTCCGTTTGAATCGGCCTGCTCTTGTGTTATTATTTTTACTGGTATTTTTGACGCATCCGTGGGCTTTACGATAAGATTTTCCGCCTGAGCGTTTTCTTTAAAAATAAAAATTCCGGCAATGCTAATAATTACCAAAACAGTGGAAAATATATAAAAAGATTTTTTCATACCTCCTGCCATTATTATACCACAACTGTTTTTAAAACAACAAATAAGCAAACAAAACAGAAAAGGGGTGTGCTTCAGTTTGAAGCACACCCCTTTTTGCTTGTTTTTTATTTTATCAATTCCCCTTTATTTATTATGGCGCCGCCATAGTCATAACTACTGACCTTCCCTCTGACTATGATGGTTTCTCCTATTTTGACCCCGGAGATATCCCTTTTGTTGTCAAAAAGGACGTGTATGAAAAAAACCATTCCGCCCCGTATCGGGTCGTTGTGCAGGACGCTGAATTCCAAATTGTCGCTGTTTTTATCAGAAACGATTCCTGACACGACAACGGTCGTCCCTTGTGGTGTTGCCTGAGGTGTTCTTGTCGGATCGTCCCCGTATAATTTTTTGAAAAATTCTTCCGGGGTCATCGCCACAATCGTTGGCGTTGGCTGTGCCGTCGGCGCAGGCGTCGCACTCGGCGTTGGCGTCGGTACCGCAGTGGCCGCTACCGTTGTCTGATCAGGAGCCACAAAAGTCCCGCGGGTAAAATATACATAAGCCAGCACCCCCAACATGATAATAATGCCAATAGTCCATATTACGATTTTCATTTTAAAGAACCTCCTTTTGATTCTATTCTATAATAGTAGCACTATTTACGATTTTGTCAATATTCTTCTCGGCCCCGAGCCAGCTTGTTTCCGAGACGAGGGCGGTTACTAAATATGCTTCGTCCCCGGCGATCAGGATTTTTTCTTTTGAGCGGAACAAAAGACCGCCTGAAGTTTCGTACTTTGCCTCAAAAACGGCCTTCTTTTCATCAACTTCCAATGAAACTATATTCATTTTCCAGCCCTGATCTTGCGTGGTTTTTTTTATTTCTTCAATAATCTCTCTGATGGTAAGGCCAAAGGTTCCCTTATAAGCCACCAATTGAGCGGATTCGTCATTTGTATTTAAGGCAAACAATAAAGCTTGCAAGCTGTATTTTTCTTTCCATGTTTCCGGCGCCATGGCGCCGATGATTTCCTGCTGTTCTATGGCCACCCAATCAACAGGATAGTCAATTGTCAAATTACCATCCGGGCTGGAAAATCTTTTAAGGGGCGTTTCTTCGGCGGAAGATATTTTACCGATTTCGTTTACGTCAAATCCCAGTGGCTCAAGGAGGGATTTTCCACTGAAGTCGTCTTGCCACTTCTTAAACCGCCAATTGGTAATAATTACTAATCCGGCGATAACGGCCAATAAGCCAAAAATAATTAAGTGTTTCTTTTTCATTTTATTATCTCATACCAGTTGCCGAAGATGCCAACTTGATAACCGATTAATTTTAAAACCAAATTAATAATCGTCCAAGCAAACATAGCAATCAAAAAGGCGATGCCGACCGATTTCCAGAGGCGCTTGATGTTTAATATTGGTATAACTCTCCCGCCAATTGAGAAATAAAACATTACGCCGGTCGCTATGGTCAATAAGACCAGGACCGCGGGGATTAATCTTAAAAATATAAAATCAATCAGTATTTTTATCAGCAGAAAGGCGTGCCTGATTTGGCACGGCTCTCTTTCGTTCCACGCGGTCTTAGGGTTATCCACATCTCTGCCGCAGGGCACCAGTCCGCCTTTGTCTATTGCTCCGGGTTCCACTAAAGAAAAAGTCCAATCAGACCAATTGCTTGTTTCCGCGCAATTTTCATCCAGACAGGCCTTTGTTTGCCATTGATATTGCCCCAAGCAATTTAATTCAACGAAATCGGAATTAGTCGGAATAGTTTTTGAGGGCACCGTTTCCTCCCCTACCGAAGTTTTGCAAGATTCGTTTTTTTCGTCCGATGATAAGGTTATGTATTTTATTTTATATTGGTAAGCTTTGGTTCCGGGAACTTCCTGCCAGGAAATGGACTTTTGATTGGTTGATAATTGGCCGTTATTTTCCGGAGAAGGATTTGACGGCCGGGCCAATCTAAATGTCGTAAAGGTTCTGGCGGAAGCGAATGGGCCGCATGCCCAGCCATCATGGGCGCAGGTTTTTACCTGCCATGAGTATTCTTTTTCCTGGCTAACGCTATATTCAGGGTAACCAAGAGAAATTCCCGGTTCTTTCAGTGTTTTCTCAAAACTTAAACCGCTGCCGGAAATATTTAAAATATAAGAATCGGCTCCGGGGACTTCCCGCCAGTTTAAATTAATGGGAATAGGCACGGCGCTTGCTCCTGATGCGGGATTTTCCAAAATCGGCGGCTGGCCGGTGGTCTTGAATGTTCGTTCTGGGCTGAATTCTTCGCACTCTATGGCTTGATAATCAGAACAGGCCTTAACTCTCCATTTGTATATTCTATTTATTGAGAGATCCGGGATATCCAGAGCTTTTGATTGCGATGATTGGGTTGTGTATGATATAATGCCATTGAGTTGGTACATGAAAGAGTTCATGCCGGAAGGCGCCGACCAGTCAAGAATGACCGGTAATCCAACGGGAGTTTCCCCTCCGGGATCATCCGGCGGAGAAAGGAGAGTAAGTTCCTTGAAGGCCTTTTGCTCGCTGGTAAAACTCCAGCGCTGGCTGAAGTCCTTGCACTCTCCTTCAACCCCGCCGTATTCATCAAGACAAATTTTTACCTCCCAGTCATAGGTCGTGTCTTTAGTAAAAAAAACAAGATCACTATCTGTAAAATCGGAATACAGTAATTTTTCTATCTGGTCGGGGTTTCTCCTTTCCTTGTCCGCCAGCCATGATTCACATTGGTCGCCAGCAATAAAAGGGTTGTGTAGGATAGGAGAGCAGGCTCTTTGCTGCGTTTTTTCATCTTCAAAAAAAACTCTAAACCTGTAAGATTTGGCTTCCGGGACATCGCACCAGTCAATTTTTAATGGCGAATCAGGAGTAATGACCGCTGTACCGCCTTTCGGGCCGGCCCAATCCGGGTCTTCCGGAGAAACGATTTCCGGGGCTAAGCTTGTTTTAAAGGGAAAGTTGCCGGCAGGGCCGCAGTCCCGGCCGTCAGCCGAACAACATGCTTGAGCTTGCCAGGAATAATCGGAGTTGGATTTTAAAAAGCAGGCGCCTTTTTCTTCTCTCAATTCGCTGTACTCTGATTTATTCAAGATTTTAGATATGGCGTTTTGAAATTTGAATATATAGGACTTAGGACCGTCGGGCGACGCTAACCAACCCGCAACATCGTCCCAGTCAAATTTTACCGGCAAGAGCACGTTACTGCTTCCCATATCTTTATCCGGCTGGTTTGAAGAATTCGGGTTGTCATAGTACTTTGGATTTTGAGGAGCTTCCAAGCATTGGCCGGAACAGGAACAGGTGGGAGATTTATCTTTGATAACGCCTTGCGGTCCGCAAGCTTGCCAGCTTTGGCATGATCCTGTTTTATTCCAGGGGTCGCGGAAGATATGATATTGGCAGCTAAAAGAGGGGCAGTCTATGCCCGCTTCGGATTCTAATGTATACCACTCCCAGACGCGTCTTTTCTGGATATCGGCGTTGCAAGTACTGCTGCACTGATATTCGTCCCAAACCTTGCCCCCCGGACAAGTAGGCGGCGGAGGACACCCGCCCCCTTCCTCGGCGTTTATTTTTCCGGGTAAAATAAAACCGATTAAAACTATAAAAAAAAGCAATAAAAAAATATTGAGCCTCATCATCCTTTTATTTTAAAACTTTTTGTCAGATTGCGCCAATTATCAATACTTAAGGTTTCAGCTCTTTGATTCGGCTGGATGCCGTTTCCCAAAAGCCACTCCCCTATTTTTTCCTTCTCCATGTCCAAGCCCAGCGATAAATTATTGATCAGCTGTTTTCTCGGATGCGAGAATCCCGCTTTTACTATTTTGAAAAATTTACAGACGTCGGGCCTCTGTAAATCTTGCGGCCTCGGAGCGATTTTAATTATAGCCGCATCAACTTCCGGCGAAGGCCAAAAGGAGTTTTTGGAGATGTAAGATATAATTTTTGGCTCCGCGTAAAATTGCACCGAAACCGCTAATAGATTTAAGTCCGGCGGTTTAGCGCAAATCCTTTGCCCCACTTCTTTTTGCACCACCAGCACAGCGTACAGAGGACCGTCCTCTGTACGCTCTAATAATTGGCGGACAAGGTGAGCTGTGAGGTAAAAAGGGAGATTGCCCACAACTTTCGAAATCCGAAATCCGAAATCCGAAATCCGAAACAAATCCAAATTTTCTAAATTCAAATCGTCAAAACCGTTTTGTTTTGAATTTTGGTCATTAGAATTTAGAATTTGTTTAGAATTTCGTGCTTCGAATTTCGAATTTGAGAAGTCGAATTTCAGAATATCTCCCAGAATTATTTCTACATTAGAGAGTCCTTTTAGGGTTTCCTTAATGATTTCTACCATATTCCGGTCTTTTTCTACGGCGATCACTTTTTTGGCCGTTTTTGCCAGTTCTTGAGTTAGAACGCCAAGACCCGGGCCGATTTCCAGCACCGTATCGTCCGGTTGTAGCTCGGCAGAATCAATAATTTTTCGGACAGCCGCCTTGTCTATTAAAAAATTCTGGCCCAACCCTCGGGAAGGACGGATCCCGCGAGCCGCAAGGATATTTTTGATAGTTTTTACAGAAGTAAGGTCCATAAACCAATTATAGCACGATATTTAACGACTCGACTGATATTTAGAGGTCGGATCTCCCCCAAAATTAAGGGGGAGGTCCGACCTCCTTAAATAACGGCGCTGTGCATAACGGCCTTGACTGCCCTCTTGGGTCTGCTATGCTGAAAGTAGGTATGAATACACTGGGTTGGCTGCAAGACAAGGTAAAAAACATCAAAATAAAGGGCTTAATGGCGAAACATAAGGGATCTCTTAAGGACCCCTTCCTTTATTTGGGCCTGTCCGCCGTTATTTTATATAGCCTTCTCGCCCTTCTTATTCCCTCTAATGAGGCCATTATGCCTCTTTTTGTAGAGGAGCAGGACACAGCCGGAGGCATTTTTATTACTACGATGGGTAAAATTAAAGAATCTCCTGATTTAAGCGTAATCCAGGGTAATAGCATAGCTGCGGTGTCTCCTCCGCTTATGGTTACTCCCCAAGTTCTGGGTGCCCTAGTAAGCGGAGAGACTTATGAATGGAAAGATAAAGAAATCGCCGAGTATATAGTTCAGCCGGGAGATAACTTATCGTCCATTGCGGACAAGTTCAATATTTCTACAGAAACTATTCTGGGAGCCAATAGCCTCAATAAGAGTTCTTTGCTCCAGATAGGTCAGAAATTAGTCATTTTACCGATATCCGGAGTCATACACCACATTAGCAAGGGAGACACGATAAGCCAAATCTCCGCAACCTACAAGGCAAAAGCAGATGATATTCTCGTATTTAACGACTTGTCCGGAGAGGGAGACATATATGTCGGCGATATTTTGATTATTCCTAACGGCGTGATGCCACCGCCGATAGTTTACGCCCCCAAGATTGTTTCCATAGCCAATAGTTATTTTATTTGTCCCGTTGGGCAGCCTTGCCGGGCAACACAGGGGTTGCATTGGTATAATGCTATTGATTTTAGCCACGGCAAATGCGGAGAGCCGATATATGCTGCGGCAGCCGGAGAGGTGCAAAAAGTAAAACTTACCAATTCCACTTCCAGATTGGCTTTTGGCGGCGCCGGCAACCACATTTTGCACCCCAACGGAGTAGTAACTTTTTACGGTCATTTACAGGAATCTTTGGTAAACCCGGGAGATTATGTTTCGCAGGGGCAGATGATTGCCACCATGGGAGGCCAGCCAGGTACTCCTGGTGCCGGTAAATCAACCGGTTGCCATCTGCACTTCGGGGTAACGGGCGCTCGGAACCCGTTCGCTAAATAAAAAACCGCCCGTCGGGCGGATTTTTATTACTTCTGGCATTTCATACAGAAGCGGGCTGCTGGATTAACTTCAAGGCGTTTCTCATCAATATCTTTGCCGCAATCTTCGCACTTGCCATACTTTTTATTTTTGATATTTTCCAAGGCCGCGTTAATGTCCCTAAGCTTCAACTCCATGCTGTGCTCTACGGATAGGCGCGAACCGTATTCTTCCACCTCACCGGCAGCCGACTCCAAAGCGGCTCCGCCGAATTCGCCGTTAAATTGCGGGAACTTAGAATCCCAGTCCCCTTTCAAATTAGGGTCCTTGTCGGCAAAAGTTTTCAGCTGTTCTTCTATAGCGATTTTTTCTTTTTCTAGTTTGTCTTTAAGTTCTTGAATAAGTTTTTTGTTCATGTGTTTATTTTACCAAATAAAAAAGGAGCTCGCAAGTCCACAATTATTTAATAACGGAACTGAACTCCTCTTTTTGATCCCTCGCTTCTGCTCGGGACCTTGTCTTGTGCCGAATCTCGGCCGAAACCTAAGACTCAGCGGGAAATGAACTACTTACATTATCCCAAAAACAAGAAAGAGTGTCAATACTCTAAAATATGGTAAATTGCGGTATTTTTCCACAGTTTTTACACACCCGCCTTAATCGTTAAAGTAACCTTGTTTTAATTTAATAATTTTTAAAGCCGCCTTATTAATGATTTCCTCCGGGATGTCTTTGATCGCATCAATGATTCCCGCTTCCCAGTTTGAAAACAACAGAATATCAACGCCGGCAGCCAGCGGCATGGTAGTCCTTTCTTTTAAGGAAAAGTTTTTAGAGAAGACATCTTGAGATAAGTCGTCGGTGATGACAAGAGGGCCGTCTCCCAGCTTATTTTTTAAGAAGGCAATGCCGTTTCCTGAAAAGGCAAAGGGCAGATTATCTTCTATGATCGGGTAAATAACGCTGGCGACCATGACCAGGCTCGGGTTTGCTTCCATCACCGCTTGGAATTGCGATATTTCAGGCAGATGAGCTAAAATATTTAAATTTTTCTCCGGGTTAGGAAAGATTCCGCCGTATCCCGGGAAGTGCTTTATCGCCGTTAAAATACCGGCTGTTTTCTGGCCTAAAATCAGAGCCTTGGCTGAACTTACCAGCTCTTCCTGATTTTTTTGGAAGGATCTCTCGTAAAGAAAGTCCGTCGGCCGCTCGCTTGAATCTAAAACCGGAGCTAAGTTAAGATTAACGCCAAGCTCTTTAAGCTCTTTGCCGCGCTCAAGCCCGACATTATAGGCCTGGTCGGCATTTTCTATTTCGGATTGGCTTGTTTTTTCTTTAGCAAAGTCAATTCGGGAGACCGCTCCCCCTTCTTGGTCAATGGCTATAAAAAGAGGAAGTCCTATTTCGGCCAAAGAAATTTTCTGCAGATCCTGGATCAGTTTTTCAGTCTGTACGGCATTTTCAATATTTTTTTTAAATAATACTATGCCTCCGGGATGGGCAGTTTTCATGAACTTATCAAGTTCGGGGGTTAATTTTACGCCGTCAATACCGACAATAAGCAGTTGCCCTATTTTTTCTTCCAAAGCCAGACGTTTAAAAATAAATTCAGCCCCGGAAGATATCAAGGGCTTAAATTTATCCCAGTCAAAGTTCCATGGGGTAGTTTTGCCCGAGGCAATATCTTTATATCCGAGAATATTTTCTGTCTGGATATCGTACTTTTCTTTAAGTCCTTTAACAAGCCAGCCCAATGATTCATACTGGGCGTCATTCGGGCTTTCCGTCTCTTTATACACAAGACTTATGCCGATAGAAAAGTTATTTACATTACCTCTGCCGTCGGGCATCTTACCGGCTCCGGCGTGGTAAGCGATTGCGTTATCGGGAGCCAGTTGGTAGATGGCGCCATTGCGGCCTATTAAGTAGTGCGTAGCGACTTTAGCCGTTCTA
>Ga0209542_10015351_pt1 | contig 12864 bp, 20 predicted proteins | sample RifCSPhighO2_01_FD_184028 | JGI IMG/M metagenome (GOLD analysis project Ga0209542, IMG submission 184028) | Soil microbial communities from Rifle, Colorado - Rifle CSP2_plank highO2_0.1 (SPAdes) (version 2) | ecosystem: Environmental > Terrestrial > Deep subsurface > Rock core/Sediment ...
TTATCTCCTATCGCTATGTCCATGCTCTCGCGAACGTCACTCGGAAGCGTTATCTGGTAATTTCTTGTTACCTTGGTTATTCCCATGATTTCACCTATACATTAATAGTAATTACTAGTATTTAAAACTAGTAAAATTTGTGCCTGTGGACAGTAATTTTAATCAAAAATAAAAATTGTGGTGTTGTATAGATTACGTTCCCCAATACAATTTCCTGAATTCTATATCATAGTTTTTTATGTCTGCTACTATTGCTTCTACGTCTAGAATCGTTATGTTGTCAAACAATTTTGTTTTTGACACAATACTTTCCGTTTTTGACTTTATAATAAAAACTTTTTTGTATGGGCGTGTGAGAGATATGCCATTAGCCAATACAACAACGTCCTCTGACTCGTTTCCAAAATCAGCTTTGCCAATTACAAAACCGCCGTCTTCTATCAAAGAATTAATTTGACTAAATGTTTCTTCGTAATTTTCTAATAATTTTGTAAGTAGTGTGAATATTTGTGGAGAAACAAAAGCAGATGAATCTTTGTGTCTTGTAAATTCAAAAAATGCGCTCACATCTCCAGGTTTATCTGAGAGAAATTCGGCTATCAAATTATTTATGACAGATTTTGTAGTCACGTAAATAGCATTGTCCAAGAAACCATCTTTAGGGTTTGTAATGTTGCATTCCTTCTAATGGGTTAAAGCTTAAAGTTTTCCAGTCCTTTTTTCCCCCTGAAAGATTTTTTAACTTCATCTACTGCAGACTGTACTCCATTCACTTCTATGTTATCAGATGTGTCAGGATTCTTTATTTTAATCTGAGCGTATCTATCATCCTCTTTCAAGTTGTATTTTTGCTTGGTTTCTTTCGACAGCTTGCTTACTGGAATATATTCGATTTTTTTGATTCCCATCAAGGACACCTTCTATATAATCCTTATATACAAATACGGTATATAAGCGCGACAATAAAGTTGTAATTCTTATGTAATTTCTATGCAATTGTCGAATACTATACCCACTTTGTCACTATGTTATCTATACATGCAAAAAAATTTAATGCTATGTCTTTGTTAAATTAAAAATAATAAGAAAAAGGAAAGAAAATAAAAAAGTTTTCTTTTTGGCTTTTGAGATCTACTCAACTTACGCTGTGTCTGCAACGACTACGCCGTTCTTAAGAACAACGCGGTTTGCTGTCCATGCGTATGCATCGTAGTTCTGCACTCTGCTCGTCGCAGCTCTTGTGTCTGCAGCTGAGTGGCCTGCTACAACCAATGCCGATCTGCCTGAAGAGAACGCATTCTCAACAAGGTCAACAAGTGCTGTGCCTGCTCCCTGTGATCTGTACCAAGTCACGTCTCTTGTCTTGCCTGCCGTTGCCAGCTCTGCTACCAGAGTGTTGACAGCCGGACCGCCGACCAAGATAAGGTGTCTTGTCGATCTGTCTGCAGATGTTATTTCTGTGTCGAGCTTACCAAGCGCTGTCTTTACAGGCGAAGCTGTCTTGACTGTGCTGCCCGATCCGCCGCTTGTCTGCGCAACAGACGCATCAGATGCAAGGACGAACACGTTTGCTGTCACTTGGTCATCTGGGTAGTAGATCGCTAGTGTATCTTGGCCCGAAGTTGTTCTTCGTATAAAGGTACCGTATAGGTCTACATAGTCTGTTATCGTAGAGTCGCTGCCTAGTGCTGCAGAGTCTTCAGTTGCCGTAAAGTCAGGCGTTCCTGGTATTGCTACGTTGTTGGAACCAGATGTTTCCGTGGATGCCGTCGACAGAATGCTGTACTGGTCGCTGTTGTCATCTTTCTCTTCGATGAGCAACAAGCCAGGTGTATTCAGCCTAGCAGTCCCTGAGCTTCCTACAATGGATATGATTAACGATCCATTGTTGACTCCACCCGGTGTTGTAATGTTGTATATTAGACCACCAGTCGCCGTCCTTCCCAGCGTTAGCAAGGCACTGTTTGTAGATGAGGACATGTTTAGGCTTACCGTAGTACCTGAAAGCACAGAAGCTGTTCCGTCTTCCTTAGGTACCGCAGTGAAGTTGAAAACCGTGTCGCTCACATTACCTTCCCAAGCTGACAAGTTTAGTGCACCGGTTGGTAGATCTATTCTTTTACCGAGCGAAAGGCCGCCGCTAGCAGTTGTGTTTGGTGCAAAGAACGCTAGTTTTTCGCCTCTCTGTCCCTTTATTGTAGGAAACACTGTCACGAAGTTACCCGTGTTGTTTAACGCAGCACCAGAACCCCATGTGACGTTTACGAAGTGTGTGCTGTTTGCAACGGTGTACAACGTCTGTCCGTCGATAACCTTTGCTTCGTCGTTACCTGCCCCAAGGTTCAATTTTATTGTTGAACCGGAGAACTGGTCTACGATTTCGGCACTTGCAGAGCTCGAACCGTCAGCGCTCAAACTCGATACGCGGAACAAGTGAGAGAACTCACCTGCTGTCGTAGGGAAGTACGCGTCTTTCGGTATTGCCTGACCCTCAACCACAACTATAGAGTTGTTGCTGTTATCTGCAAGGTTAAAGACTGTGTCTGTACTTGCGGCTTTGTATCCCCAGTTTATTGTTTTTGTGTAGCCTCTGTCGTCCGTGAACTGTACCTGCAAAAGGTTGTCGCCTGAAGGCGAAATCTTTACAACGTCTCTCGACACATCCATCAGGCCAGGCGTAATGGACAGAAGGTTTATACCGAATGACTTCCATACAGGGTCAGCGTACAAGCCGCCTCCCGTCTTTATGAAGTCGTCATTCGAGTTGTGTCCACCAGTTGCTATCTGGAGTGCAGATAGCTTGCGGCCTGAGATTGTCAGGTTGACAAATGTACCGTCTACAGAGTCTTCAGAGTCGCCGATCTTCACCTTGGCACCGTGTGTCAAGACGATTTTTGACGCGCCGAATTGCATCTTTGCTGAGTCCAGTGTCGGATCAGTGCTTGATATATCGAACACACGTTCCATGAAGATATCAAGTCCGCCGATTTTCTTGGATGTTCCCTCGTCGATGTTGTTCTGGTCGCTTCCAACCTTTACAACACCGGTGTTTGCGTCAGATGAAGCGACATATGTTACGTCATACGTCACGCCTTTCTGCGTCACCTGTATTGTTTCGCCACCGTTTAGGATGGCAGATTCAGATGCGCCGCCAGACAATACTAGCTTGTCGGTCGTTATGGCCGTGTGCGTTGTGGCATTTCCCGGGTCGGCTGTCGTATCTGTGTGTATTGTGTATATTCTTCCGAAAAGCTCTACTCTCTCGCCCTTTGCAGTTGACATGTTGACATCCTTGTCGAGTGTCACGTATGTCCTGTAAAGGTAGTTTAGGTCTGTAGGAGAGGTCGTGAACCTTCCGAAGTTGTATGCTGGGTCGACAATCGAGCTGCTTCCAGGCTTGTCGAACTGTACATTACAGTCCGCTGTTGTCGTGCAGCTTGGTGTCAGGTATATGAATTGCTGGTAGTTGTGAGTCGTTCCTGCGTCTGCATCGTCTATTGTTCCGCTCTTAAGCAGAGTTGGAAGATCGTCTTTTGTCATTGTGCTTCTAACACCGCTCTTGCCCAGATTGTCATCAAGGTAAAGCTTTGTGTTCGTTGTTGCTACTTCTCTTCCTTCACCGCTTATGCTGAAACCGGCTGATGCGCCAGGTACAACGACGTCTGTCGTTACTGAACCGCCCAAACGTGCTGCGAGGTCAATACCCCCTACAACGTCGCTAGGATCGGCTGCTGCTCCCACGACCACGAATGACTGAACGCCATCGCCCGTCACGAATGGTTGAGGGAAGTCGCTTAGAGCTGCGAATGCAAACGATGACATACCCATGACAGTAGCCAAAGTGCCTGCAGCTAAGATTTTCTTGAATTGCATTTTCATGCAACCTCCTATATATTTTGTACAAGTCAAGCAGGTTAATAACCTACTTGACAGTTGGTTTGTCCGGATCAAACCAGCCCTTTCTAGAAGAAAGCGCTGCAGGCAAGAACCTAAGTTCTTGCTGCACAGCAGAACCGAAGTTCTGCATGTGACGGAAAGAATCCCGTCAGGCATCTTTTTGAAAGTTTTGGGTTTGAACATGACTTTTGAATTAGCCATACTTAGGTTCTATTAGATAGTCCTATGTAGGCTGAACTCATAACTAGTATATGTCTGTGGTACATATATAATAGTGACGTGAAACAGTTTCATGGTATATTTTATAGCAAACCATACGTATTTTTAAAAGTTTATAAAATCTATATATATAGATAAAATGTTCCAAAGTCAATATTTAGGCTTCCTAAGCTTTAAAACTTATAATTTATCTCTTTTATTTTGCAGTCTTCGTTTCCGGCCTCTTTACGTCTTTTTTGAGCTTTATGAGGTTTTTACGGCCCTTTGATACCTTTTCAACAAGCCCTCTGCTCATGAGGTCGCTTATTACACGGGACACTTTTGCCTTGCTGAAGTCTGTTTCCTTCACTAAAACACGCTGGTCAACCTCGCCATTCTCGCGTAGTATAATTTCCATCACTTTTCTTTCGCCGTCAGTCAGCACAGGTAGTATGTCTCTGATCCCTCGTTTCTTGAAAACAAATAACACAACCAATACAAACGCCACAATAACAAATGCCAATACTATAAAGAAAATCGTGAATGTGTCAAATCCAAGCAACTCGTATATGGCCGATACGCTTATACTCTGTCCCAGACCGGGTTTGTCAAACGTCCAGCTGATTGATATTCGCCTACCATCACTGCCCTCTCGCCCGAAATCAGGCTCGAAAGTCCTGAGGCCGGTTCCCTGTAATTTGCCTTCTTCAACCAGCGCGGCGCCGAGAGGAAATTTTACAATCACATGCACGCGTTCGACAAATTGGGTGGCAGAAAACGTGTACCTGAATACCCTTATGTACTGGATCTCACCTATTGTGCTGACAAGATTTTTTACATGAAATCTATAGATAAACTCCCTTGCATCGGCCTTGCAGACTATAGATGTTCCTATGTCCTGTGTTACGTCGCAATTGACCGTTGCATTATCGGCAAGTACCTCTATATCGGTGGCCCTTGCTGGAACGAAGTAGTCGCTGCTGCTTACGGTCTCGTTGTAGGTTAATACGACTGCCCATTCGGTGCCGCCATCGTCGTTTATCGATATGTCGGCATCCCACGTCACGAGCGCTGCATTTGCCGCGGTTATCAAAAAAAGAAATGCTACCGCGAGGTAGATCTTCATAGTTTATCTATTATCCAACAGTATTTAAATTATCGAAAAATTCACTGGCTTTTGCCGTCTTTTAGTTTCCAATATTTGACCTGGCCCAGCAAGAAACTGAGCGCGAATATAAGATAAACATAGAGAAAGCTGAAATCGGTAAAGAAGTATCCCAGATCGATAAAATCCCTTTCACCAGAAAGCCTCATTGAAAAGCCCATAAAGAACAGCATTAATGGCAGTAATACAAGGCAATAGAGCTGCTTTATTGTACTGAATCTTCTTAGGAAACTCACAAGCAAAATGGACGCTATTAGCAATGTTACAAGCTCCGCCAAATACTGGTACAACATACCACAACTAGACCAGAAAACTTCTTAAACATATATTTTCAAATATATATTTTTTATTAATTATTTACTGCCCGGCTTGTCCGGGGTTATAATGATGCCGCCCACGCCGGCCGCCGCGAACTGGTGAACTACTCCGGCGAGCAGGTTAACTATGTCCTGCGTTTCCGCCACGCTTATCTCCTTCTTGTCAGGCCCTATTATCTCCACTGATGATGGCCCGTATGTCATGACAACACCTATTAGCGTCGACAAATTTTTTGCGAAGAATTTTACCTTTACGATCTGCGAGTATGCCTCTTCTACATTCTTCATAGGCTTCTCGACTTTTATCGTATCCGAGAATTCAGTCTCATAAACAAAAATATCACGTATGTCGCCCATTTTTTCGACGTGCCTTTTCAGCGCGTTTTCGACCACGTCCTTGTCTACGGCCAATGCTTCTATACTGAACCACACTTCGAACCATTTTTCTTTCCGCTTTTCCTTTATTTCGTCGCTCATTGCAGATAAAAGCTGTACATAAACTTTAAATATGGTCGGAAGCCAAGAATGAAATAATGTGTCTGGATATTCTCAAGGACCCGGCAAAGGCCCTGTTGGCAGCAAGAAAAAAGACTGATATGAGAAAGACGTTCATCGCTCTTGTCGAAAGCTCGATTATTTTTGCAGTAGCGTCTGCCGTAATGGCGTCCAGAATAGGGGTTTCCGCAGGACTTATACTTGCGTCACTGGTTTTGGCGTTCGTGGCCGTATGGGTTATAACATTCCTTCTTGGACTGATAGTACACATATCGGCTTACACACTCACGAGCAAAGGAAAATATCACGACGGTTTGACGCCGGTGGTGTACGGCATGCTCCATATATCAGTGGGCTTCCTCGCCGCGTCTATCCTGTCATGGATTCCATTCTCAACAGGCGTGCAGATAATAGTTCTTGCGTTGATGCTCGCGTCGGGCGTTTCAACTATCTACAGGGGAATAAAGGAACTGTACAGGACTGACATGGTAACGGCACTGGTTGTGGTTTCAATATCAGTTCTTGTTATCTTCCTGGCAGTTTACGCTTCTGTGGGTCTTACGATGTTGAACAGATTCGCCGTGCTGGGAATGATGGCATGAAGCCTATAGGTATTCTTTACATAGTGGTTGGCGTTATCGCTGTCATAGGCGCGATAGTTGCCGGATTCATTGCCATTATAGTAGGCACGGCACTTGGTGCAATACAAAGTGGTGATACGTCGCAACTACCTCCTGACACTGACCTGACTACTTTCAACAACTTCACTGCTTCTCTTGGCCCACTCTTTGCGCTTGGCTGGATATATATAATATCTGTTATAATATCTGGTGCTGTCTCCGTTCGTCACGGGTTGAAAGTTGTGAAGAGTAAAAAGTGATGACCAGAAACAAGGTTATACGTTTTTTTGATGTTTGATTACAGTCGAAGGTACGCTACAGTCTACCAGCCGCTTTCTTATGCCTAATTGCAGAGCAATCTTTGAGTACAAAATTTTCAATGTCCAGAAACATGGATTCTTTTTATATACAAAAAAACATGTATGTTAATGGGTCTTGTAATCAATGGCATAGGGATCGGCTTCCTGTCTGCCATATTTATTTCTCTGTACGCGCAGGGCTTCTTTGAGATCTCGCTGCCTGTATGGATAATATACGGCATGCTGGCGCCGATGATTTCAGCACTAATAATTGTCATAGGAATAGCCGACAAAAAAAGCACAAAGACAACTGACTGGTGGCAGAAAGAGAAAAATAGCAGTTCCGCTTCGTAAAAATAGTTTCTCATACGCCAATTTCTATCTTTCTTAAATTTTCAGGAGTAAGCTCGACCATCTCGCCCTTTTCAAGGCCGTATAATTCAACAAGTTCTTTTGGCAATGTAATAACAAGACTCTGACCAACCGTGCGCACTTTTACTCTCAAACCGTTCTTTTTCAGCGCCTCAATCTTGCTTATTTTTATTGAGTCTTCGGGATGGGCATATTCTTTTTTGCATTTTTTGCATACCCAGCCACGCACTTCATAGTCCTTATATTTCACAGTGCTTTTGCCAGCCATGCTTCCGCATTCGCACGGTATTGATTCCCATTTATTAATGTCCACCTGTTTTGCCGACATGTATAATCCTCCAAAATTCTCCTTCATTAAATTCTACCAAGGTCGCAACGACTCTTATTTCCTTGTTTTTCCTGAAAAGGCACCTTTCAACTACGTTTTTTGCCCGTTTGCTCTTTGAGCAGTCATAACCACGTTCAAGTGTTTCCTTTATTCTCCACAGGTCTACGCCTATTTCATCCATTTCCTTGTCAGTATAACCTTGCATAAGCCTGTTGACAATTGCTTCTATTTTGATTTTCCTGTTCATCGAATCACCTGATCCCTAATGTCCATATAGACATTAATCAGATGACTCCAATCAACTGGGTAGCTCACTTGAAGCCCCGAGGGAGAGTCGAACTCCCGGCCTGCAGTTTTAACGGTTCTTTTGCTTGTTATCTGCAAAAGGTCATACGAAACTGCCGCTTTTGGTTGGGTTGTATTTTAAACAACCATCTACCAATTGCCCACCATCCCATAATATTTGCGAAGCCTTTTTCTTGAAAAGACCTTCTTTACAAAGAAGGGATTGGTTCTGAGCTATCGAGGCGTCTCTTGATGCGCTGCGCGCGTCATCCTCTCTTGGGACGTTCTTCGAACGTCATTCACTTTCTCCTCTCGAATTCTCTGCACGAGGAATTCTATATATAGCAAATCCAGTAAATCACATCTTCCTTATATCCCACGACTAACTCGAAGTTAAGCGAAGCTTAACTTGAGTCGCCAAAAGACTTTGAAAAAGTCTTTTGTACGAAGTCGTGGGTTTGCAAGGAGGACTGAAAGTCCTCCTGCACGGAAGGAATTTCATTCCTTCCTGTGTTGGAAGATGGGATCCCAGATTCATTGTGTTTCACAAGGATTTCACAAGAAATCCTGTGCAGGAAAAGCAAAGCTTTTCCTCGCATCACATGACTAAAGTCATGTGTTTTCAATGAATCTAAGATAATCGGGTATTACAGCAAAGACCCTAGGTCTTTGCGTACACAAGGAAGTAAACTTCCTTGTTGTATAACTGGGTTTGCTTATAGCGCTCAAGAAATTATAATACTCCAGATTGTTTTCTTGGAGCGCTATAACGGTTCATTCCTTGTAGCACATTAAAAGATTTCCTTCTTAATAAAAGGATGAGAGAAGTGTTTGAAGTCCCGAGCGAGAACAAGTCAAAAGTCGAAGACATGCTGAAGAAGGATGATGAAGTTGGACGAGGGAGCATAACCATGAAGAGTGCCGGCTCGCTGGACAGGGACGAGGATGCATATTTTATAATAATTGATGCCTCTGAGGATCGTATGAAGCGCGCCGAAGAACTTATGAAAGGCCTTGCAAAACGCAGCAAGCACGCGAAACAGGTTCTGGAAAAACTGGACGAGCAGGAAAACGCTGCTATTGAGGGCTTCGGCAATATTCTAGGGTGACGCCGATGAATTGCTTCGCACGTACAATAATTTTATGGTGAACATATGGACGTAGACAGACTTTCTCCAAGCGAGCTTAACGAGTACCACAAATACAGGAAAAAACTACGTCACTTTTACGTGTGCGTTGATTGCGGCCACGGATTTGACCGTGAGAAGATAACGGAAAAGTGTGTTTTCTGCGGCGGCAAAATAAATGAGCTGGAAAGGGATGACCTTCCGGCGGCGAAAAAAATGTTCCGCTATATCTGCTCGGCGTGCGACTACACGTTCGTCGCTGAACATGCAGAGAGGTGCCCAAAATGCGACGGGCGATTCCTGCATTCGTATGAAGCAACAAAAATACGAACGAGAGAAGTGCTCTCGATGAGGAAGAAGCAGCTCAAGGAAAAGCTGAAGAAGATAATCAAGACCAAGCGTGAATCCAAGAAAAAATAATATAATTTACTTTCCACGTTTTGCAAATTTCTTCAGATCTTCGCCCTTGTAAATTCCCTTATAACCGCCTGTATTGCTGTCCAGCTTGAAAAATATCATCTGCCCTATCCGCGCATTCTTGTAGAGTTTGACAGGTCTGCTCACCTCGGCATGGAAGAACGATCTACCTTCGTAGCCCGGGTCCCAAAGCGCAGTGTGCTGCACTATTCCACAGACCAACGCTGAAGAGCGCGGCAGCAACATTCCTGCTATATTTCGCGGCAGAATTATTTTTTCATTAAATGCAATATGATAAACACCGGGTTTGAGCAACCAGAATTCGCCCGTGGGTTTTATTTCATTGTAGTTTGGGAGTTTTCTCTTTTCGTTTGTGAAATCCAGGACACCTTCCCCTTCCAGAATGTAGACTTTGGACACACTCAAGTCGACGCCGCATTGCTGTATTTGCACTTTGGTGTCTATCATGTCCTGGACAAGAATGCCTTTGGCTATAAGAGACCGGATTTCTTTGTCTGTAAGAAGCATGCTAGAACTATATAGAAAAACCTTATAACCTGACTGCTACTTTAATTTTCTTCACCAGAATTACAATAATGAAACTTATAAAAATCAAGATAAATGGCAAAACTTTTTGCGTAAAAGATTGCAAAGGTCTTTCCTCGGTAAGAGGCTTGATGTTCGACGACATCAGGGGCTACGATGGTGCATTGATCTACGCAAACAATATCTGGATGCCATTTGTCAAGCACCCTCTCGACCTTTTCTTCCTAGATGCAAAAATGCGTGTTATTGAAAAGCAGAGGGCAATTCCTATGACACTAAATCCAAAAACGTGGAAAGTTTACAAGAACGAGAAAGCCAAGTACTGCCTTGAGGTTAAGTCAAAATGATTGCCTTTTATAATTATTTTTTCAATACGTCCAATGGGGCCTGTAGTCTAGTGGTATCTGCGAAGCGGACACGAAATGACGTCTGCTTGACGTGCAGAAGATTGTAGGTTCGATTCCTGCCGGGCCCATTTCGGAGAATCAAATTTTGTATATGGCTTCTCTGATTTGAATGCCAAGTACTGATACTAAATACTGTACATGTATGGTAACTAGCTGATCGTTCGTCCATTTTATATTTTCATGAGGCGTGGAACCTTTAATAAAAGTCAAAATCTCCCTGCCTTTTTCATCAATGCCCAAAAATCTTGGTGAGTAATCAAAACGTTTTCTTTCAAGTAGTTTAAGCAGTGCATGGGTAAAATCAGAGTTAGGTCCGATTTGGCGTCGCACAGTATTTCCTATTCGTACAATTTCAGCAGCAGTTCTGCCGCCTGATAGTATATGTTCCTTAACCATAGTATAATCTTTCTAGAGAACAGTCTTAATAATTGTCTATGAGTTTCTGGTTTATAAAGTCACGTCAAATTGCAGGCGCACAAACCTTATAAAGTTGGAAAGTAATACATTCTTACGAGGTGGGCACTATGCCAGAAGTAACAAAAATGACAACAAAAGGTCAGGTAGTAATACCTGCAGGGATACGAGAAGAGCTTGATTTGACCGAAGGTACGCAGCTTGTAGTCAGCAGAATGGGCGATTTGGTATTGATGAAGAAGATATCCATCATCGACCCGAAGAAAGAATTTGCAGAACTAACAAAATTCGGAACTAACTTTGCCAAGAAGAAAGGCATCAAAAACGAAAATGATGTAGTGAAAAGGATACACAAAGGCAGAGGCATCTCTAATGATCAAAGCCGTACTTGACACGAACATTTTAGTATCATCTATTTTCTGGGAGAAAGGCAATCCACATAAAGTGGCCGAACTTGCGTTGTGTAAGAAAATCAAAGTTTTTACCTCAGCCGAAATTCTCATGGAATTGGAGAAAGTATTACGTCGCGACTTCGATGAACCTAAAGAAAAGATACAACAGCAAATCACATTGGTACTAGAATACGCGACTGTTGTTGCAGCAACAAAGAACGTAGACGTCATAAAAGCAGACTCGGATGACAACAAAATTCTTGAATGCGCTATTGCCTCTGGCTCGGATTATATTGTTACAGGTGACAGACACCTCCTTGACATTAAAGAATATGAAGGCGTAAAGATCGTTAAGGCGAAAGATTTTGTTGAAATTATTGAAAATATTAAAAAGTGAGTGAACCAAACCTACGGTTGTATATGTGCCGGGCTCATTTAACCCTTTCTTCTTTTAAAAAGAAGAAACCCCTACTGGAAAGAAGAAAATATTATGAAGGGTGTTGTTTATGTCTAAAAATTCTGCGATGAAAAATCTCCAGGCAATACCAGGCGTTGGTAAGGAAATATCTGAGGATTTATGGAACATAAGGATACGGTCCGTATCGTGTCTCAAGGATAAAAATCCTGAAAAGCTTTATGAAAAACTCTGTAAAAAAGAAGGCAAGAAAATCGACCGCTGCATGCTCTATGTATTACGATGCGCAGTTTACTACTCGAAAACCGGAAAGCAAACCAACTGGTGGAATTGGAAAGATAATGCATCAGCCGGGATTTGAACCCGGGTCATGAGCTGTTTCTAAACTTCTTTAGAAAAGAAGTTTAATCAAGAAACTTTACATTTTTCTTTTGATTAAGCTTTTCTTTTTAAGAAAAGCTTATGGGAAGCTCAAGTCCTACCAGGTTAGACTACTGATGCGTCCATAATTTTCTTGAGCAGCATAAAATCTTCCTCCAGCTCGCTTCGCAGTTTCGGGTTGTACAGAACGGCGGCGGGATGGTACGTCGGCATTACGAGGAACTTGCTATCGTTTAGGCTAACTGATTGAATCTTTCCATGAAGTTTTGTTATACCTTCTACATTTTTCATCTTATCTGTATTGAAACCTGCTAAAACGAACCTGGTCGCGAAATTTCCCATCGTGACTATCACCTTTGGCCTAATTATTTTTATCTGGTCGATCAGATACGGTGTGTGGGCGACTATTTCTTCATGTACAGGGTTCCTGTTTTCAGGCGGGCGGTACTTTAGAATATTCGCTACGTAGACGTCGTCAATGGAAAGGCCGATCGATTCCAGAAGCTTATCCAGCTGCTTGCCAGCGGAGCCGACGAATGGCATACCTGCAAGGTCCTCTTTTTCGCCCGGCGCCTCGCCTATGAACATTATTGCAGCTGCCGGGTTGCCCTTGCCGAAAACCATGTTGTGTCCGTCTTTGAGAGGCAAATCCGCGCGTTCTGCTTTTTTCCGCAGCTCGTCTAATTCATTTGACATGGTTAATTTTTTCTGCTAATTGTTAAGAAGTCATTCGAGAAAAGTCATATAATATAGTCATCTAGCTCAGATGTTTTCCTGCAATCCTAAAAC
>Ga0209542_10015352_pt1 | contig 12864 bp, 13 predicted proteins | sample RifCSPhighO2_01_FD_184028 | JGI IMG/M metagenome (GOLD analysis project Ga0209542, IMG submission 184028) | Soil microbial communities from Rifle, Colorado - Rifle CSP2_plank highO2_0.1 (SPAdes) (version 2) | ecosystem: Environmental > Terrestrial > Deep subsurface > Rock core/Sediment ...
TAGTTCTCGCATCGCTCGGCTCGTTGGGTTATAATCATTCGCATTGTTATGATCTATTTTGATAACGTTACAAAGATTTACTTTGAAGGTACGCCACCGGCAGTTGAGGCGGTGACGCTGAGGATCGAACCGGGGGAATTTGTATCGCTCGTCGGACACTCGGGAGCTGGCAAAACGACCCTTCTCAAAATGCTGTTTGCTGAAGTATCCCCAACTGAAGGGTCTGTTTTTTTCGGTGAGCATGAAATTTCCAAACTCACGACAAAAGAATTGCTCAAACTCCGGCGCAATATCGGTACCGTGTTCCAAGATTTCCGACTCCTCCCGACGAAAAATGTATATGAAAACATCGCATTTGCGCTTGAGGTCGCGGGGAAGACCGATGAAGACATTCAAGCGGATGTCCCGCACGTCCTCGACCTCGTAGGCCTTGGCGAAAAGATCTGGAGTTTTCCCCACGAACTCTCAGGTGGAGAGCAGCAGCGCGTTGCGATAGCTCGCGCGCTGGTCAACCAACCCGAGGTGCTTATTGCAGACGAGCCGACAGGAAATCTCGACCCGATCAATGCGCACGATGTTGTCGAGATATTGAAACGCATCAATGATCTGGGTACCACGGTCTTTCTCACGACGCACAACAAAACGGTCGTGGATGCGGTCGGTCGCCGCGTGGTCACGATGGATCAGGGAAAGGTTGTGCGAGACGACCCGCACGGCGCTTACGTGCTTTAATGTATATATGGCAGTTTGGACTAATGTAAAACGAATAGCGCGGTATGGGTTTATTGGTTTTATCCGCAACGGATTCGTCTCGCTGGCGGCCGTATTCATCCTCATCATCGCACTTTTCTTCCTTGCTAATCTGATGATCTCCAATGCTGCCATGACGGCGACACTCGAAGAGCTGAAAGAAAAGGTAGGCATTACGGTCTATTTTCAGCCAGCGGCTCCCGAAGAGCAGGTGATGACGCTCAAACAATCCCTTGAAGCATTGCCTGAGGCGGCTGCCGTTACCTATACGAGTCGTGATCAGGCGCTTGCCAACTTCCGCGAGCGTCATAAGAATGACCCGCTGACCCTGCAAGCTCTCGACGAATTGGGAAGTAATCCTTTGGGAGCGTCCCTTGATGTTCGTGCCAAGGAGCCGTCTCAATATGAGGTAATCGCGCAATTCATTCAGGCCAAACAAGCAGAAGGAAATGCGGGAATAGATAAGCTCAATTACGTTGACAACAAAACAGCCATCGACCGCCTCGCTGCGATTATTGATGCCTCTCGCAAAAACGGCATCACCAAAGAGATCATCCTCGGTGTGTGCGCGCTCATTATCGTATTCAACACCATTCGCCTCACGATCTATACTGCACGCGATGAGATCGGTGTCATGAATTTGGTGGGTGCAGGGCACTGGTACGTGCGAGGGCCATTCCTCATCGCCGGCATTCTCTATGGCGTCATCGCTGGACTCACCGTGCTTATCGTGATGTATCCTATTCTGCGCTTCAACCCGGTCTTGATCGGACTCGATCCGACTACCGAAATTCTTTTTGGAGCGTTCGATTCCTTCGCCTACTACACGCAAAATTTTGCTCTCTTTTTCTTTACCATTATAGGAACAGGCATTATTCTCGGCACCCTTTCGAGCTATCTATCGGTGCGCCGATACCTTAAGATGTGAACCGCTAAAGCGGTTTTCAAACTCCTCGGCTCGATAACGCAAAAGCGAGCTTTTGCATTATGCTCACTCTACGTCGCCTGTAGGTATGGCAGAAGCTATGTTAGGATAATTGCCGATGGCAGCAAGAAGAGGAACGAGTGGGCACAAATACGTGTTCGTAGTCGGCGGTGTGATGTCTGGCGTCGGGAAAGGCATCGCTACGGCCTCTATTGGCAAAATCCTCGCCGCACGCGGCTTCTCGGTGAATCTCGTCAAAATCGATCCCTACCTCAATGTGGACGCCGGCACCATGAACCCTACAGAGCATGGGGAAGTCTTCGTGCTCGATTCCGGTCTCGAAACCGATCAAGACATGGGGACATATGAACGTTTTCTAGGCCGCGATCTCGGGCCAGAAGATTACATGACCAGCGGCATGGTCTACAAGACCGTTATCGAACGGGAACGAAACCTTGGCTATAAAGGTCATTTCGTCGAAACGATCCCTCATGTTCGTGATGAGATCGTAGATCGGCTCAAAAAATCAGCGCAACTTGGCAAGACCGATGTCACCGTCGTCGAAATTGGTGGCACTGTTGGGGATTTCCAGAATGCGCTCTATGTCGATGCAGCTCGCGTGATGCATTTGGCGAACCCGGAGGATGTCGTGTTCATTATGGTGTCGTACTTACCCGTGCCATATACGATCGGTGAGATGAAAACGAAGCCGACGCAGAACGCAGTGCGAGACCTCAATGCCTATGGAGTACAGCCGGACGTTATCATCGCCCGCTCGAGCCAGACGTTAGATCAAAAGCGCAAAGAGAAATTGGCGACGTGGTGCAATGTACAGACGGATCACATTATTTCGGCACCTGATGTCGAATCGATCTACGATGTGCCGCTGAATTTTGAGCGCGACAAGCTTTCTCAAATTCTCCTCGACGATTTGGGACTCACGCCCAAACGAGAAGTTGACTTGTCGGAGTGGAAGGCATTCGCGGAGCATGCGCACAATGGCCGCCGAACCGTCAAAATCGGCATTGTGGGCAAGTATTTCGATACCGGCGATTTCGTTTTATCAGACGCGTACCTTTCTGTCATCGAAGCTATCAAGTTTTCCGCATACATGCATGAAGCAAAGCCAGAGATCCATTGGATCAACGCCAAGGAGATCCAAAACGGCAAATTGCCCGTCGAATCGTTGAAAGAATATGATGGGATTATAGTACCGGGCGGGTTTGGTGAGACAGGTATCGAAGGGAAGATCATGACGGCGCAATTCGCGCGTGAGAACAAGATTCCATACCTCGGTTTGTGCTATGGCCTGCACATGTTGGTGATCGAATACGCGCGGCATATGGCGGGCATGGAAAATGCAAATACCACGGAAATAAATCCAGACACACCGTACCCCGTCATTGATATTCTTCCCGAACAAAAAGAAAAACTCGCGCGCAAGGACTACGGGGGTTCGATGCGCCTGGGCGCGTATCCGTGCCTTCTGAAAGAAGGGACTGTTGTCCGCGAGGTATATGGAGCGGAGCGAGTGGAGGGAGAGCGTCACCGCCATCGTTTTGAGATCAACCCCGAATACGTCTCACAGCTCGAAAAAGCGGGGCTTGTATTTTCGGGCGAATCGCCGGACCGCAAGCTCATGGAAATCGCTGAATTACCACGATCCATACATCCGTTTTATGTCGGGACCCAATTTCATCCCGAGCTGCGCGCTCGACCGCTCTCTCCACACCCCCTCTTTGATGCGTTCATCAAAGAGGCGCTTGAAAAACATCAATAAGATCATCGTCCGCTGCGCGAATGAAGTGGTTTGTAGTATCGTGTAACCATGTCGATCAAGTTGGTTTCCATTAATATTGAGCGGGATAAACACCTGAATCGTGTGATTCCGTTTATACAGGGGGAGCGGCCGGACATTTTGTGCTTACAGGAGCTCAACGAGAAGGACGTGCCGCTATTCGTCGAGACAATGAGAAGTAAGTACCACAGGTTTACTCCAATGTTGCGACACACCAAAGAAACGGGACGATTGGCGGTGGGGGTCGGCATATTCTCGCGGTTTCCAGTGGCAGTATTCCAAGAGCATTACTATGTTGGGAGGCGGGAGGAGATCCCGGAAATAGATCACGATGTAGAGCCGACCGACCGGGGAAGGTCTGCGAACGGTGTCCTTTTGGTTGCGGAGGTTTTCCAGCATACTGCTGTTTTTCGCGTAGCGACAACGCATTTCACGTGGTCGCCAAGAGGAGAAGCTACAAATAGGCAGCGTCAAGACATTCGCACTTTGCTCGACGCCGCGCTACCCTTAGGAGAACTTATTCTCTGCGGCGATTTCAACGCGCCGCGTGGGGGAGAAATTTTTTCCTTTCTCGTGGATCATTACAAAGACAACATCCCGCTCCGCTATAAGACAAGCATTGATATTTCGCTGCATCGTGCAGGCAAAGAGCGCTCGGAAGAACTCGCCGACAAAATGGTAGATGGTCTTTTCACTTCACCCGGCTATCGAGTGAATGGCGTGCGCCTCGAGTCCGGGATCTCAGATCACTGTGCGGTCGTGGGAAAAGTACACATTGCCGGCACACGTCGTATCTTCAATATTTGGGATATATTGCGTTGGTAGTACGCATGGCGTAGAATGGAACATGGGTTCAAAAATTCTCCACGAAGGGTTTACCTTCGACGATGTGCTCATCCGCCCGGCCGCGAGCTCTATTGAGCCGGCGGAGGCCACATTACATACGACGGTAGCGGCGGGACTCGATCTTAAGTACCCTTTTTTGAGTGCGGCGATGGATCGCGTAACCGACAGCAAGATGGCCATCGCCCTTGGCAAAATGGGGGCGCTCGGAGTATTGCATCGTAATTGTTCAATAGAAGAACAGGTCGCTATGGTGCAGGAAGTGAAGCGGGCGGGGGTTGCGGTCGCGGCTGCCTGCGGCCCGTTTGCCGTTGATCGCGCCGAGGCACTCGAAGAGTCGGGCTGCGATGCTATCGTCATCGACTGCGCGCATGGGCACAATCTCAAAGTGGTTGAATCCGCAAAACAAATAAAAAAGAAGTTGCATCATGCCAAATTGATCTTCGGCAACATTGCGACTGCAGAAGCAGCAAAAGAGGCGTGCAAGTTTGCCGATGCTGTCAAGGTAGGAGTGGGTCCTGGGTCTATTTGTACCACTCGACTTGTTTCGGGCGTGGGCGTACCGCAGCTCTCCGCCATTCTCGATGTCGCATCGGTGGCGCTCAAGAAGAACGTGCCGGTCATCGCCGACGGCGGCATTCGCACCTCGGGGGACATTGCAAAGGCGCTTGCGGCGGGTGCTTCGGCTGTGATGTGCGGCAATATGTTCGCTGGCAGTGATGAGGCACCAGGCGAAACACTAGAACGCGATGGACAAAAATATAAAGAATACCGTGGTATGGGTTCAAGATCAGTGATTGAGGGAGCTTCAGGCGCTGAGCGGTACTTTACGCACGGCAGGAAGGCGGTGCCGGAAGGTGTGGAAGCGATCGTGCATTACAAAGGCCCGGTTTCAGAAATAGTCGCTACGCTTGCTTCGGGCCTTCAGGTCGCCTTCGGCTACGTAGGTGCCAAAACCATGACAGAATTCCGCAAAAATGCGCATTTTATTCGCATTACGCATGCATCTATTGCTGAAGGGAAGCCTCACTCGCTTGCCCATATTGAACATTGATGTCTCTGCTTAGTGTCATTCTTGCCTCCATACTGTCGCTCTTTAATTTCTCACAGCTCGCGGCTTCTTCCGCTTCGTTTTTTTCTTTTGGAGGTTCGGGAAGTGCACATGTCTTGTTCGCGGGCGACATGATGTTTGATCGCACGATTCGCACCGCTGCAGAGAGAGAAGGCGATGATTTTCTGCTCTCGTGTATCGACCAGGTGCTGCTTGCTCCGGAAAACGATCTTGTGGTCGCAAATTTGGAAGGTCCAATTACAGGCAAGCCCTCTGTGTCGATCGGATCAAAGCCGGGCGAAGCGCGCAATTTTGTATTTACATTTCCAATCTCGACGGCGCAACTTCTCAAAGATCACCAGATTGATCTCGTCAACCTCGGCAATAATCACATTCTCAATTTCGGCTACAGCGGCGTGCAGTCGACTGTCTCGACGCTTGAAGAGGTTGGCGTGGCATATTTTGGTGATCCGATTACTGACAAGGTCGTGTACAAAACAATAAGCGGCGTACCGCTTGCGTTTATCAGCTACAACGAATTTAGTGACGATGGTGCAAAAACGGCCGCGGCCGTCACGATGATCCAGATCAAGTCTGCAAAGAGCGTAGGATTTTTGCCCGTGGTGTACACGCACTGGGGTCTCGAATATGTACGTACTGCTCCGCAATACATTCGTGATCGCGCCCACGCATTCGTCGACGCGGGAGCGATAGCGGTGATAGGTTCGCATCCGCACGTCGTACAAGATAGTGAAACGTATAAGGGTGCACTGATCTACTATTCACTAGGCAATTTCGTGTTCGATCAATATTTCCAAGAATCGGTGCGCAATGGCCTTTTGATACGAGTGGCCTTCAACAGCGAGGGAGTGGAATCGGTAGAGGAAATACCAGTGAAGCTCAACCGCGACCGGACCGTTTGTCCCCTATAATGGCGGGGTTCATGGCATACCATATCGACTTTGTCGCATGAAAGGAGACCGCCTGAACTACTTGAGTGTCGGTGGCCTCTTTCGGTCTAATGGAAATAAATGGTGGATAGAAAGGGGCACAGGTTCATAATTTCAAGTACGCACGGATCACTTTAAAGCGGCGGTCGAATCGCAACCCGCGATGGACATTCACATGCGATTTGAGTTGGCTAAACGTGCCATCGGCTGAGTTGGTGGTGTTCGGGATCTTGAGGTCGGGATATTTTTGACAGGTATACAAAAACGGCAAATTAGTCGTGAGCGAACGATATGCACTCCGCAGTTTGCGGTGTACATACTTTTTCTTGTTGCAGCAGGAACAGACGACGTGTTCCTCGATGTCGTGTTTGAAATCAAGGGCGAATTGTTCGAGCATCGCACGCATCGCACTCTCCGTACTCTTTGCGATCTGTCCCGCGACCTTGAGGAGCGCCTTGTGTGATTCAAGCTTGGGGCGCAGGGTCAGGTACTTTCGCACGATCTTCCATTGATGGAACTGGCAGATCTGTATTGGAATATCCTTGAAAACACTCGGTATTCCCTTGCGTCCGTCGAGTACCACGGCCTGGAGGACGTATCCTTTTTTCTCAAGGTCAGTACGCGCCGCTTGGTACTCCAGCTTGTTCTCATGTCGGAGTTCGTGCACGTGGAGGTTCTCGTGCTCGTTCGGGTCCCGTGCCACGAGTACCCCGTACTCGCGACCGAAGAACGTGACGTCCATGACAACGGTCACTGGCCGTGGTCGGTGTACTTTCTCGGGAACAACGACTGAATCGAGTTGTTTGGTGATGGTGCGAGCGGAGACACTGACATCTTCTCCCAACTGCTCTTTCGTCCGTTTCCTGCGGACGAACTCTTTCCAGAGCTTTGCTGTGCGTTTCTTTGTTCGCCGTGCACCACTCGTTGACCTTCGGCAATGCGTGCAGATATAGCGAACGACGCCTTCGCGTTTTCCATTCTTAACGACCGCGTGAACGCCACAAAACAGGCACTTTTTTTCTCATATTTTACAGAGTATTTTAAAATATCACTGAACTATACTGCAACAAAGCCACGTTTCGGCTTTTTCATCCACCAATTTTTTCCTTTAACTGCCTCTTTCTTTTGGGGATTCTCTTCCTTGCCGCCTTTTTCACGTCAGGGTACTGAATTGATCTAATGGTAGAAAAACCGACCGTTTTTGTGAGATAATTAATGAGTGAAAGGCTGGGCAAAGGGATACACCAAAGACACACACCCGTCGGTTCGGAAGATATCCGAAACGATGAAGAAACGGAAGATCGATAATTTCGCTGTTTGGCGAGAGCGAATGCGGAAAAGCGGAAAAATAAAAACGGAATATGCCGCACTAACAAAAAACGGAGATTTGGCGGAACTTATCGGTGTTGTTCTTGGAGACGGGCATATTGGCAAGTTCCCAAGAAGTGAATGCCTTCGCATTACGGGCAATTCAAACAATCCCGGATTTATTGATCGCTATGCGAGGCTATTAAAAACGGTGTTCGGAAAAGAAGCGTCAGTTGCTCGCGTTAAAAGCTCAAATGCTACGACTATTACCATTTATGAAAAACACATCAGTCGACGACTTAATATCCCGACGGGCAATCGAAAAGATATTCATGCGCCTGTTCCGCGATGGATATTAAAAGAGCGGAAGTTCATAATTCGCTATTTGCGCGGGCTATACGAAGCTGAAGGATCTTATGGTGTTCATTTGCCAACCTATACGTACAAGTTTTCATTTTCAAATACGAACCCATCTTTGTTGAAAAATGTAGTGAAATTGCTTAAAGTGCTAGGGCTCTCTCCTCACTCTGATCCTTTGAGAGTCCAGATCTCTAGGAAAGCTGAAGTGGCGAAGGCGATAGAACTCCTGGAGTTTCGGAAGTATTAGTTTTGCGGGATGGTGCAATGGTAGTCACGCCGCGCTCTGGACGCGGAAATCTTGGTTCGAATCCAAGTCCCGCAGCCAACTTGAGATAGGTTCGGTGTCCGAAGAGCATTATTTATGAAAGTAAAAATTGAGAAAAACGATAATTTGCCGGAAGGAGAGTATGAATTAACTGGCCGAGAAAAGTTAGAGAACGCTCTAGGTAACGTATCTTATGGGAGGAGTGATAGAGAAAAACTTTTAGAGTACGATCGCATTGGCGGACGAGTTGTAAAGGATGGAGTGGTGTTGCCTGCACAAAGTCTCTGGAAACTTGAACAAGAACATATGAACAAACCAATAGAGCAATTCACGGATGAAGAACTATTAGCGGTTATACGCAGAGCAGAAAATACAAATGTGCCAGGAAGCTTATATCAAAGAGCCAGTAACGAACGGAAACTTCGGCAGGATCAAAGAATGCTTAATGCCGCAACGAGAAAAAAGTGGAGCTCAGAAAAAGTACCAATTGGTTACCCAACGAGTTGCAGTTCTGATCAGATAAGAGATGTGATCCAGGATCTTTCTGAGGAAAAACATGAAAAGCTTCAAAAAGGTAAAATAAATATTATTTGGGAAAAGATAGTTGATGACTTGGTCAAGAACGGGCAAGCAGAATTAGCACAGAGGCGAGAGGCTCGTCGCTGGTATGAGAAACCGGTAGGTATGATTGCTATCGGCATAGTAATTGGATTAGTCGTTGCCTATTTAACTCACTACTTCGGATGGGTGTAGAAGCTGTATCTGTCGGAGTCAAAAAGTGCATTCCGATGCATTCCGATGAGGCCATTCGCCTTGAGCTAAGTTCTCCGCGTCTGAGGAGGGTCGCGCTATCCTTAGTCTATTGTTAGTGCTAGAATTTTAGAGAGTTAAAATCCCACGCATATGACTGAAGATACCTATTCAAAATTGATTACACTGCTCGATGAACATGGAGCAAGCTACCGGCTGATTGATCATGCGCCGGAAGGCAGAACTGAGATTGTAAGTCCCATGCGCGGTAACGAACTTTCCCAGGCTGCCAAATGTATTGTTATGATGGTCAAAATCGGCAAAAAAGTAACAAAGTATGTGTTGGGCGTCGTGCCGGGCGATGCAAAGATTGATCTCAATGCAGTGAAATCAATCTTCCGCGGCACATACATATCTTTTGCGACTCCCGAAATAGCAGAGAAATTGGCTGGCAGCGTAAGCGGTACTGTGCTTCCATTTTCATTCAACCCGGAACTGGAGTTGATAGTAGATCCTTCCTTGCTTAAGAATGATGAATTGTATTTCAATGCCGCCCGACTGGATCGTTCCATGGCTCTAAAAACTAAGGATTATGTATCGTCAGCTAAGCCCCGACTGGAAGACATCGCGGCAAAGGTCTAGGACGATGTCCGAAGTCTCAAAGTCAGTCCGTCCGACGAGCCCCTTTCTGGTAAAATCAGAGAATTCTCTGAGTGGGGCAAGACTTTCTAAAAATCCGAGACCGAGGAGGCCAGCCCGAATAAAACTCGCGTCGGATTCCGCAAACGTGGCGCGGGCGACGCGAAGCGCGCGATACGGTGGAGGGGCGGTTTCTTGGACTTTTTTATCTTGTACAAGTATTTTAACAGGTATTTGTGCTATACTGCCCGTATGACAAACGCAATACTTACCAAGCGGGTCGTCTTCCTTGAGGAAGAAATGCGGTCGGTGAAGTCTATGCTCGCTCTCCAGCGATGGGCTTTGAGCGCGCTCCAAAAGTCGCGCGGCAAGAAACTTCCACACGGACTGAAAGTCGCTATAGAGGAGGTAGCGGAAGGAAAGATCGAGGGTCCGTTTAACTCCGCCGAGGAGTTCGTGGCCGGTATTAAATCCTAGCGCATGCAACACTTCCGACCGCCGCAGTTCAGGCGTGCGCTCGCAAAGTTCCCGCCACCCATCCAAAAGGCATTTGAAAAGCAACTGCGCTTTCTCCTTACGAATATTCGTCATCCATCACTTCGCGCGAAGAAGTACGACGAGACCACCGGCGTCTGGCAGGCGCGCGTGACCAGTAATGTCCGCTTCTACTTTGTCATCCAAGACGACGCGTACCTTCTACTCGATATCGAGAAACATAAGGATTAGCATTTCGGGGAGCCATCCCCGCCGTTTACAATGTTCCTCAAAAACGGCGGGGGATGGACAGATTGTGCGCGTATGGGTGGGCGGGAACCAGTTATGCCAGGTCAATTTTTCTCTGTGGACAAGCGCATACAGATGTGTGCCTCGCCATTCCTTAAGGAATTTTATATGGCGAGGCACCGCTTTGTATTCTTGATTTCGGGCAAACGGCTCATTTCTTCCCATTTGAGCCGTTTGCTCCTTTGTGTATTTGCATTGCGAGTTCCGTCGCTTCTCACCTTCAAGTGAGAAGCCCGCACCCCGCCCCGCCGCCCATTCCTTTTTTTAAATCCCCCCGCAAAAAATCAGAATGGAGAGGAGCGGCAAGGCGAGGGGGCGGGACGCGCGGTACTCCGCGCGTAGCGGGATTCAGGGCATTGGCACGCAATCGGAGCGTACTTGGCGGGTTCAAGCCACCACGCACGCGGAGCGTGCGAGTCAGTCAGCGTTGGTGCTAAAATGGGTTCGAGCAGCGTTGTAGATACTCACAAGACGTAGAAGTTATTTTTTGCTACTATCTGCGTCGGCTGCGCTCGTGGTGTAGCCCGGTTAACACGCGTCCCTGTCACGGACGAGATCGCCGGTTCAAATCCGGTCGAGCGCGCACTAAGGGACGAAGGGCAGCGAAAGCTGCCTTTCGTCTTTCAGTAAGTGAGAGCGAGCAAGCAGTCGGTCGGATTTGAACATGAGGGGGGTCGGGGAAACGCAGTTTTCCCGTGTAGGAAGGCAGAGCGCAGCTCGTTGGAAACCGCGGATTTCCAAGCAGTTCTTATCCTGTCGAGTGCGCAGGTCGGACTTCTCGGTCGCCGGTGTTTCGGCGCTGTCCACATCTGGCGCGCGCAAGAGCGCGGGCCGTTGGTACAATCGGAGAGAAATGGAGCACAGCAACAAATTGAAGCGGATGGTTCTTGGGGCCGGGTTTACGCTGGTCGAGCTTCTCGTGGTTATGGCAATCATCGGTCTTCTGGCCTCTGTCGTTGTCGTGAGCACGAACGTCATGCGGAAAAAAGCGCGGGATTCGAGAAGAATCGCCGATTTGAAACAAACTCAGGTTGCCATTGAGCTCTACTATCAATACAACGGACGCTATCCGCCGAGTTGTAAAGGAGACGGCGGTACGAACGGTGTGAATTGGGGCGCAGAGAAAGTCGATGCTTATGGCGCTCCCTGCCCTGACAATTACATTGTCGGTCTTGCGCCGACATATCTGCAAGCCCTGCCCCGTGATCCCATCACGGGGCAGAGCAATTGTCATCTCGGCTGGTGTGGAGAATACCTCTACACTACGATCAATAACGGCCAGGATTACAAGCTCATGGCGTATCGTTCTATGGAATCTACCGTGGTAGGTCGTTGTTCTTCGGCATGCGACACCACTACATATCCATGGTGTGCGAGTGATAATGTGAATACGGCGAGCGTGTTCAGTCCGGGGGGTGCATGCTATTGAGGTTCAATATTCTTTTCCACAACACACAGCATGTCGGGTACGGGAGCAGGGTACTATTGATTCCATGAATGGCGGTATCGCGCGTGAGATTGCGGGAATAGCCGCCTTGTGCATAGTCGTCCTCCTTTCCCTCCAGATGTGGCGCTACGGCGGGATTTTCGCGCAAGGATCTCCAGCACTCGGCTCTCTCGTCGCGAGCGCAGCGCAGTCCTCATACACCATTTCGATCACGTCGGCCGATTTCTCCGACGACGGCAGGACGCTCGCCATCTCGGGTCCGGCTGACATACTTAATTACGCAGGAGAGAGGAGCGCGCAGTATGTAAGGTTCGATTGGGGCGATGGGAAGGTCGAAACAGTCCAGGCGTTCGCGCTCCCCAATTATCGGTCTTACATCGGGAACGGCTACCACATCAGCCTGCACAACTACAGCCGCTCACACACATATGCAAGGGCCGGAGGATATACCGTCAGGGTTACCATCCAGAGAGGGAAGAGCAGTACCCCCAAACGGTTCGGCTCATTTGAGATTCAGACCGAGAATACCGCCGTCCGCTGCGCCGACAATCTAGACAACGACAAGGACGGGCAGGCAGATTTTTCTGACGCGGATTGCGTCTCGTTCATTCCGCTTGGCACACTGCGCGTCGTAAACACTGTCATCAACAATCACGGCGGCACCAAGGCCACACAGGATTTCGGGTTCCGCGTGGACGGGAGCGGACCGATTACGTTTGAAGCTGACGGACAAAACGACGTGACAGTCTCTCCAGGCACCTATACTGTTATACCGCTTGCGATGCAGGGCTACGGCGCGAGCATCACCGATTGCACGGTCTCGATTGAAAACGGCGGAATGGCGATCTGCGCCGTTACATACGACGATGTCCCGCCGCCGCGCTACGGCGGGGTCTACGTGGCTTCCAAGCATCTCGATGCTCCTAAAAAGAGTTTTCCCGACAGTCTCTACACCATGCCGCAGGTAGACGGGGTCGTGATACGCGCTTCGAGAT
>Ga0209542_10015354_pt1 | contig 12862 bp, 9 predicted proteins | sample RifCSPhighO2_01_FD_184028 | JGI IMG/M metagenome (GOLD analysis project Ga0209542, IMG submission 184028) | Soil microbial communities from Rifle, Colorado - Rifle CSP2_plank highO2_0.1 (SPAdes) (version 2) | ecosystem: Environmental > Terrestrial > Deep subsurface > Rock core/Sediment ...
ACTCTGCCAACATCCATTCAATATCTTCCTTTAATAGTTGATAGGCTTGCTCATTTAATAACCCTGAATTTTTCCGCTTTTCGATCTCCCCGAGAAATCTCTTTCCAAGTATTTTGTCTAACCTTTCCTCAAGTCTTTCAATTCGCTTAATCACCTTCTTTCCGTCGGATAACTTTTCCTCAAGCACTTCGATTCTTTTCTGAACCTTGATTGCATTTTTTAGCAAACGAATGAGATCCTCTTTAACGCCTTTTTTAGAAATCCACCCAAAAGCAAATGACCGCTCAATATCCGAAATCGTACTTTCGGGAGTGGCAATTATCTGGAAGTGAGACCCTAGCGCCCGCGGGTTTCCCGCGCGATCAGAAGTTTGAACGCTCAAGACATGATTACCGAGATGCTCATAAAACAGATCAATGGTAGTGCTACTACCAAGCGAATCACCGTCAAGCAAAACATCAATAAACGCGAGACCGGATTCTGTATCTGTGGCATTAACAATAATCGGCAACATTCCCAATCGCGGATAATCCTTTTCTTCAGGAGAAACAATTGCAACATCGGGAGGTAATATATCAGTGCTACTCGCACCCGAGAGCACCGCAGTCGGCGCAATGACACTATCCACTACTCCATCTCCGTTTTGGTCAAGCTCTAAATTCAAATTATTTTGAGCACCGGAGAAGTTTAATTCGGCGTTTGTCTGATCGCTTTGGAGCGGCACATCAAGATAGGTAATTTTATTCTCGGGCAACGAATCATAAAGGGTCTCGATACCCAAAGAAAAAGTACCAGTTGCGTTGGCATCCAAAACAATGCGATAGTTGTCCCCCTCTGGAACAAGCGCGAAATGGTTGTCCTCGATAGTAAAGTAAGAGCTATTTGGAATATCGAGGTTGAGAGTATCGTTATTAATTGGACCGAGATGCCGACCTTCGGGATCATAGACATGCAACTCAACCGGACTATGCGATGAAATAAGAAATGTTCTTCCTAAGCCAACGCACGCAAATTCGTCGCCGTATATTCCCAAAGAGACATTGTCGGGAAAACCGTCAATCAAGTTCTTGATCAGCTCCACCGTACTCATACTACTCACAAGACCAGTATGATCTGCCCCTGTTTCTTTATATGACGCAAAGTAGGTACGACTTGCGTTTGGAAAACTTTTCGAGCTTATCAATGGCACTGTTCCATCCCCATTTGTAAGCCGCGGGCTAAATTCCGGAACATCCACACTTTTCTCATAGAGATTAAAACCTCCGATAGTATTTGTATTGCCGCAACCGATGATATTGTAAAACGCTGTGGATGATGAAATATTAAGCGCGTCAAGATCTCTTTCTTGATGAAATTGATCCGCGGCGTCGAGGAGCCTCTCGTTCCTTCCGTTCTCCTTCATGAGTTGCGCCGTTGATGCATAAGAAAGAGGATCTCGGCCGTTTCGCAAATCGAAAACATAGCTTCCGCTTCGCTTGATATATTCGCGGCTCGGGAGAAGCTCGTACACAGAGGGCATATTTTGCGAAAAATCTTTTGTCTCTTCTTGATTTAAACCGAAAGCAAACCATTTTAGACCCATATCATCACCATAATTCAAAACTTTGTAAGCAAGCGGAGCGCCCAAATTTGGAACTCCAGCAAAAATAACTTTATCAACAAAAGAAGTATCTTGTAGCGAGGAAAGGTATTCTTTGGTAAGTAATCCTCCAAGACTATGCGCAATGATATTTACTTTGCCGGTCGGCGAATGGCTACGAGCTAATTGCACAAGGTCATCAAACCTCGCTACTTCAGTGGCTATATCCAAGCGCCAGTCGTAGGGAAATGTGAGAAGCGTGGAACTTTCGACATAACCTTGTTGTTTAAAACTATCTACTAAATTTTTATAGTAAACAAAAGTGAATTCCTTATTAATTACTGACGATGGGTTCATCTCGCTGGCCGTAAACTCAATCCCGTCAGTATCAAGTTTAAGTTCATCAAGATAATCATCCGCCGGCGTTAATGGATTAGACATTTTCAAAGTTTTCGGCCACACCTCCTCCCCGTCCGAAACGCGATTCAATCGCGAACCCATAATCCCAGGCACGATGATGACCGGCTCGCGCAAAGACCCCCGCGCCGTAAATCTTGCGTTCACAATCGGCGGCGGACTAAAAACTCCGTCCACAAGATTATTCGGTGACCCGAAGAAATCCAGCCGCGCATGATCCTGCATACCCCACATAAAAACCCATTCATAATGAGCTCCTTCTTGGAGAAGCGGAGATGTGTTATCGAAATTGAACGTGAGATCGCCCGCACAAGAAGATGCAATGAAGTGATTACTGGAATTCGCAATAAAACTTCCCGTATCTTTATTGACCAATCGCATATAGCAATTATTTGTGAACGGATTGCTCGAATCTGTTCCGAAATTAGCCGTAAAAACTTCTATTGATTCGAGATTACCGGACCGCAAAGGAGAAAAAACCTGCGAAGCAGCGCCAACATCTATACATTGGCTAATATCGCAACCCATACGCGTATGCACCACAACCGATCCGTCGGATTGCTGTACAAGAACCAGCGGATCCGCGGACGGCGGCGCCGTTTGTACCCTAAAATCAGCGTTTCCGGGAACTCCGAATTCCATCCATGGGATCGAATGGCCCCCGCTGTCAACAAATCTGGCACGCCAGTGCCACAATCCGTCGGGCAGGAATTTAGAAAAAGTCGCAACATCGCCGGACGTTATCGTGGAAGTGCTTATCCATCCGTCATCTGCTCCGGTAAATTCAACGCCTGCTGGCCTCACTTCCATTTGCAGCTCAAGCGGCTCGGCAAATGAAGATTGGAATCCGACTCTCAAAAGCACTTCGGATTCCGCCGTTACCCCGCCTTCAGGTATTGCCGTCTCCCCGACCGTCAGTTGGTCCAATGAATTAATAGAAACCGCCGGTTCGTAAAGATCCAGAGTATTAAAATACGGAATATAGGGCGTAAAACTGGGAACGAAAAAGACTCGCACTTTGAAGGTTGTCGGCAACAAAAATGGCGCGAAACCAGAATACGAAAGAAGACCATTGCCGTATATCATCTCCGTCTGCCCGATGAAAGAATCATCCACGTTGTAAAAGATAATTTGCGTGGAAGCTGCTCCAGTAATAGCTCCCGCATTGCTGTACCCCGTAACACGGGAAAGCCAATGAGTGGAAGAAGTATTGTATGTTACCGGACCCAAGAAACAGACGTTATAAAACGAGCTGCATCCGCTAAGCGTAGTTTCGCGATCAGATAGAAATAAAGTATCCGCATGGGCTGGGGCGACACCAAAAGCCAAAACAGCAAAAACCGCGCCGCACATCATCAAGAAAACTCTCCTGCCACAAAAAATAGACATCTAGCTTGTTGCCGCCAGCGTACCAGAGAAAACTTGGAGTGTAAAGCGATAATCTCTCCGCGCTTTTAACGCGATTTCTACAATCCAAAAATCTTTTTAAAATCTCGAATACTCTTCGCGCGTTTTTTCTTTTCACCATGCGAATTGTAATTCGGCACCAATTTCTCGTCGAGTGATATGAGCGCGCGGTTTTGTTCGAGCGGCTGACCATTCAAGATTTTCCGCACGCAATAGGCGACCGCCGCGCCATTTATAAGCGCCGCGCCACCCAGCTGCGGCCATGAAACGATCGTCTTTCCCATCTCAAGCAGCGAGGCCTTCATCCGCTCGGTGACGTTTTCTGGACCCACATGCTTCGTGATCATTTTTCCGATTCCAAACTTATCGAGTGAAGAAAGCATCTCATACGAAACCCTACCCATACGCCCGTGGAAAAACGGGGTTTTGGGATGTGTGTCATATCTCTCGACATCCACAACCGCGTTATCACCGTTATCCGCGGCCATCACCACCGCCAGTTTATAACGCTTCGCCTGCTCACGAATCAAAAACTTCACCGCGAGATTATCGAGTTCATCAATTACGATATCGAGCTTCGGCGGCCCGGCAAAAAACTTTTTAATACTCTCCCGCGTAAGCCCCTCGGGGAAAATTTCAACCTTCGAATAGGGATTGATCTCGTATATTTGCCGGGCTGTCATCAGGACTTTCGGCAATCCCAAGTTTTCCACACCGGCGCGGACACGGTTCATATTGGAAAGTGCGAACGCATCGTGATCTGCCAGCCGGATATGCCTCCCGCCGCCTTGCAAAACAATCGCCAAAGCCACGCTGTTCCCAACACTCAATCCGCCGATCCCGATAGTGGAATTATAAAACCGCTTCTGCTCTTCCGCGCTGATGAGATTCCGGTTTCGCGCGGTTCGGACGAGCTGAAAATCATTGTCTTCCAAAATATGCACAACCGTAAAAAGCCACGGAAAATACGCCCACCGGCCGTGAAATAAAATCGGGGCATTCTTCTCTAGAGATTTGTAATATGTCTCAAATTTTTCCTTAAAACCAGGTGCGTACACAAGAGAAGGATTTTTGACCGCGAAAAGCTCCCGCTGCTGCTCCGCATAATCGTCCACGACCCGCTTAATCTCCCCGCGGGAAAACAGCGATGAAAGAGATCTTTTGTCGCCCTTTTTCGCCGCGTCGAAAATAACCGGCTTGGACTCAGATCCGAGCCGGGCATTCTTCCTGATATTTTTTTCCAACGCGCGATTAAGACTATTTTTTGGCATGCGAAAACCAATATCAATTTCGTTTTACCCAACGTTGCTTTGTTCCAATTTTGAAAAATAAAGGGTGCTCGTGCTTCCAGAAAACAATTTTAGGATCCATCCGATCCGGCATCATATTCGCATTATTTCTGTATTCGGCGTTCTTCTCGAGAAGGCTTCGCGTTATGGATTTTTTTATTTTCTTTTTTAAATACGCAGTGCCCTTCGCTTTCGGCCTCAACTCAATATTAATTTCCAGATACTCCATCTGTTTATTGTCGCACTTCGTTACCATCGCAAACTTTCCGGTTATATAGTCTTCAAACGACGGATTTTCCAAACCGGCCTTCACGTGTTCCGGATATATAATTGCGCCAAAAAGCTTGGCGGAAAGATCCGTTCTCTCATAGAGATATACAAATGGCAATTCGGAAATGGTTTTCCCAATACCCGCCCGCCCCGCTTCTTTTTTTAAGCTCATGCCTTCATCCCTGAATATCCGAGCAAGCGTATCGAAACTCATTACCCCGCCCCGATCCCCGATGGCGTACCGAATAAGCGGAATCGCGTTATTGCCCGTAGTCAAAATTTCCCCATCAACAGCCTCGAAGTTGATAAAGGACGGATTGTACTGAGCAAACGTCGGCATCCTATGGGCATCTTTGAAAACCCTGTTGTATATATTGATGTCATTGAAGCTGACTTCCCGGGCAAGAATACTCAAAGGAGTTTCCACCGCCATCGTGCCCAGGTCCGCGCTCCCATAAATATTCGCGGTATCCGTATATCTGTGCTTAATGCCGGTTCGTTTTATGATATAACTCCTGAATTTTTCGGAAAAAGATTCTGCGGCGAAAACCATTTTTATATCAAGAGAGCGCCAGCGTATCCCGTAATCCTCGGCTTCATCCGCGACATCTTTCAAAAACGGGGGGTAACCGCAGAGAATAATCTTATCAAACTTTTTTCCAAGATTCTTAATCGCCGAAAAAATTTCTTTTTTATTCACTCCGGGCGTCAAGATCGTAATCGGATATCCGCGCAGAGAAATAGCGTGGAGAGCTTCGTATGTAATGATTCCGCCTATCCAAACGCCCATGCCAAAACAAATAATCACAAGCGTAGATTCATCGCGGGTAATTCCCGCGTTTTGAAGAAACAATTCGTGATACACAGAGGATTGCCAATCCAATTCTTCCCCCCGCGGAAAATAAAAAGGCTCACCCGTAGAGCCCGACGTGGATGTCCACACGAGTGGCTTCTTGAGCGAGCCGTCCCAGCATAACTTCTCTATCGGATACTCCCGCAAATAATTCTTTTTGCTGACTGGCGGAACGAACTGAAAATCCTTGAATGTTTTTATCTTCTCCGGCGCAATTTTGTTCCGCCGCAGAAAATCCTTATACGCCGGAACGCGCCGCGAGGCGAGGCGGAAAAGTTCAAGCGGCCTCCGCTCCCGCTCATGAGACCAAAAATCATCCTTCTTTTCAGAAATCAGCCGAAGGGCGTGATTGGTCTTGTTCTTAAAATCCCCCGAAGCAAGGCCAGCGTTTTTGCGAAACCCATGTGCCATCAAGGGTGAAGTATATCACAAAATCTCGAGAGGGTCGAAAATTGATTTGTTGCCGCACAAAGAGAAAATTGCCCAGCAAGTCTTTGCTGGAATTACAAATATGTCTCGCTCAAACTACGCCCAAACACAACAACAATTCCTATAAAATCATTCGTTATGGCTTAGTTCCATATACAAGTATTAGAACTTAAGCATGGATCATTAATCGGATAGGTCCTGCATGTAAACGGCCCGTCGTTGCCTGATCGGCTTGTGCCGTTGCATGTCCGATACTGCGACACGCATCCTCCACCCGTGCAACCATCATCACTATAAGATTTGCACGTTATGGCCGTGGTAAGAATGCTATTACAGCCAGGCGCCCCAACTCGAGTTTGCACAGCACCGCCAAACGATGGCGCCTGCCAACTCGCCAACCCCTGCCCATCAGAGGTGAGCACCTTCCCATTGCCAGGAACGCCTCCCGTAATCTTTATCTGGCCATTAATTTGTAGCTGGCTCGGAGTGATCGTCACCGTCTCCGTTCCTCTCGCCGTATTATTATTTCCTGCAGTGAAAAACTTAATGACCGTGGCGGCATTCAAACTCGCGGTGCCTCCGCCGATATCAATCTCGTTTACTCCGGTAAAATTCGAACCTCCCATAACAGCAACAAGACTCTGCCCCATATCGTAGGGGGGCGCCGAAATCCAGAATGCTTTGCTCCGACCCGTTGTCCGCGTATTGGGGGTGCTTGGGTTTAGGTCAGCGCCAAGAACAAGAGTGGAAGGAAATACTGCGGTGCCGCCCCATACGATATCAAGGCCACCGCCGCATTCATAAAAAGCTTGCCTGCAACCAACAGGCCCCATACTCTTGATATAAACCGAAGGGTCAGCAGAGCCAATGCCAACGGCAGTGTCGGCCACAAGGCTCGCTCGAGGGCCACCAGCGCCTAATTCAATACCTCCCGCTTTGCTTTGAGCCAAAAAGCCGACGTTCAAAGGCGCGGCAATATTGCCCCCCGGAGGGGCTTGTGTCGGTTCAGACCAAGCGGCATGAACAGCGCCGATCGTGAAACCAAGGAGGGTGGAAGCGATAGCGACTCCCGTATAAGTTGAAAGTTTAGAGAAAACTGATTTCATTGGTTTGCTTAAAGTTTAGTATAGCATACTACAAAAAAAATTCTGTGGATAACGGTTGATTTTACTACTATACTACTAAAAGTCTCACGGTGTCGAGGCAACGCCGCCGCCCGTATTCACAGCGCCGCCAAGAGCGTCCCCATGCGCTGAAGGCAAAAGAGATTTTACCCGATCAACTATGAGTTCAAGATCGTCAGTCTTCCGCAAATAGTCAGCTCCGAAGTCGCTAGAAAACTTAACATCGGCGGCCTGATGCTCTTGCAACCCAGCCCGCGGGTCGCTCAAACTCGTAAGAAACACTACCTTGGTATTTTTTAGCGCCTCGTCCTCTTGTATCTTGAGTAACGTCTCCGCTCCGCTCATTCCCGGCATTTTCACATCCAAAAGTATCAAATCGGGCTTCATCGTCCTTGCTTTTTCTATCCCCTCCGCCCCACTCAACGCTGCCTCAACTTTAAAACCAGCGGCAGAAAGCTTCGAACTAAAAATATCGATGAATTGCCGCTCATCGTCTATGATCAAGATATGTGGTTGATCGGCCATGTATTTTCAAGTAGTATACCATATATACAAAAAGTAAATTATTACCTTTTCCACAAAAAGTTCGGGCTTGAACCATAGATAGCTAAACACTATACGCATCAATGACAGATAAGGTTATACTTGAAATACGAGCGGGAGCAGGCCGCCCCCTTGGCGAGCCTCGCCCCCATCATTAACTTTATGGACAAGGTAATTTTAGAAATTCGCGCTGGGGCGGGCGGAGACGAAGCCGCTATTTTTGCGGGAGATTTGATGCGTATGTACCAACGATATGCCATGGCGCGCGGATGGCGTTTTGGGATACTGGATCACAATCAAACATCTCTAAACGGATACAAATCGATTGTCGCGGAAATAAACTCCCCCCAGGCAAGCTCCGCTCAAACCCGCTCCCTCGACACAACTCCTTCGACAACGCTCAAGACAAGTCAGGACAAGTCGGAACAAACAAAGCAAAATGTGTATGACACACTAAAACAAGAATCGGGTGTGCACCGCGTTCAGCGAGTCCCAAAAACAGAAAAAGCGGGACGGGTACACACCTCGACGGCGACTGTAGCAATATTGCCCGTCGTAGACCCAAAAGAGGTAAATATTAACCCGAACGACATCGAAGTAAGTTTTTCCCGCGCGGGCGGCCCGGGCGGGCAGAATGTAAATAAAGTTGAAACGGCGGTGCGCGTAACGCACAAACCAACAGGCATCGTTATTTCCTGCAGGGAAGAACGCTCGCAACACGCGAACCGCGAAAAAGCAATGGAAGTTTTGCGGGCAAAACTATATGAGATGCAAAGTCATGAGTCAAGCGTCAAGAGTCAAGAGTCACGGAGGGAGCAGGTTGGAACCGGAGACCGGTCGGAAAAGATACGAACGTATAATTTCCCCGATGACCGGATCACCGATCACCGCATCAATAAGAAATGGCACAACATAGAACGCATCCTGGATGGCAACATGGACCCAATAATTAAAGCATTTAGTGAAATTTCCACGTCGCGGGATTAATTCGAAAAAATTCCTGCCTGCCGGCAGGCAGGATGGATGGATGGATGGAGATCTTGATCCTATTATAAAAGCTTTCGAGAAAGAACGACACACCGCCTCGACATAAAGACACACAGCATGCTTTTTTCTAGTCTTCCGAAAACTAGAACGTGCTCAAAACCCTCATATCGTCATCCCCGCGCCCGCTTCGCCGGAGCTTCAGCGAGGCGAGCAGGCGGGGATCCAGAAAAAATAAAGAAAACCTAGATTCCTGCTTTCGCAGGAATGACAAAAAGACGGGTTTTGGGGGCTTCCAGACGAGCTCTAATTTAACGGCGGCGGATTCTTCAGACACGCTTGGAGCTCCGGAGATGGCGACCATCCGCACACTCCGCTCGGCTGCCGCTCGCAACGAGCGTTTTTATAACACGCATATTTCGCCGTGTATTCGCAAGTCGTTATAACCCCCGGCTTATCAGAACAAATCTGACTGCTGCAACCGCCAACATAACAAAGTCCCTTCGTCGTAGTGCCGCCGGTTGCGGATCTCGAAAATACTACAGGAACACGTAATTCGTCGTCATATTCGGGGAGGCCGGAAGGATTATCTTTTGCCAAAACTAGCGTACCAGCTGAAAACCGTGGGGTGTAAAACTCAATTGTCGCCTCAAACGGGACGAAATCCTCCGTCATCCAATCAGCTTTGGCCTCTGCGATACCAAGTCCAATAATATTTCCGTCGCCGTCCAACACCCGTATCGGAAACGACGCCTCGAAAAACCAATTTCCTCGAGCTTCGCCTTCGATACGAAGCGGAGACTGTATCATATCCCCCTCCTTGAGCGAAAATACCCGGATTAGATCTGGTTTCTCGGCACCGATTGACGGCGTTGAACTTGCCATAGGAGAAACAGCCTCGCTAGGCGCGCGAGTTTCCTCATACCACGCAAACGTCCCGGCAAGACCAAGGAGAAGCACAATACCGCAAACAATTAAAACTCCTTTTTTTGAAAATTTCATAGTATTTTTTCTTTCTTTAGCATAAGAACTTTTTTTCTTGCCCCGCGGTTATACCCGCCCGGTTTCCCGTCCGACCGCACCACCCTGTGGCACGGTATATCAAAATTATAATTCGAATTCAAAATATTTCCAACCGCTCGGTATGCCCGCGGCCGCCCCGCCCGGCAGGCAACTTCTTTGTATGTTAAAACGCCTCCGCGCGGTATACGCCGCACAACCGCATACACGCTTCTAGAAAATGCAGTCATAAGTCTTATAAAAAATTATACATAAGTCTAACCTAAAACAAAACGCCGCCGAGATAATACCCGGACGGCGTCGTTAAATGGCCAAGGCATCTACGCACCGCACAGAAAACCGCGGACGCAATCCATCGCCATCAGTAAAATCACCCTTCTTCCTTTAATTCTGGGATATGAGCGATGCTGATAGTTCCTGACGCTGAAAAGTTCGCAGAGAACTTTTGTGCATGAGAACGATAACGGTAAAAACCAATACCGCAGCACTTCCCACGCATGCAATGGCTAACCACGAAGAAAGAATGTTCTCGCGGAAAACCACGTCCCAATCGGCCATATAAAATACGTGGAGAACAGCGCCAATACCGAATGCGCCGAAACCAAGGAACATTCTTCCCCAAGCCTTGAGTCGCCCCCGCTGTGAACTCCCTCCGCCAGCGATAAGCCATATCCCGAAAAGACAAAGAATACCCAATGGCACAACGAGGAGACCCGCTCGTTCGTATTTCCACGCGTTGATTTCCAACGCAAGGGCCATAAAAACCACCGCGACAATCTGAACAATCGTTTTCATACAGGCATTCTAATTAAGTTAATTTTCTTCAAGGAAATTTCCGAGCCGCACTCACGACCCATTTCCCTGATGCTGCAAAAGTTATACCTCCACGGACGTCTATCTGTCAAACACAACGCGACCTCGCTCTGCGCAAACCTCTTTTTTAGAACCTTAAGTGAGAGGCGAGGCAGAAATTAACGAGCGAGCAGAAAACATACCGGGCGCCCGGAGTCCACGAGAGGGCGGTATGTTTTCGTCACGAGCGAGTTATATTTCTCGAGCCGAAGCGGGTTCTAAAAAAGAGGTTAAGCTAATAATCCCCTCCCATTCCGCCCATGCCGGGCATACCGCCTCCCATACCATCCTTTTCTTTCTTTTCCGGAATATTCGTCACTGCAACTCCAATCATAAGATAGTTCGAGGCGACGGAAATCGCATTCCGCAAAGCAGTTTTTACCACTTTGAGCGGATCGATAATTCCGGCCTCTTTAAGATCGCCGACTTTATTCGTGACCGCGTTGAAACCCAACCACGAGTTCTTTGATTGAATTTTTTGCGATACCAATGTCTTTTTGATATTCGCGGACGATTCACCGCTATTTTCCACAATTGCAGTTAACGGCGCCTCAAGTGCTCGCCGCAAAATTAAGTGCGCCGCGCCAACAATCGAAAGATTGTCGCCCGGAACATTCGAAACGCTCGGAACAACATTGAAAAGCGCGATGCCTCCGCCCGGAACAATGCCCTCCTCCATTGCAGCCCGCGTGGCGGCAACGGCGTCCTCGACGCGTTGTTTCAGTTCTTTTTGAGCTGACTCCGTCGGCGCGCCAACTTTGATAACAGCAACCCCGCCAGACAATTTCCCAAGTCGCTCTTGGAGTTTTTCCTTGTCGAAATCGGAATCTGTTTTCTTAATCTGCGCCCTAATTTGAGCAACCCGCTCATCGATGGATTTTTTATTTCCTTTCCCGCCAACAATGGTCGTGTTGTCTTTGGTCGCAATCACCCGGTGCGCGTGGCCAAGATCGGACACATCCACATTTTCCAATTTCTTTCCGAGATCTTCTGAAACGAAGGTCGCGCCAGTCACGATTGAAATGTCCTGAAGCATTTCCTTCTTTCTGTCGCCAAAGCCCGGAGCTTTCACGGCGAGCACGTTGAACACGCCGCGAAGTTTGTTTACGACAAGTGTTGCAAGCGCCTCGCCCTCCACTTCATCCGCGATAATCACAAGCTCTTTCTTTCCGCTTTGCACGATTTTCTCCAAAAGCGCGAGAATATCATTTATCGCGGAAATTTTTTTGTCGGTCACGAGCACATACGGATCTTCAAGCGTCGCCTCCATCCGTTCCTGATTCGAAACCATATACTGGGACACAAACCCCTTGTCGAACTGCATTCCCTCAACGATTTCGTGCGAGTTTCCGATGGTATTCGAATCTTCGATCGTCACAACCCCCTCCTTTCCGATTTTATTCATCACCTCCGCGATCAATTCGCCCACGTGAACGTCTTTCGCGGAAAGCGTCGCAACTTCTTTTATCTTTTTGTTATCGTTAATAAGCTCTCTCTGCGATTCAAGCCCCTTAATCGCGGCTTCGCTCGCCTTCCTAAGCTCCTCCGCGAGCTGGATGACATTAATCCCTTTGTCGCGGATAACTTTCTCGCCCTCATCAATCATCGCGTGCGCCAAAACAACGGACGTCGTTGTCCCGTCCCCGACATTATCGTTTGTTTTATCCGCCGCTTGTTTCACGAACTCCGCCCCCAAATTTTCCCACTTGTCTTCGAGCTCGATTTCTTTCGCGACGGTTACGCCGTCGAACGTTACCTGCGGAGCTCCGTAGCCCTTCTCGATAACCACCGCCCTCCCGCGAGGGCCGAGCGTCATCCGAACCGCGTCGGACAATTTATCAATTCCCTTTTTCATCGCAGCTCTCGCCGCTTCGTTAAATAATAGTTGTTTTGCCATTTGAATTGCCACTAGCGACTAGGGTATAGGGTATAGAGTTTTAAAAACTTGCTTTACCCTAACGGCTAAACCCTATTGGCTATTGGCTAGTTAATAATTGCTAGAATATCATCTTCATCCCCCACGAGATACTTTTTCCCTTCGATCTCTATCTCATCGGGGCCATATTTTTTAAAGAGAACCATGTCTCCGACCTTG
>Ga0209542_10015356_pt1 | contig 12861 bp, 15 predicted proteins | sample RifCSPhighO2_01_FD_184028 | JGI IMG/M metagenome (GOLD analysis project Ga0209542, IMG submission 184028) | Soil microbial communities from Rifle, Colorado - Rifle CSP2_plank highO2_0.1 (SPAdes) (version 2) | ecosystem: Environmental > Terrestrial > Deep subsurface > Rock core/Sediment ...
TTGAGAATTTTTTTTTATTTTCCACCATTTTTCTGAAATCGTGTAAAAATCTGTATCAAATTTTTTGTGATATTTTGTAGATTCTCTATCAAGTTTATGAATTGATTCAATATCCTCTTTTTTTGCCTTTCTTATTAACATAAGTTGAATAAAACATTCTTTGTATAAAAAACTATCTGCGCCCAAAATTTTACTCCTTCGCTCCATTTAATTCCGCTCGGGCACGTTGCACTCTCGCCTATCGGCTCGGCGGATTTAACAGGCATTAACAGGAAACCTCGTTGCACTTCGGTTTCCCAAATTTCTTTCGCTCCGCTCAAGAAACTTCTGTTAATGCCATACGTTATGCTCAATAAATCAGGAGTTCTTCACAATACCATGAGTTCAGACTTAGTAAAGGTTATATAGCTTAGAGTTTATATTTTATTATGGCTTTTACAAAAACCAAATTTTGCACTATTTCACATAAAGAAAATGATAAGTCAATAAAAGAAGTTTTGAAGGCAGTTAAAAATGCAGAGACCCAAAACAAGAAACTCTTCCAAATATCTCCTAATCAATATTTTATTGATGTTGTTTATTCAAACAAAGAGTATGATAAAAAAACAGGCTTAACAAAAATAAAAACTGACAGAGGTGGATATGTTCATATTAATAGAATTACTATAATTTCCCTACAAGTTAGAAAATTGCCATTTGATTTGAAATCTTTTTTTTATCATGAAATTAATCATATTTTTTATGCAACATTAATTGGAAACTATCCTCCTGTCTGGTTCAGTGAAGGTATGGCAACATACCTAATGAAAACTTATAAAATAGATATTGAAGGATGGAAAAAATTCTTCAGAGCAGTAGATAATCCTGAGAAGTTTCTCTATTATAGATATATAAAGGTCAAATATTTTGCAACTATTGAAGAATTTTATACTTTAAGTTTCCTAATTTACAGATACTTAGACAAAAAGTATGGTAAAGAAAATATTATGAATTTGTTGAAAGAGTTTTCTAAAGAGCCTTCAAAACACAAATTTGATGATTTGTTCAAAAAATACTTTAAATTTACAATCAAGGAAATAGTGCAAAAAGCCATTAATTAATTCTGAACTCCTATAACCTTATATTTTATGATTGCTATCGCGCTTTTGATTAACGAACTCCTGATTTACTGTCGCCTTTGGCGATTTTTTCTTGCAGAAAAAACGCATAACAGCGATTATCTGGTTCGGACTTGCAGTCCTCACCCAAATTTCACTTCGTGAAACTTCAGATAATCGCGATGTTAGCCAAAATTTTCTTACTGCCTCCTCAGTTGGTAAACCTCGAATCCTTTAGATAGGTGCCTTCGTTAAACGGATAAAAAAGAAAGAGAAAAATGCTTTGCACTTTTCATAACAAATGTTTAACGGCTCATTTCATTCGACCCAAATTTTTACTTACTGAGAAGGGTTTGGTCTATTTAACTAAAAGAAAGGGTCTTTTGCAACAGCAGGACTTGTTGGTGGTCTAATCTCACCTATCAATCCTTGCTCCAGAACATAATTACAATGAGATTGCCTACATCCTTCAGAATCGCAATACTGTTTTCTTCTTGCTCCAATATAAAGTATATTTAATGAAATGGTAGAAAAAGGGTCTGTGGTTATATTACCAAGCACAAAATCTGGCTCTAATACTCTAACAAAACAAGGTCTTATATCTCCATTAGCTCTTACAATATGAAATATTTGTGCGTAATAGCATCTATCAAAAGGCATTGGAGGCTGTAAATTGCCGCCCAATACTGCTTCTACATTTGTTTGTTCTCTTAAAAATTGCTCAACTTCAGGCGATTCTTTAGCATATTCAACAATTTTACCTACAGTTCTTCTAATATCTTCAGTTGTTATAGCTTCAGGGAATTCTCTTCCTGTATCATTAGGGTTTTGCCTTAAAGGCCTGTAAGAAAGATTAAGTCTTGATAAATTATGTGGCTGTTCTTCCTTAGTTTTACCATAGAAGTAGCGTACAAATTCTACATATTCATCGATGTTTGTTTTAGAATATAAAAAAGTTCCCCCAACTGTTGAAATAGATGTGCGTAGATATCTTAATAAATTTCTTGTTACTCTTTCAAAAAAAGGTTTACCTCTAAAAGCTTGGTAAGTTTCTGGTGTTGCAGCATCAATTGACACTCTAACCCATTTTAAATGCTCTGTCCAATCTCCATCTGGAATAAAGGTTCCATTTGTAATCAAAGCAAGCAATGTGTCTGGTATTAGCTCATGTATCCTTTCAACTACATCATCTAGATTATGCCCTTTGTATTTATATAGTGTCGGTTCTCCTCCTCCACTAAATAATAATGATCTAGGATTTAATGCTACAAGCTTATCTAAATGTTCAAATGGAAAGACTATTTGTGGCGGCTGTAAACCTTCAACTCCTTGTCCATAAGTACAACCTTGACAACTAAGATTACATATATCAGAAGGATGAAATTCCATGTGACCAATTGGAAGATGCTCATTTAACAAAACTTCAGCATCTCCTTTTGGTAATCCTGCATTGGCTGCAATTTGTTCTATTGCCTTATCTGTAGCAATAGCCCCTCTTTGATGAGATTCGAGAATTGAGTAATTTCTTTCAAATAATTCTGGATCACTTTTAGTGCTATGTGTTCCTAGTTGTTCTGCTATCCTTTCTTTTGCTTTTAGTAATTCTAAATGATTAAGTGATTTGAAAAGATTTCTTTCTGCTCTCCATCCTTTTGTATCGTCACCAACAAGAACTTCTAAACCAGGAAATTCACTTCTATGAGGATAATAAATAGAAGATCGGCTGGTTTTAGAATCAAGGTTTGGCCTTTTCATTGGCAACAGCTCCTTGATTATTTATATATTCTTTTATAATGGTTGTTATTATATTGGCCATGTTCAGCCAAATTGGATGTTTCTTATCAAAATCTCTTTTCGCTTGCTCAGGATAGTGAAATCTATAGAAAAAATTTCTTGTTAATGGCAAATCAGTAACCCAATGTACAGCAGCAGATTTAAAACCATATTGTTGGCATGCTGCATAAAATTGTGCTGTTTCCATATCAATAGCAATACTACCATTTCTGACAATTTCCCTTAAAAATTCATCATTTTCTAAAGAAACGCCAGGAGTGGTGAAAAGCCTTCCTCTGTGAGACTTAACGCCATATTCTTGAGCAACTTCTCTAACAGCACTTTGTGTTAAGTCTAGTACATTACCATTCGGATATACAATATTTCCAAAAAAACCCTCAATTGTTTCACCCCTTTGTCTCGCCAAGAACTGAGAATATCCATCATTTCCAACTGCGGAATCTGCCATTACAAAATCGCCCATCTCAACTTTATCACCTAGACCGCCAATTGATCCTGTAGAGAAAATGGTATGACATTTTGTTTTTGACATAGATAAAAAAGCCACACAATCTGCGATATCTGAAGGGCCTTTTGAATATATAGCACTAACTTCTCTGTTATTTACTAAACCCGTTATTCCATAATAAACTCCTCTTAATTCATGCAAAACTTTATCAAAAGCCCCCCTATACTGTTCGATTCTATCTCTCTCCATAAGCACAGCTATTTCTCCAATCTTTTCTGGATAAACTCCAAACGCATGCTGACTTATTATTCGGGGTTGATCTAAACTTTGATTTTTTTGCATTTTAATCTTCTCCTACTAATTTGCATATAGTATCAATAAATCTATCTTGCTCGCTTTTTTCAGATTGTGAAATTTCTTTCATTGCTTTTTCCAGTTGATCATATTCTAAACTTCTAAAAACCTGAGCATCTTGACAAATAAACATTCCTATTGCTTCTAATACCCCAAATTTCCATTTTCCAAATCCTGAAGGCACTTCTACTTCAGTTCTAGGAAATATATAAACCTGATTATCCTTAAACATTAGATTTATTGACCTTTCGTAGGTATTTGCAAGGTTGGAAACTATTAATGAAATATTTTGTCCAACTAACCCAACTCCAAACACAGTATGTTCAATCCTTCCTACATTTGTATCTCTTCCCTCAACAAGAGGATTTGTTTTAACATAACTAAAAAAATCTTGTTCAGGAGCAGTATGATGTTTTCCACTAGCTTGAAATACAAGATGGGTATATGCTCCACCAGAACCAGAAGTATTACAATAAACCTTAAACCCTGTCCTTTTTGCAAAAGATACAGCATCATCAAGGTACTTAACTTCCAGGGAACCAGTATGTTCTTGAGGCGTTAATATAAATTGATGGGGCAAACATGGAAATTTATTAGGCAAAACCCTTAATGAAAGCAAATCATCTATTTTTAATTCTTCAAAATCATCAGAACAGAATGGACAAGAAGCATCACTTCCTCTTTGAGCTAATCTCTCAATATATCTTCTCCTTCCATCATTGAAAACAAGAAAAAAAGGCAACCTACCATCTTTAGGATCTAAAACTCTTGTCTCTAATAGATTACCATCATAACCGACTAGTCCATTTGATACATAAGAATCCCATTTCTCTTTCAATCTTTGAACATATTGAATCTCAGGCATATTTAATAATGTAAATTGATAGAACTATTTAAACTTTATTGTTGCTACCACTTGAAAGTAGGTTTATAACGACCAAACCCTTCTCTTAAAAATAATTAGTCTGTTTCACAGTATTCTATAGTGTAAGTAAAAACTACGGCACCTATCCGATTCCCACAAAAATTAAGAATTTTTGGGGCACAGAAAATCCCTGATTTTCTCGTGTTCGGCAGTAAGAAAACTTCTCCGCTTTTTTTCTGCGGAAAAAAATGCTCGACCCCGTTGCACTCTCGCTTCGCTCGGGTCGGACAACAGACATTTACAGGTTCGAGGGTTGCACACTATCAGCCCAAATCGTTCACTTATCTATAATTTCAATTTTGGTGAGCGACTTCTGTAAATGTCATATGTTATGCTCAATTTGAGCATTTGTGATGTCCGATAATTACTATACGATTTTCAAATCTCTCATGTAGATAGCAAATGGCGTGTATCAACTTGAGCTCATATGTGCTCTCAGGTGACAAATGTGTGTGAGCTACACAATTACTAATCGCTAATAAACTTTATAAACCATTTAAATCAAAAATTTCTTTATGAAAACAAAGAAAGGTGATTTTATAGAAATTGAATATACTGCAATCATAAAAGAAGGCAGTATTGTATTTGATACAACTGATGAAAAAACAGCAAAAGAAAACAAGCTGCATGATAAGAATGTCAATTACAAGCCAATTGTTGTATGCCTGGGAAACAAGGAGCTAGTGCCAGGGCTTGATGATTTTTTAGTTGACAAGGAAACTGATAAGGAATATGAGGTTGAGATAAGAGCAAAAGAGGCATTTGGCGAAAAGGATTCAAAATTATACCAGCTCGTAAATACGCATAAATTCTTAAAACAAAACATAAGGCCTTTTCCCGGACTGCAAGTAAACATAGACAATATACTTGGGATTGTCAAGTCAGTTTCTGGCGGCAGAACAATGGTTGATTTTAACCATCCATTGGCTGGAAAGGATGTTATCTATAAAGTAAAAATTAACAAGATATTGGAAGACACTAATGAAAAGATAAGGTCTTATTTGGATAAAACCATTGGTAAGGATGCTAAATTTGAATTTGAGAGTAAAAAACTGATTATTGAATCTAAAATTCCAAAAGAACTGCAGAAACCATTGAGCGAGGCTCTAAAAAAAGCCATAAGTGATATTGAAGAAGTGGAGTTCAAATCAGATTAATTAGTATAGTAAAGAACAAATAAATTTATAAACAAAAACAGCATCGGGAATATGTTCTAATATAAAGGGGTGATATAATGCAGGGTGATTTAAGGCTAGAATATGTCCAAAGAACAACAGCCCAGATTGATGAGGAGCTGGAGCAGTTATTGGCTCAGCAAAGGGCTAAAATTAAGGTTGTTGGGTGCGGCGGCGGCGGAAACAATACAGTACACAGAATGACAGAAGTTGGAATTGTTGGCGCTGAGACTGTTGCTATCAATACTGATGCTCAAGATTTGTTATATACGAATGCTGATATAAAAATTCTTATTGGGAGGCAGCTTACTAATGGATTAGGGGCTGGTTCTATACCCCATATTGGAGAAGAGTCTGCAAGAGAATCTGAATTTGAGATAAAGCAAAGATTAAGCGGAGCTGATATGGTCTTTATAACTTGCGGCTTAGGCGGAGGCACTGGAACTGGTTCAGCTCCTGTTGTTGCTGAAGTTGCTAAGAAATCTGGTGCATTGACTGTTGCTATTGTAACATTGCCATTTGAGATTGAAGGGCATAGAAGGTATGAAAATGCCATGCTAGGATTAGAGAAGCTTGAAGGCATTGTTGATACATTGATTGTTATACCTAATGACAAACTGCTGGAATTAGCCTCTGATTTGCCGCTGCATACTGCATTTAAGGTAGCGGATGAAGTTTTGACAAATGCTGTTAAGGGAATTGCTGAATTAGTAACAAGGGCTGGTTTGGTAAACCTGGATTTTGCCGATATAAGAACAATAATGAGTGATGGCGGTGTTGCTATGATTGGTGTTGGAGAAAGCGATACTGAAAATCGATCATTGGAGGCTGTTGAAAAGGCTATAACAAATCCTTTATTGGATGTTGACATCGGCGGAGCAAGTGGTGCGTTAATCAATGTTACCGGCGGCAGAGACATGACATTGCATGAGGCAAAGCAGGTTGTTGAAGCTGTTTCAAAAAAACTTGATGAAGATGCTAAAATAATCTGGGGTGCTCAAATATCTGATGACATGGAAAAGACAATAAGGGTAATGCTGATTGTTACTGGTGTTACAAGCCCGCAGATTTTTGGAACTAGGAATACAGCTAAAGACAAAACCAAGAAAAATATTGAAAGAGAGCTTGGAATTGAATTCTTGAATTGAAAAATTAAGGCAGAATAAAATTATAAACCATGCCCTTATTATTCATAATCTTATATATTTTTCAAACTTTAGATAATTTTCTAATATTCGTTAATTTTATAAATAAAAAATAATTAATATAGTTTATGAATTTTTTAGTAGTTGGAGATTTGCATGGCAACAAGCCAAAAATACTTGCAAAGGATTTTGATGCAATAATAACTACAGGCGATTTTTGTTCTGATAAACATTTGAATCCCTTATATAAGGCATGGTTTGGTTATTTGAAGAAGGAGAAAGAAAGTCAGTTAAGTTTTTCTGAATTCGTTGTTGATATGATTGGCAAAAAAAGGTTAAGAGAGCTGGAAACCGAATCGCTTAAAGGCGGCAGAAAGGTATTAGAATTTTTAAATTCATTTGGCGTGCCTGTTTACATTGTTCCTGGAAATTGGGATCAAAGTTACGGGAAAACAAAAATAAAAAACTCTGACGCAAGTGATTATAATTATATTAAATCTTTTTTGGATTATTATCTTGCTGACAAAACAAATCCATACTTAACAAGAGGATTGAGGAATATTAAGGACTGTCAGTTTAAGCTCCATAAAATAAAAGAATATAATATAATTGGTTATGGTTTAAGCAGCGGACCTGAGTATTATGCTAAAAAGCTAAAAAAAAGAAAGTTCAGCAAATCAGAGTCTTTAAAATTAAGAAACGCTTATCAGAAGATAATGAATAAGTTGGCAGAGAAATGCAGTAAAAACAATGGAAAAATAACTGTATTTTTAACGCATAATGTTCCTTATGGCATGAAATTAGATGTTGGGTTTGATAAAAATTCATACGCTTATAAAAAACATCTTGGTTCTTCTATAGCTAGAGATTTTTGCAAGAGATACAAGCCATTAGTCTGCATAGGTGGTCATATACATGAGCATTTTGGAAAATGCATACTTGGAAAAACAACTGTTATTAATGCAGGATATGGTTTTAAAGGCAATGTTATTTTAGAACTTAATGATAGCAAAATAAAAAGACTAAAGTTTGTTAAGTGATTAATTATATGCTTTTGCCACTTCAACGTATTCTCCTTTTGCTATAATTTTTATTTTTTTATTGTTTTCAAAGCATAAGAATTCATTTGCTTTTATATTTGGAATTGTCAGCATTAAATTTATATTGTATGCATTAAGCGGAATAAAAAACATGTTCTTATCTTTGGATAATTGTATAAGCTTTAAATCAGTATCGCTGATTAAGTTTTTATTTATTTGGCCCTGCCTGCTGTAAAAACAAATGCGCTTTATCTTGTCGGGCAGGTTAACAGGTATTAATTTAAAACTTTCAACGTCTGAATAGTAGATTTTCTCAGATTCTTTTTTAAAATCCTGGATGAAGTCAGCAATCTGGGCCTCTGAAGCAACATCTGAAAGTTTCATTATGTATTTTGCACCGAAAAAGAGAATAAATGCTGCTACAACAAGAGCTAGTATCCAGACAAAAGGCTCTCCAATTAACTGGCCTCTTTTCCTTTTCATTATGTTTTTAGGGTAGTTTTATCTTTTTAAAGCTTACCAAAATATTTATAAACAATTCTTTATGGTTGTTTAAAATGGATTTTAAAAATATACCAATAAAACTAAAGACCTTTGCAACAGAATGTAGGAGGGTTTTTTTAGTAACAAGAAAGCCAGGTATGCAGGAATTTAAGATCATTGTAAAAGTATCTGCAATTGGCATGATCATAATAGGATTTGTAGGGTTTATTATTACAATAGTATCCAAGCTGCTAGGGTTTTAAAATGGAGAACAAGATATTTGTGCTGAAAACAACTGCAAACAGGGAAGACCAAGTACTGGATTTTGTCACAGAAAATATTAAAAAAAAGAATCTTGAAGTTTATAGCATTATAAGGCCGCATGGATTAAGAGGTTATATATTTTTAGAGGCAAAATCAAAGCAGGAAGTAGAGGAGTCATTTAAAGGGGTTCCATATGCCCGAGGATTATTGTCGAATAGTATTGAATACAAAGAAATAAGCAACATGCTTGAGCAGGTAAAAATAGAGGTTAATATTCAAAAAGGAGATATAGTAGAAATAATAGCCGGGCCTTTCAAAAGAGAAAAGGCAAAGATAACAAGGATAGACAAGCAAAAAGAAGAAGTCATTGTTGAATTATTAGAAGCGGCTGTGCCAATACCAATAACTGTAAAATTGGATGCAGTTAAGGTTATAAGGAGAGATACTGAAGAAGAACAGGATGTTAAAGAAGAGTAAAAATGGGAAAGAGACAAACTATTGATGCATTGATTGAAGGTGGAAAGGCGTCTGCTGCCCCTCCTCTAGGTCCGGCTTTATAGATTCAATGAATCTAGGTCTGAGGACCACTAGGGGTTAATATTGGCCAGATAATCAGCGAGATAAACAAAAAGACTGCTGATTTCAAGGGAATGAAGGTGCCTGTCAAGATTATAGTAGATACTGAAACAAAAAGTTTTGACATCAATATCGGAACTCCACCGGTTTCTCAATTAATCTCAAAAGAAGTTAGTGCTCAACAAGGGTCAAGTGTTCCAAATAAAGACAAGATTGGAAACTTGGCAATGGAGCAAGTAATAAAGATAGCAAAAATGAAAAAGGACAGCATGCTTGTAAATAATTTAAAATCAGCTGTCAAAAATGTTGTTGGATCTGCAAATTCCATGGGTGTTTTGGTTGAGAGCAAGAAGGCAGTTGACATTAATCCAGATATTGATGCTGGAAAATATGATAATCTAATATCAAGCGAAAAAACAGAAGTAAGCCAGGAAAAATTAAATGAATTAAATGAATACTTATCCAAGGTGCAGGCAGCTTATAAGGCAGAAGTTGAGAAGCTAAAGGCTGAGGAAGAAGCAAAGGCTGCTGAGAAGGCTGCTGCTGCAGAGGCTGCTGCTGTTGCTGGCGAGAAGAAAGAAACCAAGGAAAAAGCTCCTGCTGCAGAGGCTGCTGCTGTTGCTGGCGAGAAGAAAGAAACTGCTAAGGAAGAAGCAAAACCTGCAAAAGAAAAAGTAAAATAATAGATGTTTTATTCTCTATAAGTGTATTGAAATAGAATTTATTCCTGTAAAGAGCGAGGGAGAGGAGATTAATACATTACCCTTTTTTTGAATTATTCTTGTAAAAAATTATCTGTTAAGACCCCTTAGCAGCTTTATCAAACCTTCTTCTTGTTGCTTCCAATACCCTGCCATCTAATGTGTCTAATTCAGGGTTCCTTGATTTCAATGCATTTAATTCCAAGATGCCATAATGGTCGTACATAATTTCATCTTCAGGCATTGCAATTTCCCTGGTTAGCATTTGCTTCACTTTGTAAATCTGTTTGCTTGAAAAATGCCTTGGGCCAGTTACATACCAATCATGAATCTTCTTGTAAATGCTGTTAGCCATAAGCAATAAGCATAAGCAAAAAATATATAAAACTATTTGCTGAGTTTTTTATTCTTCATCGTCAAAGTCTTCTGGTTTTTCTTTCAAATCAGAATCCTTTTCAATAATACCTCTGTTTTTCAGGTACTCTTTTGTTAATATATAGAATAACAATGCTAGGCTTTTCTTGCCCTTGTTATTGCATGGAACAACTAAATCCAAGAAGTTTGATTCATTGTTTGTATCGCATAAGGCGATTATTGGTATTCCCACTTTAACTGCATCAAGGACAATATTTTTGTCGGGCCATGGGTCAACAACAAAAAGCAATTTAGTTTCTGTAAATGTGTCCAGGTTGGAATTTGTCAATGCGCCTGGTGGATAACGGCCTTTTATAACGTGAATATTTGTTAATTTTGCAAATAACTCAACTGCTTTATGGCCATTGTCCCTCCTGCATGCAATTATGATATCCTGCGGGGCATATTGAGATAAAAATTTTGTTGCAACATTTATTCTTTCATCTATTTTTTGCACATTAAGAACAGCCAAGCCGTCAGGCCTTATCTTGTAAATGAACTGCTCCATGTATTTTGTCCTGAATTTTGTTCCTATATGAAGTCCAACTTTCAAATATTGGTCCAGTGGAACTAAAAATTGTTGCTCTTGTGTCATATTGCTTTTGAAAAATAAAGGGTTTATAATCTTTTCTAACTTCGGTTTTAATTAGTTTGTGTTTGTGAAGGCCCAAGAACACATCATGGCCAAGTTAGATTACAGCCCCACGAGATTATGAACTTTAAGTTATACCCGCACGAAGATTTCATTGTATCTTGTAAAACTTTTCAGCATATTTGCAGCCGCATTTTTTTCCATAGGATTTGGCCCTATACCATATTGGGAGCCATAAAGGATATATTGAAAATTTCTGGCTCTTGAATTTTTTTAGCATTCTTTTTTTCAGATTGAATGTCTCTGAAATGTCTATGTAAATTGCAGGAGTATTTTCATTCAATATGTTCCAGACTTCAAATGCATAAATGCTGCCCTTGTATTTTATTGCCTTAAGAATATTAATCACAACTTCATTAACTGCTTTATGATCTGGATGCGGATCTGATGAAGAATGAGTAAATATCTTTTCTGGATTATAGCGTTTTACTAATACTCTTATCTGCTCTTTTATGTTTCTTTCTTTTGCTTCCTGCTTTATTTTTCCTTCTTCAAAACCTAAAAAAATTGTTTCCCTGTTAAGTATTTTGTCTACTTCTTCTGTTTCCTTTTGCCTTGCTTCGCTTACTACTTCCTCTTTTAGATGAGGATGAGATTTTTCACCGTATGAGAATATGATCACAACTATATTTTTTCCTTCTTTTTTGTATTTTATTAAGGTTGCTCCACACCCTATTACCTCATCATCACTGTGACTTACAAAGGCCATTACTGTGTTTGCCATAAATATGAACAGAATTAAAGATATTTAAAAGTATTGACGGATAATTTTATAAGGTTAATAAAAAATATTTGCAATAATTGTATTATTAAAAAGGTTGCGTCAGCCGGGATTTGAACCCGAGTCTCCGACTTGGAAGGCCGGAATTCTGCCACTAAACTACTGACGCTTAACTATAAATCGAAAGAAAGTTGCTTAAAAAATTATCTATTGTTTGATTTTGCACACTTTTGGCGAGAGAATGTACATTAATGTAACAAACAACAAAACCAAAGAAGCAGCTTTAATGTAGAAACCCACTTTCGCCAGTGCCATGCCTATTGCATATGTTGTGCTGACAAATGACAATATCAAAGGCGCGCATGTAGGGCATGCTGAAGCAAAAAAAGAAGGCAATACTGCAAGAAAGCTTTTCTTCGCTTTTATCTCGTTTTTGATAAGCTTCACATTATAAGATACTATCAGGCTTGACAATAGCGGTATTGAAAACAAGAAGAAAATGTTCCATGCAGTCCACAAATCTTTTCTAACATACATATCCCTGAACAAAATCAAGTTCCATGAAAATATCAGCATTGCTGAAAATGCTGCAAATAATATAATAACGAGTATCAAGTACTTTTTGTCCTTTAAAAATTCTTTCAGTGTGTTTATTTGATGCTTCATTCAATTTTCTTTATATTTTATCTGTTAATAAATATTACTATTACATAGTAACTTCTCTTGCATTTATATAATCAGAACATTTTATAAATAATTGATAACATATTCTGAGCTTAAGGGGACGTAGTTTAACCCGGCTAGAATAGTCGGCTCCAGACCGTCGGATCCAGGTTCAAATCCTGGCGTCCCCAAACTATTTTCAATATATTTTCAATATATTTTCAATATATTTTCAATAATAATCTTTGTAAAATATCCATATCAATTATAATAAATGCTTATTAACATATAATTAATTACCTATTAATAACTACATCTTTAGCACAGAAATCTTTAAATACTAGTTGTTTCCACTTGTTAGTGTATATTATAAATAACTATTATTTGGAGGTAATATTAAATGACATCA
>Ga0209542_10015357_pt1 | contig 12861 bp, 6 predicted proteins | sample RifCSPhighO2_01_FD_184028 | JGI IMG/M metagenome (GOLD analysis project Ga0209542, IMG submission 184028) | Soil microbial communities from Rifle, Colorado - Rifle CSP2_plank highO2_0.1 (SPAdes) (version 2) | ecosystem: Environmental > Terrestrial > Deep subsurface > Rock core/Sediment ...
CTAAAGCGCTTGCTTTCATGCTTCTTATTATATTTTTTTCTCCGGTTTCTGATACTAACTTTGCTGAATTCATGAGAGCGTCATTTGGAACAAAAATTCTTAAATAATTTAAAAACTCTGAATCGCCTGAATTTATTTCCTCCGAATTATTTTTATACGTAACTATTAACTCTCTTGATAATCCAGAATCTTCAGTTGGAAGGAAGGCTTTATAAGATGTAGTTTTTTGTATATCTTTATTTACGGAGTTTTTGCCTAAGTTTGTATCTACTATGTATAGATAATCATTAGAATTTGATTTTGTTATTTCGCCTGTCCAGTTATTTTCCGATAAAGCGTTCATTATCTTTTCATTCTCGTTAAAGATCTGGATATCTTTTGTAAGAAGTCCGTTTAAAAGTGATTGAATTAAAGCATTTTGAGGTTCGCCATTTTTAAAAACTTCATCTAGTATCGCGCCTAAGCTTTTATCGTTGCCAGCCAAGGATATCGATTTTATGAATGTATAATTTACTGCTATAACACCATTTATTTCTGATTTTGTCCCTGATTGATATAAAGCTTTTATTTTAGTTGCACTTTCTTTAAAGTCCGGATTCCAATTTGCATCTTTAAGGTGAAATAAATTATCGTTAAACGCAATTGCTATTTCTTCGGGTGATTTTTGAAGTGCATTATTTAGTTCTAGTTGTTCATCAACTTCTGATATTGGCCCAAATTTTATGATGTGAAATTTCCCGTTTTCGATTTTCAAAATTGCATATTCCTTTATTTTTCCTCCTGTTGGTCTTATTTCTTCTGTGTCTTGGAAAAGTAGAAGGTATGTTTGATTTGATGTATAGCCAAGTAAATCTCGCAATACGGGGTTAATGTTTTTCATATTTTCTATTATTGATTTGTTCTTTTTTATGAAATTGTATATTTCTGAAAGGTTTTCTTTTTGTGAATCTATTTTGTTAGAAATGTGTGAAATGTCAGATTCGATTATATTTGCAAGCTCGAATGCTTTTTCAAGTTCGACATCTTTTGCTTGATCAGTTGTTGTGCCAAGAACGTTTTCTAACCCGCCAATATTGTTTGTTTTATTGTCAACGCCAAATGAGGATGCGAAATATATCATTTCTGAAAGGTTCTTGCTTGTATTTAAAAGACTGTAGGCATCGGCTTTTTGAATACCAAATAAGTTTGAAATTGCGAGTATCGGGAATGGAATTGATTCAATAGTGTGCAGTTTATCGTACGCTTTTTTGCTTATTTCGTTTGCGGATTTTAAATCAATTTTATTGAAGGCTTTTTGTGCAAGGTCAATTTTTTGTATAGATGTGCCTACCGAGTAAACGAAAATAAACGAAGGCAAAGCTAGTATTAAAGCGAGCGCCGCCCCGAGCTTTATTATTTTGTTTTGTTTGTTATCTGTATGCGCGGGCGGCGCTATTTGAGGTTCTTGTAGCCTTTCTTTTAGTGTCACTATTTTTTCTTCTATGTCGCTATTTTTCTTTTCGTATTGTGCGTTTAGTTTTGCTCGTTCTTGGAATAGATCTTGTGACAATCTTATTTGTATACTTGAAAGCTCTTCCCTTTCTTTGCCTTTTACTGGAATGTCATATTTTTCGAAAAGATCTTGAATGCCTTTTTCTAATGAAATTGTAGGTTTCCAGTTGTTTGGAAAGTATGAAGTTGTTTCTGCTTCCATAATATCTGTTTTTAATTCTGAATTTTCTCCATATTCAACATTTGTTTCTAAGTCCGTTAAATCTTTTATGAAGTGAACCATTTCAATTTCTGTGATTGGCTCTGGATTAAATAGTGTATATAAAGATTTTGATTCTCCCGACTTGAATTCTTCTAAGATTTTTTCTATTCCTGAAACAAAATCAGTTTGGTGCATTAGGTAAATATCGTTTATGTCTTTTATAATTTTTATTGGTTTGTTTGCAAGAATATTTGAGATAAGGTCGTTTAAACTTTTTGATGTGTTTATGTCTTGGCCATATATATCTTCGATTTGAATCATGCTTGAAAGATATCCGTCGTATTTGCCATATTGCGAAATAAAATCTATTGCAATATTAGTTGAGTCTGCCTCTTTTGAATTTGGATTCTCTTTATATACGTAAAGATATGGAGCATTATTTACTTTTGCTGCATCCATTAATTGTTTTACTGCTCCAGTGTTGTGTATAAATAGTTTCGGGGATTCTTCCCTGCTTACTGCATTTGTTAAATCGATAATTGCCGATAGGTCTTTATATGTGTAGTTATTGATTTCGCCTAGTTTTTCGATTTCGACAATGTGTCCATTTTTTGATAAGGCATCTTTTAGAAATGATGATATTTCGTTGTCGTCTATTAATAAAACTTTTGACATGGCAGTTGAATTTAGTCTATCAGCTTTGAATAAAATTGGTATAGTATATGGATATGTTTGAACAGTTCACACTAAATACTGATGGTGGTGCAAGGGGAAATCCTGGGCCTTCTGCAATTGGTGGAGTTATTAAAAATTCTTCAGGTGAAGTAGTAAAACAGTTTAAGGAATATACAGGAGTTTCAACTAATAATGTGGCTGAATATTCAGCTTTAATTGAAGGCTTGTCGATTGCGATTGATTTAAAAATTAAAGCTATTTCTTGCTTTTTGGATAGCGAACTTGTTGTTAAACAAGTTCGCGGAGAATATCGCGTTAAAGACGAGAATTTGAAGATTTTGTATTCAAAAGTTCTTGGTCTGAAATCAAAATTTAAACAAATAAGTTTTAATCATGTTAGAAGAAAAGATAATTCTTTGGCTGATAAGCTTGTAAACGAAGCACTAGATGGAAACAAATAGATTTATGTCTAAAGATATTTTGGTTGAATCTATACTTTTAACTTTTAAGTTTTTTGAAGCTGTTGAGTATTTGCCAACAAGACAGGAACTTCTTGATTTTTTTATTACTAAAGACCTTGATAAGCAGTTTAAGCGTGATGAAATTAACGCATGTATATCTGAATTAATTGAGTCAAAAAATATTTTAGTATTTGACGAAATTTATTTAGGCTTGAATAGTTGGGATTTTGCTACGATAAAAAGAGGTTTTGTTGAAAGAGTGCGCCTTTCTAAAGCTATTGTAAAGAAATTAAAGAAGTATTCAAAGTTTTTTAAATTAATTTCGCCAATAGTTTTTGTTTCTGTTTACGGAAAATTTTCAGAGACTAATTTTTTGATTTTAAGTGATGAGCTCAATCTTTTTCGTAAATTTATTCTAAGGATATTAAAGATTAAAAATCCTATTGTCATGCATGAAGCTGATTTTAAATATAAAAATCATGATATTAGGTCAGCCTTTTATTTGTTAAAAATGCCACATGTTTTTGCAAAAGCTGGTGCTTATGAAAAATTTATATTTAAAAATCCCTGGATATTTGATTACTTTGGAAACTATCCTGTAGATAAAATAAGCCTAAATTACAAGGTTGTTTTGTAATTTTTTTGAAAGGATACTTCCGTTGCGTCAACCACTTGGGTGTGCAATTAGTGTGTATTTTTTTCACAACCCAATGTACAATTAGTTCATGAAATCCAATAAAATAAAAATAAACTTGATGCCTCGGAAAAATTTAGAGGACTTTTGTAAAACTAACGATATTTTCTATATGGCAGTTTTTGGGTCTTTTGCTAGGGGTGATAATAAGGTTGGTAGCGATATAGATTTATTAGTTAAATTTTCTAAGAATAAAAGTCTTATTGACCTTGGAGGTATAAAGGTTTCACTTGAAGAAAAACTTGATCGTGAGGTTGATCTAATTCCGGAAGGGAGTTTGCATCCACGAATTAGGCCATATGTATTGGATGACCTTGTAACTATATATGAAGCCAGATAATAGAGAACGCATTTTACATATACTTGATGCAATCGGATAAATTGTTGATGTGAATAATGTTTGGAAGACTTTGAAGGATGATTTGCCAATTCTCAAATCAGAACTGACAACTTATTTAAAAACCATTTCTTAGTTTTTATATTTTTGGGCAAGGGCTTTAATCTCGGAAATCATTTCTGGTGGAAGGTTTTCAATTGTTTGCGTATCTGTTTTGATTTGATCTTTATACTTATTCATTAAATTTTGAACATCAATCAAAAAGCCTTTTTGTAATGTAGTGTCGCCTTTTGGGTTAGTGACTGGAGAGGAAGATCCCTGCGAAACAGGAGCTTCTGTTTTAGTGCCTTGAGTTGGTCCAGATTGAGCACCTTCACCAGCATTAAAAGGCCCAACACCATCGCAAGATGCATTAAGTGTTGTGCAAACCTGGCCAGGATATCCTCCATATTGGCCGACTTTGTATATAAAAAAGTCGCAGTAGCTGATATTTGTGCCCCATCTATTTTCTGTTTCAGCAGTTGGATTACATTGTCTTGTTCCATAATATCCGCCAGATGCATAAATTGCCATTTGCGGGTTATACATAAATTCATTTGAACCAGTAACCCAGCCTTGTGACACGGCATAGTCAGCTTTACCTTTTAATATTCTTGCGGCGATTTCCATTGCATATTGAATTTTGCATCTGCCATCTGCTACAAAACCAGTATCTCCATCTGCCCATCTTTTTATATTCCAAAGGGCTTCTTCTTCGCTACTTATGTAGCTAAAAACTGTTCCGTCTGTGATTTGCATAGGGCCTGTTGCCTTTGATGAATTTCTTGTGCACGTGTAATTGGCAGGATCAAAATTAACTGATCCTAGCTCTACTTCCAAAATCGCCTTTAATACTGCTGCAGGGACTCCGTTATTACCAGCTGCTGTTGCTATTTCATTTTCTACATTGCCCGAAAAAGTAATCGGAGTTGTCGGATCAAGTGAATCTAAAGGTGCTCCATTCCTGCTTCCTGCATAAAAAGGAAACGATTGACAATTTGATTGATAATCCAAAGAAGAAGAATTTGGAACTCTACTAAATTGATCTGCCAAACAAATACTGCTATAAAGTGGTTGATAAAAATCGTAATACTCGACATTAATCTTTTTCGTATCGCCTTCTTTAATTTTGAAATAATATGGATCTGGACCATCCCACTCTCCTGCAGTTCCTGCTGAAACAGAATCAGGTGGTGCTGTTAATTTAAGTGAAACCGTTGACATAGCGCTTTCCTTAGTAAAATATTTTTCTGTCTGCCCTGGGATTTTAAATATAGCTTCAAGTGGTCTTATGTAAGATGTTTTAGAACCGTAGTCTCCTATCAGATTTGATGTTGGGTAAGCATATAAAACATATTCAGAAGCATTAAATGCACATTGCCATTTGCTGATGCCTGGTTCTGTTTTACATGTATATCCTGGGGTTGGAACGCACCCAGGACCACAGGCTCCAGGGTATGATCCTCCCCCGAAATTACATTGTTCTCCACCTGTTTTGGCACATGATATTTTATTTAATCCAAGGAAATTGAAAAGTGCTTCTGCCCATGGGTGCCCCAAAAACGAGAAATTTATATCTATACCTGAATTAAAAGGAATTTTTTCTTCAACGTCCCTTACCCCAGATTCGCATTTTCCGTCTGAACATTCATTCACGGTTGGCAGTGTTTGGGCAATAATTTTTTCGCAAGCAGATGCAGGTGCCCATGATGGACAATTTCTACAGTCAACGGGCGGAGGAGGTAGTAGTGTGCCTCCGCAAGTTGTGCTTAGAACACCGTTTACTTCGCTGATTGTGCAAGATTGTGTGTCAGAATCGGGACATATACCTTGTGGACCAGTTCTGTTTCCACCTGTTGTTACCGTTACTGTAAATGGCAAAGAGACATTGTCAAAAGATGGTGCCCCTCCCCAACCAGGTTCTAAGCATGCATTATTTGGGTCGTCGTTTGTTGTTGATTTCCATAAGTTTATTTGAGTTCCATTAATTGTTGATCTTAAATCTCCCATACCGCAAGGAGACTGGTGCCATATACAATATCTGTAATTAACATTGTATCCACTACCAGATGGAGTAGCTCCAAGAGTTATGGCACCATTAAGAGCTCCTTGTGGATCTGCAGCCTTTACTTTTGTCGTTTGTGCTTGCGCTTGTTGTGGTATGTATGCATTGTAGTTAACGTTATTTACCAAAAGGTTATTCTGACTTTTTGCTTTTGCGTAAGAACTATTTTCATCTTTTATATCCGAATATTTTTTGCCTAAATTATCTAAAGATTTTGATACTGTTAAAAGATCCGCAGGTTCTTCGAAACTTAGCTTGCCGCCTAATGTAAATACTTTGCCGAATGAGATACATCCTATTGGTTCATCTCCTGTTTTACATTTGCAATCTTCGAAATTATTACCACAATCACCATTTTTTGCGGATTCAAATGAGTAGCTTTCAAGTAAGCAGTCCTCTACCGCAGGGTTGCAAGCTAGTCTTTGTATGCAAGCCTTGAAATTAGTGGCTTTCATCTCGGCTCGTTCTCCGTATTTTTCTTTATTTCCTAATGAACTCGTGCTTGTAGTAAAAACTCTTTTTGTATAATCTTCTTCGTTTTCATCTGCATTTTGATATTCTTGAGGCCCTATGCTAAATCCAGAAGGTTCTACCTTTCCTGGAACCCTTGAAGATAATTGTGTAGGTGCTTTAAAGTCTTCGACTCTTGTTGCTACGTTTTGTGTCCCCGTGACTTTTGATCCAACTAACTGATTAGCAAAGGGTTCCAAATTAAAATGTGGATATGAACCAACTGTCTCTAAAACGAAATTGCTTTTAATATAATTAGCTACTGAATATAAATCGCCTTCGTTTGCGATTTCTTTAACGTTAAATTTTGCCGTAAATCCCCATTGTGCCATTTCTGCTTTGAATCCAACTTGATCAAGATCAATAGGCCCGCCACATGCGTTTTTTATGTCTTCTTGTATTTTGCATAGTCCTAATGGTGCGTATCCAATGATTTTTCCGCTTCCATCTTTACATTCGATTAATGAATCACAGTAGGCTTGACTAATTCCATAACCAATTAATGCTCCACTTTGGTTTTTACATGCGACAAGAATTCCAGCCAAAAGATCAGCTAATGCATCCGCAGATAAAGGATGCCCCTGTAAAATAGCAAGAAGCACAAAGAAAGCTGGCTTTGGTGTTCCATCTACATTAAAAAGTCCGAACCCTGGATTTTGGGCATCCGAAAAGGCATACCACATAACGGTTTGTAATAGATTTGCAGTTGCGGAGTTATCTCTAAGTGCATACACTTGCGCAAGCCAAGCCGCTTGTTTTGCAAGATCTCCTGTTTGCCAACCAAATTCTGTAATCCAAACCTTTTTATTTGTCATGTTACTCATGGCTTGAATCATTGAAATAATTGCATTTACCGAGGCAGGGTCTTCTGGGTTGTTGTAAGCGTGAAGTGCAACCCCATCTGCTGGAAAAGTTCCGCCTGCTGCGGCAATAACTTGTCTAAGATATTCAAGATCTCCAGAAACAAAACCTGCAGATAAAACAACTTGTGATGCGTTTAAGCCATCAAGTGCAGAATTAACGCTCGCAAGTAAGTGAGCGTAACTGGCTGGGTCAATCGCAACACTTCCCCCTTGGGTGCCATCTGGTTCATTCCAAACTTGATATGCATAGAGTAGACCAAAGTTGGCATAAGCATCGTTAATTATTTGAGTTGAGAAGTTGTTTATATAGTTTTGACTAAGTTGGTTTGAATTTGTCCATGCTTCAGGGCTGTATTCCCAGTTTATTATTCCAATAACATTTATTCCAGCGGCCTTTAATTCGCTTACATACGTTTTTGTTGCCTCGTCGTTTTTTAAAACAATTCTTACTTGTGTAATTCCTGCATCTTTCAATGTTTGTGGTGGTGGATGCCCGCCAGGATTATTGGGGTCTAGTGTTACAGCCGATGCCTCTGTAAAAAAGACGAAAAATAAACTTATTAAAAATATTAATATTGATTTGATTTTCATCTTGCTACCGCCTCCATTATTAAGTATGTTGGTCCAATGGTTCCAGTTTCAGTTTTTGATTGTGCTTGCAGTATGTAAACAGGAACTAAAAATCCATCAATTGCATAGTATGCAAGTTTTAAGGACTGGATACTTGTTGCTGTTATTTTCTGACCAAACGGGGTTTCTGTTTTTATGATTTTCAGTTTTCCTTGATTTACATCATTAATTACTTGTTCAGTCGTTTTTAATTTGAAAGTGGATGTTTTTTCGCCAATTTTTCCTGTGTTTTGATAGTCGACTCTGATGATATTTTGGTTAACGTCAAGCCAAACTCTAACCAAGTTTCCGTTTTGATCTGTACTATTATCAAGAATCGGAAATCCCAAAACCTTTGCTAGATATAAAACTTCTATTATCTTTGCCCTTGTCGGAGAATAAGTTTCTTCGGCTTCTGGACCAGTTACGGAATAGTATTTTATTTTTGAAAAAGTAAATGCTGATAAATCGATTCCAATAGTTGATAAATAACTTTTAGATTTTTCAATATATGCATTTGTATCAACTATTTGTGGAAAGTATGAAAGTTCAGTTTCGATATTCCTTGAATATGCCATCATGCCTTGATCTTCATATATACTTAACGATCCAAGTTTATTTGATACTGAAACAAATCTTCCAAGTACGGGATCAGATAGTGGCTCATACTGTGTTTCTTGAAACCCCAAGATTTTAATTATATTTAATTCGTTTTCGCGACTTGTGAAATTTGATTTTTCATAATTATAAATAGGTGCTTCTTTGGGTATGCTTGAAAACACCGAAGTATTAAATTGATTTACAATTGAGATAGAAGGATTGCCAATTGACGGAATATTCAGGTCTTGCTTAAGGTCAGTTAAGATGTCAACCGTTGCAAGTGGATATGCCACTTTATTATTTAGGCTTAATTTATTATCTATTTCATCACTAAAAGTTACATAAAGTACAGTTAGCGCTGTAATGAACATGAAGATTATTAAAATTCCTTTGTAGTTTATTTTTTTCATGGTACTGAAATATTACAAGATCCTGAACCATAACATGCAACTGGAATTGTCTTTGGAATATAACTTTGTCCATTAATACTTTCTAGTTTTAATTTATGGCCTGCTAAACATTCATAATTAGCATTTCCAGAAGGCAGTCTAAATTCATAATGTAAGTGTGTGCCAGTTGAGTTTCCTATATTTCCCATAATGCCAAGAACCGTTCCTGCATCAACTAAATCCCCACTTCTTATAGATCCGTCAAAATTATTTAGGTGTGCGTAGTATGTAGAATAGCCTCCATCAGAAGTTACGATAGCTAAGTTTCCGTATCCCGTTAAAGAGATATTAAATGAAACCGTTCCCCTATGTGTAGCAATTATTTTTTGGCCATCGTTTACATTATAGACATAGCCACGTGGTGCAATATCTACTGCTTCGACTCTTCCGTGAGAACTGTCTGGATGGCTTGTGTGTGGTCCTTGTGTTACCGCTAGATTACCTTTGTATTCAGTAAATGGCCAGCCAGTTGGGCAAGTTATGCATCCGCCCTTGCCTACATTATCGCTTACTGAAGAAATTGCGGACCTGCCTGATTCACCAACTGCTGCTATTTCTATTGTATTAAAATAAGTTCCTTCGATAGTATTTTCGACTGAATAACTATAAGAAAGTGATTTCGCTACGGGTTTTGGTTCATTTTTTGGAAAGTTGCCGCTAACACCTGAAATCCAAGGTTGACCTTCTGTGTAGTTTGAATTTGCACCACCTTGGTCGCATGGATAAGTAAAGCTTAATCTATCATTAATTGTTGTAACATCTACAGAGGCTTCACCTGAAATATTTGTGATAGTAACCGTGTAATTAATTTTATTTCCTGAAGCTTGTGAAGTTTTGGTAACATCAACCATTTTTGATTCAAGGTCTGCTTGTGAACCTCCTCCTGTTGCACTAAAATTCGCAAGTTGTGACGCGATAACTATAATAATTAATCCAATAGGTGCGATGATGCATCCACAGGCGCAAGCCAATGGGTAAATAATAACTTTTTTGACAACTTCCCATTTTGCTTCCATTGCTTCTTTGGCTTCTGCCCAAGCGCGCTTAAAATTAAGCTTTAAAGCATTCTTTCCAAACTTCCAGGCAACATCACCAAAAGCGGCCAAAACCCACGATAATCACCCGTTAAAACATTGCTTGCTTGAAGCAACAGACTCCCAGCGATTTTCAAAACGAATTTTCCCGCAGTACCTGTCGCCATCTGTTTAATTGCAAATGATGCAGCATTTTTGCCTATGATCTTGGGCTAGTAGTATTGGATCTGTTGTTACTCCTGTACTTGAGAGTTGCTTAAATATTGCGCCTACCTCTTTAGAGTTTTTTACCCAGTTCCAATTGTTTACGACACCAAGTAATCCAATTTCACCACCACCCATTTTCAAAAGTGTCCCGATGACGGGAACATCTAGTAATGCACTTCCAAATTGAGTTCCTATGATTATGTTTTGGTACAAGTAATTTCTACTAAAATTAGCAAACCTGTTCCACGTTCCTAAAAGGCCAACATATTTTGTTGTTAAATCCTTTCCGACACCACTGGCTCCGATTTTTTTTAAAAAAGCCCATCTGTCCCTTATGTTCAAATAACTTTGCCCCATTCTTGCCGGGTCGCCAAGTTTTTCTAAAAGAAGTCTACCGTGTACATCGAAGATGGCTTTTTGGTCGAAGATTTTATCTATATTAGTTAATATGAATATTCCGGTTGTCTGGTCTACCTGAACTATTCCAAATTCGCGAAGTATAATAACGTATGGGCGAAAATTAGTGGGTACCATTGGAGCAAATGCAGGATCTGGATTAGCTAGGCACCAATTTGCTGCCATTTGTAGGTTTGCATAAAAATTATCTAGTTTTGTGAAATCAGCTAATAATTCAGTAGAGTTTAGGCCTGCTGGTAACCCAGGAACGCTATTTCCAGCTCCCTGCCAAAACCCATTTGTTTCCATTTGTTTTAATATATTGTGAACGCTGAAGTCTCCTTGTCTTGGTACGTCGCCTACCCTGAAGTCTGCGAATATTCCTTGTGCGTCTACAGACTTTATACGAACAAATCGTTGTTTGTCTAAAATGTTTCCAGCAGGATCCTTGTATGTCCATGATGCATAGGCGTGTCCATCAAAAATACCTGTTGCATTATTGATTGCTTTGCCAAGTGGGTTCAAAACATCTTTCCTTTTGTATAAAGTCAGGTTTCCTAATTTTATCTCTTTTTTGGGGCCGAACTTTAAGCCCAGCATTGTTGGAACAGAATTTCCAAGAAAATCTACAAAATCCTTAACGTATCTAACCCGTCCAGTGCTTAAAAGGTTCGCTAAATCCTCCCCTGATTTGAATTTATTACCAGGGATTAGGTCTAAAAGCCTTGAACTTTGTAAAGCTGCTCGTAAAAAACTTCCTTGCTCGATATTTTCAAGTATTTCCTTAACGGTTGAAACATAAAATAGATCATCTGCAATTGCAGCTGCTCTTTTGGCGTCATCTAGTCGTGCGAGTGCACGATCGATTTTCGAATTTCTTTGTGCTTGTGTTAGGGTGGAATACCTTGTATTTATATCTCGTCTTATGCCATTTCTAATGTATCTATAATCATTCACTGTTTGTGCATATGCCATTATTAAGTTTTTGTCTTGTATACCATTTGTGTCTGCTTTGAAAAAACTGCGGTCTCTGTAACCAGTGAATTGTTCTTGCATTGAAGGAGGTTTGGCTGGAACCCATGGGATTCCTACTGGTATTTGTTCTTTCATTCCTACCGCGTAGTCTTTTTTGTCAAAAACGGTACTGTAATTATTTCCGTTTCCTTTTAGTTTTTGCATTAGGTCTTCTGGCTCGTGGATTATTGGATTATAAAAGGATCTTCTAATGTTTATATCTTCAATAGCTAGAAAGGATCTTAATACGGCTTTTTCTTGTGGCGAGTAGTTACCAAAATCTGATATTGAAAGCCCCAACACCGAAGCGGTTAGAGCGTCGCTTGCTAATATAGTTTCTATGGTTGTTCCAGTGCTAAGTGTTTTTGACAAACGGCCTATCTCTGCATTCGTAAGTGCTTGACCCGATTCGCTTAATGCTGATTGTGATTTCCCCAAAACTTTTTCTAAATCTATTCCGATTTCTCGCACGACAGACCTTGTGTACTCTTTATAGACGTTATTTCTAGCGGCCTTTCGGCCAGTTGTGTCTTCAAGGTCACCTCCAAGTTTAGTTAACGCACCAGCAAGCGAGCTATATGATTTCCATTTATTTTGTCTTGACTCGTTTTCTTCTAATGTTTTTCTGTCTTCCCAGTCGCCCCTGCCCATTGGATCAAGTCCGTTTGCGGCGTCTTTTAAAAGTTGAATTCTAGACGTTGCCGTTGTTGTGTCTATAAGGTCCCCTGCTTTTTTTACCCCGAATGCCTTTTGTCCTAAATATTGGCCAATGTCAAGATAGCTACTGTTTGGAACGTTTGGATCTTCGCCATCTGTGATTTGTCCCCGCGTTAAACGCCCAAGCATATCGGCTCTTCTGTCTGAACTTAACTCGTCGAGGTCCATTATTTGCGTAAAAGTGCTAGTTCCAAGTTTTTTGACAGTTTCAACAGGACTTGAAATGAGGTCTTTTATTGTTATAGTTGACACTACGCCTTTAATATCAGCAATTGACTCTGGACCTTCAAGAAGAGCACTTATAAGATCGCTTTCCGAAAACGACGTTCCCGTCATCGCCGATGGCAATTGATTTACCCTTAATACAAAAATTTTATTATCATAATCTTTTCTAACAATCGCCCATGTTTCATGTGGATAATTTGACGGTATCTTAAACAGATCTTCTATCCAACCTAAAAATGTTATTGGTTCTTTTACTGGAGGAGGCATATTTAT
>Ga0209542_10015359_pt1 | contig 12858 bp, 14 predicted proteins | sample RifCSPhighO2_01_FD_184028 | JGI IMG/M metagenome (GOLD analysis project Ga0209542, IMG submission 184028) | Soil microbial communities from Rifle, Colorado - Rifle CSP2_plank highO2_0.1 (SPAdes) (version 2) | ecosystem: Environmental > Terrestrial > Deep subsurface > Rock core/Sediment ...
GTACAAAAATCCTGTAAATTATACGGTAAAGAAATCTTTTCAGCAAAATTCGCAAGAAAAAACAAAGAAGAAAACTGTAAAAAATACTAAAGATAAATAATAATTCACCCAGGGACCATAGTCATTTAAAAGTGGTAATAAAAGAGAAAGATTTAAAAAGATGTCAATCATCGCGAATTTATGAAGAAATCTTTAAGAAATATAATTACAGGGGCTATTTTATATTCTGGGATTTTTGGTATATCAAATAATGTTCACGCTCAAGATTCTGTTCCAAATTCTTTTTATGACAAATCTTGGAACTTTAGGGCATCAATGCAAACACGGAGAAGAAATGTTGAAGCAGCTGTTTCTAGTGATAATAAAATTTACGTTGTAGGTGGATATTCAGGTTCAGATAATAGATGGTTAGATGATGTCGAGAGGTACAGTGAAGAAACTAATCAATGGAGTGCGTTAACTTCTTTCCCTTATGAAACATCAGGAATAGCTATGGTTTCAGATAATAAAGGGGAAATATATGTCATAGGTGGAAAAGACAACCAAGATCAAGTTTTAGGTAATTTTTTTAGATACAAACCCGAAGAAGATTCATGGGAGCAATTACCCTCACTAAATCATCCTAGATCGGGACATGAAGCCGTTTCAGATAGTCAGGGTCTTGTTTATGTTCTGGGGGGAGCAAGTTCAGATGTGGACTTTGTTTCAACAGTTGAAGTTTATCTTCCTAGTAAGAATGGATGGGCAGATATTTTTCCTTTAAATGAGGATAGAGCAAATTTTACAGCACTAGTTGACTCAAGAGATAGAGTTTTTGCTATAGGGGGAAATAATAATAATGGTGAGACTAATAGTGTAGAGATGTTCGACCCAAACAACTATAATCTCGGCTGGCAATTTATGAGTCCATTAAGCAAGCCAAAACAAACCCAAGGAACAGTTGGAATAGACGGATTATTCTACATCCTAGACGGTTGGCTTCCAGGATATTCTAGTGAAGTAGAAGTTTATGACCCAGAAATTGATAAATGGTATTTGCATTCAAATACAATAAGAGCAACAAATAATTCGGGGGTTGTTACATCAAAGACAGGCAAGATTTATTCTATTGGGGGGGATGGAGATGATACCCGAGTAGAAGTCTTAAATCCATTCACACCAACACCTGTAAAGGCTTCTATTGAGATCGATCCAGATATCATTAATAAAAAGATTAACGGTGGATATATAGATGCTATCATAACTCTTCCACCAGAATATAACCCTAAGAGCATAAATCTACAAGAAAATATCTTAATAAAGAGAATAATAGGTAACTCTTTCAATCCGCTTTATTTTCAATTTGCAGAATCTATCCCAAAACCAAGAATTGGAGATAAAAATAAAGATGATGTTAAAGATCTGACTGTAAGATTTGACCGGAGAAATTTAGTGGCAAATGTCTCTGAAGGAGAATTAATTTTCTTTATAGGGGGATTTTTAGGTGACGGAACCCCTTTTATTGGTAGCGATAAGGTGTATGTCAAAGGAAGATAGATAACTCAGCAATTAAATTCTAACAAATTGTAATGTTCTGCACGCAAAATTTTAAAAACAAGAAATAGTTAGTAATAATATGAAAAGGGGTATTTCAGCATTTATTATTTTAATTGCATTTGTGTTTCTGTCAATTATTTTAGTTTCAGCCCAATCAAACAATTCTTCCTTGGCAGGTAGTTCGGCATCGAATGGAGCAGCAGGAGCAACAGGAATTAACAAAGCCTATCTTTGTTTAGAAGGAAAAGTTGCCAATACTTGCGGCTCATTATCAACTGAAGAGCAAATCTTTTCTCTTCTAGCTTTGTCTTATAAGTCCGATATTCAAAGAGAGTGTAAAGACGCTTTAAATTCAAAGTTAAGCGATTCTGGCTGTTGGCCAAAAGGCAGTAGCGGTTCAGGTTGCGATTTAAAGACTACCGCTCAAGCTACCTTCGCTTACAAAAATATTCGTGAAGACGTTAAGACACAACAAGCCTGGCTTCTCTCTCAAAAAGGCACGCCTTCAAACATGATATGGTATCTACAGCTAGAAAGTAATTCCCCTGCAACATGTAAGGTCTCATACTCTGGAACTCAAAGCACAATTTCCTTGGGGGAAAATAAAAAACTGAGTAGTGGAGCGGGAAGTTGTTTAAGTCTTTCTCAGGATGGATATTGGCTCCAAATTTCTCAAAATTGCTTGGATACGGAATTTTCGGTTACATGCGATCAGTCCTTCTTAACAAACTTATTATACAAAAAGAGCACTTCAGCCACAATTTACGTTTCAGAAGACACTCATTCGGCTTCTCCTGATGGAACAACTAAAGAAAAAGTTGAGGCTTTCTGCTTAAAGCAAGGACAGAATTGCGATTATGAGGGAACATTATGGGGAATTTTAGCCTTGGACGCTAAAGACAGAAAACAATTTTTACCTTATCTTATAACTTTTGCAGATGAAAATCCTAAATTTGTTCCTGAAGCATTTATTTTTTCTGTAACAAATTTTAATGATTTCTTTGTTAACTTAATGAAGAAGCAAAAACAAGATAAATTCTGGGATGAGTCTGGAGATAAGTATTATGATACCGCAGCCGCTTTGTTGCCTTTTCAGAAACAGGAATTAGCCGAGAAAACTAATGCGTTGAATTGGCTTTTAGAAGTTCAGGATAGCGAGGGGTGTTGGGGGGGCAATATAAGAAATACTGGATTTTTGCTTTATTCTGGCTGGCCCAAAATTCCAACTTCAGTTTCAACCTCAATTCCCGACGATTGTACAAGCGCAGGATTTTATTGTTTATCTTCAATAGTTTGCTCTGAAGCTTCGGGAATTGTTAAGGATGACTTTTATTGCCCGGGAACAAAAGTTTGTTGCACAAATAATGAGATACAAAGAACTTGCATAGAGCAAGGGGGAGTAATCTGCTCTTCAGGAACTCAATGCGGCGCTTCAGGTACTTCTGTTTTCTCTTCTGATGTTGGAATTGGAGAAGAATGTTGTCTTGGTGCAAGTTGCGTCGATGTCTCTACTCCAGTAGGTGATGAGTGTGAGGCTTTTGGAAAAACATGTAGAGCTTCCTGTCAATCAGGCGAGGAAGAAAATAGCTTTTATTCTTGTTTGTACGGGGAAGTTTGTTGCCAGTCTGGGGAAACGTCAGGAAGTTCAAGTAAAATTTGGGTGATAATCCTTGTTGTTCTTATAATTCTAGTTGTCTTAGCGATAATATTCCGAAATAAATTAAGACCTTATTGGTATAGAATAAAAAGCAAGTTTGGAAGAGGTGGGGGTGGTAGTAATGTTGGTGGAGGTCCACCGTTTACCGGTCCAAGATCTCCTCCCGGAATGCCGCCAAGATACATGAGGCCTATGCCCGGTTATCCGCCGAGGCCGATTCCAAGAAGACAAATCCTACCTCCAAGAACATCTTTACCAAGTAGACCATTTCCCGTAAGATCTCCAGGAGTCAGGTCTGAAACTGATAAACAGTTTAAAGAAACACTTGAAAAGTTAAGACAATCCAGAAAATAAAAAACTTCTTGTTTGTTTCATAAAAATAAAACTTTATTAACCTTTTGTTCTTTTTTTATATAAGATGACTAAAAGGATGGTGTATTTGTCTTTGATGCTTATTTTACTTCTTCCACTAGTTTCTTCTGTGGAAGTTTCTATGAATAAGGAATTTAAATCAAGTGAAACGCTTCAGGCAAAAATCTCTGGAAATTTTCTTACAAGTGTGACTAATGAAAATATAGAATTTTACAGGGGGCACGTAAAGATTCCTATCGAGTTTGATATTGCAAAAATAAACGAAGAGTACTATCTGTATGCTTTACTGCCAGAAGTTACTGAAAAGATAAATTACTCTTTAACAATAAAAGACACAGAGTATTACAACGGAACGTCAATAAAGAGCGATGACATTAACATCCCATTTACAATTCTCCAAGATTTAGCTGACTTTACAGTTACTCCGGGATTTGTTGTGGATAACAAGGATTTTTCATTAAAAGTTCAAAATCTTAAGCCAAACAAGATAACTATCCAAGTTAATGCCGTAAATTCGGGCATAGTTCCGGAGTTTTCATCACTTGAATTAAAGTCTGGAGAAATAAAAAATATAAAATTCTTTGTCAGTAATTCAAATACTTCTGAATTAAATGAGATTTCTTTAACTTCGTCAGGTACAAGTTATAAGATCATAACGTCAATTATTGGAGATTTTCCAGGAATGAACAGCAATTTTTCGAGCTTTACTCTTTCTCCAAAAGGGATTAATGCTTCTTTTGTCAAAGGAAGTGAGAAAACAAAAAGCATAAAACTGATTAATAACGGTAATAATACGATAAACAATATCTCGCTGTCAATTTCAGACTCTCTTTTAGGTTATGTTTTTTTAACAGAGTACAGCGTTGATGACTTAGCTCCAAATGAAACAGAAAATATTGATTTGTTAATCCGCTCAGACAAAACACAATATTTGGAGGGGCGAATAACTGCAACATCAGAAAATCTCCAACTGGTTTCTTACTTGGATATCTCTTTGGAGGTTGTCCCAGATTTTGAATCTTTGCCGCCAAGCACTGTTATTCCAGACAGTCTAGAAGATTATAATTCTTCAAATGATAAATTAACCTGCAAAGAAGTAGGCGGAACTTTTTGCGGTTCTGGAGAAGTATGTAAGGATAATGATATAGAGTATCTTTTCGCAGGCGATTGTTGTAAAAGCGAGTGCACCTCCGCCCCAACCTCTTCAAGAGGCAAGATAATCGGATGGACAATTGTAGGTATTGTTATCGTGATTTTGCTCTGGTTTTTTATTAAGTATAAACGTGCAAAAAGATTTTAGTTTTAATCCTCTTTTATATCTTCGCCTTTGTCATTATTCGGGTAGCTCTTATTTGCTTCTAAAATTGACTTAAGTTTTTTCTCCAAAATTGACTTTTCGGCGGTTATTATCCTTGCAACTTCATCATATCCATGCAATCTTCTTATCAATTCACTAAGAAATTCGGTCCAGCTCGAATTTGTGAGTGCAATAGCTTCCGGGTAAATGATTTCAACATGTGCAGGCATGAATTTAAACATTAATCCTATAAGTTTCTCAATATGCTCAACTTCTAATTCTATATCCACAAAACTTGTAAAAAACTCCTCGTTTTCTTTCATAGTTCTCGGCTCACTTATCTTGTACTCTATAACTCTTACTTTATCTTCAGAATCTATTTGCTTCACTAAATCCTCTAGAGTCTCAATTAAATGCTCGGGAGGCTTGCCTATAACTTCCAGAATTATTGCAACCCTTATATTTTGAGTATCTTCAAATTTAGCCATCTTATATTTTAGATAATCTCTTTGTATTTACCATTTCTTCTTTTTAGAAAGAAGAGTATCACAAGCAAGACAAAAAAACCCACAAATCCGTATAGAATGTATTTGCTTTTCTTATCGCCGTATGAAGTTCCATTATCCACTATGGTTTTTATATCTTTGTTTTTATTGTTATTATTATTCAGGTAAATAATTTCCGGGGTTTTAGTTTGAGTAGTTTCCTTGATGATATTAACACTCGAGTTGCTTTTTACAGTAGTGTTACTTAGGGTATTATTGCCGGCATTATCTTTCTTATCATTTTTAGAAACAGAATCAACACTATTATTCTGGCTTGTCAGACCTTTAACTTTTATCTCATACCCAGAATAAGTCTTTATTTCACCCGATTTTGAGCGTGTTTTTACCTCTAAATTTATTTTGTCAGAAGTTATGCTATTGTCTATCCTTAATGTAAAGTCGCCAGCCTGGTCTGTTTTTAGTGCATCAATTATGTAATAATAAGTTGATTTCCATACCCCATCGTTAAGAATTTTTCCTATTCTAACCCCCTTATCTGTCATGTCAATTTTAACGTCATAACTATTATCTATTCCCTTATAGTCAATCAATTTTAAGCTCACAAAGAACTCTTCCCCTATTCCAACTTCATCTGGCAAGGTCAATTCTATTTCCTGAGAAGATACAAGGCTAGAAAAGAAGACAGTTAATAGTAAGGAAAATAGAATTAAATAGAGTACGGATCTTTTTTTCAAGGTGATATTAACAAGATTAGCTATTTTTTATATTTTATTGGTCTATAAAATAATGAGTTATCCAAAAAACTGGGCAAATTTCTTCCCATCTTCTTTAGCTGTTTTAAGCGAAACACTCCAGTACTTTCCAGTATCCTTAAGAATTTTGGGATAAAAAAATAGCCACCCTTCCCTATTAAATCTTACCGCAATTACCGGCTTTAAACCCATTATTGTTGCAAAAATAACAAAATCTTCTATCTGGCTTTTTGTTATGTAAATGTTCTTGCTTTTGGAGCTTTTACACTCAACTGCATATTTTCCTTTTCCCGCTCTTCCGGCAATTAGGTCACAAGGCGAATCGTCATTTACGCCACTGCCAGCAACACGCGCAGCTCTCCATCCGTTTTCGGTAAATTTCCTTAACAGCTCGCGTTCAGCTTTGCTTCCCTTAGATTTATTTGACATTTTATTAGTAACCTTTTTTGTGTAAAACTTTTCACAAATCTCTTGCAAGTAAAGTCTTTCTATTGTTTGCCTCAGCCCTTTTTATTGCCTTCTCAAGAAGTTCGCGGGTTTTATCTTCCAAAGCTCTTCCAACTTCATCTGAAACACTTGTTATCTTTTTTGTTTTATCAATTTCATTAACAACCTTTTTTATATTACTTCTTATAACTAGATTAGGCATGATAAATGAATAAAAAGAAGTTTATTTATTAATCTTACTTCTACTATAAAAGCTTATACTCCTCAAACTTATATGTTTTAAGGACAAGTATCCCTTTCCATTCTAAGATTAGTTCTTTGAATTTCTGTCTTATTTGAGTTGATAATTCTTCAAATTCATTACTGTCTTTTGTTATTATTACACAAGTAAAATCATAATCTCCCATTACTGATAAGAGTTCAGTTACTCTTTCCTGTTTTTGCAGGTATTCTATGAATTTCTCTCTTTCTTCTTTGCTTATATTTTTTAATTTAATCTTAACATCCGCAATCAAAGGATATCCGATAACTCTCGGATCAATTAAAATTGTTGAAGTAAAAACACCTTTTTTCATCATTTCTTTGATCCTTTTATGAACAGAGTCTATTGAAAGATTTACTTTCTTTGAGATCTCTTTAAGTTGCACTCTACCATTCTGCTGCAGCATCATTAGTATCTTTTTATCCTTATCGTCGATTATTCTGGCACTTAGTTTTTGTTTTACTGGCATTATCTTAATAATTAAGACATATTTATAAATTTACCTATTAATTAAGACATTATAATAGAAAAGCATATATAGCTTAGGTATATTACTACTAATAAGTAATTAAAACAATAAATAATACAAAAATGGAAAATACAAGTTTAGAAGAAGCAACTAAAAAAATTGAAAAATTTATTAGTGATGAGATTACTAGAGGTAAGTATCAGGGAGCTTTGATTGGATTAAGCGGGGGTTTGGATTCAACCGTAACGGCTTATTTGACAAGGAGATCCTTAAGTGGCTCCTTAGGAAAAAGTCTTACAGGGCTAACTCTGGATTTTCCAGATTTTAATAAGGATGATTTAACTGATGCAAAAAGAGTAGCCGAAGACTTAGGAATGATGCACAGAATTTTAGATGTTACTTCAGTAGTTAACTCTTTTAGAGAAAGTGGCGCATTACCCCAGGACAGTTTTGATACTCAAAGTAATGCATACCTTTCATTAATTGAGAGACTTGCAACAACAGTAACTCATGGATGGGCTGATAGAAATAATCAATGTGTTGTTTCACCTACAAATAAAACAGAGTTTTTAACCTCTTTTTTCAGTGTTGGCGGTCACGTGGCCAACATATTTCCTTTAGCTGAGCTCTACAAAACAGAGTTAAGAGACCTGGCAAAGTATTTGGGAGTTCCTGAAAAGATTATCTCAAAAAAACCTACAGATGGAATTACTACAAGAAAAACAGATGAGGAAATTTTAGGGCTTCCTTATGAACAATTAGATAGGGTACTTTACTTTTTAGAAAAGAAATTCTCACCACAAAAAGTCGAGAGTATGACTGGAGTTAAGCTTGAAAATATAAGATACATTGCAGATAGAATGAAAAGTAGTGAAGAAAAATTAAGATTTCCATCATGTGAATTAGAATTAGAAGGCAGAGAAGAGAGATTTTTTAGTTATAAACCTTTGAGAAATGTGGGGACTCCAGTAGAAAGTAATAGAAGACATACTGGTGGATAAAAGTATTAAGGCTTGTAGTATAGAAAATTTATATAGCTAAACAATTACCTATTTTGATGATGAATACAAATAAAGAAATTGATGAATTTCTCAAAGCAATTGAGCAAAGCTTTAGCGGAGTGAATCCAAAAACTTTTTGGCCTCTAAATGGGGGACAAATAGATGCCTATTTTGATGTAGATGAAGCTCTAGACATGTATTATCGTCTAAATAAGCTGAAAGAAAGTTTAAGTGTTAAAGAAATTGCCGACTTAATGCCTCAGGCTAATATAATCAGAATCTTTTTGGTACATAATGCAATAATTGGATTAAAAGTTGCCAAAAAACTTGGAATTGTAGACATAAGAAAAGAAGATAGAGTAAAATACGTCTTACTTTTATTTGAAATTCTTAAAACTAAGGTCAAAAATGATATATTTTGCTTGGATGGGAAAAATCTAATTCTTGATGAGCAAGAGATTTCTAAATTATTTAAGGAAAATGGATGGGAAAAACCATCCGACCATGATGATAAAAAGAAAATTGCCTTTTTAACAGTTATGCTAAATAATTTGTGCTACACACTTTATTATGATATTTTTATGACGGGAGGATTTTATATCCATGGCCCTTATGATGCTAGTGAGGAGTTTGGTGAAGGCACGATTATGATAATTAGGGATTTCCACGATTTAAGTCCTAAAAATCTCTGGTCAGATTTACAAATACCATTTAAAAAAATAAAAATCTGTGCAGTTTATAAAAACTTAGACTTAAAAATAAATTTTATAAATCATCCAATTACAAAAGATTCGATTGGAGACAAATTAATTGCTTATAAAATTTATGTAGATGATAAGAAAATAAATCTTGATCAAGTTGATGGAATAATTAAAGAAATTCAAAAAGTTTCATCACAACAAACTAAAAAGATCAACAGCCTTTCTGATTTAGACAAAGTTAGAAAGGGTGCAGAAATAGCTTTCTATTTCTTTAGAAAACTAAGAAAGTACATGGGAGACGACTGGAGACCTCCAAAAGAAATAGAACAAACCATAGAGAAATTTGGTGATAAGTTCATAAAGCAGTTCCAGTATCAAGAGATTCCCTCAATGGAACATTGGAAAAGGCTATTTGATCCAAGAGACGATTATTACTAAAAACTACCTAAAAGAATGGCTAAAATGTCAAGAAAATACCAATTCTGGAGTGGATTTTTAGGGTTTTGGAAAATCAAGAAGAATCAAAGAAATGTCCGGACAGTATAGGGTTATAGAGAAATATTAAATCACAAATCCCAGAAACATTTATATAGTACATTAAATGTATAATTTTATACATAAAATGAATAATAATCTATTTGGTAAAGGAAAAGAAAAAATACTTGAATGTTTCTATAAAAATAGGTCTAAGTCAATTTATTTCAGTGAGATTTTAAGAGATACTAAACTAACACCAAATACTACTCTTAAACACTTAAAAAATCTCCAAGATAGCAATCTTATAACCTCAATTAAAAAGATAGGCAATACTTTTTACAGAATAAATCTAAAGAACCCTCAAATTTATTCAGTATTCTCCTATTTTGATTATAAAAAATTTAATAATCTTCCTCTAGAAAGAAAAAGAGCAATAGATGAGCTTTTAGAAAAATTGCCAGTTAGACCTTTAATCGCTCTTATTTTTGGCTCAACTGCAAAAGGAACTTTCAGAAAAGAAAGTGATATAGATCTGCTTTTGATTTATAACAAAAAAGAATTAGATGAACAAAAACTAAAAAAAGATATTGAAGCAACAACAGGAGTTAAAATACAGACATTTATAATTGATTTTGATTATTTTAAAGAACAGATAACCAAAGAAGAAGATAATGTTATAGTTCACGCAATTAAAACGGGATTTCCTATAACAGGAAACGATAACTTTTACAAAGAGATGCTAAATGGCTAAGGAAATATGGGAAATTTGGCTTGAGGATGAGGAAAGAAGAGAGAAAGACTTTCAGAAATATCTCAAGAATAAAAAGATAAAAAAAGAAACAGAAATTAAAGAGCTTGTTTTGGGCCATATTAACAAGGCAGATCATAATTTGAAATTTGTTAAGTCTACTATTGAATTAAAGGAGTTTAATGATTGGGCAATCGTGAGCGCTTATTATTCCATCTATCACGCATCTCTTGCTTTATGCGCTTTGAAAGGATATTCAACAAAAGACCATTTAGCTACATTACTCATTTTGATTAAGGAATTCTATAAAAAAGAGCTAAATAAAGAAGAAATTGAAATGATTAGTAAGACAACAATAGAAAAAGAAGAAGTTCTTTATTACATTGAAGCAAAAGATAAGAGAAACAAAGCAAGCTATTCAACACTGAAGATCTTTGATGATAATGAAGTTGAAACTCTTAGAATAAAAGCAATAAGTTTTGTTAATAAAGTAAAAGAAATAATCGAATTTTTTCAATCAAAAAAATAATCAACTGGTTTAAAAGAGTTTTTGGGTACGTGTTATTTTATTCCATTCAAAAATTCATCAACCATCTTCAAAGCCCTTTTTTGATTTGGCCACTTTAATCTTTTATAAGCCACTTTAAAGTTCATCCATTTGTGGGAAGAATGCTCTTTTTTATCAAGTTTAACTAGGCCTTTCTTAACCTCTCCAGAGTATAACACAAAACTCTGGCCAATAAATCCCTTTCTTTCGTCAAAGACTTTATTGTATCTATACCTTCCCGAGTAGCTATATCTTTTTACATTAAAAACTTTCAATCCACTTTCTTCAAAAGCCTCTCTTTTAACAGTTCTAACAGCTTTTTCCCCTTTTTCAACCCCCCCTTTTACAAACTCCCACCCTGTCCAGTGCAGTTTTCTTTTCAAAAGCAAATATTCAATTTTCTTATTTTTTCCGTCATTTTTGCCTTTAGAATAAACAACAACAAAAACCCCCTTTCTAAACTTAGATTTCATTTTCACCAATCATTATATTCTCTAATCATATCATTCAAAGCCTTTCTTTTCCATTCAGGCATATAGTCGTTTCTCTTAACCACTTCCCTAAACCATCTTCCATTAACAAACAAACCATTATTTTCCGCCATTCCCGCTTCCCTTCTTTCTTCCATCATAATTGTTTCCTGTTCATATTCTTCAAGATTGGGAAAATAAGCGTAACACTCTATAAATCTCATTAGGCTATTACCCCTATATACTGGCTTTAAAACAGAAATTTCTCTCCCCATTTTACTTTTTCTTTTTGTTAGTTTTTACTTCTTCTTTTCCAGAATTTTCGCTTTTTTCAGGTTTCATAAAAGGAAATAATACAACATCTCTAACTGATGTCTGATTTGTAAAGAGCATAACAACTCTTTCAATGCCTATTCCTACTCCGCAAGCATTAGGCATTCCATGTTCTAAAGCCGTTACAAAATCTTTGTCAGTAGGCATAGCCTCTTCGTTTCCTACCTTTCTTTCATGTTCTTGCTCTTTGAAATGTTCTTTCTGCAATTGAGGATCGTTCAATTCAGAGTACGCTCTGGCAAGTTCAATTCCACCTATAAAAGGCTGGAATATTTCCACTTTACCAGGGTCTTTCCAATTGGGTTTGGCCAATGGCGAAGACTCTATCGGATAGTCCGTCAAAAATGTTGGTTGTATTAATTTATCTCTGAACAATTTCATTAATTCATCTTGTATGTTTGCCTTCGTCACACCTTTAATATCTATTCCATGTTTCTTAGCTACTTTCTTGGCATCCGCATCATTTTTAATTTTGCTCACGTCTTCATTAAGATGTTTTTTGATTGCTTGAGCTAAAGTCATTTTGTGCCATTTAGTAAGATCTATTTTATGATCTTGGTAGACAAACTCATATTTTCCATAAAGTGCTTTGCATATTTTTTTCATAAGCTCTTCAAACAATTGCATTCCATCTTCATAGTCTGCGTAAGCCTGATACCATTCTATTGTCATATGTTCAGGGTTATGATTTCTGTCAACACCCTCATTTCTAAATTTTTTTGTTATTTCATAAACTCTGTCAAATCCTCCGACAAGAGCTTTTTTAAGATAAAGTTCAGGAGCAATGCTTAGAAAAACGTCACTATCAAATGCGTCGCTGTGTGTCTTAAACGGCTTTGCATTTGCTCCTCCGTAAACACTCTGCAATAAAGGCGTTTCCACTTCAATAAAGTCTTTTTCTTCCATAAATTCTCTTAGAACCTTCATAATCACAGCCCTTTTTCTGAAAACTTCTTTGACTTCAGGATTAATAAGTAAGTCCAAATATCTCTTCCTGTATCTTTCTTCTTCATCTTTCAAGCCGTGAAACTTTTCAGGCAAAGGAAGAATAGATTTCGTAACGATCTCTATTTTCTTTACTAAAACAGATAACTCACCAGTTTTAGTCTTTATTATTTTACCTTCAACTCCTGCAAAATCTCCAGAATCAATGTACTTCTTAAAGAATTCAAATTCTTTATCTGGAGTTTCTTTATCTTGTAAAACTATCTGTATTTCTCCGCTGTCATCTTTCAATTTTGAAAAAGCTATCTTTCCCAAATCTCTTTTACTCATAATTCTGC
>Ga0209542_10015360_pt1 | contig 12858 bp, 10 predicted proteins | sample RifCSPhighO2_01_FD_184028 | JGI IMG/M metagenome (GOLD analysis project Ga0209542, IMG submission 184028) | Soil microbial communities from Rifle, Colorado - Rifle CSP2_plank highO2_0.1 (SPAdes) (version 2) | ecosystem: Environmental > Terrestrial > Deep subsurface > Rock core/Sediment ...
AAACTTTGTGTGATATAGTAACTTTTCAAAATGAACGGGATTAATGTAGCGGTGGCAATAGAATATGCATCAAACAGGAATTGCACCGGCCTTTCGCCTGCGACTATCGCAACACTTGAGGCCGCCGCTGCGTTCCTCAATAGTCGGCGCGAGGACGACTTTGTTCTTGCACACTGCAACACGTTCATGCAAAAGGCAATGCCCCCCAAAGAAGCAGATTCCCAAAAGGCGGGTCTGCTTATGCGGTCGCTTGTGCGTCCGGTTACTCGTATCGCGGTCAAGGCAGCGAACTCGATTGAAGAAGCGAGGAATATCCGCGATGCTCTCGCTCTAAAGGGTATAAAACCGCGAAAGATTATCCTCTTTTGCGATCGCTGGCATGCGATGCGGTTACTGGTTATCTGGCCGCATGTCTTTCCCATGGTCGAAATTGAAATTCGGTCTGGCCGACATATCCACGGGGGAGATTACAAGCAAATATTCCTGCGCAATCAGTTCACATGGTGTCTCGCCAATGTTGGGGGACTTGTTGCAATGAAGCTGTTCGGGATAGACCGAGTGGCCTCCATCAAGGAACCTTGACCTTGAATTACCTTGAAGCCGGCGCACCAGCTTCATTTTTTTGTTACACTTTACACGTTATGTACGCCGCTCTGATTCAACATGCGAAAAGACATCAGCAAGTGTTGCGATTCTTGGTCGCCGGCGGGCTGGCCTTTGCCGTCAACATCGTCTCGCTCTATGCGCTGACCGATTTCCTTCACATCCACTATCTTGTTTCCACGGTGCTGGCTTTTTTGATTGCGTTCAACGTTAGTTTCATCCTCCAAAAGTTCTGGACATTCAGAGACCACTCCAAAGACAATGTACACGTTCAGCTACAGCTATATCTCGGTATGCAGCTCATAAATCTAGGCCTCAATGCGACCCTAATGTATATATTCGTTGAGTATTTGCACATCTGGTACGTTCTTTCGCAGACGATAATTGCGCTTATGCTTGCGGTAGCCGCTTTCTTAATAAACAAAGCGTATATTTTCAAACCCCGAGGCATGTAATGAAACTAACTGCCTGCGGTCTCTGTCGCACGACTTTCTGTAAGCTTGCGGGAAATAGATTCTAACGCGAAAGCCGCAAGAATGAGCAGAAGCGGTTCAACAGGGATGCGGTAACGCACATTGACTCCGAGGCCGACAATGATTGTCGTAAGTGCGAAGTAGGCAATTACTCCTGTAATGAATAAAAATTGAGGCGTGAAGCCCCTTTTTACCCAATACAAAAGTGTACCTGCGAGTGCCAGTAATGTTATCGCAATCCAAAAGAGTCTTCCCAGTATGACAATGGCACCGGGTCCTTGCATAAGATTTCCGAAAAAGAAAACGGCTTCACGTGGGTGCATAATGAGTTCTAAGACTGGCGGATGAGCGTAGGATATTCCTACGTGAAAAAAGTTGTTAAGTAATCCCGCATATCCATCATGGGTAAAAAATGCGTACATAGTAATTCCGATTGATTTTGCAAGTCCTTTAGGATGATGCCAAAGCTCCGCAAGCGCGCGCTGTGTGAATTCACCCGTGTTTCCGAGATTCACGTCTTCAATGCTTTGCACGTTCTGGCTAGCCAAGAATTGTCGCGTGGCTTCATCATATGAGATGCGTTGCTCAAGCGCTATTGTTGAGGGTACGAGAACTGCAAACAGGGCGCTCGCTGGTTCAACGTTGAGACTCGCATTTCCGAATACCTCATAGTTCCTATACATCCAGGGAGAGAGCACGATGAGAAAGATGCCCAATACCATAGGAGCCTCTTTCAGAAGGAATTTTTTGAAGTTGAAGCTGCTGTTCCACAATGCAAGTATGAGTAGAAACAAAGGTATATACTGGGCCGTTGGCTTAATGAGAGTGGCGATACCGAGGAGCGCGGACGTAAGCGCGAGCGTGTAGAGATTCTTATTTTTAAGGTACCGCAAGAATAGATACATAGAAAGGAGAAAAAATACTGTAAATGTTGTCTCGGTGAGGATTACGCCCGTAAGATACGCGGTGTACGGTTCGAGCGCTGTCAGCACTCCCACCGTGGCGCTCAAACGAGGTCCCAAAAACTCTCTCGCAATCATCCAGGCAATTACTGCGCTCGCGCTTCCCAAAAGCGCCTGAATAATGAAAAGTGCTTTATAGCTTCCAAAAATATTCAGAATGCCCGCGATAAAAAGCGGATAAAGCGGCAGACGGGCTGAATCTGGCACATATGGCGGGGCGGCAGAGCGAGTGAAGCCGTGCCCCCCCATGATGTTATTAGCAATTTCGTAATATCCATCATAAGCGACTGTTTCCCCTATAAACGGGCGGTCGTCGAACAGAGAAAAAGGGAGAAAGTATAGGCGTACAGAAAGCGCGAGGAGAAAAATCACGAGCGCAACGGCGTATGGACGCGAGATGTTCACGATGGTATCGTACCATAGCGAAGGTATGCAGAAAATACAACTCTCCGTTGTCGTGCCCGTATTCAATGAGGAGCGCAATATTCCGGAGCTCATCTCCCGGCTTCTCACGGTACTGAATGTAGTAGGGAGGCCGTTTGAAATTATCGCGGTTGACGACGGTTCGCGCGACGCCTCATTCGATGCCCTTTTTGCATGTGCTTCTCGCTATTCGCATGTGCACGCGCTGCGCTTCAAACGTAATTTTGGCCAGACCGCCGCTCTTGCGGCAGGCATCGAACGTGCGCACGGCGATACGATAATTACGATTGACAGCGATCTTGAGAATGACCCTGCGGACATCCCGCGAATTTTAGAAAAAATGGATGAAGGGTACGACGTTGTTTCTGGGTGGAGGCAAGGCAGGTGGAGCGAACAGAGGCTTACACGCAAGTTGCCATCGCTTATGGCCAATAAACTAATATCTGCGCTCACAGGGGTTTACTTGCACGATTACGGGTGTACGCTCAAAGCCTATCGTGCCGACATAATAAAGGATGTCAAGTTATACGGCGAGATGCATCGCTTCATTCCTGCCTATGCCGCGTGGCAGGGCGGGCGGGTGGCCGAGGTTCCAGTCAACCACACTCCGCGAAAATATGGCAAGAGTAATTATGGCATAAGCCGCGTATTCCGCGTTCTTCTTGACCTCGTAGTCGTCGTATTCATGTATCGCTACATGAATCGCCCGATGCATTTCTTCGGCATGTGGGGGCTCGCGAGCCTCATTATCGGTTTCTTTGCAGGATTGGCCGCGGTCCTTCTGCGTGTATTCGGAATTCTGCATTTTGTTCAAACTCCGTTGCCTGTATTTTCAGCGCTCTTCATAATTGTCGGAGTGCAGCTCGTCATGTTTGGTGTTATAGGCGAGATGCTCATGCGCACGTATTACGAATCGCAGGGTCGCCGTCCGTACGTTATATCGGAATCGACATCAGAAAAATCCTAGCATGTGCGGCATCGCTGGGTTTTTGGGAGAGGGCACGCGTGGCGAACTTGAGGCAATGCTCGGCGCCATCGAGCATCGCGGTCCCGACGACAGAGGCATTGTTCTTCGGAAGGGCGTCGGACTAGCGCACGCGCGGCTTTCAATCATTGACACGAGTACGACCGGCCACCAGCCAATGTTGCTTCCCGACGCATCGGTCACCATCGTCCTCAACGGCGAAATCTATAATTACCGCGAATTGCGAGAAGAATTGATTAAGGCGGGATGCACATTCCGCGGCACTTCCGATACAGAGGTCATCCTCTCCCTCTATAAACGAAGTGGTATTGAATGTTTCAAAGAGCTTGTTGGCATGTTTGCGCTCGCACTCTATGACGAGAAAAAAGAAACATTGATTCTTGCGCGCGACAGAATGGGTGAAAAGCCCCTGTACTGGACGAAACGCGGCGGGACGATTCTATTTGCATCGGAATTGCGCGGCTTGATGGCGGGACGCGTGACCAGGGATGTTAATCAGGATGCGCTCAAACACTATCTTTTTTCTGATTACGTGCCGACGCCGCACAGTATCCTGGAAAACGTCTTCAAACTTGAACCGGCAACACTTCTAATCTGCACTAAGAATTCAACCGAGAAAAAGAAATACTGGACGCCGCCGCGACACACCGTATCGTTATCTCTCGCGGATGCCTCCCTGCGGCTTGAAGAGCTTTTGCAAAAGAGTGTCGCGCGCGAAGTCCTCTCGGCGGATGTTCCGCTCGGCGTATTTTTGAGCGGCGGATTGGATAGCTCCACAATCGCGTACTTTGCGCAAAAATCATCAGCACGCCCTATTGATACATTTTCTATCGCCTTTGACGAACCGTCATTCGACGAATCGCGCTATGCGCACGATGTTGCCGCACACATTGGTTCAAATCACCACGAGGAGAGACTCACTGCTGACGCGGCACTCGGCTTGGTAGAACAAATTCCCGATGTTTTGAGCGAGCCGGTCGCCGACGCATCGGTTCTTCCTACCATGCTTCTTTCGCGTTTTGCGGGGAAATCAGTCACCGTCGCTCTTGGTGGCGATGGAAGCGATGAATTATTCGCAGGGTACCCGACATTTCAGGCCGATGCACTTTCGCGCCTGTACATGCGCATGCCGAGAACCTTTCAACATATGTTAAAAGCTATAGGAGACAGATTTCCAGCGAGTCATGAGAACTTCTCGTTCTCGTATAAGATTCAAAAATTATTATCAAGCAATGCGCGCGACCAGGTTGAGCGCCATCTTGAATGGCTTGGGTCGTTCTCCCCGCGTGAACTTGCAAAGCTTGCGGGACCGGCATTTCGGAATGCGCATGACACTGATATTTTTAAGCTTGCGCATCAATATGCTGATGAAATCGGAGGGAGCGACGAAGGAAACCAGCTTTTGTATATGTACGCACGCACGTATCTGATGGACCAGGTATTAGTAAAAGTTGACCGCGCGAGCATGCACTATGCGCTTGAGACGCGCGCGCCATTTCTTGACCACACGGTTGTTGACTTTGTCTTCTCGCTACCGTATTCGCAGAAATACAGGAACGGCACGACCAAGTACATTCTTAAGCATCTCATGCGCGGGAAGCTCCCATCCAATATCGTGGGAAGGAAAAAGAAGGGTTTTGGCGTGCCGCTCGCGCGATGGCTCACAAAAGAGTTGCGGCCGCTGTGCGAGGAACTGCTTTCAAAGAATGCGCTCGCTGGTCATGGTCTCTTCAATTTTGAATATGTGGAAAGATTGAAAAATGAGCACTGGGAGGGAGCACGAGATAATCGCAAGGAACTTTGGAATCTTATGGTCTTTCAGATGTGGCATAATCGGTGGATGAAATAATTCGCATGAAAGCAACTTCATAGTATGATGCCTCACATCGTATGAAAGAGACTGATGGGCTAAAAATCAACCTGGGAAGTAGCGGATTCAATAAGGAAGGATACGTTAACGTGGATGTTCGGGAGTCCGTACATCCGGATGTCGTACATGATCTCAACGTGTTTCCTTACCCGTTTGCCGACAACTCGGCCGCTCTGATTGAGATGACACATGTACTCGAACACCTTGAGAAACCCTTCAAGGTCATGAAAGAACTTCATAGGATATTGGGGCCAAGTGGGCGCTTGTATATTGCCGTGCCCCACTTCAGCAGAGGGTTTACGCATGCGGAGCACGAACATGGGTTCGACGTTTCGTTTCCGTACTATTTCTCCAGACGCTTCCCCGAACAATTCTATGGTTCCGAATATGAGCTTGTGTCGCTAAAGCTCAATTGGCTATCAAAAATCACGGTGCGCTACTTGCCAAAGCTCGGTTTCGGCGCGATTACAATTTTTTTCCTCAAGGTTATTCACGCGTTTTTTACAGCTCTGGCAAATATTAGCCCAATGGCATGCTCGCGATTGTGGTGCTTTTGGGTCGGCGGGTTTGAGGAAATTGAATTCGTGCTACAAGCAAAGAAATAGCAGTATGTCGTTTGTGTTTAGGGGATATTGGTTACGCGCCCTTTTCAATCGGTTGCGGCCAACATTTCAAAAACATGCGTACGCTCTCATTCTCGCTGTTGTTGCGGCCAGCGTGTGCGTTGCCCCGTCATTTCTCGCGCCACAGGCGCTCGGAAGCGGCTACCATGGCATTCAATATCTTCCGCTTAATGATGAGGATATCTATCGCGCTCGTATCCATGAGGTACTCGACGGTCACGCAATGGTTGCCTCTCCGTTTTTATATGAATACAAAAATTCACCGGTTGTAGTTGTGCCAATCAATGAGTGGCTCTACGCTCTCCCGGCGTTCATCTTCGGACTTGCCGGCGTTATGGTAGCGAGTAAATTTTTCTTGCCGTTCATTCTGTTTTTGCTCGTGTACTTCTTGACGCGTAAATTGCTCAGCGACCGCGATGATGCGCTCTCCGTATCCACTGCGCTTGCGGCGGCGTTTTTTGTCACGCTCGGTAGCGCGTTCGTTGATTATCGCTCAATGTTCACCCTGCTTTTGGAAGGTGGGACTCCAGGGCCCCACATGTGGACGCGGCCCGTGAATCCGATAATAGGCGCCGTCCAGCTCTTCGGATTTCTTTTGCTCTTGCTCTCGGTGTGGGAGCGCAAGCGGCGCTATGCGTATGTGGCGGCGGGGGTTCTCCTCGCAACGACTATCGGATATTTTTTCACCCTCGGACTTTCGTTTGCGATATTGGGCGCACTTTGTCTCTTCGCGTTGTTGCGGAAAGAGTTTACAGTCGCGCGCGAAACAATCTATATACTACTCATCTCACTCGTCCTTGACTCGTGGTATTGGTACCACATGTTCGTGTCGTTTGGCACTGACGCAGGAAGTGCGCTCGCACAGCGCAACGGGCTTTCCTTCACGCATGCGCCAGTTCTCAACAAGGCATTGCTTGCGGCGACATTGATTGTTCTCGGTTTTTTTGCATATTCATACCTGTGGAAAAAGAGTCGCGAGAACGTGCGGAGCTGGATTTTCATTGCAGGGCTCTTGCTGGGTTCGTGGATAGTGTTCAATCAGCAGATTCTCACGGGCCGCGAGGTTTGGTACCACCACTTTGTGCAATACACGGTGCCGCTTGCCGCCGTTGCGGTCATTGTGGCGGCATACCTTGCCTGGAGAACACACGCGCCGCGTGCTCTGTACGTTGGGATGATAACCCTTTCTCTCATCTGCCTTGCTTACGGGTTTTGGTCTATCAGGAGTTTTGCCGCCGAACTGCCGTGGTTTACGCAATACCAAAGTTTCGGAAGCGTGATGTCGTGGCTTAAAGAGAACGCGCCAAAGGATTGTGTCGTACTTGTAGCGCACGACGATGAATGGTTTGAGCGTCTCATCCCAGCTTATACCTCGTGCAATGTCTACAGCTCCATCGTTACCTACGCAGGTGTGCCGGAGAATAGGGTAATACATAATTTCTTGCTGCGCATGCGGCTGAATGAAGTACGCGCATCAGACGTGCACGAGTATCTAGTCGCGCACGAAGACGACGTACGGGCTTACTTTTACACGAACTGGAATCAGGCATTTGGACACGGTGAAGAAGCATGGATTCTTGATCGCATCGCACTGCTTGAAAAGGATTATCAAGTTTTTCTGAAAGAACCGCTCGAGCAGCAGATTAAAACTTATCGAGCCGACTACGTGGTATCGGCGGGCCCTCTTGCCACGTCTTTTTTTAGTCAGCTTCCAGATCTCGAACTTGCCACCTCCACCGGAGCTTTCAACATCTACTATTTTCGAAAGGAACGAGAGTGACGCATTGCAGTGTGATGTTCCTGAAGGTACAGTGAGGAATCATGCACGCGCCACGCGTCAAGAGCCTGTACGAGCATATTGTTTCGCTCGCAGAAAAGACCCCGGCACGGCTGGCGCTTTTGAGCTGTGATCAGGAGGGAAAAATCCTAAGTGAAATCAGCTTTAAAGAGCTTGCTAAAGAAATAGAATCTGCCGCGGCGTATTTGTTCGGACTAGGACTAAAGAAAGGGGATAGGATTGCACTAGCATTTAAGAATTCCGCCGAGCTTCTCGTTATCTCGTGGGCGGCGTGGAGCTCGGGAATTATTACCGTTCCACTAGACACGAAGCGCGATACTGTTGAACAGCACGCTTACAAAATCAAATTAAATGGCGCGAAGTTGGTGATAGCTCAAGAGGGCGCCCTCAAAGATGCGGCAGAGAGTCTGAACGATGTGAATGTCGTGAAGTTCACCGGCCTGCCTGCCGAAGCCACGGCGCAGGCAGGACCTCCCAAGATAGAGGGTAAGAAAGTTGAGTGGGAGCCCGGGCTTGCGCACCAAGCGCTCGTCTTGTTCACATCCGGGACGACCGCCAACCCCAAGGGCGCGAAGCTCTCGCTCAAAAATCTCATTGTTAACGCAGAAAGTATTCGCGAGTGGCTCCACATTACGGCAGATGACCGGTTTCTGGTGAATCTTCCCCTCCACCACATCAACTCTACAACGTTTTGTCTTTCAACATTGCTTGCGGGCGGCTCTATCGCAATTGTGCCCGCGTATTCCAACTCGCATTTCTGGCAACAGGTAGCGGGAACGGATGCCACGCTCACCTCAATAGTTCAGTCCATTCTTTTTGACCAGTTGAATCGCGAAGAAGAATACGCTGCCGTCAGAAAAGACATAAAGCTGAACAGGATACAAATCGGTTCTGCGCCAGTCATCGCGCAGACTGTTCAAGAGTTCAGGAAGAAGTTTGGCATCTCTCTCTATCAGGGTTACGGGCAGACAGAAACCGCGCTTCGTGTAACTGGCGTTCCCATGGGTTTATCGGAAGAACTCTACGAACGGCTTATGGAAGAAAATTCTATCGGTGCCGCAATGTCGTGGGCAGATGTGCGCATTGCAGACCAAGAAGGGAAATTCCTCGGCGAGGGAGAGGAGGGGGAAATTGTTGTTAAGGGTGAAGCAAATATGGAAGGATATGTCGGAGGCGAGCCCGCGTTCCGTAATGATTATTTCCTCACGGGCGATGTCGGATTTTTCCGCGTTGCAGAAGGGAAGCAGTTTTTCTTTCTGAAAGGACGGAAGCGGGAAATCATCATCAAGGGAGGCATCAATATCTCGCCCATCGCAGTTGAAAATAGCCTCAAGAAAATATCTCCCGACATCGGGCAGGTTCATGTCGTAGCGGTTCCGGACGAGCGCTATGGAGAGGAAGTGGGCGCGGTCATTTCGTGGAAAGAGGGAGCAGATGTGGAAGCCGCTAAAAGACGGCTTAAACTGACGCTTTTATGCGGCACTCCGCACTTGAGCGCATACGAAACGCCGAAATATATTACCTCGCTCACCGTCGCAGAACTTCCAACGACATCCACGGGTAAGGTGCAACGCACCATTTTGAAACAGCAATTGCCCTACGAGCGTTTTGAATCCATATACGGGCTTTGGAAAACGCCCGAATATCGCTTTACCGTTCTCCATCGCTACTCGCGTTGGGTATCGCAATCATACGAACTCTACAATCACTGTTGGGAGCCGCTAATGGCAGAGCGCGGCGAGTATGAAAGAAATATTTCGAAGCAAATTATCATCCTCGCTGCGGATGGCGAGGAACATGTGGCGGGACAAATCGCGCTCATACGCACCGACCTCTCTGGCGATGAATTATTGCGCGTAAAATACGACGAGCTTCTTACGTCGAAAGTTTTGTCTCCGCAGGGAAAGAATATCGTCTGCATTTCCATCTGCAGCGCCGATTACAAACCAAAACCCGTGCCAGCCGTTGAGAATGTACCGGATGAGAAAACGGTACTTGCGTACGTGCCGCAGGATCCAGTTTTCAAATTCCATCAAAAGCCAAAGGCCGGTCTTTCCGAAGGCGCGCACCTCGTCGGTCTCATTCCGAATGGCCGTCCCGAAGATAAAAGTTCTCTCGGCTACAACATGCTTCTCCAGTATCCGGAGCCAAAAGGCGACTTGCGAATTCATGACGACGCATCAGTATCGGAGCGACTCATTGAAGCCGTTCTCGTGTTCGCCCGCGACGTAGGAATCAAAGGAGTGTACGCATATTCGCGCCCAGGCGGTTTGGCTTCACACGTCGCGAAAATAGGTGCACAATAGGCCGACCTGCCCCGTTAGAGACCCTAACCTCTCTTGCGCGGGTATCGATTATATGACACAGGCAAAACGAACATCTCCTCGAACGGGACGTGTCTCTAACGGGGTGAAGAAAAACGGGACCGTTAAAGCGCTCACCATAGACCTCAAAAAGGATGGGTGGGGGAAAAGCCGAGGTTTTGTGATGCGGGATGTGCCGATGCCCGTTTTGGACGAGAAAAAGAATCCGGAAGATGCGCTCTCCGTCATTCTCAAGGTGCGCTACGCAGGCGTGTGTGGTTCCGACCGCGGTTTGTGGTATCGCACGGCGTTTAAGGACATGGTTCAGAGTTCTCTCCAGCGCGAGAAAAAGACGATGCGCATAACTGGACATGAATTTCTGGGCGAGGTCGTTGAGGTAGGTTCCATGGTGGAACGTTTGTATTATGACCCTGACGATAAAAATCCCGCGAAAATTGAAAAGGGAAGTTTGGTTTCCGGCGACTCGCACGTTACCTGCGGGCGATGTTACCAGTGCCGCATCGGCGAGGGACATGTGTGCTTGAACGAAGCGATACTCGGCATTTCAATAAACGGTATTTTCGCTGAATACGTAAAAATTCCTGCGAGAAACTTATGGGCAATCGACAAGAGGAGAATTCGCCCCGAGGTAGGTTCTATTTTTGACCCGTTGGGGAACGCGGTTCACGCGACGACGTGCGTAGATTACCGAGGACAACGCGTTGCGGTCTTCGGGTGCGGGCCGGTCGGACTCTTTTCTATTCTTCTCGCGCGCGACTTCGGCGCCGCAAAGATAATTGCGATTGATATCAGCAAAGATAATCTGAAGATGGCGAAAGAACTTGGCGCTCACGAGTGTATTCTCATTGAGCCCCGACGACCTTTTGGTGTCGGGGTCCCGACCGACCTGTCCGCCGAAGCCTCGGCGCAGACGGGAGCGTCGGGAAAAAACGATTGGCAGGCAAATCCAGAAGTGGTTAAGCACATCATGAAGCTTACCTACGGCAAGGGCGTGGATATCGCGATGGAGATGGCCGGGCCGCCCTCTTCGCTCAACAACTGCATTCTATCCACGCGCCGCGGCGGAGATGTGGTCGCCTTCGGTATCAAGGACGGCGAATTCACCATTCCGAATTTCTCGCGCAATGTCATTGTCCGCGGGCTCACAATCCACGGTATCATCGGCCGCCGCATTTTCCGCACATGGCAGATAGCTCAACGCGTGCTTTCGGATAAAACCAACGGCGTACAGGATGCGATATGGAATGTCATTCTAAAAAAGGGGAAAGGAACGATACTGGACTTCAGCAAATTCACGCCGGAGAGTTTTGAAAAAGCGATGAATGAAAATCCCAAAATCATTTTTAAAGTGAACGGATAGGCTGTATGTACGGCAACCTTAAGTCCATACTTGAATCTGAACTTGCTGCAGCAAAAGACAACGGCACGTACAAAGTTGAACGCGTACTTGAATCTGCTCAAGGGCAGGAGATCACCGTGGGCGGCAAGAAGTATCTGAACTTCTGCGCGAATAATTATTTGGGGCTTTCTGGAACGAAACTTCTGGAAAAAGCTTCCGAAGAAGCGGTAAAAAAATGGGGATTCGGATTGGCCTCTGTGCGGTTTATTTGCGGCACGCAGACGGTGCACAAGGATTTGGAACGCGCTGTGGCGGAGCTCGTCGGGGCGGAAGACGCGGTTTTGTACTCCTCTTGTTTTATGGCCAACGTCGGGCTTTTCCAGACATTCTTTGGCGAGCAGGACGTGATAATCAGCGACGAACTAAATCACGCATCCGTCATTGATGCGGTGCGCCTCTCCAAGGCGGAGAGGGTTGTTTACAAGCACATGGACATGGCGGACTTGGAGGAAAAACTCAAAGCGTCAAGCGGCAAGCGTTTGCGCGTAATTGCGACCGACGGCGTGTACAGCATGGATGGCGACATTGCTCCGCTCAAAGAAATTTGCGACTTAGCCGATAAATACGATGCGCTAGTAATGATAGACGACGCGCACGCGACGGGTGTGATGGGGCGCAGTGGTGGGGGAACTCCCGAACACTGCGGAGTCGTAGGGCGCGTAGATTTCATCACGGGGACTTTCGGCAAAGCGCTCGGAGGCGCGGGCGGAGCATTTACCGCGACGCATACAGAAGCGGCGGACTATCTCCGCAACCGCTCGCGCTCGTATCTTTTTTCCAACTCTCTGGACACTGCGGTCACGGGCACGTCGCTTTTTGTCATCAAGCATCTGAAGAAACATCCGGAATTCCGCGAACGGTTGTGGGCGAACACAAAATACTTCCGCGAGCTCATGAAGAAAAACGGATTCTCCGTGCCAAATTCGCAACATCCCATTACTCCCATAATGCTCGGCGACGAGAAGAAGGCGGTTGAAATGGCGAAGGCGCTTTTTGACGAAGGCATCTACGTTATCGGGTTTGCGTTTCCCGTCGTTCCCAAAGGCAAAGCGCGCATCCGCGTGCAAATCTCCGCCGCGCATACAAAGAAAGATATTGAAACTGCGGTTGAGAAATTCACGAACGTCGGCAGAAAATTCGGGGTGCTGTGATTCTAAAATAGTAACGGCCCGTCGCAGTCACAGGGGGAGCCTGTGTGGCATGCGACGGGCCTTGTTCGGGCAGACATAATCCTCCTTTCTGAAGGCGGAATCAGTTCCGCCTTCGGTTATAGAAAAATGTTCGCGTTTGCGAGTTAAAGGAAAAAATTGGTGCCTGAAATCGTGCTTTGAGTCCTTGGTTGAGCCATACTGCGGGTATATTTTAGATACACTTGTAAAATATGAGAAAAAAAGTGCG
>Ga0209542_10015361_pt1 | contig 12858 bp, 14 predicted proteins | sample RifCSPhighO2_01_FD_184028 | JGI IMG/M metagenome (GOLD analysis project Ga0209542, IMG submission 184028) | Soil microbial communities from Rifle, Colorado - Rifle CSP2_plank highO2_0.1 (SPAdes) (version 2) | ecosystem: Environmental > Terrestrial > Deep subsurface > Rock core/Sediment ...
TCTGGATGTCAAAAGTTTTCGATTTAATTGAGAAAGAAAAGCACAGGCAAAAATTTGGTTTAGAGATGATCCCTTCTGAAAATTACACTTCAGAAAATGTTTTAAAAGCCTTAGGATCAGTTCTTACCAATAAATATTCTGAAGGTTATCCAGGAGCTAGGTATTATTCAGGAAACGAAGTCATTGACCAAATTGAAAATTACACTAAGGAGTTGGCGAATAAATTATTCGGTACAGTTCATGCCAACGTACAGCCATATTCTGGTTCACCTGCGAATTTAGCTGTAGATCTGGCTTTAGCTAACACTGGGGAAACCATTATCGGTTTGGCGCTTTCCTCTGGCGGTCATTTAACTCATGGTGCCGCAGCCTCCTTTACCGGTAAACTATTCAATGCCGTTCAATATCAAGTTGAAGAAGATGGAAAAATAGATTTGGAAAAAGTTCGTCTTTTGGTGGAGGAACACAAGCCAAAAATAATTTGGGTTGGTGGAACAGCTTATCCATATATTTTAGATTTTGAGGGATTTGCTAAGATTTCAGAAAGTGTTGGTGCTTATTTAGTGGCAGATATATCTCATATTGTGGGACTGATAGTGAGTGGAGTTCACCCGGATCCGGTGCCCTTTGTTGATATCATTACAACCACCACTCATAAAACCTTACGGGGTCCGAGAGGAGCAATGGTATTGATTACACCAAAAGGATTAAAGAAAGATCCTGATTTACCAAATAAAATTGATAAAGCAGTTTTCCCCGGCCTTCAAGGTGGCCCTCATGATAATCAAATAGCTGCTTTGGCTATTGCACTCGAGGAAGCAGCAACGCCAGAGTTTAAAACTTACACAGAGGATATAGTTTTAAATGCAAAAGCATTAGCAGAAGGATTGGGAACAAAAACTGATAATCATCTATTACTTTGGGATTTATCAGATTACGGATTTGGCATGGGTTATCAAGCGCATATAGCGTTGGAATTAGTAGGGATTTATGTTAACAGAAATACTGTTCCTGGGGAAAAAGCCTCGGCATTTTATCCTTCCGGAATAAGACTTGGTACTCCAGCCCTGACAACTCGGGGTATGAATGAGGGTGATATGAAAAAAATAGCCGAATGGATTAAATTAGTACTGGAAGAAATTAGAGGAATGGATTTACCGAGAGAGCAGGAGAAAAGAAAAGACTTCTTAAAGACCGTAAAACAAAAATTGCGAGAAAATGAAAACCTTAAAAAAATTAAGATAGAGGTTAGTGATTTTGCCGGGAAATTTCCAGTTCCAGGGATTGAATGAAAGAGAACATGACACAAATTCTAAACGGAAAAGCCTTAGCCCTTAAACATGAAGAGCTGTTAAAAGAAAGATTAGATAAATTAGCAAAGATTAAGAGAAATGGTTACCCAAGACAACCCCAATTGGTCAGTTTCTGTAATAGTGAAGATTTGGGATCTGTCAAATATACAGAAATGAAACAGAAAAAAGCAGAAGATCTGGGAATAAATTTTTTAACAGAGTTCTATTTAAGTAATGAAACCAAAGAAAAAATTACATCAGATATCGATCGTTACAATCGGGCTAAGGACGTAGACGGGATAATGTTACAACTGCCTTTACCGGAAACTTTGGAAAGTTCGGAGGAAAAAATTTTAAATTTAATTGATCCAAAAAAGGATGTGGACGGGTTAGTAAAAACCAGTCCTTTTTTACCGGCTACTATAAAAGGAGTAATCTCTATTTTAGATGAATATATTCCCGATTGGAGAAAGATGGAAACGGCAGTAGTAGGGGCAACAGGAGAAATGGGAGGGGATATGATCGCAGCCCTAAAAGATTTAGGTTTAAATCCTCTGGAAATTAGCAGAAGAGAGGATAATTTCAGTGAAATAAAAAAAGCTAAATTAGTAATTTCTGCGACCGGTCAAGAAGGTTTAGTGACGGAGGACCTAATAGTAGAAGGAGTGATTTTAGTTGATATTGGTTTAGGAGATTTTGACCCGAGCTGTTTCGAGAAAGCCACAGCCTATACTCCTAAAATAGGCGGAGTGGGACCAATGACAGTTATTTCTTTAATGGAAAACGTAGTTGACAGTTATATGAAAAGGGTATTAGAATAGACTAAATGGAAAGATTATTTGATAAATTACAAGCAGTTAAAGACTTAATTACTAGTGATGAAACGGTTAGAAAAGCCAGAAAGTTTAGTAATGCGCTGGCCAGAGCTTCTTTAGCCCCAGCTGTTTTAGCGACCCCTACTGCAATAGTTATGAGTGCTGCTGATTTAGGAGTGGCATATGCTCAGGGTAATTGTTCAGTCAACGTTGAATTCCGTCCCTCTAATCCAAATGAAGCCAGAAGAACTATGGAGCAAACTGTTCCATGTAATGATAGTTTTTCTATTAGTGTAGATGCGGCAAAAGATCACTTAATACGACTTGGTCCAATACAAAACTCCACTCTACCAGATATAACTTGGCCACAGGCAGCAGTGGGAGTAGCTGGTTTATCGTTAATAGGATTTCTATCTTTCTTATTATACAAAAGCTAGTAACTAGTTAATCGTGAACTTCCAATCCCGGATTGTAGGTTCAAATTATAATAGGACAAACACTTGCCACCTATCACTTATCACTGTATAATTCCTTCATATGGGAATGATGGATAATTTAAAGCAGCTGGGAGATCTCAAAAAGATGAGAGATCAAGCCATGGAGCTCCAGAAAAAATTGGCTGAAATAAAAATTACAGTTGAACACAGGGGTGTAACTATAGTTATGACAGGGGATCAGAAGATAGTTTCAATTTCCGGTGAAAATGATTTAGAAAAAGTAAAAGATGCTGTTAACGAGGCACTGAAACAAGCTCAAAAAGTAGCAGCAGAGGAAATGAGGCCATTAATGGGAGGTATGGGGTTACCGGGATAATGGAAAAAGAACATTACCCTTGGGGATGTAACTACAGAATCCCCTTTAAAGATCTCTCAATTTGCTAGAGAAATGGCTGTATCTTTATTACTTGGTATCTTAGGTGGTACTGCTGCCAGATCATCAAAACCCCTACGAGATAAAATCTACCAAAAAATTGATGAGATAGATAAAAATTACAAAAATTAATAACATTTCTTTGTACGTACAGAATATTGTTATATGAATGGATATTTGGTACTCTTAATTTGTGACTGAGAATCAAAAGTTTGTTGCTAAACAGATTGTACTTGCGATCGGTATTTTGGGTGTTGTATCTGCTGTAATGGTGGCACCTGGTCTTGCGAAAGCGATACCTCTTTTAAAAAAGATAGATATTACTAGAATTAATCAAGAGTTGAAAAGGCTGCAAAAGCGCGGATTGGTTGAGATTATTAAACATAAAAATGGTGTACAAACAGTAAAACTTACCAAAGAAGGTAAGAAAAAATTAGTTAGGTACAGAATTGATTTATTAGAAATTGAAAAGCCTAGAAAATGGGATGGTAAATGGAGAGTTATCATATTTGATATACCTGTTAAGAAAAATTCAAGTAGGGAGTTACTTCGTTATAAAATGAAGCATTTAGGTTTTTATAAACTTCAGGCCAGCGTTTTTGTTCATCCATACCCTTGTTATGAAATAGTAACTTACTTAAGAGACTATTTTGGAGTTGCTGCTGAGGTTGAATATCTTGAAGTGAATAAATTAGAAAGTCAAAATAAATTATTAAGTCATTTCTTTACCTAACAATTATATGTACGTACGGACTATTGTTATAGCTTGACAATGCCCCCTAGTTTTTACTAGAATGCTTTTAAATGGAAACTGAAACAACAGTAAGGTTAGACCCGAACGAAACTGTTTATCCTTTTGCAAATAAACAATTCAAAGATGTCGATTTGGTTGAGTATTATAAAAGATTTAACAGTTTAACTCCAAATTTCTCTGAACCAGTTATAGAAACAAATATTAATTTCCAAGGAATAGAAGGACGAATTAGCGTGCATGCCATAGCACAGGTACATAATTGGGATAGAGTTATTACCCCCATGGGTCCTGTTGAGATCAATGCCAAAAATAATAATGGTGAGTTAGAGGTTACATCCTTACCACTAATGTTATCTTTAAGCTGGAACGGTATTTCAACAGTAGAGAAGTTTAGAGAAATTCATAGTTTCGAACCACGGTTTGTTTTTATTAGAGATGTTTTACTTCTAGATTATCATCAAGATAGGTTGGATGATTTGGATCAGTTAGTAGAAAATTGGTTCAAAGATGGAAGTCGAGAAATACCGCTGTTTTCAGCTACAGATTTAAAAACAGCCTCTGGTTACAAGGCAATACTACTTCCATATAATGAATTCTTAGTAACCAGTATAGGGTTTGGTCTAACAGAAAAAATTTAAAATAGGTTCCTGAAATTGTGATACAATCCTTCCACAATGGCTTCTATCCCTAAGGCAATACAGAATTTAATTGAAGCTTTTGAAAGACTTCCTGGAATAGGACCTAAAACCGCCCAAAGGTTAACCTTTTATCTCCTTCATGCTCCTCTTGAAGAATCCCAAGCCCTGTCTCAGGCAGCTTTGGACATGAAGGAAAAAACTGTCCTTTGTTCCGTCTGTTTTAATATTGGGGAAGAGGACCCCTGTTTGGTTTGTGCTGATCCAAAAAGAGATAAGGAGCTTTTGGCAATAGTCGAAGATCCACTAGATGTACTGGCCCTGGAAAAGGCAGGGTACAAGGGGTTGTACCATGTCTTACATGGGGTTATTGCTCCGCTCGAGAATATAGGACCGGATGAGTTGCGTATTAGGGAAATTTTGCCTCGTCTTAAAGACGGAACAATAAAAGAAATAATACTGGCTACTAATCCTACTATGGAGGGAGAGGCTACTGCTATGTATATTCAAAGATTAATTGGTCCTTTGGGAATTAAAATTACCAGAATAGCCAGGGGGCTACCAGTAGGAGGAGACTTAGAATATGCAGATGAAACAACTTTATTACGAGCCCTGGAAGGTCGCAGGGAATATTAAAAGAAGACACCTCGTCACAGTTACAAAAACCGCTCGAATTGTAGAAACTTTCTCACTTAGGGTTCGTTTTTCGCCAGAGTAATTTTAAAATTATTAGCTCATGAGCACGAAAAACTGCACTATATTTTTGTTGACTCGTGACTTCGGTGTCTTTATCATGCTATTATTAATACTAACTAGTAGCTAGAATCTAACTTACTAGTAACTAATTTATGGCTGATGGTTCTGTTGGTGGAATAAGAAAACAAATAGGAGGAACTTTTGAAGATATTGGGGAGGCAATAGTAAAGCCAGTGGTAAACGAAGGGATGAAAGCTGCGGAACAAGGGGTTAAATCTGTTGTTGCCCCTCAACAACAAAATCAAAACCCGCAACAGCCCGGTGATAATCCTAATCCACAACTTCAGAAACAAGAACAAGATGGTTTACTGGAAGCCAGAAGAAAGATACAACATTGGCAAACTTTAGATCAAGGACAGAAAAAAGTTAGGGAAGAAGATAAAAAAGAGGAAGCTGAAAAGGTTCAAGAAGAAAAGCAACAAGAAGAAGTTAAACAATATAAAGTTGTTCAAAAGAAACAGGCAGAAGCTGTAGCAGTGCAACAAGCAAAAACAAAAACAGAAACCCGCGGTGGAGTTGGAGGTTAAAATCCTGCCTTGATAGCATCTCTTCTTTTCTCATCTCTATCAGGATCTGGAGAATCAAGTCCGTCTACGATAGCTATAAAATGAACTATCAACCTAGCGAGTGTAATGTTTGGGGAGATACCTTCTTTAACAAGTTGCTCAGCGGCCTCAGAATGAGCAATTGATCTTTGGATGTCATCTTCTTGTAATTTAGCCTGATCGCCTGAATAAGCCATCATTCTTTGAGCGATTGTTATTTTTCTGATTTGTTGATAATATCGCTCTAATTTAATTTTGAACTCAAAGGACAATTCTTCCTCGTGTTTCTCAAAAGGATGTTCTTTATAAAATCTCCAAAACGCTTCCTTAACAGTATCGCCGCTTCTGTTAAAAAAAGATTCTTCAACCTCCGGTTTAGTGAGAGTAGGATCGATAGTTTGACCTCGTGCAAAACGGGTTTCAATTTCTCCATTAATTTCAGGACTTTCCTTAAATTGTTTGATATATTCCATAATAAAATGACCTAGATTTGTTTCTGTTTCAATGTCTGCAGTAGTTAAAGTCATAGTAGATTATAACCTATAGGCTGGAATTAAGCAAGAGGCACAACCTTGTTTACTCGTAGCCTCACTTGATATATACTGCAACTATGTCACAAGCTTTTAAAATTTACAATACCCTATCTCGAAAAATTGAAGAGTTTACTCCTTTAAATCCACCTAAGGTAGGTATGTATACTTGTGGACCAACTGTTTATGACTATACTCACATAGGTCACCTGCGGAAATATATTGGTGATGATATTCTTCGAAGACTACTAGAAGTTAATGGATTAGAGGTAAAACATGTCATGAATATTACGGATGTAGGTCATCTGACTTCGGATGCAGATGAGGGCGACGATAAAATGGAAAAAGGAGCTAAAGAGAAAAACATGACTGTTTTTGAAGTAGCCAAATTTTATACAGACTATTTTTTTAAGGCTTTAGATAGCGTAAATATTTTAAGGCCCAATGTTGTGGCACCGGCGACTGAACACATAGGAGAACAAATAAAATTAATTGAGAAATTAGAAAAAAATGGTTTTATATATCAAACCAATGAAGCCATTTATTTTGATATAACAAAATTCCCCACGTACGGACAATTGTCAGGACAAAGATTAGAGGATAAAGAAGCTGGCGTTAGGCAGGAGGTAGTAGTAGATAAACAAAAGAAGAATCCAACGGATTTTGCCCTTTGGTTTTTTACAATTGGAAAATTTGCAGACCACAGCATGAAATGGTCTTCTCCTTGGGGGGAGGGGTTTCCGGGTTGGCATATAGAATGTTCAGCTATGAGCATGGAGTATTTAGGAGAGACTATAGATATTCATACAGGCGGGATAGATCATATCCCGGTTCATCACGAAAATGAAATTGCCCAGAGCGAGGCAGCAACAGGAAAACAATTTGTTAGATTTTGGGTACATCATAATTTTTTGCAAATTGATGGGGGAAAGATGAGTAAATCTTTGAAAAATTTTTATACAATAGATGATATTAAAGAAAAAGGATTTGATCCAATGGCTCTCCGTTACTTATTCTTAACAGCCCATTACAGAGATAAGTTAAATTTTACCTGGGAGAGTTTAGGTGCTGCGCAGAACACTTTAAATAATATTAGAGAAGAGATTAGATTGTGGGAAAGCCCTAAAGGAGCTACCGGTGAATATTGGCAGAGATTTCTCTCGGCTGCCAATAATGATTTAGGAATACCACAAGCTGTTGCGGTATTACACGATTTAATAAAGAATAAAGATACAATATATAGTGCTAGTGATGATTTGCTAGCTATGGATAAAATCTTAGGGTTGGGACTAGATGAATATTTAGGAAAGCCTTTGGATATTCCTGCTGAAGTTTTAGAGTTAGTCGAAAAAAGAGAAAACGTCAGGAAGGCCGGTGATTTTCAAAAGTCTGATGAAATTAGAAAGCAAATTCTAGACTTGGGATATAAAATAAAAGATACTCCAGTAGGTCCAAAGATTTATTAAAAAGATTGCCACGTCGCCTTCGGCTCCTCGCAATGACGCTACGCGTCGTGCCTTCGGTACTGTCGTCATTGCGAGCATAGCGAAGCAATCTATTTTATGGTAGAATCTTTTTCATGTTTAATAAAACTATCCTTAAAAATGGCTTAACACTTATTACTGTACCTATGCCTCAGTTAGATTCTGTGACAACCTTAGTTGGGGTTGGAGCTGGATCCCGCTATGAAACGAGAAATATAAATGGCATTTCTCATTTCCTGGAACATATGTTTTTTAAAGGCAGTAGAAAATATCCAACAGCAGAGATTATTTCTAATATTGTGGACGGAATGGGTGCTATTAATAATGCCGCTACTGATAAAGAAGTGACTTATTATTGGATAAAATCTTCTGCCAAAAATATAGGAGTTGCCTCTGACATGTTATCTTCCATGCTTTCTGAATCCCTTATGGCTGAGGAAGAAATTGAAAGAGAAAAAGGGGTAATAGCAGAAGAACTAAGAATGTATAGAGATAATCCTACCCGTTATATCTGGGACCTTTATGTAAAACTGCAGTTTGGAGATCAACCCCTCGGTTGGGATATTGGAGGGGATGAAAAAACTATTAATTCCCTAAAAAGAGATGACTTTATTAGTTACATGGATAGTTTATATTCTCCCAAAAATATGGTTTTAGTTTATGCCGGGAAAATTCCAGCGAATACTAAAAAAATTGCTGAGGAACATTTCTTAAATTTACCAGAAAGGTCCCAATATAATCCAAAACCAGTAAAGTTAGTAAAACAGACTAAACCAAGGGTTAATGTTTTTTATAAAAAAACTGATCAGGTCAATTTAATGCTTGGAGTTGAAGCTTTTGATAGATATGATAAAAGAAGATATCCAGCCAGACTTTTAGCAACAATTTTAGGAGAAGGTATGTCCAGTAGACTTTTTATACAAGTTAGAGAAAGAAGAGGACTGGCATATCATGTTAGCTCGGATTTTGAACTTTATAAAGATACAGGATTTTTTGCGGCCTATGCCGGTCTAAAATTGGAAAAAGTGGAGGAGGGTTTATCTGTTATCAAAGCGGAATTGGAAAGGACAGTAGTAGAACCGGTGACAGCAGATGAACTTAAAAAAGCCAAAGAAATGATTAGGGGAAGACTGGCTATTAGGTCTGAATCTACCAACTTTTTAGCAGAGTATTTTGGATTAAATTTTGTTTTAGATAATGAGATAGAAACTTTTGAGGAATACCTAGAAAAAATAGACGCTGTCACAATAGAAGATGTACAGGTTGTTGCCAAGGAGCTTTTCCAAAAACAAAAATATAACTTACAAATCATAGGACCTTTTAGATCTCAAGCTAATTTCGAAAAAGCACTTAAAGCTTCAGGGGATTAACTTTTATGATTTTATCATCATCGGAACTGGAATTGCCCCGGCCGTCTCTATTGGAAGTTGTAATATAGAGCATATTATCTGGTCCCACTACCACATCTCTAATTCTTCCAAATTCTCCTTTGAAATATTCCTTGAGTTGGTTTGTTTCCGGATTAAATTGGAAAAGGGCTTGACCCCTTAAACCACCGAAATAGATTGACTCATTTAAGAAAGCAGCTCCGGCAGGGGCCCAGGTCTCGGATCCGCTATGTATCTTTGGGGACTCCATGTTGAGAGTTTTTTCGTCACCTTTTACTACCGGCCAGCCATAATTTTTGCCTTGTATAATCAAATTGACTTCGTCTGTAGCGGAGTTGCCATGTTCTGTTTCCCAAAGATTACCTTTTTGATCCCAAGTTATTCCCTGTGGATTTCTATGGCCATAAGAATAAACTTCAACATTACCATTAACCACTCTTAAAATTTTTCCGGCTAGGGAATTTTTATCTTGTGATCTACTTGGGTCAAGGGCATCACCGGTTGTAACATATAAAAAACCATCCGGGCCAAATTTTATTCTGCCTCCGTCATGAAAGATAGCCCCTGGGATTTTATCAACAATTATTTTTTCATCTGATAAATTTTGCTTCCCATATTTAAATTGTGAAACCCGGTTTAGTGTTTGGTTCCCGGAGTCAGAATATGTATAGTAAAGATAGATTAAATTGTTTTTGTTAAAAGCGGGATCAACCGCAATGCCGTGCAAACCACTTTCCCCAGCTTGTTTAACAGAAATTTTAGCGACAGGATTTTCCTGTAGCTTGCCGTCTTTTATCAGTCTAACAGTGCCTTTTCTCTCAGTAACCAACATATCAGGCTCGTCCTGAGCAGAGTCGAAGGGGAGAAATGCCAGAGCCCAAGGGACTTCCAACCCGGTGGCTATGGTAGAGACTGCGGGAATATCAGTTTGTTGGGGCTCTTGGAAATTGTTTTGTGATTGTTTGCCGGCAGGCAGATTTTTAAGAAGAACAAAACCTAACACCCCAATCACCAAGAGAATAATTATAGTTTTTGACATTAAGTTTATTTTACCCTAAAATGGCAAATATTATGTCCAGTGAACTAGATAATTTATTTGGGGATGTTATGAATTTCATGAGGAATCCGGAGGAATTTAAAAATGTACCGGTAGCGGAAGATCCATTTAAGCCTCAAGCAGTAGAAAAGACTGAAGAACTGTTAAGACCAAGGGAGATGGTTGAGTTACTTAAAATTAAGAATCATTTAATTTTTAACATTCTACACGGTTTATATGAGAATAAATCTGAAAAAGATTCAGAAAGGGAGATGGTTGAGTTACTTAAAAGAAAATTTAGCGATATCAAAAAACAGTTGGAATACCATTATAGAAGGGGGCATAATCCCAATACAGCTGAGATTTTAAGGGTTCTTGAGAGAATAAATCTTTTAGATTTAGCTATTTTTGCAGAAGAAGAAGAAAAGAGGTCTGTAACAGAGATAGTTAGAAAGACAGCAGACGTAGGAGAGGAACTAAAAAAGGCTGAGGAAGAAGCCAATTTTTGGAAGCTAATGAAGCCTGTGACCAGACATGCTTATGATGAAACCAACCGTTAACGTGGTTAGCGTTGTACAAACAGTATTGCATTAGGAAGGCCTCTTCCAGGGCCGGCCTTATACCCGCCTGACCAGAGAGCAGTAGATCCGCCTTGATCCAAATTTAGGGCATTTTCCATACTCATTGCTTTTAAGACTTTAGCAGATTCACCCATAGAAGCTCCTCTGACAATACCAATATAAACAGTGTTGCCTCTATTTGCTACAAAAGTTCTTGAAGCTGCCCCACCAAATTTTAGTTCATTTGGAGCTTCTGTAAAATTAATATTTCCACCAGCAACCAGAAGTGGGTAATTAGCAATCATAGAATCAATGCCCGTGTCTCGTCCCCATTCTAAACTCTGATGTACAAAGCGGATATAACCAGAGCCAAAAATAACTGCCGGCACTGTTGAATAAACATTATTACCAGAATTAAAATAAGTTTTATTTTTATTCATCAGTAAAGTGTCAAAGGAGTTAGTTTTACCGGCACAACTGGCATAATCAGCCGGACAAAAATAAGAGCCATTTATACCGGCGTAAGCGCCGTTTCTGGAAGCATATTCCCCTAGGGATAAAACAGGACAGTTATTACTACAATCAGAGCCGGAGGCAGTATCAACAATCACTCTGGTAGAAGCTAAATCTGCTGCAATAATATCTACAGTATAAGTTTTGCCTTCAGCAGAAACAGACTGTTGTGAGTAACCCGCTCCAGGAGGGGTATTATTAACAGGTACAGGGGCTACAGAGGGTTTTGGTGCAACGGAAGGTTTTGGGGAAAAGCTTGGTTTAGGTGAAGGGTTGGGTGAAGGAGAAGGTGAAGGTTCAAGAGACGCAGAACTAGTAGCTTCCTCAGTTGGGGTAGAGATTGGTAAGGAGTTATTTTTGAGATAAAGGGCACTGACTATTATGCCAATAACAATTAAAAGGAGGGGCAGTTTAAGCATCATTGTATATGATATTGCAAATTGGCCCTTTTGTCTATATAATTTAAATATGATTACCATAATTTCAGTTTTACTAATAGCAGGAGGGGTCTGGACACTTTTATCTCCAGAAGGGTCTTTTAAAATAAAAGCTAAGTGGGCTAAATCAGTGGGGATAACAATCACTGCTACCCCAAGAGCTTATCAAAATATGAGATATTTTGGTTTAGCAGCAGCCATAGTAGGATTTTTGCTTTACTTTAACTAAGTGGGAAGTGGCTCGTATGGCCAACAAACACCATTCGGCTAGTATTGTCTGAAACATCTAATTTATTCTCTAGCCTCATTAAGAGAAAATTTTAGGAATATATCTGCACAAAAATTTTCAATTTGTTTTTATGGCTCATACTTCGCCACTTCTTAGCCATAGTAGCACAGACGTTACAAGTCTAAAAGGAAGAGGTATTTAAGAGTAATTAGGAGTAGAATTTAAGGGTGGAAATTGATAGAAGAACATTTTTAAGAGCGGTAGCTGCGCTACCTTTTAGTTCTAGACCCCTAGAGCTACTTTTTCAAAACAGTGAGGTTAGGATGAATACCAGCGTACTTTTTTATCATGAGGTTAGTGAAGTTGCTATGACCAATGATATTTTAGGATTAATAAATAGTGGAGCAGAGCCTATCTCTTTAGAGAATTTAAATTTAGCACTGAAGGGGGAAATAGAAGTACCTGCCCCTAGAACTTTCATGGTGACTTGTGATGATGGTCTTCGCTCGCAGTACACGGCAGGATTAAAGGCTGTAGATCGGGTACAAACTTTAACAGATAAGTTTGTACCGGTAACCTTTTTTGTGATGACTAGATTTAATGGGCAACCAATTACAGAGGATATGCCAGAAAATACCCCTTCTTTTAATGATGGTAACCCAAGGCATGTTTATATGAATAAAGGTCAATTAGTAGATTTAATTCAAAAAGGTCATAACGTTGAAAATCACACCAGTAATCATGTAAATATTTCAAAACTTAGCTCGGATCAACTTAGTAGGGAAGTAGAGTTAGCAGAGGAGAAGTTAGATGATCTTTGGTCTTTAGCAGGTATAGAAAGAGGGGTTAGGGGATTTGCCTATCCTTATGGGGGTTATAGCGGAAAGGCAGAATATATAGAAAGTGTGGGGATAGATATAGCCTTTTCGACAGAGAATGTTAATCTTTTGAGTTCAAATAGGAGATTTATGTTGGGAAGAGTCCGAAAAAGTTAGGATATTAGTCCACAAAAGT